>Ga0208886_100064_pt1 | contig 57023 bp, 49 predicted proteins | sample LakWasM105_HOW12_2_FD_183923 | JGI IMG/M metagenome (GOLD analysis project Ga0208886, IMG submission 183923) | Freshwater sediment methanotrophic microbial communities from Lake Washington under simulated oxygen tension - Sediment Metagenome... | ecosystem: Environmental > Aquatic > Freshwater >... | reverse complement strand
CAACAACGTGATGAGTGCTTCTCAAGATACCGCAACCGCTCTGGACGACCAGTTTGGTTTAGCTCCCCAATCTCAGGGTTTATACGACAGACGCCACGAAAAGGATAGCTGTGGCGTGGGCTTTGTTGCCCATATCAAAGGGCAGAAAAGCCACGATATCGTCGCCAAGGGCCTGCAATTACTGGACAACCTGACGCACCGCGGCGCGACTGGTTACGACCCGAAACTGGGTGACGGCGCTGGTTTGCTGATGCAAATGCCTGACACCTTCATGCGTGAAGAAGCCGCTAAATTAGGCATGACCCTGCCAGCCACAGGCCAATACGCCGTGGGCCAGGCTTTCTTGCCACAAAATGCAGATAACCGCGCCAAGTGCGAAGCCATTTTTGCGCAAATCATCGCTGAAGAAAACCAAACACTGCTGGGCTGGCGCGATGTGCCTGTCGACAACAGCAATATCGCTGATGCAGCGCGCGCCGTTGAGCCGGTGATGCGCCAGGTATTTATTGCCAGCACCACAGCAGACAGCACTGCCTTTGAACGCAAATGTTTTGTCATTCGCAAACGTATTGAGCATGCGATTCGCGCGCTCAACCTGCAAGACAAAGCACAGTTTTACATGCCTTCTTTCTCTTCCCGCACCATTGTCTATAAAGGCATGCTGCTGGCAAACGAAGTAGGTATCTATTACACGGACCTGAAAGATGCGCGCGTGGTCTCGGCTTTGGCCCTGGTGCACCAGCGTTTTTCTACCAACACGTTCCCGGCCTGGGATTTGGCCCACCCATTCCGCATGATTGCGCACAACGGTGAAATTAACACCGTACAAGGCAACGTCAACTGGATGGCGGCACGCCACGAAACCATGAAATCCGCCGTTTTGGGTGAGGATCTGGAAAAACTGTGGCCATTGATTGCCGAAGGCCAGTCTGACTCCGCCTGTTTTGACAACTGTCTGGAGTTGCTGGTCGCGGGTGGTTACAGCCTGCCGCATGCCATGATGATGCTGATCCCGGAAGCCTGGGCTGGCAATCCATTGATGGATGAAGACCGCCGAGCCTTCTACGAATACCACGCTGCGCTGATGGAGCCATGGGATGGCCCGGCTGCCGTGGCGTTCACCGATGGCAAAATGATTGGTGCAACCCTGGACCGTAACGGTTTGCGTCCGGCACGCTACTTGGTCACTGAAGACGACATCGTGATGATGGCGTCTGAAATGGGCGTGATCACTTTCCCGCAAGAAAAAATCGTTAAAAAATGGCGTTTGCAGCCGGGCAAAATGTTGCTCATCGACATGGAGCAAGGTCGCATCATTGACGACGAAGAAGTAAAAACTGAATTGGCGCAAGCCAAGCCTTACCGTCAATGGATTGAGCAAACGCGCTTCCACCTGACCGAGCTGCCAAATGTAGGTAGCGGAGAAGTCAGCCTGAATGCTGACTTGCTGGATACACAACAAGCCTTCGGTTATTCGCAGGAAGACCTGAAGTTTGTGCTGCAGCCGATGCTGGATAACGGTGAAGAGGGCTCAGGCTCCATGGGTAACGACGCGGCGCTGCCAGTGTTGTCCAACAAGGCCAAAACCTTGTACAACTACTTCAAACAGTTGTTCGCACAAGTGACCAACCCGCCAATCGACCCGATTCGTGAAGAATTGGTGATGTCGCTGGTGACCTTTATCGGCCCTAAACCGAACCTGTTGGCGGTTGACGAAACCAACCCACCATTGCGCCTTGAAAGTGGCCAACCGGTATTGAGCCTGGATGGTCTGGAAAAACTCAAACAGATCGAGTCCCTGACCAAAGGCCAGTTCAAATCCATCGTGCTGGACCTGACTTATGATGCAGCCCTTGGTAAAGCAGGCATGAAACAGGCCCTGGACATCTTGCATGACCAGGCCGAAAAAGCCGTGCATGACGGTTACAACGTACTGATTTTATCTGACCGGAGTGTGTCTGCCAGCCGCATCGCCATTCCAGCCTTGCTGGCCTGTTCTGCGACACATGAGTTCCTGGTTAAGGCAGGCTTGCGCACCAGCACTGGCTTAGTGATCGACACCGGCTCTGCACGTGAAGTACACCACTTTGCCCTGTTGGCAGGTTACGGCGCCGAAGCAGTGTGCCCATGGCTGGTATATGAAACCATGAAGACCATGACCAGCGATGTTGAAAAAGCGGGCAAGAACTTCGTCAAGGCAATCGGTAAAGGCTTGTACAAAGTGATGTCCAAAATGGGCATCTCGACCTACCAGTCTTACTGTGGCGCACAGATTTTCGAAGCGATTGGCTTGAACAGCCAGTTCGTTAACGACTATTTCACCGGCACCGTCAGCCAGATTGAAGGTATCGGCCTGGAACAGGTTGCCGAAGAAACCGTACGCTTGCACAGTCAGGCCTTTGGTAGCGACCCGGTATTGTCCAACGCCCTGGAAGCAGGTGGCGAATATGCCTTCCGTGTGCGTGGTGAAGAGCACTTGTGGACACCGCAATCCATCAGCAAACTGCAAAATGCTACCCGCACCGGCCAATACGACACCTATAAAGAATATGCTGCGCTGATTAACGACCAGACCCGCCGTCACATGACCTTGCGCGGCCTGTTTGAAATCAAATCGGCTGGCAAAGTCATCCCGCTGGATCAGGTTGAGCCTGCCAAGGAAATCGTCAAACGCTTTGCGACTGGCGCCATGTCACTGGGCTCAATCTCCACCGAAGCACATGCCACACTGGCAGTGGCGATGAACCGCATTGGCGGTAAGTCCAACACTGGCGAAGGTGGTGAAGACGTTAAACGCTTTATTCCGGTACAAATAGATTCCAGCATTGCTAAAGTGCTGGGGAGCGACCTGATTGAAGCCGATGTGGCCTTAAAAGCGGGCGACTCCATGCGCTCACGCATCAAGCAAGTGGCTTCTGGCCGTTTTGGCGTGACTGCTGAATACCTGAGCAGCGCCGACCAAATCCAGATCAAGATGGCACAAGGTGCCAAGCCGGGTGAAGGTGGTCAATTACCAGGCCATAAAGTATCGCCATACATTGCGAAACTGCGTTTCTCGGTGCCTGGCGTAGGTTTGATTTCACCGCCGCCTCACCACGATATTTATTCGATCGAAGATTTGGCGCAGCTGATTCACGATCTGAAAAACGCCAATCCAAAAGCGTCTATTTCGGTGAAACTGGTGTCTGAAACAGGTATCGGTACCGTGGCTGCCGGTGTAGCCAAAGCCAAGTCCGACCACATTGTGGTCGCAGGCCATGACGGTGGTACGGGCGCTTCACCTATTTCATCAATCAAACATGCTGGTACACCATGGGAACTCGGCCTGGCCGAAACCCAGCAGACCCTGGTATTGAACCAGTTGCGTGGCCGTGTCGTGCTGCAAGTCGATGGCCAGATGAAAACCGGCCGTGATGTACTGATCGGCGCCTTGCTGGGTGCAGATGAGTTTGGTTTTGCTACCGCACCACTGGTGGTTGAAGGCTGTATCATGATGCGTAAGTGTCACCTGAATACTTGCCCGGTTGGCGTGGCAACACAAGATCCTGAACTGCGTAAGAAATTTACCGGTCAACCAGAACACGTCGTGAACTACTTCTTCTTCGTTGCAGAAGAGTTACGTGAGCTAATGGCCAGCATCGGCATTGCCAAGTTTGAAGACCTGATTGGCCGTGCTGACTTACTGGATATGAAAGCCGGGATTGAGCACTGGAAAATCAATGGCTTGGACTTCAGCAAGGTATTCCACTTGCCAGAAATGCCAGCCAGCGTGTCGCGCAAAAACAATGACGTACAAGATCACGGCCTGGTTAAAGCCCTGGACAATCAATTGATTGAACTGGCAAAACCGGCATTGGAAAAAGGCGAAAAAGTCAGCATTGCGTTGCCTATCGTCAACACCAACCGTACCGTGGGCACCATGCTGTCACACGAAGTCGCCAGCCGTTATGGTCATGCAGGCTTGCCTGACGACACCATCAGCGTCAAATTCACCGGCACCTCCGGTCAGAGCTTTGCGGCATTCCTGGCTCAAGGCATTACATTTGAACTGACCGGCGAAGGCAATGACTACGTGGGTAAAGGTTTGTGTGGTGGTCGCATCATCATCAAGCCACCAGCGACTTTCCGCGGTTTGTCTTACGAGAACATTATTGTCGGTAATACCGTCATGTACGGTGCAACGACTGGTCAGAGCTTCCTGAGCGGCGTCGCAGGCGAGCGCTTCTGCGTACGTAACTCCGGTGCAACGGCGGTGGTTGAAGGCGTGGGTAACCACGGCTGTGAATACATGACTGGCGGTACTGTGCTGGTCTTGGGTCCAACTGGCCAGAACTTTGCAGCGGGGATGAGCGGCGGTATTGCCTATGTTTACGACATTGATGGCAAATTTGCCCAACGTTGCAATATGAGCATGGTGTCATTGGACAAAGTGGAAGCCGCTGAAGCCGATGTCGGCAAAGTGCAGCACCTGGGCCAGCCTGATGAAGTGATTCTGAAAGGCTTGATCGAGCAGCACCTGGCGCTGACCGGTAGTCCGCGGGCAAAAGAACTTCTGGCTGACTGGCCGGCCTCACGTGCGAAATTCGTCAAAGTATTCCCTAACGAATACAAACGCGCACTGACCGAAATGGCTGCAGCTTCCGCCAAGCAAGCCGCTTAATCGTTTTGTAAATTGTATGCCCCGCCTAAGCGCGGGGCCTTGTTAAGGTTGCGTCTGTACAAAGCAACAGGGAAGAGATGATTTCACATGGGTAAAGTCACAGGTTTCATGGAATTTGACCGCCTGGCAGAAGAGAATCTGCCGGTCAAAGATCGCGTCAAAAACTACAAAGAGTTCGTCCTGCATTTGACAGACGACCAGGCCAAACAGCAGGGTGCTCGCTGCATGGATTGCGGCATTCCTTTCTGTACCACCGGCTGTCCAATCAACAATATCATTCCGGACTGGAATGACCTGGTGTATCACCAGGACTGGCGTAGTGCGATTGATGTATTGCACTCCACCAACAACTTCCCTGATTTCACAGGCCGTATTTGTCCGGCACCTTGTGAAGCAGCCTGTACCTTGAATATCAATAATGATGCCGTTGGTATTAAATCCATCGAGCACGCGATTATTGATAAAGCCTGGGAAAACGGCTGGGTCACACCGCAAATCAACCCGAACAAAACCGGCAAAACAATTGCTGTGGTAGGTTCAGGCCCTGCAGGCCTGGCAGCAGCACAGCAACTGGCTCGTGCGGGTCACAGCGTGACCGTGCTTGAGAAAAACGACCGTATCGGCGGCTTGCTGCGTTACGGCATCCCAGACTTCAAACTGGACAAATCGAATATTGACCGTCGCGTTGCACAAATGGAAGCCGAAGGCGTGACCTTCAAGGTGAACCAGAACGTAGGCGAGAACGTCAGTGCAGCCGACCTCGAACGCGACTTCGACGCCGTGATCCTGGCCGGTGGCGCAGAGTTGCCACGTGACCTGCCAGTACCAGGCCGCGAACTGGATGGCGTGCATTTCGCCATGGACTTTTTGACACCAAACAACAAAATGGTCGCGGGCGATACCGTCCCTAACCAGATCAAAGCCACCGGTAAACATGTCGTCGTCATCGGCGGCGGTGATACCGGCTCTGACTGCGTAGGTACCTCCAACCGTCATGGCGCCGCCAGCGTCACGCAATTCGAATTGATGCCACAACCACCAGAAAAAGAAAACAAATCACTGGTGTGGCCAAACTGGCCACTCAAAATGCGCACCTCCAGTTCACACGAAGAAGGCGCAGACCGCGACTGGTCTATCACCACCAAAGAACTGATTGGTGAAAATGGCAAACTGACCGCGCTCAAAGGCGCACGCGTAGAGTGGAAAGACGGCAAAATGGTCGACGTACCAGGCTCTGAATTCACCATTCCAGCGGACTTGGTATTTTTGGCCATGGGCTTTGTCTCACCGGTACAAAAAGTACTGGATGCGTTTGGTGTCGAAAAAGACAATCGTGGTAATGCCAAAGCCACCACCGATGGCGAAGGCTGTTACAAAACCAGCAAAGCCAAAGTGTTTGCTGCTGGCGATATCCGTCGCGGCCAGTCACTGGTGGTATGGGCGATCCGCGAAGGCCGTCAATGTGCACGCGAAGTCGATGCTTTCTTGATGGGTAGCTCGACGTTGCCACGTTAATTCAGCAAAATGGCCACCTCAAAAACGCCGATGAATGTCATCGGCGTTTTTTATTTGTCATATCGCAAAAAAACACCATTCTTTCGGGTGAAATAGCAGCTTGGCCTTTATAATCATGCTTTTACATATTGTTGACCTGCCTCATCACAGATGAGGCAATTGCTATCCAATGACTCAACTCCAAAACGATACTTTTTTACGCGCACTGATGCGCCAACCCACAGAATACACACCGGTCTGGATGATGCGTCAGGCCGGGCGCTATTTGCCGGAGTACCGTGAGAGCCGGAAAACCGCAGGCAGCTTTATGCAGCTGTGCCAAAGCCCGGCATTTGCCACTGAAGTCACACTGCAACCGCTGGACCGTTACCCACAGCTGGATGCGGCCATCCTGTTTAGTGACATCCTGACCGTGCCGGATGCAATGGGATTGGGCTTGTATTTTGAAGAGGGTGAAGGCCCGAAATTTGAGCGCACTTTACAAGCGGAGGAAGATATCCTCAAGCTGGAAGTGCCGGATATGGCCAAACTGCAATATGTGTTTGACGCGGTCAGCAGCATCCGCACAGCACTCAATGGCCGTGTTCCGCTGATCGGCTTTTCCGGCAGCCCTTGGACCCTGGCGACTTATATGGTCGAAGGCAAAGGCGGTACCGACTTCCTCAATACCAAAAAGATGGGTTATGCCAGACCGGAGCTGTTGCATCGCATTCTGGAAATCACGGCACAAACCGTGATCCAATACCTGAACGCACAAATTGCCGCAGGCGCTCAAGCCGTGATGATTTTTGACTCCTGGGGCGGCGCACTGTCACATGACGCCTATATCGAGTTCTCGCTTAACTATATGCAGAAAATTGTCGCCGGCCTGACCAAAACAGCGGAAGGTAAAACGGTGCCCAGTATCGTCTTTACCAAAGGCGGCGGTTTGTGGCTGGAGCAACAAGCGGCCATTGGCGCAGATGCGCTAGGTCTGGACTGGACCGTCGATCTCGCGCAAGCACGCCAACGTGTTGGTAACCAGGTTGCGCTACAAGGCAATATGGATCCAGCCATTCTGCTGAGCTCAACAGCCGCGATTGAAAAAGAAGTCGCCCGCATTCTGGCCAGCTATGGCAATGGTCATGGCCACATTTTCAACCTGGGCCATGGCATTACACAGTGGACGCCACCTGAACATGCCGCCTGCATGCTGGAAACCCTGCGCAAGCTCAGCCCGCAATACCATCTTTAATACAACTAAGGGCTGCGTCATGCAGCCCTTAATGCTTACATCCTTAACACTTACATCTTAGCGCAAGCACTAGCGATCTGTGCCGGGCTGATGCGCCATAAATAATGATCGCGTACTTTGGCTTGCGGCGCGACCTTTGCCAATAAGGCCAGATGTGCCGCGCTCCCCGGATCACCCGCGACCCAAAGTGACTGATTCGCCTGCAAACGGCATATTTGCTGCGCCAACTGCTGCTCGTTCAACAGATTTTCTGCCGCGACCTGAGGATTAAAACGCTTGGCTTCAAGCAATTCTTTTTCCCAGCTGTCATCCAACACCTCCTGCGCAGCCGCCTGCCAATTAGTCACAACCCAGGCCGATTTGGATAAATGCAAATAAAACGGCAAATCGAACTGATATTTACCCAGCATCACTAACTGATCGCCTGCATGGGTGAGTGATTGCACTTGCATTGCCAATTGATAAGAAGCCACCTTTTTTGCGTGCTGAATCACCGTCATAATCGCAATGACACAGGCCACAATGGCCACAGCAAGCGTCAGCCACAAACTACGGCGCTTGAATACAGAGTCCTGACAGGCCTGTACCATCAATAGCGCAGTAAGCGTAGCCAGCGCTGGTAATACCGGCATGATATAACCCAACGGCTTGGAGACCGGAATAGAAAAGAACAACAGAATAAAACCCAGCCAGCACAGCATCAGCAAGCCCACGTCACGTTGCACAGGTGTCCATATCCGTAAGGCCTGTTTACGGAATCTGAGCAACCATAATGACGAAGGCAATGTGAGCAACAAGAGTGCCGGTAAATAAAACCAAAACGGCTCCTGATTGTTAAAATTTGATCCGGCAAAACGCTGAAAATGATGATGAATGAAAAAGTAATCCAGAAAGCCTTTGAATTGAGATTCCATCAACAAAAACCAGGGGCTGACCAGTAATAAAAACACCGCGACTGCTGGCCACCAGAAGAAATGCTTGATGTAAACCAAGCGCCTGCTTGCCAGCAACCAGCAAAAAACAACGGCTGCAGGCAATACAACGCCGATCAAGCCTTTGGCGAGGATCCCACCTACCGCAAAAAACATGGTCAGCATTAAATGGTGCTCTGCTGGCCGCTCTCTATCTATGCTCCAAACAAACTCCGCTGCAGACAGGATGGTGAGCGAAATCATACAAGCGACCAGCATATCCAGGTTGGCAAACTGCGCACTGGCAAAAAAGAATGGTTGTGTGACCAGCACCACAAAAGCCATCACCGCCGTTCTTTTATTTAAATACAGGAACAAGAACCTGAATAATGCAATGGCCATCACAATGGATGACAGCAGCGGCGCTACACGGCTACAGAAGAGGTGAGGACCGCAGACGTTGAGGCTAGCGGCAGTGAGCCAGTAAAATAGCGGCGGTTTATGAAAATAAGGTAACCCATCCAGATGCGGCACTAACCAGTCACCGGATGTCAGCATTTCCCAGGCAATGCCTACATAGCGTCCTTCATCCGGCAACGCCAGCGGCCTGAACACGGCGGCGACACCTAACCAAAGAATTGTAACTCCCAACCAGACCAGGTGACTGGAACTGACCCACTGCTTTAACCGACCTTGCGACATGCCTACCCGCTTTTTTTAATAGATTGATCCCTGTATTGCTGACGGATAAAGCGCTCCCTATTCGCTGGAAGTCATTAGCATTTAAGTCAACAATAGCAACCATTTAGCAAACAGCATGCCGACAATATAGTTATTAATAATCAAAAAGTTACATAAAATAAAATAAGAATCCCTGCATCTTTTGCAGACCATTAATGCCTTTAATCAGTGGCCAATGCATTTTTTGCAGAACTTGCGAGGTATTCGCAAATAGCAGACACAAAAAAAGCCTGCAATCGCAGGCTTTTTAATGAACAGGCAGATTTACTTTAAAGACATGCGCGACATGGTCTCATCTTTATCAATAAATTTATGTTTAAGCGCGCCAACTACATGCACGATAAACACAACCAGTAGGATATTGGCGAATAGCTCGTGAGACTCTTTGAACGCATCGCGCAAGTCTGCATTATCCAGACCACCAAATACCTCTAGCCCAAACCACTTCAAGCCAAATTTACTGTAAAGCGTCATTAACACACCACTCAACGGCAGGCCTACCATCAACAGATACAGCAAATGGTGCGCACCTGTTGCCACTTTGCGCTCCAGCGCAGAATAGCTGGCCAGCATTGCTGGAGGCGTGTGGCTGATACGCCAGTAGACCCGGAACAGGATCAGCCACAGCAAGGTAAACCCTAGCGATTTGTGCAAATTGAAATACAAGGTTCTGGCGCTGGCGGGTTCGTCCATCTGCCAGGTGTAAATGCCCAGATCAAACAAATCAAAAGCGGTTTGCTTGGGGCCATCCTTGGGCAACTCACCCATGTACCAGCCGAGGGCGAACATGGCGATGATCGCCAACCCGATCATCCAATGCAAAATAACGGCAACTTTGGTATATCGTTGCGTGGAACTCATGTTTTCTCCTTGAAATTACGTGTGACAGCAGTCACTTTGTCATCATGAATGATTTGATTATGATGTATGAAACATTCATGGGCAGTCGTCATGTTATCAAAAATCAAGCTATTGTGTGCCGGTGTTACATTCGGTTTTGTAACGTTTTGTAGTCATGTGCAGGCAGACACATTTGAGTTGCAAAAAGTTGCCGAAGGCGTGTATGTCCATCATGGTCAACATCTGGATATCGACGATGGCTACCAGGGCGACATTTGTAACCTGGGCGTCGTGGTTGGGCGCGATGCCATTGCTGTGATTGATAGCGGTGGCAGCAAACACACTGGCGAGCAATTACTGCAAGCCATCAAAACCATCAGCCCGCTGCCGATACGTTATGTCATCAACACGCACGTGCACCCTGATCACACCTACGGCAATGCCGCTTTTCAAAACGGCGCTACCCACTTTATCGGCCATGAAAAACTGGCGAATACTATGCTGTTACGTAAGGAACAGTATGAAAAGCTCAATGCCCGACTACTCGGTGAGGCAGGCAAAGCTAGCGCAACCATCACACCAGATACCGCCGTGCACGATCAATTAACATTGGACTTAGGTAGCCGCAGTTTGCAACTGCAAGCACAAAAAGTTGCCCACACCCACACTGACTTAACCGTACTAGACACACAAACCAACACCTTGTTTACTGGCGACTTGCTATTCGCGCAACGCACCCCTGTCGTTGAAGGGGATATCAAAGGCCTGATTGCGGCCCTTGAACATGTGAACCAGTCGCATTATGCACTGATTGTCCCCGGGCATGGCCTGGAAAGTGCAGATCAGCCAACCATTATTGGCAACGAGCTACGCTACCTCAACTTGCTGCTGGCTGACGTCCGCAATAGCATCAAAAAAGGCATCAGCATGGAGCAAACCATGGACTCCGCAGCAATCGCTGAACACGATAAATGGCAATTGTTCGATATTGCCAACCGGCGCAATGTGAATGTGATCTATCCGCAGCTGGAGTGGGAGTAGGCTAGCTGGTTACAAATACTTCTTCGCCAGCGCGACCTGTTGTTTGAGGCCCAAATTCACCAGCCTGGGGGCCAGTCCATTCAACCAGGCAAACAAGCTTTGTGGCTGGCCGATAAACAGCTCCTGCTTATCTTTCTGCAATGCCTGCACAATTTTATCTGCTACGTCTTGCGGGCTATCCACGGCCTGGCCAGAGGCCTGCCACATGGCGTTGGTGCGGTCATCATTCATGGGGGTGGCAATGGCGCGCGGTGCAATGTAAGTGATGCCAATATTGGTATCCACCAACTCACGGCGCAATGCCTGGCTAAACCCATGAATGGCAAATTTACTCGCACAATAGGTAGCAAAATGTGGGAAGCCCAGCGAGCCAAAAATAGAGCCGACGAACGCCAAATGGCCTCGGCCACGTTGCAAAAAGTAGGCCACAAATTCGCGGCTTAAAACCAGGGTCGCCGTGACATTGGTATGCACCATATTATCGATGCTCACCTCGGTTTGCTCTGCAAACTCGGTGAACTCAATAATACCGGCATTGTTAATCAGCAAATCCACATGCCCCATCTCGCGCAAAGACTGTTTTAATACCTGGCTGGCCATATTGGGCTGAGCCAGATCGGTGACAATAATATGTGACTTGCCACCCTGCGCCGCGACTCTTTTTTGCAGCGCATGCAACTTGACCGGATCCCGCCCGACCAGTCCGACGACAGCACCTTGCGCAGCAAGTGCGAGGGCGAGCTTGGTCCCGAGGCCACCAGTTGCGCCAGTCAACACCACATGCAGGTTACGTAACTCCATCGCCGACTCCTAAGCTGCTACCAGCGGTTGACTGGCAGCCACATACTTGAAAATATCACCATACAAGCGGTAAAAGCGTTTTGCGGCATGAATAATGATTTGCTGATCCTCAGGTTTGGTCACCTGGTTCATCAGCCCCTCATAAAAGGTCACGTGGCTGAGGTCAAGCGAGCCATGTGAAAGCAGGTAGCTAAAGGCTTTTTTCGGCAGATTGAGGGCCTGCATGATTTTTTCACCGGCTTGGGTGGCCACGGCGGTGCTGGTGCCTTCCAGCACCAATACCATGCCAAAAAAGCCTAAGGGATTCACGCGATTGATCATGTCATAAGCATAAGCCACCATCATCTCTGTTTCATGACAGGCCGCATCGGCAGCCGTCGCGCTATGGCGCACAGATTCTTTATCACCGCCGCAAGCAGCAATATCATTGAGCACCCACTCCTGATGCCCCATTTCTTCTTCGATATATTCGCCAATCGCGGTGCGCAACCACTCGTATTCTCCACTAAGTCGGCCACCACAGGCCATGAGCAATGGGGTCGTATGTTTGACATGGTGATAAGCCTGGGTGAGGAATGCACGGTAGATGTCCAGAGTGATATTACCTTGTGCACCTTGCACAATCAGCGGCAACGTCATCAAGGTGTTACGCTCCTGCTCGGTCGCGCTTAATAATTGCTGATAAAAAGTCATTTAAATTCCTTCGTAAATCGCATTGATTTCAGCCACATAAGCGGCGGCAATCGCATCGCGTTTTAAACGGCCATTAGCCGTGAGTTGTCCGTTATGCGGGCTAAATGGCTGGTGAGCAAACACCACGTCTCCCACCTGTGCATAATCAGGCAGCTGTTGATTCGCTTCCGCAATCGCCTGCGCCACTTGCTCTGTGGTGAACGGCGGCTGCGGCACCACAATCGCCACATTAAATGGCCGCGCTTCTCCAAATACACACACCTGCTGCAATGCTGGCTGGTGCATTAATGTGCTCTCCACCCACTCAGGCGAAACATTGCGCCCAAACGAGGTAATAAACATATTCTTTTTCCGGCCTGATAGATACACATAACCCTCAGCATCCTGATAAGCCAGATCGCCAGTGGCCAGATAACCTTCTTCGTCCAGCACTGGCGCAGCAATACCACCCTCGGGCTGAGTGTAGCCATCATACAAAGCGCCCTTCACCCAAAGCTCGCCTGTCAGATCCACCCGTAGCTGCACATGTGGCAAGGGCTTGCCTATACTGCCTGGCTTGTGTGATTGTGGCGTATTGAGTGCAACAACAGACGCACACTCTGACAAGCCATAGCCTTCAAACACCGGCAACCCTAACGCGTGGGCTTGCAGGATCAACGCCGGCACCACCTTGGCGCCACCGACTGCGACAAAATGCAACGATGCCAGCGGCGCCTGGCCTAATTGCACATACATCACCAGCGCACGCAATAACTCAGGAATCAGGATCGCAGTCGTCGCCCGGCTATCTTGCAGGCCTTGATACAAGCGGCTGATGTCAAACTGACTGCCAGTAAAACCAACTGCGTGGCACGGATATACCACCACCGTTGCCCCAGAAATCAGGCTGGCATAGACGCCCGCCACGTTTTCCAGCAAGGTGGCCAGCGGCAATACGCAGAAATGACGATCAGCTGCGCCCGGCACGATCAGACTGGCAATAGAACTGGCGACCTGCCCCATCGTGTGTGCAGACAGGCAAACCCCTTTAGGCGCTCCCGTCGTGCCGGAGGTATAGGTGATTTTATCGGCAGCGGCGGCGCGATCATTGGCATGGATGCGCAAGACTGTCACCGCTTGACCAGCCACCTGCCATTCAGCGACCACAACACTGTCAGGGTATAGTTGCTGCCTGGAAGCTGGCATATCAGTCAAGATCAGGCTAACACCGGCATCCTTAATCGCATGCTGTTTTTGTGTCGTAGAAAAGAACGCCGGCAGTGGCACGTTGCTCCAGCCAGCAGCCAGCACCGCTAAATCCAATACAATCCAGGCCGGACTATTATCCAGCGCCAGCGCCACAGTGGCACGGTTGGTCAGCGCGCGCAAGGCGCCAGACACGCGCGCCATCTCAGCCGCCAGTTCGCTATAAGTCAGCTGCGCAGATGGCCCTTCCAGGGCGATCCGGTTCGGATTTTGTGTTGCCTGCGCATGAATCTGTTGCAATATCATGATGGTTGGCGCTTATAAAGGATCAGCCACGCCACGAATCGCCACAATCTGCGGTGTATGCTTGTAATAACTGCCCCATTTTGCGCGCTCCTCTGTGCTCAATCGTTCAGGGCTCGCCATAGCCAGCGGAAACAAATCGACACCGCCTTTAATCAGGCCATTTTGCAGGCTATGATGCGCGGTCGCCACGCCCCAGGGCAAATTCATGCTCAAACTATGTTGAATCACATGCGCAATCAGCACACCGGCATTGCGCGGATTCGCCACCGCCAGATTGCCTATGCAGGTAATTTCTTCGCGGCGTATATTTCTGCCGAGTTGGCGCGACATCAGTTGCTCAATCGGCTCATCCAGATATTGCTCCAGAAACAAACGCTCTTGTGCCGCATTACGCAAACCAAACGCGGCCATTAAAACACCGTTGGCATCACGCAAGGCCACCAGTTGTGGCATAAAGTGACTCACCTGCGCGCTGTACACCTGCTTAAATACCGCCGCAATAAAGGCTTCCACCTCCTGGCGGCACGGCGCACCCCGCTCAACCAAATGACCTGTAATCTCATTCACTTGATACCTTTTCGCTTGGGCAAAGTTCCTCAATTCATAAGCAGATGATGCATGGTAAAACGGTGTATTTGACTCTGAATGCAGCATGCCATTTCTTTCACTGACAACAATCTTGTCAAGCTAATTGCAAACACCATGCCAGAGACAATTGTTCATAATAATCATGAAGTTATAAATATGCACTTCTGCCACACTCTGCACTTTTTGCAGATAGATTGCCATACATTCAATTCATAACCTGCATTTTTTGCAGACACCTTAAAATGAAATCATTTTCATTACTGTTGGAAAATAGAAATTTTCCAAACAAAATCAGCAGGTTAACTCATAACACATCAGGCTGATTATAAAGTGGCACATCAATTGCATTTATGGTCGGAGATTTTGAAAAGATGGTGTACCCTCACAATTGTTCGGCTATCAACTATTTTCAAAAAATAACAACCCGTTGCATTTGGCAATCAACACAAAATAGACATGATAAAAAGTCCCTGGTTACCTCAGCCAACTCTGGCGGCACTGTGGTGCGTTTGGATCGCATTAGCGATTGCCATCGTCTGGCTGGCGAATGCAACCGCTCTAGATCTGGCGCTGGCTGACCAGCAATTTGACTTTACACAGCACAGTTTCACTCAAAAGCATGCGTTTTTTTATGAAACAGTGATGCATGTGTATGCAAAACATCTGTTTACCGTGATCTGGTTAGCCCTGTTATTGCTGGCCTGGCTGCCCGAGCGCCTGTTAGGCCATCGTCTTTCGACAGCCACCCGTTACAAACTACGCTGGATCGTCTTGCTGGCTTTGCTCAATGCGATTGTCGTCTCCAGCCTCAAACACCAAATGCCGCATGCCTGCCCCTGGGATATCGTACGCTACGGCGGCAGCGCGCCATGGGTGCCTACTTTCACCAGTCATCCGGCGCTAGAAGCTGGTCATTGCTTTCCGGCAGGACACACGACCAGCGGCGTATGGCTGTCTGCACTCGGCCTGCTATGGTTACCGCAAGCCCCTCGCAAAGCCTTATTGGTGACTATTGCCGGGCTTGCGGTCGGCTTCGCCTTGGGCTGGGCGCAACAAATCCGCGGCGCCCACTTTTTATCGCACACCCTGACCTCGCTTTGGCTCATGTGCGGCTGGTTATTAATGGTATTCACTTTTTCCAAGAGTCGTATTGAATGAAAATATTCGCAATGTTTACCCGCACGCTACGCGCGCTGTTCACCCCGCAAATCTGCCTGATCTGGGGCGCGAGCCTGTGGCTGATGCTCACCAGCAACCATGCCTTATTCGAACATCTGCTCAACCTCTATCCATGGAACGCGCATAACGCTGGTTTTATCATCAGCATCAGCCTGTTTTTTACCTTTAGCATTACCTTATGGCTGATGCTGCTTAGTCATGGCAAGTCAGCACGCTGGGTGTTGTCCATCATCCTGCTGTCTGCCGCCTGGGCCGCTTATTACATGGATGAGTTTGGCGTCATTATTGACCACGTCATGCTGGACAATGCAGCGAAAACCGACACCCAGGAAGTCATGGGGCTGCTGTCATGGGGATTTTTAATCAAGATATTGCTGCTAGGCGTGATCCCCGCATTTATCCTGATCAAAAAAGTGCCAGCCCGTTTTTTCCAGCGCGATCCGATCAGCGTCCGCCTCAAGCAGATTGCCCTGCTACTGTTAGGCATGATCCTGGTGGTGATTCCATGCAGCGCCGATTACGCCACGTTTGTACGTGAGCATAAAATGGTGCGCATGTATGCCAACCCAACATTCTTCCACTACTCAGTGGTGAAATGGACCTCGAAAAAACTGTTTACGCGCAGCATCACCGGCCTGCAAAAGACCGCGGCTGATGTGGTCAATGTGGAAGCGGACCAGCACCATGAACTGATCATTATGGTGGTAGGTGAAACTGCCCGCTTCGACCGTTTTTCTCTCAATGGGTATGCCCGTGAAACCAACCCCAGACTCAGCAAAGAAGCCGTGGTGAGTTTTAAACAAGTCTCCTCGTGTGGCACATCTACCGGCGTCTCTGTGCCGTGCATGTTTTCAATGCTGACCAGAAAGCAGTATGACGAAGACAAGGCCTTGCATATGGAGAACGCGTTGGATGTGTTAAACCGTGAAGGCGTCAAGGTGTTATGGCGTGATAATAACTCCGACTCCAAAGGCGTCGCCTTGCGCGTGCCTTACGAGGATTTTCGCTCACCCGCCCATAACCCGGTGTGTGACGACAATGAATGCCGTGATATCGGCATGCTGAGCGGATTGGACAAATTTGTTGAAAAAAACAAAGATCATGACATCCTGATCGTATTACACCAGATGGGCAATCATGGTCCCGAATACTACCGCCGCTATCCGGATGAATTCAAAAAATTCACGCCCATTTGCAAAACTGGCCGTTTGTCAGAGTGCTCGCAACAAGAGATTGATAACTCGTACGACAACGCGATTTTGTATACAGATTACTTCTTGTCAGAAGTTATTCAGTTTCTGAAGAAATATGACAGTAATCGTGAGACCGCCATGCTGTATGTCGCGGATCATGGTGAGTCCCTGGGTGAGCATGGCATATACCTGCACGCAGCACCCTATATGATCGCACCCAAAGAACAAACCCACGTACCGGCAATTTTATGGGTGGGCCAGCATTTCGACTATCAACTGCCGCAAATCACGCCCTACGCTGAGTATCCCCTCAGCCATGACGATGTGTTTTGCACCTTGCTCACAGCCTATGAACTGAAGTCCGAAATATGCCACGCCGAGTTTGGCTGGCTGGCACAAAACCGCGAGCTACAAGAGGAGCAGCGCAAACACTTGCACCCAATCAAAGCAAGCACTCACTAATTTCCGGATTCACAACGCAAAGCAGGCAACTCCGAGGTCAGCTTGCTTGGCGTAAGCCAGAACAATGGCTTGATGCGTTCATCCACATGGCACGCATCAATATAGCCTATGGCGCCATCGGTTTCGGCGACATAGCGGATCATGGCTTCTTCTGACTGCACGGTGTAAGGGGGCTGTATACCGTGAAAATACAAGCCGTTCCAATAGCTCACCTGCGACCTCGGCGTGCTGTGCAATACTTGCTGTGAAAACTTTAAGCGCAGCGGATGTTCGCTATGCAGATTCACCGGGTGCAAGGCCTGACCATGTGCGGCGTATAGTTTTTTGCGCCAGAAAATCAGCCCCAGTTCATCGGGATGTAGGTCAGGTGCCAAACCGGCTTGCGCAGGCACAATCACGGCAATCACGCGATTATCTTCAACAGCCGTGGCTGGGCCAGTCAGCAGCAGGCACAATGCGGCAGAATATATCCAGCAGCGAATATTAAATAGCGTACTAGACTGCATTAAAACATCACCGCAAAAGAGGTTACAAAACCACGTGGCACATCCTCGTATTCGCCACTGCCTCCAATAAACTCAAATTTCAGCAACTGGTTTGGCTTGACGCGCTTGGTCATCCCCAGCACCCAACGGTCTGCATTCTTGCTATCCACTTCATGCAAGGTCTCCAGCCGCGTGATCCAGTACCATTCACTGCCTAGTGAATAAGCACTCTGCAAATAAGCACCACTGCCACCATCATCACCGCCCGTCGTTTTGCGCTCATACACCTCGCCGCTGAACTCCCAGCGATTGAACTCGAGCAAGAAATCGAGGCCATATAAGTGATAAGTTGGTGAGCCATGAATATCTTTTTGGTAACTCATGACATTTAAACCCAAGGTATTAAGCCCGGCATTGCTGCCGCTTAAACCGAGAATATTATTGAATGCGAGACGCGCTCCTTTTACCTCACGATGGATAATTTCATTACCATCCTGGTGCTGGTCTTTCAGTGCTTCAGCATATACCTGATACTCCATATCCATATGGCTGATTGGCAAACTGCCAAATAGCATGGCGCCATTAATACTTGATGGAAACAAGCGTGAAGTGACCAACGGCCGACTGGCGGTCCACACCAGCGGTGGCGCATGCAATTGATTCCAGCGGCCGGCGGGAGTGAGGAAACGGCCCAGGCGAATATTGGCTTTTTCATTGAGGTTATAATCAAAGTAAAACCGCTCAAGATCGACATAACTTTGCTTGGTGTTGACCCCATCATGGTGGTCGTAAGAAATTGGATTTTCGAGCTCCAGCTCGCTAAAAAATTTGAGACGTGTACCCTGGTCCCAGGTCACGATCATGCTGACCTCATTCAGCTTGAGTTGAGCAGCCTCGGTGCGCGGCAAACGCGCATCAACACTGCTATATCCTCCCACATGAAAGCCATTCCAGAATGAGTCAGCCTCTTCAGCCAGAACTGACTTGCATAGCATACACAGGCTGATTACACTGAGCGTGATCCTGGTGAACGTGCTTAACATACTTGATCCATAATGATCATTCCGGCAAAAACCATTTAACCCATATTTTCTCACATCTCATGCGCTTTCATTCACCCCTGACTATCCGCAAGATGCTTTTAATTGCATTTTTGCTGGCGGGCTTGCTGCCAGCCCTGATGGTGAGCTTGCTGAGCTTTTACCAAGCCAGGCAGGCGTTGCGTATTGAAATTCAGCATGACTTGCAAACCACCGGCAAGGCCGTGGCAGAGCACGTAGACCGCGTGATGAACGAGCGTGTGCAGAACGTGCGCAGCTGGAGTCAGCTCGCCATCATGCAGGACCTGCTAATTGGCGACATTGATAAGCGACTATCGATTTTTTTGGCGGAAACCCGCCAAAGCTACGCTGAACAATATATCAGTCTGGATGTCGCAGATTTACAGGCACACATTGTCGCCTCCAGCCGACCGGCCAATATCGGCCAGGCACTACACACACCACCAGTCTGGATGTCTTTTCGCGACAATGGCCAAACCATTACCATCTATCATCTCAATGATCACCAGCTGATGATCTCGGCGCCCATCTTCTCGCAGAACACGCTGCAACCCATGGGACAACTCATCGCCACCTTTAACTGGCGAGTGATTGAAAACCTGCTAGACCATGCCGCGCAACACAGCACCGAGTTGGCACTGGTGGACGACAAACAACACATACTCGCGCAATCCCGCCTATGGCCAGACCAGAAACACAGCCTGCATGCCAAAGCCGCCATTATCAGCCGCTTACCGCTCAATGGCTGGCAGATACACCTGAACAAAGATCACGACGTGGCCGTTGCCCCCGTGCACCGCCTAGGCATGATTTTCATTGCCTTGCTCGGCGCCATTCTGGTGTTCTCGCTCTTACTGGTGCGCCCGCTCGCCCAAAATATCAGCCGCCCGCTGGAAACCCTCACGCGCTATGTGCAACGCTTTCGTCAACCAAACACACTGCCGCCGGCCTCCAGCGGCCCGGCCGAAGTGCAATCATTGCATCAGGCGTTTACCCAAATGGCCACAGATCTGGCGGAGTCAGAGCAGCAACTGACCCGCGCTGCCAAATTAGCCGTGGTGGGGGAAATGGCTGCCGCCATGAGTCATGAAGTGAGAACACCGCTGGGCATCATGCGCTCGTCGGCTGATGTGCTGCTCAGAGAAGCGCAACTGAGTGAAGATGGTCGCGAAGTGCTTGGATTTATTATTTCAGAAACCGAACGCCTGAATAAACTGGTCAGCGCGCTGATTGACGCTGCCCGCCCGCGGCTGCCGAATAAAATCCCGCTGGACCTGCAAGCGCACTTGCAGCATGTCGTCGCCATGCTACAAAAACCGGCGCAGGCAAAGCAAATTACCCTTACACTACAAGCCGCGCAGCCGGTCATCATTGAGGCAGATCAGGACCAGATGACACAAGTGCTGGTCAACTTGCTCATGAATGCGATTCAGATTTTGCCGGGCGGTGGAAACATTCAGCTGCAACTATCAGCAGATGCAAAGTGTGCCCATATTGCGGTGGCCGATGATGGCCCCGGTGTCCCGCCTGCGCAGCAAGGGCATTTATTTGAAGCCTTTTTTACCCAACGCGCTGGCGGGGTTGGCCTCGGGCTAGCCGTGGTGAAGCAAATCATCGAAGCGCACGATGGTACAATCAGCTATAGCACCAGCCCCTGGCAAGGGGCCCAATTTAACTTATCACTTCCGTTAGCGACTGCATAACCATGTCCACCCCGCAACACACTATTTTGGCTGTCGATGACGAACCGCATATGCGCAGACTGCTGGAAATCAGCCTGCGCCAGGCGGGCTACCGGGCGCTGTCTGCGGGCAATGGCCGCGAAGCGCTGGAACTCATACAGCAGCAGCAAATTGACCTGGTGGTGAGCGACCTGCACATGCCTGGCATGAGTGGTTTGCAATTGCTGAGCGCCATCCGCAAACAATATGAACAGTTGCCATTTATCATGGTGACGGCGCAAGGTGAAATTAAAACCGCTGTTGAAGCCATGAAACTGGGCGCCAGCGATTATATTCTGCGGCCGTTTGAACTAGAAACTCTGGAAATCGCTATCCAGAAAGCCCTGGCGGTGAATCGTATCCAGATCGAAAATACGTTTCTAAAGGAAAGCAGCCAACCGCCTGCCACCGGCCTCATTGGCAATAGTGCACCCATGCAATCGCTCAAGCAGATGATTCAGCAAGTAGCGCCAGAACGGGCAACGGTATTTATTGTCGGTGAAACCGGCACGGGTAAAGAGCTGGTGGCCAAAGCATTGCACGACGCCTCTTCGCGCAAATCAGAATTATTCGTGGCGGTGAACTGTGCGGCGATCCCGGTCGATATTCTGGAATCTGAATTGTTCGGGCACGAGAAAGGCGCATTTACCGGCGCAGTAAAAGAGCGGGTCGGCAAATTTGAACTGGCCAATGGCGGCACCCTGTTCCTGGATGAAATCACCGAGATGCCTATCCAGTTACAGTCCAAACTTTTGCGCGTGCTGCAGGAAAACGTCGTCGAAAAACTGGGCGGTAACCGGCAGATTGCGCTGGACGTGCGCGTCGTCGCCGCCACCAACCGTGACCCCTTGCAAGCGGTCAAAGAGGGCAAGCTACGCGAAGATGTCTATTACCGTCTGAATGTGATTCAACTACAGATTCCGCCGCTACGTGAGCGCGGCGAAGATGTCAGCCTGCTGGCTGACTATTTTCTAGGCAAACGCCAAAGCCAGCTTAGCGAAAGTGCGCGCTTGAGCTTGCAGCAATATCAATGGCCAGGCAATGTACGCGAACTGGAAAATATTCTGGAACGCGCCGCGATTCTGGCTGGCAGCCAGACGATACAACAGCAACACTTGCCTGCCGATATTGCACAACAGCTGATACCGGTAAACACGGAGTCCAGTGCATTGGCCACTGACAATAATAATCTGTCTATTCCACGCGCGACAGAGGCGATCGAACGTCGCCTGATCCTGCAAGCCCTTGATGATTGTCAGGGCAACAAAACCAAGGCAGCCAAGCTATTAGAGATCAGCGAGCGCTCACTTTGGAACAAATTAAACCAATACGGTTTACGCTAGCGGCTTATTGATACCGACCCCGTTAGTCGCCCAAAGATAAGCATCCATGGCCAAAATACCGTAAGTGTTTTCTGGCGTAAAACGTATGGCTTCACCAATGGCGCTGCCCGCCGCCACAAACAATGGCATCAAGTGGTCTTCACTCGGATGCGCTTGCATCCCTTGCGGACACTCAGCACGGTAATTGAACATGTGTTGCCATTGTTGCGTTTGAATACGTTCAGCCATCCAGTCGGCAAAAGGCAACACATAGGGCAAAGGGGCGGCATTTCTGTCAGCCGTAAAAAAGTCTGACAAATTATGCGTAATAGCCCCTGAGGCTAAAATCAGCACATTTTGTTCATGCAGGCCTTGTAACGCCCTGCCCAGCGCAAACTGTTCAGCTGGCGTGCTGCGACTTTGAATCGACAACTGCGTCACCGGAATATCTGCCGCCGGGTACATCAGCATCAGCGGCACCCACGCCCCATGATCCAGCCCGCGCTGTGGATGTGCTTGCACCGCAATATCCTGCGCTTGCAACAATGCCGCTACCTGTTGTGCCAATGCTGGTGCGCCCGGTGCCGGGTATTGCTTTGCATACAACACTGGCGGAAAGCCGGCAAAATCATGAATGGTTTCCGGCTGGTTCGCCAGGCTGACTGTCGGTACGCGCGTATCCCAGTGGGCGGAGACAACCAGGATGGCATCCGGCCTGGGCAAGGCGGCAGCCACCTCGGCCAGCACCTCGCCGGTGTTACCCGGTTCGATCGCCAGCGTTGGTGCACCATGTGACACAAACAAGGTCGTCATATGAATACACTCCGCCTATATTAACGGCGACGGTTATCCAGGCTAAACGCACCCGCGCCAAATGCCACCACCATCAGTAAGCCACCAACAATGGTCAGGTTTTTCAGGAACATGATCTGCTGCATTTGATCGGCCAGGTTATTGTGGAACATAAATGCCGTGGCGACAGTAAACACGGCAATGCCGGCCGCGGCCAAACGCGTCTTGTAACCCACCAGCAAAGCAATGCCAAGCACCAGCTCTACAAATAAGGCAATCGCATACGCTACCTCAGGCAATGGCGCGCCTACACTTTGAATATAGCCAATGGTGCCAGCCGGATTCGCTGCCTTACTCAAGCCACTGATAATAAAAATCTGTGATAACAAAATACGACCAGCCACACTGGCTGCGGATTGGATTGCGTTCATGTTGTACTCCTTGTTGTGGTTGTGCGATGCGATGATCAGCCGCACATCGCACACTTCCCTGAGAAAATGTGTACTGCCGTTATTTGGCTGATGAATGGCATTGTATTCCTGAAACAAAAAAATGATAATCCCACGCATAATAGTAAAACTGTCTCACATAGGTTGACAATCAATGGCTTCATTAGAGGAAATGCACTTTTTTGTGGAGGTGGTCAAACACGGCAATTTCACCAGTGCGGCGCACGCGCTTGGGATCTCCAAGCAGCTGGTGAGCCGCCGCATCATCGCGCTGGAGGCCAGGCTTGGTGTGCGCTTATTGTTGCGTACGACCCGCAAACTGTCGCCAACAGAAACCGGCAAAGTGTTTTTCCAGCGCGCGCAACAAATCCTGCAAGCTATTCACGATGCTGAACTCGAAATCAGTAATCGCTCAGACGAGTTGCGTGGACTGCTTAAAATTTCTGTGCCGCTGTCTTATGCCAACTTGCGGCTGGCGCCTGCCCTCACTGCGTTTATGCAACAACATCCCCTGGTGGATGTCTGGCTGGATGCAGATAACCGGCATGTGGATATGATTAGCGAAGGCTATGATATGGTGATACGCGTGACCGACCAGCCAGAAGAAGGCATGGTGGCACGTAAATTGGAAGATGCGGCAATGTGCTATTGCTGCAGCCCAGACTACATCGCGCGCTATGGCGTACCCACTTCGCCGCAGTCGCTCTCAAAACATGCCTGCTTAACGCACCGGGCCAGCGAGTGGCTGTTTAGCGAAAACGACCAGATACACCGCATCCCGATTCAGGCGCGCTTAAAATCAAACCACGGAGAAGTATTGCGTGATGCCGCCGTCGCCGGACTTGGCATTACCGGCTTACCAGCTTTTTATGTACTGGAAGATTTGCAACAGGGGCGCCTGGTTGAGGTATTAGCAGAATATCGCATGCAACAGGCGGGCATTTATGCCATGTATCCTTACCACAAGCAGGTGTCAGCCAATGCACTGGCCTTGATCGAGCATTTGCGCCACTGGTTTCAAGCAACGGCTGCCTGAGTCGCTGGCAGCCGCAATGACAAACCCTTATTCCATTAACATCACGCGCTTGCCACCATCCACACTGTAGCCACCAGGGCCAAATGCGATGATCACCAACAAACCGCCAATAATCGTGGTGTTTTTCAGAAACATAATGACCTGCACCGGATCAGCCATATTGCTGTGAAACATCAATGCGGTGATAAAGGTGAAAATGGCAATCCCGGCTGCGGCCAATTGCGCTTTAAAACCGACCAGTAAAGCAATGCCCAAGCCTAACTCGACTACCAGTGCCACCACATAAGCCACTTGCGGTAACGGCAGGTGCGCACTTTCAATATAAGCAATGGTGCCTGCCGGATCCATGATCTTGGCAATGCCACTAATAATAAAAATCAGAGACAACAAAACCCGCCCTGCAAAACTGACCCAACGCTGCCGTACATTCATACTGATCGCTCCTTGTCATGTTTGAACGCGCTGCCTATTGCCCGATGGACGCTACAGGCATCGGTATGATGCATGCCGGTGACAGATTCCGCCGTATTGACTACCCAGCGACTCAGCCCCGCTTCTGGCTACCGGTGTATCACATATGTTACTCTGCACCATTCTGCGCAGAAACACCAGCATGATTTGACATTTAAAAATAACGGTGTTAAGTTAACGATGTTATTTTTTAAAACCAAAGCCGCTGCATGCCTCCCAAGGTTAAAACTGACGCTGAAAAACAGACTGTACGCATCGCCATTATGGATGCGGCGAGAGAGCTGTTTATTCACCAGGGGGTAGAAGCCGTCACCATGCGTGCCGTGGCACAACGCGTGGGCTATTCAGCCACCAGCCTTTACCTTTATTTTAGCGATAAAGAGCAGTTACTAAGAGCGGTGGTGGATGCGGATGTGATCAAACTGGCGCAAGCCTTAAAATCCACGCTCAGCATCAGCGATCCGCTACAGCGCTTTGTGCAATTCGGGCAACATTATGTGCAATTTGCGCTGACCAACCCCAACCATTACCGCATGATGATGATGACCCAGCATCCTCCTTGCGATCCTGCATTTTCCAGTATTGAACAAAACAACCCTGAGCAGGATGCGTATTCACAACTGATAGGCGTGGTCACCAGCGCCTGGCATGCAGGTGTGTTCAAGCCCACCCTGACCGACCCGGCACTGATCGCACAAACGGTATGGGCAGCCATGCATGGCTTATGCGCACTGCAAATCAATCTGGCAGATGATGCCTGGATCAATTGGCGCCCCCTTGAGTCTCGTATGCAAGCCATGTTGGAGATGTGCCTGCATGGATTAATGAAAGAATCTCCGCATGCATAAATCATTCATTATTGTCAGCAGCACCTGCCTTGCCTTACTGGTAAGCGCCTGCCACCAGGCACCTGAAGAAGCCGCGGCACCGCGCCCGGTCTGGGTCATGTCCGTCGGCAACAGCAACACGCACGCTGCAGCCAGTTATACCGGTGAAGTGAAGTCACGCTACGAGTCCAATATCGGCTTTCGTATTGCAGGCAAGATTACTGCCCGCGCAGTCAACGTCGGAGAGCTGGTAAAAAAAGGCCAATTGATCGCGCAGCTAGACCCGAATGACAGCCGTTTAAATGCACAGGCTGCCAATGCCGAAGTGCAGACCGCTCAGGCCAACCTGGCATTGGCACAAGCTGAACTGGCACGGCGCCAGCAGTTATATAGTCAAACATTTATTTCAAAATCCGCACTTGATAGTTACGAAACCCAGGTAAAGACAGCGCAGGCACGCCTGGCACAAACCCAGTCGCAAGCCGCAGTCAGCCAGCACCAGACCGGCTACACGCAACTGCTAGCCGACCGCTCCGGCGTCATCGGCATGATTCAGGCCGAGCCAGGCCAAGTAGTGGTGGCCGGACAAACCATTGCGCAAATTTATGATTTGCAGACGCTGGAAATCCTGATTGCAGTGCCTGAAACACTGATAGATAACCTGCATGTGGGCGATAGCGCGCGCGTCAGCCTGAATGATGTGCCGCAAACTTACCAGGGCCGCATCCGTGAAATCTCCCCTGCAGCCAATAGTCAAACACATGCGTTTGACCTGCGCATCCAATTACTCAATAGCGATCATCGCATCAAACTGGGCATGACGGCACAAGTGAGCTTTGAGCAAGCCACGACAGCCAAAACCTTAATCGTCCCCAGCACCGCCGTCACCCGCCATGGCGAGCAGGCCAGTGTGTGGGTGATTGACGCCAAGCACCAGGCCCATCTGCGCCAGGTGACCACAGGCACACTCACAGAAAGCGGTATTGAGATTACCAGCGGCTTGCAAGCGGAGGAGACCATCGCCACCATCGGCATCCATACGTTGACCGAGGGCATGCTGGTACAACCTGTCACGCCCGGCCAAGAGGTATTGCGCTAATGAGCACGCCACACCACAGTGACGAAGCACAAGCCACGCAAGACTTTAACCTGTCGACCTGGGCGCTTAAAAACCAGGCACTGGTGCTATATTTTATTGTACTGACCTTGTTAGGCGGTATTTTCGCCTACACACATCTGGGCCAGTCCGAAGACCCACCGTTTACCTTTAAAGTCATGCTGATTCGCAGCAGCTGGCCTGGCGCCTCAGCCCAGGAAGTCGAGCAGCAAGTCACGGACAAAATCGAGAAAAAGCTGCAAGAAATTCCGTCTATCGACTACACCAGCAGCTACTCCCGGCCCGGCGAATCAGTGGTGTTTATCGTTATTCGTGACAATACGTTCTCAGAGAAAATCCCGGACTTGTGGTACCAGGTACGCAAGAAAATCGGTGATATCCGCCACACTTTCCCCAAAGACTTGCAAAGCCTGACCTTTAATGACGAGTTCAGCGATGTCTACGGCACCATGTATGCCATCACGGCAGATGGCCTCAATCCGCAACAATTAAAACGACAAGCGGAATGGGTACGTGCGCGCCTGCTCAAATTGCCCGACGTGGAGAAAGTCGATTTATTTGGCGAACAGCCACAAAAAATCATCATTGAAATTTCCAACCAGAAACTGACCTCCCTGGGCATCAGTCCGGCGCAATTAGCGCAACTGCTGCAACAGCAAAACGCAGTTACAGGCGCAGGCACCTTCGATACAGGCCCGGAAAGAATCCGGCTGGATGTGAGTGGCCGCTTACAAACACTGGAAGACCTGCGCCAATTCCCGATTCGGGCTGGCAGCCAGAACCTGACCCTGGGAGATATCGCCACCATCAGACATGGTTATGCCAATCCGCCTGCGCAACGCATCCACTTTAACGGCACCTCTGCCTTGCTGATTGGCGTCAGCATGCAACAGGGAGGCGACGTCATCGCCCTGGGCAAAGCCATGCAGCAATCCATCACCAGCATACAAAAGCAATTGCCGGTGGGGGTGCAGTTGCAACTGGTCACCTCGCAACCAGATATCGTGCAACACTCGGTGCATGACTTTGTACGCTCGCTCAGCGAAGCGCTGATTATCGTGCTGGCCGTGAGCCTGCTCTCACTGGGCTGGCGCACCGGCATTGTAGTCGCAGTGGCGATTCCCATTGTGCTGGCAGGCACCTTTCTGCTCATGGACTGGCTGGACATCGGCTTGCACAAAATCTCGCTGGGCGCGCTGATTCTGGCGCTGGGCCTGCTGGTGGATGACGCGATTATTGCGGTTGAAATGATGGCCGCCAAAATGGAACAAGGCTGGGACCGCATGCAAGCGGCATCGTTTGCCTACACCTCCACCGCCATGCCCATGCTGACCGGCACACTGGTCACGGTAGCGGGCTTCTTGCCGATTGCCACCGCCGTATCGTCAACGGGCGAATACACACGTTCCATTTTCCAGGTCTCGGCTATTGCACTGACACTGTCCTGGATCGCAGCGGTGATTGTGATTCCTTTTTTGGGCTATCACTTGCTACCCAAGGCCAAGCATTCCCACAGCGAAGCAAGTACTCACCATCCGGCATCACTCTATGAAACAAGGTTTTATCTGCGACTGCAAAGCATCGTCGCCTGGTGCGTGCAACACAAGGGCAGTGTTATTCTGGCCACCATCGCCCTGTTTGTGGTGGCCATGTTGAGCTTCGGCAAGGTGCAGCAACAGTTCTTTCCAGACTCCACCCGGCTTGAGGTTGTGGTTGATTTACGCCTGGCCGAAAACGCCAGCGACCAGTCTACCGATGCGGCCGTCAGCCAACTGGAACAATGGCTGCAACACTGGCAGAAACAGCATGGCGCACTGCAAAACGTGGTGTCTTATGTGGGCTCAGGCGCCCCACGCTACTACCTGCCGCTGGATGTTCAGTTGCCACATCGTGCCTTTGCCCAGCTAGTGATTCTGACCAACAGCCTGGCGCAGCGCGAAGCCCTGCGCAACGACCTGCTGGCACTGTTTGAACGCGATTTTCCGCAATTGCGCGGCTCTGTGCTACGCCTGGAAAACGGTCCGCCGGTGGGCTTCCCGGTACAGTTCCGGGTCGATGGGCAGAACCTGCAGGCGATCCGCGAGGTTGCACACAAAATTGCCGATGCCATGCGCGCCAACCCGCATTTGCGTAATGTGCAACTGGGCTGGGAAGAGCCGAGCAAGGTCATTCATGTCGATATCGACCAGCACAAGGCCAGGTTATTAGGCGTCAGTTCAGCAGACATTGCGCAATTGCTGAATACGCAATATTTCGAACAAGTGGTCAGCGAGTTCAGGGAAGGCAACGAGCGCATAGACCTGGTCATGCGCAGCAGCAATGAACAGCATGCCCAGCTATCACAACTGGCGCAATTAACGGTGTTAAGCCAGCGTGGCGAGCGCGTACCGTTGGCGCAAGTGGCCAATATCCACCATGGTTTTGAAGAGGGCGTGATCTGGCGACGCAACCGTGTGCCTTCGCTCACCGTACGTGCGCATTTACGCGGCAATATGCAAGCGCCGGTGGTGTCTACTCAAATTCAACAAGCGATTGCGCCCATTCTGGAAAAGCTTCCTCTCGGGGTCACGGTTGAAACTGGTGGTGCGATTGAAGAGGCAGCCAAGGGCGCCACATCGGTGGCCAAAGGCGCACCGCTGTTTCTGGCCGTCGTGTTTACCCTGCTCATGTTGCAGTTACGCAGTATTTCCAACGTCATCCTGGTGGTGCTCACAGCGCCGCTGGGCATGATAGGCATTACCTTTGCACTGCTTATTTTCAATATGCCGTTTGGCTTTGTCGCTATGCTGGGCAGCATTGCGTTGTCAGGCATGATCATGCGCAACTCGGTGATCCTGGTCGACCAGATCAAGCAAGATATTGCCGAAGGCGCCTCGCTGGAACAAGCCGTAGTGCAGTCCACCGTGCGCCGCTTCCGGCCGATTGTCCTGACGGCCGCCGCGGCCATCCTCGCCATGATTCCGCTCACACGCAGCGTATTTTTTGGCCCGATGGCGGTAGCGATTATGGGCGGGCTGGCAGCAGCGACCATCCTGACCATTTTGTTTGTGCCCGCACTGTATACATTCTGGGCCGGATTCACGGCAAGAACCATGCAATCACGGCGCAATAAACGCTAGGGCATTTTTATAAACTCAAGTGGCTAAGCCAGACCAGGCGCGCTTAAAAAATGATGACGCCGCATATGGCTTATATGTAAGGAAGAATTTTTTATGAGCAACGCAGTATCGCGACGCAAATTGAATTTATAGAAGTGCCCTATAATACGGCTTATCAATAATCGACATTGGGATTCAAGACATGACAGATCAGGCAACCGCACGTTTTAACATGATTGAGCAACAGATTCGCACCTGGGAGGTGCTGGACCCGCAAGTATTGGCGACGTTAAACAATATGCCACGCGAAGCCTTTGTCCCGGAAGCCTATCGCGGACTGGCATTTGCCGATATCGAGATCCCATTGGCACATGGCCAGCAAATGCTCAGCCCTAAAGTGGAAGGCCGTTTTTTGCAGGCGCTGCAACTGCAAGCCAAAGATAAAGTGTTGCTGGTAGGCGCCGGCAGTGGCTACCTGGCGGCACTGATGGCACAGCATTGCGCACAAGTGACTGCGCTGGAAATCTTCCCCGAGTTATGCGCACAAGCGACACAATCGCTGACCAAACAAGGCATTCAAAACGTGCAGGTGATTGAGTTAGACGGCCACAACGGTTACGAATCACAAGCGCCTTACGACGCGATTGTGTTTACGGCGTCCAGCCCGGTGGAGCCCGAAGGTGTGCGCTACCAGCTCAGCATCGGCGGCCGCCTGCTGATCGTGCTGGGTCAGGCACCAGTGATGCAAGCCACCCTGATTCAACGCCTGGCAGAGCACAGCTACAAACAGGATGTGCTGTTTGAAACCAGCCTGGCAGAAATGCAAAATGCCCCACAGGCACAGGCATTCAGCTTTTAAACCTCTCAGCCATTACACCCAAGACGCCGATGACCTTCAGCCGCCCTGCTCACTGGATATTGCTCCTAAGCAGCCTTTGGCTGGGGCCATGGGCAGAAGCCGCCCCGCAAAGCCTGTTTGATGTTTATCTGCAAGCCAAGCAAAACGACCCGCAACTGGCTGCGGCTGGTCATGGCAACCTGGCGGCACAAGAGCTGATTGAGCAAGCCAAGGCAGGCTACCGCCCCAACGTGGCGCTCAGTGCCAGCACCACAGCCAATCACACCGACCTAAAGTACAACACTGCCAATGTACCGCTGCCAGCAGGCGTCAACCGTTTTGAAGGCTATGCCGCCAAAGTGGAAGCACGGCAGCCCATCTACCGTAAAGAAAATCTTGAGCGCATAGACTTAAGCAAGGTGCAGGTCAGCGTCACCGACAAGCAGCTACACCTGACCCAGCAACAACTGATGCTGCGCACCACACAGGCCTATTTTGATGTGTTGCAGGCACAAGACCGCATCGAATTGCTGGCCGCGCAAAAGCAGGCCATCCAGCAACAGCTGCAACAGGCCAAAGCCAGCTTTGAGGCCGGGATCACGACCGTCACTGACCTACACGAAGCGCAGGCGCGCTACGATCTGATCGTGGCCCAGGAAATTGCGGCAGAAAATGAGCAAGCTGTAGCGCAGCATAGCCTGCAAGCCATCATAGGCAGCCCGCCACAAACGCTGGCAAAAGTGCGTGACGACCTGCAAATCACACCTGCCATCAAGCCCATGCAAGACTGGCAAACAGTAACTGCCGCCAGCAACCTGAATATTCAGATCCAGCAGGCACAGATTGAAATCAGTGACCGCAATATCAGCATCGCCCAATCCGGACACTATCCGACCCTGGATGCGGTCGCCAGCTACACCGATAGCCACTACAACGGTAGCCAGAACCGTTTTGGGACAGACCTGCAAAATGCAGTGATCGGCGTAGAGCTCAACGTGCCGATTTATCTGGGTGGCGCGGTAGACTCTCGCATCAGACAGGCGGCTTACAACAAGCAGAAAGCACAAGATGACCTCGAAAACGTCCACCGCCAGACCATCTTGGAAACACAACGTGCTTACCTGGGCTTGAGTAGCAGCATTGCACAAATCAAGGCACTGGAGCAGGCCTTGCAAAGCAGCCAAAGCCAGTTAGACGCCACCAAGCTCGGCTATGAAGTCGGCATCCGCACCAGCGTAGACCTGCTGAATGCCAGACAACAACACTTTAGCGCCAAACGCGATTTACTACAGGCCCGCTATAACTACCTGGTCAATATTATCCGCCTGAAAACCGCGAGCGGGATTGTGTCAGAAGCTGACCTGCAAGACATAGACCAGCAACTCACCAAGAGATAGCCATGAAATCTGCCATAGCCAGCACAGATGCTGTTTGGATGTTGATTGATGTACAAACGCGGCTATGCTCCGTGATGCCAGAAGCCGCCATGGCAACGGTGATCAAGAATATTCAACGCTTGCTGCAAGGCGCACAATTACTGAATATTCCGCTATGGGTCACTGAGCAATACCCGGAAAAACTGGGCGAGACCTTGCCAGAATTGCAATCTTTATTGCCTGATTACACGCCCAGATACGCAAAACTCGCCTTCTCTGCCTGGCAAGAGCCGACACTACAAGCCTCTTCCATCAGCGTTGCGCCACAAGTCGTATTATTCGGGCTGGAAGCACACATTTGCGTACTACAAACCGCACTCGATGCCCTGGCCGCTGGCAAACAGGTGTTTATTGTTGAAGATGCCGTTATTTCACGCGATGAAGCCAATCGCAACAATGCTATCGAACGCCTGCGTGCGGTCGGTTGCATCATCACCAATACTGAATCCATGCTGTTTGAGCCCATGCAGGGCGCCACACATGCACAATTTAAAGCGATTTCTGCGTTGATTCGATAATATTCACAGTCACGTTTTTTTAAGTAGTCATATGAATCAAATCGACTGGAACGACTTTAGCAAAGTAGAGTTACGCGTTGGGCGCGTGATCGCCGCCGAAGCTTTTCCCGAAGCACGCAAGCCAGCCTATAAACTGCATATCGACTTTGGCCCGGAAATCGGCATGCGCAAATCTAGTGCCCAAATCACCGCGCATTACACGCTAGAAAATCTGATTGGCAAACTGGTGGTCGCCGTTGTGAATTTTCCACCCAAGCAAATCGGGCCATTGATGTCTGAATGCCTAGTGACCGGTTTTCATGATACCGAAGGGCGCGTCACGTTATGCGTACCCGAGCATGACGTACCCCTAGGTACAAAACTATTGTGACCGCTGCCATCAAGGAAAAAGCTACCATGCATATCCGTGAAGCCACCCTTGCTGACTTTGACCAGATCTGGCCGATCTTCCAGGAAATTGTCGCCACGGGCGAAACCTACGCTTATCCGCGTGACACCACACGTGAACAAGCGATTAAACTTTGGCTAGAAATGCCCAGAAAAACCTTTGTTGCTGAAGAACATGGTGAGATTCTAGGTACCTACTACATCAAAACCAATCAACAAGGCCCTGGTGACCATGTGTGTAACTGCGGCTATATGGTTTCGTCACAAGCGCGTGGCCGAGGCCTCGCCACCACCATGTGTGAGCACTCGCAACAAGTTGCGAAATCACTGGGCTATCTCGCCATGCAATTTAATTTTGTCGCCTCAAGCAACGAGGGTGCCGTGAGGTTATGGACTAAATTAGGATTTGAAATCGTCGGTAGATTACCGAAGGCGTTTAATCATCCAAGCAAAGGATATGTGGATGCGTTGGTGATGTATAAGTGGTTAACAATCTCCTGAGCAACGAGACTATCCTATCACGCAAGCCAAAAAGAACTGAATTTATAAATCAACAAAGTAGGTACATTTATGTTTAAAGCAAAACAAGTAATCTCATCATTTGTGCTTTTATTAATTTCGTCTATTGCAGATGCCACGATTGTTATTGATACAGGCGACACTAATCCCGGCGTTTCAATCGGCCTGATAAGACCTACATCATATGTCTTTGATCAAGATGGAATTAAAGACAATGGACAGTCCCTAGCGATCCAATTCATTCTTAATAAGAGTTTAGTAATAGATTCAATATCTAGTTTATTTTCGGTGGATACACCAGGAAGCATCAGATTTTCACTCTTCGACAATCTAAACTCTCAGCCAAACAACTCACTGTACAACGAAATACTTACGATAAACAAAGCTGGATGGAATGGCGCTACAAACTTGAATATAAATTTGCTGGCTAATACTTACTGGGCTATTTTTGACTTTCCACCAGAAATCCATAGTCAATTTAATGGTGGACTCAGACTTTACTACCCTGCGGAAGAGATAAAAACCTTTGTCAAAAGTAATTACTCAACAACATACAATGACCTTGGGGCGTCAATGAGTGCGGGATTGAGAGTTAGCGGAGTAATTTCTCCGATTCCAGAACCCAAGTTAATGCTAATGATTTCTACAGGATTATTATTTATGTTTGCGACATCTAGGAAATACATCATTTAATTAAATATTATCTAGCATAAGCAACTCATAACGATCTAAATACGCGATGGAAGGCTTACCTCGGAATAATATGCACCTTCGCATGTGTCACACCTGTTTGTGACGAAATAGCATTCACGCACTCCTCTACTTCGGCGATCTTGCCTTTCAATATCACCGTTTCCATACAGTTGTCATGATCCAAATGCACATGCTGTGCGGTAATAATCACATGGTGGTGTGCATGCTGTAACTGGTTCACGCGGCTGGCGAGTTGCCGCTCGTGATGGTTGTAAACATAACTGAGCGACGCGACGCAATCGGCCTGGGTGTGATTATTGTTTTGCATCACGTCCTCATCAAGGGCTTTGCGCACCAGGTCACGAAAGGCTTCTGAGCGATTCACGTAGGCTTTGACGGCCACCAGTTGGTCAAAGGCGTCGGCCAGGTCGTCCTCAACTGAAATCGTGATGCGTCGCATGGGCTAAGTCCTCGCTAAAACTGATAGGTCAATGTGAGTCGTGCAGCTCTGGGTTCTACCGGGTGAAAGTGAATATCATTGACCGGTGCAGCCTCGCCTTTGAGTTGCGACTCATAGTAATAGTCGATATCGCTGGCCTTGCGGTCAAACAGATTAAACACATCCAGTGTCAGGCTGGTGCGTTGATTATACCGGTAGCCGATGCGGGCATAGGTAAGGAACGTGGCGTTTGAGCGCACAGAATTATCTTCTATCAGCGCCCTCGGGCCAAAGTAGCGTAATTGCATGCTGCCAAACCAGTTGCCCCAGTTTGTCACTGTCGCCCCCAGGGAGGCCACTTTGTTGATTGCGCCGGGGATGTATTGCCCTGCTGGGTCGTGGTCTCTAAAGCGGGCTTTGGAGAGTGCAATATCCATATCGAGCAATAGCCAGTCGTTGACGACATAATGGTTATTCCACTCCACACCATAGCGGCGGCTGGCGCGACTGGGTTCGGTTTCACCGGCATCGCCAACAAATAATAATTCGGAGTCCATATCCAATTGCCAGATGGCCAAGGAGCTTTGCAGGCCAGGCACCCACTCGCTTCTGACGCCGATCTCGCTGCCACGAGTGCTCACCAAGGGGGTAACCGGCAAGGCAGCTGAACCATCTAGCAGGCGAGTTTGCGTGGCAGCGCGTGCATCGTTGCTATGAAAACCTTTGCCAATATTGTAGAAAAATTCTGTATTCGCCCACGGCCCAAAAATGACCGAAAACTTGGGTGAGGTAATGCCATCGCCGACATGACCCGCGTTACCTGCCAGGCTGCTTTTGACATCGAACTGGTAGCGATCATAACGTAAGCCTGCCACCGTGCGTAACTTCTCATGCCACCATAGCGTGTTTTCAGCATAAACACCGGCACTGCTTTCCTCTACCTTATCTGACCGTATTTGTGACAAGCGCTGCGTTTGCGCCGTCTTGTAGAGCGCCACTGGTGACAACTTGTCATACCGTGTTTGCAAGCCCAGTTTATTGCCCATCGCCATGCCGGCAATTTCACCTAGCCACGACTTGCTGAGGTTGAGGCCCAGCATGGTGCGCTGTTCACTTTGGTCAGTCTGGTCACCATTGACGGGATCACTTAGAAAATAGGTAAAGTTACCGAATAAATCGAGCTTGGAGCGGACGGCATACGCATTTATTTGCCAGCCACCATGCTGATCACGGTGGTGCTTGGCAAACGACAGGCTGTAACGTGACGAGTCGCCGCCATCACTCGGATCAATCGCATCAAAACGCCCGATTTGACCGCTGCGTACAGCACGCAATGGAATCTGGTCGGTCGAATTCCAGCGGTTCTTATACGCCATTGCAGTCAGCGTCATGCCATCGCGTGCATCACCTTCGCTGTAACGCAGCAAACCATTGTATTTCCTGACGCCTTCTGCCACCTGCCAGGGGCCATCATAGTGATTAACATCCAGCGCATAGAGTAAATGGCCTTGTTGCAAAGCCACAGAGTTAGCCAGTAGCATGCGCTGGTAATCGTAGCTCCCCACAGTCAGGCTGGCGATCCCCTGTGGCAACTGATTCAGCAAATGCAAATGCGCCGCACCCGCTGATGAAAAGTCGCCCTCCTCTGCCGAGTAAGGCCCTTTTTTGTAGTGCAAATGGCTGACCAGCTCGGGAATCAGGAAATTCAAATCGGTATAGCCCTGGCCGTGCGCATGGGTGCGCATATTGACCGGCATCTCGTCCACATAGGTGGCAAAGTCTGTGCCGTGGTCGAGGTTAAAACCACGCAGGTAAAACTGGTTGGCTTTACCGCTGCCGCTATGCTGGGTCACGATCATGCCGGGCACGAATTCAAGTATCTCGCCAATGCGCGCAATTGGCCGGCTCTTAATCAGGCTAGCGTTGACTTTACCTTCACTGGCCGCATCTGATGAACCAACAGCGTTGTCGTAATGCGCGCGCACCTGGATTTCCTCCAAGTCTATAGACTCATTAGCCAGCGTGGGTACGCTGGCAAACAGCCCTGCCATTGCCATGGCAATCTTTGAATATTTTGTCATCGGTGTACTTACCCTCTATCGTATGATCTTTTTTTTATTATTCATACGACGGCATTATGAAGCAGTGGACCACAATGACCTATACGTATATTGACGCAAACATATTTTTACCTGCTACTTCATGACAGACAGGTACAAAAAAGCCCGCTGACGCGGGCTTTTTTTAACAACAGACGACTTATTCAGCCGCTGGTGCTTCTTCTCTTGCAGGTGGATCGATCAACGCTTTCATGCTCAAACGCACTTTACCTTTGTCATCCAGCTCAACCACTTTCACTTTCACAATGTCCCCTTCTTTGAGGTAATCGCTCACCGCTTTGACGCGTTCGTGGGCGATTTGTGAAATGTGTACCAGGCCATCTTTACCTGGCAACAAAGTCACGACAGCACCGAAATCAAGAATCTTGACCACTGGGCCTTCGTAGATCTGGCCGACTTCAACTTCAGCGGTGATCTGTGCAATACGACGTTGGGCTTCAGCACCTTCATCAGCATTGGTACATGCAATTTTCACGGTACCGTCATCTTCGATGTCGATGCTGGTGTTGGTTTCTTTGGTCAGCGCCTGAATCACTGCGCCACCTTTACCGATCACGTCACGGATTTTGTCCGGATTGATCTTCATGCTGATGATGCGTGGTGCAAACTGTGACATTTCGGTGTTAACACCTGACACAGCTTCTTTCATCAGGCCCAGGATGTGCGCGCGGCCTTCTTTGGCTTGCGCCAGTGCCACTTGCATGATTTGTGCCGTGATACCGGTGATTTTGATGTCCATTTGCAGGGCGGTCACGCCTTTGTCGGTACCAGCCACTTTAAAGTCCATATCACCCAGGTGGTCTTCGTCACCCAGAATGTCGGTCAGTACAGCCACCCGGTTGCCTTCTTTGATCAGGCCCATTGCCACGCCAGCGACGTGTGCAGTCAATGGCACACCAGCATCCAGCAGGGACAAGCAACCACCACAGACAGACGCCATGGAGCTGGAACCGTTAGATTCAGTGATCTCTGACACCACACGCATGGTGTAGTCAAAGTCTTCTTTTTTAGGCAATACTGCTTTCAAAGCACGTTTAGCCAGGTTACCGTGGCCGATTTCGCGGCGTTTAGGTGTACCCACACGGCCTGTTTCACCAGTCGCATACGGAGGCATGTTGTAGTGCAACATAAAGCGGTCAGTGTACTCACCAGACAGTGCGTCAATGATTTGCTCATCACGGCCAGTACCCAATGTAGCAACTACCAGCGCTTGTGTTTCACCGCGTGTAAACAGGGCAGAACCGTGTGTACGTGGCAATACGCCTGAGCGGATGGTGATCGGGCGCACAGTGCGTGTGTCGCGGCCGTCAATACGTGGCTCGCCGTTCAGGATCTGGCTACGCACGGTTTTAGCTTCCAGTTTAAAGAACTCGTCTTTAATCTTGTTGGCTTCCAGCGTAGAAGTTTCTTCGGTGATCAGCGTGCCCATGACACGTGACTTGATTTCATCCAGCGTGAAAGAACGCTCACCTTTAGATTTGATTTTAAACGCGGCATTGATGTCGTCAGCAGCAATCGCAGCCACTTTTTCGATCAACGCAGTGTCTGGCTCTGGCGGTGTCCAATCCCAGGCATCTTTACCAGCTTCTGCAGCCATTTCGTTGATGGCCTTGATCACTGGTTGCATTTGCTCGTGACCAAAAACAACCGCGCCCAACATCACTTCTTCAGACAGTTCTTTGGCTTCAGACTCAACCATCATCACCGCAGATTCAGTCGCACCAACCACCAGATCCAATGCGGAGTCTTTCAGCAATGAAACATCCGGGTTCAATACATATTCACCATTGATATAACCCACGCGTGCCGCACCTAATGGGCCGTAGAAAGGAATACCAGACAATGCCAGCGCAGCAGAAGCACCAATCACCGCAGGGATATCGGAATCAATTTCCGGATCCAGTGACAATACAGTGGCCACGACCTGCACTTCGTTGTAGAACGCATCTGGGAACAGCGGGCGCAATGGACGGTCGATCAAACGGGCAGTCAGTGTTTCTTTTTCGCTAGGACGGCCTTCGCGCTTGAAGAAACCACCAGGAATACGGCCAGCCGCATAGGTCTTCTCTTGGTAATCCACGGTCAATGGAAAGAAATCCTGACCCTCTTTCACTTCTCGCTTGGCAGTCACAGCCACCAGCACAACGGTATCCCCGTAGCTGACGATCACTGCCGCATCAGATTGGCGTGCAATTTCACCTGTTTCCAATGTCAGGGTATGCGCACCAAACGGGATGCTTCTTTTAGTAATTTCAAACATATTTTTCCTTTTCTCTACCATGGCTATTCACTACCTAATAGCCAATCTCAATAATGAAAATACAGCATTCGCTTACTGCGTTTGGGCGCTCTTCATTGGGTTGCCTGACGCGCGACGGCTGTATTTCCCGATTTGTGGTGACTTCCATCAACACGCTGCACCTGCTTATCCAGCTGCAACGCACTCACAGAAGCCACCGCGTTTTTGGTGATTTTTTAAAGCAAAAAAGCCGAGGCAATCACCATGCCATCGGCTTTTATTTCGTTAAAAGTGAACAGTGTTAAGTGTCACACTTCAACCAAATTATTTACGCAGGTTCAAGCGCTCGATCAGCGTTTGATAGCGGCTAACGTCTTTACCTTTGAGGTAGTCCAGCAAACGACGACGCTGGCTAACCATGGCCAACAGACCACGACGTGAGTGGTTGTCTTTTTTGTTGGATTTGAAGTGCTCAGTCAGGTAAGTGATACGGTTAGTCAACAACGCCACTTGTACTTCCGGGCTTGCGGTATCACCTTCACTGCGTTGGTATTCTTTAATGATTTTTGCGGATTGTTCTGCGGTAACAGCCATCTTTTTTCCTTTGAGTTAGCGTCAATGTCGCGGCAGCCAAGCAACCTATTTGCCTTACCACGCCGACATTCAAATTACACGAACCGCGCATTATATCGGCAAGTCCCTGCCTTGCATAGTCTTTTATAGGATTAAGCTTCTGTTTTTATGAATTAATTTCTAACTCATGGCCCCGATACAAGCTATAAGAAATCATCATAAAAACCTGCCTGGGCTGGCACTGCGCCGCGAATGCCGCAAATCGAGGCGGCAAACCAGGCCGCACGTGTCAACATGGTTTGCCGCGACCAACCAGCCAGCAACCCACGGATAACCACTGCCGTGTAAGCATCCCCCGCCCCTACGCTATCGACAAAAGGCGATTGCAATTTCATCGGTGGCGCTCTAAAACCATTGCCATAAGCATCCAGCCAGAAACTGCCCTGCTCGCCACAGGTAACAAACACCTCACTCAAACCGAACACCATTAGCAACTGCCGCGCCAGGTCGTTAATATCTGACGACACAGGCAAGCCCACCAGCGCGCATACCTCCGGCAACTCTTCATGATTAATCTTCAGGATATCTGCGGCCTGCAATACCTGGCGCAGGCTGTGCGCGTCATACCACGGCGCACGCAGGTTAATGTCGCAAAAAACCGTGGCTGTACACATTTTTAGCCATTGGTCAGCCAGCGCCTGCATGGGCGCATGCCGCAATGCCAGTGAGCCGATATACACCAGGCGTGGCGGATGCTGCTTGGTTAAGGCTTGTACCGGCGGCCACAGCAAGTCATCGTAGGCTTGCTGATCCAGGATTTCAAAGCGGTGACCGTGTGCGCCCAAATGCACCATGACCTGCCCGCTGGGCAAAGTATCGGACTGTTGCACGCCAGCAATCGACAAGCCGCAATCCTGCATCTCGGCAACAATACGCTCGCCGAGCGCATCTTTGCCCACCGCCGTCAGTAAATGCACCTCCAGCCCAAAGGCATGGCAATGCCTGGCAACGTTATAAGGCGCGCCGCCTATAATGGTTTGCTCGGGAAACACATCTCCCAGCACTTCACCCAAAATCATGATGGCATTCGACATCCGCTTCATCCTACTTTCTACACTCACCCAATACCATTAACCAGCCCTCACTTTTGTGACTCACCCTGGCGCAGATTGTTTCAATAAACTGCCAAACCGGCCACACTGAGCATGATTCAACCAGCTCGCAAGCGGCATAAAATAACCCATGTGCAGCATATCAGGATTTTTTTTATCTTTTGTGTGCATTCTTGGCGATCTTTGCTATAATGCGCGTCTTGCGATTCGGGACATGCCCAAATTGCTGTTGGCCAGATAGCTCAGTCGGTAGAGCAGAGGATTGAAAATCCTCGTGTCGGCAGTTCGATTCTGCCTCTGGCCACCACTTCCTTACCTGCCTCTCGGCGCACTTCTTTTTCTGGGTTTGTTGATGTCATTAAAACACTTAACACCGGATGAGTTACACCCCTTACTAAACGATCCATCATTGCTGCTTGTTGATATCCGCAATGATCACGAGCTGGTTTCCGGCATTTTGCCCGGTGCACTGCATGTACCTTTAGGCAATCTGACGGCAGTATTCGACCAGTTTCCCCAAGACAAAAAAATTGTGTTTTATTGCCGTAGCGGCGTGCGCTCGGTGTCCGCAGGCGAATTTGCGCTGGCACAAGGCCGCACCGATGTTTCACATCTCGCAGGCGGCATCCTGGCTTGGGCGCGTGCAGGCCTACCCATACAAGCGGCTTAATTTATTTTCAGGAACGCTCATGCAATTTGATAAAGATCTTGATGCCCGCAACTTGAACTGCCCATTGCCCATCCTGCGCTGCAAAAAGGCTTTGAATGAGCTGACCGCTGAACAGGTACTGAAAATCACCGCCACAGATCCTGGCTCCAAAAAAGACTTTGACGCCTTTTGCCGCCAAACTGGCCATACCTTGCTGGACACACAAGAAGCCGAAGGCGTGTTCACCTTCTGGATCCGCAAACGCAGCGCTTAAGCCCGCGCCTCGTTTCAAATTAAAAAGCCCGCAATTGCGGGCTTTTTAATAGCTAGTTGATTGGCTTATTTGGCGCGCTCAAGGCTACCCATGGCTTTCGGGAAAGTGACCACGCCCCACGGCATGTTTTTCACTTCCACTTGCTTGGTGACTTCCAGCTTGTCCGCATCAATCACAAATACGGCGTCAGACTTGCCACACGCTAACAGGATATTTTTGTTGTCTGGCGTAAAGCTGAAATGCCAGCAGCGGTTACCGGTCGGCACTTCTTTTACCTTCTCAAAGGTTTTGGCATCAAACACTTGCAGCAATTTGGCTTTATTGGTAGCCACAAAAATACGCTCGCCTTTGCTGTCGTAAGCAATGCCGTAAGGTGTTTCAGCCGTATCCACCGTGCGTACTACATTAAAGTCTTTATCCAGCACCAGAAACTTGTTCCCAAACTCCAGCGTTGCCAGATAGGTGCTGCCATCAGGAGAGACTTTAATACCGCGCGGTCTATCACCATATTCATGTGTCGCAATGGTTTTCACCAGTTCGCCGGTCTCAATATTGTGCACAGTCACGGTGTTATCTGCTTCATTGGTAATCACCAATTGCTTGCCATCTGCTGAAAACTCCAGGCCTTCCGTTTCCGGGCCGCCGGTAATTTCACGGATTTTTTCGCCTTTGCTCAAATCCACCACTGCAATTTTGGCCGGAATTTTTTCATCATCGTCGTCATCGTCCTCTTCATGCTTTTCACCTGGTTTAGGTGGCGGACCAGCCTTGGCGCTTGGCTCAGACGACACATAAGCAAAGTTACCACTAATACGCACAAACTCAGGGTTTTTACCCACCTCAATTTGCTTCACAAGCTCGCCGGTGGCCGTATCAATAACAGAAACACTGCCATTCTCACGCGTGGCAACGACTAACTGCTTGCCATCGTCCGTCACCGCCAGGCCGCGCGGTCCTTGTGCCTTGACGTCAAATTGCTTGGTGACCTGCATGGTCGCCAGGTCAATCACGTTCACGCCAGCATCTTGCGTAGACACATAAGCCACAGCGCCTGCGACCTCAGCGGCTGGCGCGGCGGCTTCGGCGGCCGGCTCGTCCTGCTTGTTACAGGCTGCCACACTGGCGACTAATGCCAGTAATAGCAAGCTCATGCGCGTACGACGCGCCATTGATGAATTCAACATTGCATTTATCTCCTGATTTTTTTATTAAAGCTTATAGTTGCAGCAAGAATCATACTCACCGACAAACCGCGGCCCACAACTACTTTTCACATCACCACCGCCAACAAAGGCTGTAAACAGCCACCATATTGGCTATTTATAACCAACTATCCTAGAAATAAGCGATAGGCCGGATTCTGACTTTCATCCCAGTAAGGGTAGCCCAGTTGCTGCAAGAACTGCTCAAAGGCAGCCTTATCTTCTGGCGGCACCTGCATCCCCACCAGCACACGGCCAAAATCGGCGCCATGATTACGGTAGTGAAACAAACTGATGTTCCAGTTGTGACCCATAGATTCGAGAAAGTTCATTAAAGCGCCCGGTTTCTCCGGAAATTCAAAGCGGTAAACCACTTCGTTTTGCGCTTGCGGCGCATGCCCACCGACCAGGTGGCGCAAATGCAGCTTGGCCATTTCGTTATCACTCAAGTTCAGCGTTGGCAAGCCCGCAGCCTCCAATGTACTGGCGATCTCAGTCGCCTCCGCCGGGTTATGCACGGCCAGGCCAACAAAAATATGCGCCTGCTTGTTATCAGAAAAACGGTAATTGAATTCAGTGATATTCCGGCTACCCAATTGGCGACAAAAGGCTTTAAATGCCCCCGGCGTTTCAGGAATCGTCACGGCAAACACGGCTTCGCGATGCTCACCCAGCTCGGCGCGCTCAGCGATAAAGCGCAGACGGTCAAAATTCATATTGGCGCCAGAAGCGACGGCAATCATGGTTTTGCCTTGCAACTGGTGTTTTTCACTGTAGGCTTTCAAGCCAGCTAAGGCCAAGGCACCGGCAGGTTCAAGAATGCTGCGCGTGTCTTCAAACACATCTTTAATCGCGGCACACACCTCATCGTTATCGACGACCATCATTTCATCCACATACTGCTGCACCAAAGCAAAGGTATGCTCGCCCACCTGCTTCACCGCGGCGCCATCAGCAAACAAACCGACTTGCTCCAGCATCACGCGCTGTCCAAGTTTCACTGACTCCGTCATGGCTTCGGCATCTTGCGCTTCAACGCCAATGACTTTGATTTCTGGGCGCACGGCTTTGATATACGCTGCAATCCCCGCCAGTAAACCGCCACCACCAACACAGCAAAAAATCGCTTCTATCGGCTCCGGATGATCCTGCACGATTTCCAGCGCAATCGTGCCTTGACCGGCAATCACGTCCGGGTCATCATAAGGATGCACAAAGGTCAGGCCTTCGGCTTGCTCCACTTTAAGGGCATGCGCATAAGCATCAGAGTAACTGTCACCAAACAGCACCACCTCGGCCCCGCGCGAACGCACCGCATTGACCTTGATCGCCGGGGTTGTCGTCGGCATCACAATGACGGCACGGCAGCCCATCTTTTGCGCACTGAGGGCCACACCTTGCGCATGGTTGCCGGCACTGGCACAAATCACGCCACGCGCCAGCGCATCGGGCGGTAAATTGGCCATTTTGTTATAGGCACCACGCAGCTTGAATGAAAAGACCGGCTGCATATCTTCGCGCTTCAATAACACACGATTTTTAAAGCGCGCAGACAGGTTAGGCATCTCATCCAAAGGTGTGTGCCTGGCCACAGCATAGACTTGGGAGTGTTCGATTTTTTCGCGGTAATTGATGGTCATGAAAGGCGTTAAGATTTTAAAACCGCAGGGTTGCAGTGTATGATAGAGAATTGTTTGTATTATAAAGAATTAATCAAGGATTGAAGCAAATGGCAATGGATAAAGCACAACAAGACGCACTGAAACTGGAAGTAGCGAAAGCCGCTGTGACTTATGTAAAAGATGGCATTATCGGCGTGGGTACAGGCTCAACCGCCAATTTCTTTATTGATGAACTCGCCAAAGTAAAACATAAAATTACCGGCGCGGTGGCCAGCTCAGAAGCGACTGCACAACGCTTGCGTGCCCACGGCATCGAAGTATTTGACTTGAACAGCGTCGACAGCCTGGATATTTATGTAGACGGTGCCGATGAAATCACCGAACACATGCATATGCTCAAAGGTGGTGGTGGTGCGTTGACCCGCGAAAAAATCGTGGCTGCCGTAGCGAAATCCTTTATCTGCATCTGTGACGAAAGCAAATTCGTACCAGTATTAGGCAAGTTCCCGCTGCCGGTAGAAGTGTTGCCAATGGCCCGCAGCCATGTCGCACGCGAACTGGTCAAACTGGGCGGCCAACCACAGTTGCGTGACTTCACCACCGATAACGGCAACCTGATCCTGGACGTACACGGCCTGACCATTAGCGACCCGATCGCGCTGGAAGCCAAAATCAACGCCATCGTTGGCGTCGTCACCAACGGCCTGTTTGCAGCCCGCCCAGCTAACGTCTTGTTGCTGGCCACACCAAACGGTGTCAAGACACTGACAAAGTAATTGCAAAATTATCATGAAGTTGTCATATTGTGCTGGTAATCTGCACCGGCACAATAATTAGGAAAATTTGTCATGCAATTTGAACATACCTCTAAGCAATACGATGTTGAACTGGAATCAGTACGTGCCAAGGTTCTGGAAATGGGGGGACTGGTTGAGCAGCAGATTGTGAATGCGCTGGAGGCACTCACCAGTGCCGATGTGAATCTGGCTAAGGATGTGATGGAGCGTGACACACGCGTCAATGCACTCGAAGTACAAGTCGACGAAGATTGCAGCCATATCATCGCCCGCAGACAACCTGCTGCACGCGATTTGCGCATGATCATGATGATGGTAAAAACCATCACTGACCTTGAGCGTATTGGCGACGAGGCCACCAAAATTGCCCGTACAGCACAGCGCATCTATGAACAAGACCGCATGTACAAACCCCGTTTTAACGAGATTAAAACCATGGTCGGGATTGTGCGTGAAATGCTGCGCACCTCATTAGACTCTTTCGCCCGCCTGGACGTGAGCCAGACGGTTGAAGTGGCCAAGCAAGATGAGCAAGTGGACGAGCAATTCCGCGCCGCCATGCGTCAGCTGATTACGTTTATGCTGGAAGATCCACGCACCATTTCCATGTCACTGGAAGTGCTGTTTGTAGCGAAAGCGATTGAGCGTATTGGCGACCATGCCAAAAACATTTCTGAATACGTCGTCTATATGGTGAAAGGCAAAGATGTACGCCACACCAGCCTGGAAGACATTCAGCGCGAAACGCAATCCTAAAATGGATTTAAAACAAAAAAGCACTCCCAGGAGTGCTTTTTTTAATCGCGGTCATCAAGCTGATGCATTAAGCGCTGGGCGGCACGTAACCACTCGCGACATCAGCACCATCGCCAAAGAAATATTTTTCAGTCTGCTCGGCCAGATATTTTCTGGCACTGGCATCAGCCAGGCTCAAACGGTTTTCGTTAACCAGCATGGTTTGCTGCTTCAACCAGCCTGCCCAGGCCTCTTTGGAGACGTGCATATAAATCTTTTTGCCCAACTCACCGGGATAAGGCGGGAAATCCATGCCCTCAAGCTCTTTGCCCAGTTTCACACATTGCACCAATCTTGCCATGTTCGTTCCTCACTACACTGCTAAAAGCGCTATCATAGCGCATGTTAAAATCTGATGTCGCATTTTAGAGATAATCCATGCAAAACAATCAATCATCCAGCCACCAGGAAAGCCCGTTTAAAGGCAAAACTGGTTTTCGTCGCTTAATCAATGCTTTTGGCTACTCCATGGATGGCTTTAAAGCCGCCTACCAGCATGAAGATGCCTTCCGCCAGGAGGTCTGGCTGTCGCTGGTATTGATTCCATTGGCGTTTTATCTTGAAGCAGAAGCCTTGCACCGCATCCTGATGGTCGGCAGCGTGCTGTTGGTGATGATTGTCGAGTTACTGAACTCAGCCGTGGAGGCCGTGGTTGATCGTGTGTCAATTGAGCGCCATGCATTGGCCAAGCGCGCCAAGGATATTGGCAGCGCGGCCGTATTACTGGCACTGATTAACCTGGGCGTAGTATGGGGCTTGATCCTGCTAGCTTAATGTTACTCAATAATAGGTGCACCAATAAAAAAGGTTGGCAATGCCAACCTTTTTTATTCATCAATTTACCTTAGAAATCAGCCCTGGCACCGAGCAGGATAGACCGCGCCCCTGCGGGCGAAATATCCTTGAGAAAAGACGCGTGTTCGCGAATCTCATCATTGAGCAAGTTATTGGCCTTAGCAAATAACTCGACGTGATATTTCACAGGCAACTTGTACGCAACCAGGGCACTCAGGTTGGTGTAACCGTTGGTTTTCAACTCGTTCTCAGCCACATCGTTTTGCTTAAAGGCATGCAACACATCTAGACGCGCATTCCAGCCTCCCAGATGGTAATCCAGGCCGCCACCCAGGCGCAAAGGTGAGATACGCGGCAGATAGTCATTATTGCGCGTGTCTTTGGCATGCACATAGTCACCACGCAACTTCAGCGCCCACTCATCATTCAAGGCAAACTTACCTTCTAGCTCCACGCCTTTAAATAGGGCTGGGACAGCCTGAAAGTTTGCAACTGGCAAGCCTGAGCCGGGGTTCCCTGTATCAAACAAACCGATAAAGTTCTGGAAGCGCGTAGCATAAGCACCCAAGGTAAGACTATGTCCATTGGCTTTCCACTTCAGCTGAGCATCAATACCATTCGACTCTTCTTTTTTGAGATTGGTATTACCCACCTCAAATTGCCCAGTGGCCACATGCTCACCATTGGCATAGAGTTCAAAGTAGCTAGGAGCACGCTCGTTATGTGAAAGATTGGCAGTTACACTCCAGACATCATCAATCGTGTACAAGCCACCCAATGCAAAGCTGTTGGGATTAAAGCGGTTATTAAATGCCTGCGTGAAATTGGCATCAGCACTAGAGTTGACCGTAGTCTCACCCAGGCGCCCACCAAAAGTGATTTTATGCTTATCAATAGGCAACTCTTCGTAAACATATAATGCTTGCGACTGCGTGACAACACTAGGCACAAAGGCCTCCTCACCCAAAGCCTGAAAACGAGTATTCTGGAACTGATAACCCAACACACCATTTACCTTGCCTAGTGGCGCATGTGTCGCCTCCAGGCTACCCTCCATGCCACGGTTTTTAAATGTAGTGCCCACAACCCCATCCTCGAGCTCAACGTGCTGATAATCCGTATGGGCCATGCGCAATTTGAGTTTTTGCAACGGCCCCTTTAAATCGCGCACCTCACCCGCCAGCTCCAGGCGTTTGTTTTGCATGTCGATGCGCACACTGTCTTCGGCCACCGTACCATAGTTATTATTGGAGTCTGCATAAGACACGCCAAGGTAACCGGTATCAAAGGTCCAGGCCGCCCCTAATGCACCGCCATTAGCGAGCGCATCGCTATTATTCAGTTTGCCATTGCCTTTGCTATCCCGCGCCGTGCCATCTGCGCGACTTTTACGTTTTGAAACCGCATAGCCAGGAATCTCCAGGTCACTGGTTTCGCGGCTGTAAACATCCGCATGCAATGCGAATATGCCATTACCGACATCCATCACTGCCGCCCCGTTACGGGTATTGTCCGGCCCGCCAAACCGCGCTTCCGCACGACCGGTATAGCCATCGAGTGACTCTTTGGGAATACGGTGGTCAATCGCATTCACCACACCACCCATGGCGCTACCGCCATAGAGCAAAGCCGCAGGTCCGCGTACCACATCAATTTGTTCAATAATCAGCGGATCAATACCAACGGCATGGTCAAAACTCAGGGAAGACGCATCCAGCACGCCCACACCGTTTTGCATAATACGTACACGCTCGCCATCCATGCCACGGATAATCGGGCGTGAAGCATTGGGACCAAACTGGGTTGAGGTGACGCCAGGAATGCCATTAAGCGTTTCACCCAATGTGCCCTGGCGACGCAAACTTAATTCGCGACCACCAATCACTGACACTGGGACGACCATATCATCAGAAGCGACACCTAAAGGATTACCCGTGACCGGGACTTGATCAAGATCGATGTTTGAAGTGTTATCTGCAGCGAAGACAGGGGTGGTTAATGCGGCCATCATCGCTAGCCATAGCGGTTTTTGACGCCAGGAATGTGGCGCCATGCTGTTGATCATATTCATTGTTATTTCCAGACACGATAGAGACAGTGCGCGTTGCACTGTACTCAGAATAAATAAGCGCCAGAGATGGCTAATGCCAATCCAGGAGCGCGATTAATATCAGGCGGAAATAATGAAAGGGGGGGCGCGCGCAGAATAAACGGCGACGCAACTGGTAACGACCGCGAACACCGCGGCGATTGGAGGCGTAAACCCGTTGAGCGGAGGCAAACTCCACTGCGGCGTTTGCGTCAGCGCAGCTGCGGCATGTGCCAGGCTGATACACAAGGTACAAGGTTCATTGCCTTGTTTTTTGTCAGGCTGAGACTGTTGCGTCAGCTCTTTGATATGGCTGATTTCGTGCGTAGCAATGCCGGTTTGCGCAATGGCAAACAGCACCGACAACAGGAAATAGACATAAAAACGCTTTAACATATTGAATATATTAACATATATTTATGACAATTGAGTGAACGGTCACGCCTAATGCAGCCATGCTGCGAGGATAGACTCCACGGCATTGGCGTTTTGCGCGGGCACATAGCCGCCTTCCAGCATCCATAGCATACGCCCTTGCGCATAGGTGTCCGCCAGCTGTTTAATGCGGGTAGCGATTCTGCCATAGCCTTCATCAGAATATTGCAACGCGCCCAAACGATCACCCGCATGCGCATCCAGTCCGGCCGACACCAGGATGAGTTGCGGACGGAACTGCTGCATGGCAGGCGCCAGCTGCTGCTCTAATGCATGCAACAGGATGTGTTCGTGACTTCCCGGTGGCACGTCCACATTCATCGTATAACCAACCCCGGCCCCAATACCTTGCTCAGAGGGACGGCCACTGCCTGGATACAGGGGATGCTGATGGGCGCTGAAATAAAAAACGCTGTTATCTGCCTCAAAAATCGCCTGTGTGCCATTGCCATGATGCACGTCGATATCGACAATTAAAATGCGTTGAATACCATAACGTTGTTGCGCATAACGCGCGGCGACGGCGATGTGATTGGTCAGGCAAAATCCCATGCCGCGCTCGCGGGTGGCATGATGCCCGGGCGGCCGTACCAGGGCAAATGCCGCCGCTGACTGCTGTGTCATCAGCGCATCGATACCGGCTATCCCGGCACCGGAAGCCAATGCCGCCACGGCTACCGAATGCTGTGAGATCACGGTGTCACCGGTGCTAAGCAGTTGATGTGCTCCGGCATGGACGCGAGCCTGTTCGGCATCCAGTAAATCCAGATAGGCGGCACTATGCACACGCAATAAGTCTGCGCGCGTAGCCGCAGCAAACGCAGGCCAGCGTAAAAACGGCCGCAATGACGCACTATGCTGCAATCGCGCCACAATCGCACTGACGCGGCGCGCCTGCTCCGGGTGATCGGGCCCAGGATCATGGGCGTCAAAACGTGTGTCGTACAGTATGCTAATGGTCGTCTTGGCCGGGACGGCGGATACGTCACCTTGCGCGACAGCTGCAGGCAAACAAGGCAGCAAGAGACTCAACACAAGCGGAGTAAGGCATCGCTTCATGGATATTGGCCCAATAGACTAAGCCTATGATTGTAGAAACTTGCCGCGGCAGTGGCAAGTCAGCTGGTCAGCTTATAGATTGACGACGCGCTTCGGCGCGACGCGACCATCACGCTGCTGAAAGCCGACCCCAAGAAACAGGCCAGCTTCACTGTAAATGCGCAGCTCACCTGCCGGAATACTGCCTGACACCCACACCGGATTGCCCTGTTTAAAATAATAAGCCGCATCTTCTTGCAGCAGGATTTTGGGTAAAGCCGTGATCGCCGTATCTACCGGCAGCAGCAAGGCATCACGCTGTTCAGCCGTCATCTGCTCCAGTGCTTCAATGCTCACTGTATGCGCAATTTGATAAGTGGCGGTCGCCGTGCGGCGTAAAGCCGTTAAATGCGCCCCTGCCTGCAAGACTTTACCAATATCCTCACCCAGGGTGCGAATATAAGTGCCCTTGCTGCAGCACACTTCAATCTCTGCACTGTTATCAGCACACCCCAGAACGCGTAGCGCATGAATAGTCACTTGGCGTGGCGCACGCTCCAGCTCGACACCATCGCGCGCGTATTCATATAAAGGCTTACCGTTCACTTTAAGTGCCGAATACATGGGCGGCACCTGAGTAATTTCACCCATAAATTGCGGCAACACACGTTCAACATCTTCGCGCGTAATATGACAGTCCACCTGGCTGATCACGTCACCTTCTTTATCGCCAGTCGTTGTGGTGACACCAAACTTGACTGTGGCGACATAGGTTTTATTTTCATCGGTTAAATGCTGTGCAAACTTGGTTGCCTCGCCGAGGCAAATCGGCAAGACACCGGTTGCCAGAGGATCCAGCGTGCCGGTATGCCCGGCTTTTTGCGCCTGATATAACCATTTGACCTTTTGCAAGGCCTGGTTGGAGGAAAAGCCATATGGCTTGTCGAGCAATAACACGCCACTTATGGCGCGTTTAATGCGTTTGATTTGCATAGCTGAAGAGGATAAAAATTAGTCTTGCGGAGGCGTATCGGACAAGGCTTGATTGATCAGCTTGTCCATATGCATACCGCGGTCTATGGATTCGTCATAGACAAAATGCAATTGTGGCACAGTGCGTATCATCATGCGCTTACCCAATTGCGAACGCAGGAAACCTGCCGCTTTTTCCAGGCCAGCCTGCAAGCCTTTGCTATTTTTTTGCGCCGTATAAAAAACCTTGGCGTGTGCCATGTCACCAGTCACCTCGACACCCGTCAAAGTAACCATCTGCACGCGCGGATCTTTGACCTCGAACATGAGCAAATCCGCCAGTTCACGGCGCATTTGCTCAGAGATTCTGTCATTGCGGGAAAATGCCTTGGCCATTACAGCGTTCTAGCCACTTCAACGACTTCGTAGACTTCCAGGATATCGCCCACTTCGATCTCGTTGTAGTTCTTGAGAGAGAGGCCGCACTCGAAGTTGTTTTTGACTTCTTTAACGTCATCTTTAAAGCGTTTCAGCGAATCCAGCTCACCCGTGTGAATAATCACATTGTTGCGCAACACGCGTACTTTGGAGTTACGTTTAACCATACCATCCTGTACGTAACAACCAGCCACAGCACCCACTTTAGAGATACGGTAAACCTCACGGATTTCTACCGTACCAATCATTTGCTCTTTCTGCTCAGGCGCCAACATGCCACCCAGGGCCGCCTTGATTTCATCGACCGCTTCGTAAATGATGTTGTAGTAACGCAAGTCTACATCCAGGTTCTCGACCAACTTACGGGCACCGGCATCAGCACGCACGTTAAAGCCAATCAACACCGCTTTGGACGCCGCAGCCAGGTTCACATCAGACTCGCTGATCGCACCCACCGCAGTATGAATAATATTGACGCGCACTTCGCTGGTAGACAGTTTCTGCAAGCTGGTGGTCAAGGCTTCGAAAGAACCCTGAACATCTGACTTGATAATCAGGTTCAGTGTTTGCACTGCGCCTTCACCCATATTTTCAAAAATATTTTCCAGCTTGGCTGCATGCTGTTTAGCCAGTTTCACATCACGGAACTTGCCTTGACGGAACAATGCAATTTCACGTGCCTTACGTTCGTCATTCAACACAATCGTCTCTTCACCGGCACTCGGTACATCAGACAAACCAAGCACTTCTACCGGAATAGAAGGACCTGCTTCTTTAATGTCATTGCCGTTCTCATCCAACATGGCACGTACGCGACCATAAGCAGTACCCGCCAGCAACATATCGCCGCGGCGTAATATGCCGGACTGTACCAATACGGTAGTCACAGGGCCACGGCCTTTATCCAGGCGACCTTCAATCACCAGGCCGGTGGCCGGGGTGTTTTGTGGTGCCATCAATTCAAGTACTTCAGCCTGTAACAACACAGCTTCTAATAACTCATCAATCCCTTTACCGGTTTTGGCGGACACTTCACGGAACATGGCTTCACCACCATATTCTTCCGGCACCACTTCATGTGTAATCAGTTCACTTTTGACGCGCTCTGGCTGCGCTTCTGGTTTATCGACCTTGTTGATCGCGACCACGATAGGCACGTTACCTGCCTTGGCATGGTGAATCGCTTCAATGGTTTGCGGCATTACGCCATCATCGGCAGACACCACCAGAATCACAATATCAGTCGCTTTGGCGCCGCGTGCACGCATGGCGGTAAAGGCCTCGTGACCCGGGGTATCGAGGAAAGTGACCATGCCACGCGGGGTTTCTACGTGATAAGCGCCGATATGCTGTGTAATGCCACCGGCTTCGCCAGATGCAACACGGCTGCGACGAATATAGTCCAGCAACGAGGTTTTACCATGGTCAACGTGACCCATGACGGTAACGACAGGTGGACGCGCTTGCATCACGGCTTCAACCGTTTCAGTTTCTTCCAGGAAGCTTTCCGGATCGTTAGCGGCGGCAGCTTGTGCCTTATGGCCCATTTCTTCAACCAGAATGATCGCGGTGTCTTGATCCAAGACCTGGTTGATGGTCACCATCATGCCCATTTTCATCAAGGCCTTAATCACTTCGGCAGCCTTCACTGACATCTTATGTGCCAAATCAGCCACTGAAATCGTTTCAGGCACCATGACTTCTTTGATCAAGGGCTCAGTTGGCGCATTGAATGCGTGCTGATCATCTTTGCTTGATTTGTGGTGCTTGCCTTTGGGTGTACGCCAGCCTTGGGCGCCACCAGCAGGGGCATCACCACGGGTTTTAATGCCACGTTTTTTATTTTCGTTGTCAGTCCAATCGCGGTTATCGGTCTTGGCTTTCTTGTCTTTGCTTTCAGGCTTGTCAGCGACTTTATTGGCTGGCTTGTGCAACGTACCTTCGGACAATTTGGTCGCGGCCGGTTTGTTTTTAGCCGCTTCTGCTTCAGCCTGACGTTTGGCCTCTTCTTCAGCACGACGCAGGGTCAATGCCTGCTTACGCTTCACATCCTCAGCTTGCAGTGCCGCCAATTTGGCAGCGCGCACAGCTTCATTCTCGCGCAAGGCAATTTCTTGTGCAGAAAGCACAGCCGCTTTTTTCACGACCACCGGGGCTTCCGCCACAGGCGCAGCTTCAGCAACAGGCGCTTCAACTGGCTCAGGTTCCGGCTCTGGTAACACTTCAGGCACTTCTTCAACCACAGGCGCTTCGACAACCACTTCCTCAATTTCTGGTGGCAACTCGTCCAACACCTCAGGCAAAACACTTTCAGCTTCATCGTACGCAGCATCTACCGGCTGGTCATAGCCAAGCTCTGGGCGCTCCAGCACACGTTTTTTGCGTACTTCTACCTGAATGGTGCGTGCTTTACCTGAACTATCGAGTTTTTTGATCTCGGTGTTTTGTTTGCGGGTTAAAGTGATTTTATTTTTGGGGGCATTCGCCGCACCATGCTCTTTACGCAAGTAATCCAGCAAGGCAGCCTTGTCACCTTCTTCCAAAAAATCATCCACAGACGTTTTATTAACGCCTGCGCTTTTCAGTTGCTCGATGAGCAGAGTCGTTGGAAGACCCAGCTCTGCGGCAAATTGTGCGACGGTTGAAAGTGCCATGTACTGCTCCAGTTCAATTACTTTATTTTTTAATTAAGATGTATGCATGATGTCTTAACCGCATAGGTTACTTAAACCAAGGTGCACGTGCGGTCATAATCAATGACTTGGCACGCTCTTCATCTATTCCTGTCAACTCGACCAACTCATCGACGGCCAGCTCAGCCAGATCTTCACTGGTGTGGATTTCGCTCGCAGCCAGTTTGTGGGCTGTATCTGCATCCATGCCGTCCAGTGTCATCAAGTCGTTGGTGTCTTCTTCGACCTTCTCTTCTTTGGCAATGGCCTCTGTCAGCAAAGCCGCACGTGCACGCGAGCGCAACTCGTTGATGGTATCTTCATCAAATGCTTCGATTTCAGACATCTCAGCCAATGGCACATAAGCGATTTCTTCCAGCGTGCTAAAGCCCTCTTGCACCAGAATATCAGCCACTTCTTCATCCACGTCCAGCTTTTCAATAAACAGCTGGCTGATCTTGGCGTACTCATCCTGGCTCTTCTGCGCAGCTGCTTCTTCAGTCAGAATGTTCAAATTCCAACCGGTTAACTCTGAAGCCAGGCGTACGTTTTGACCGTTACGGCCAATGGCGACGGCCAACTGCTCTTCATTCACAACCACATCCATGCTGTGCGCATCTTCATCAACCACGATGGAGGTCACTTCAGCCGGGGCCAGTGCATTGATCACAAACTGCGCCGGGTCCATGCTCCATAACACGATATCTACACGTTCGCCACCAAGTTCAGATGTGACGGCCTGTACGCGTGAACCACGCATACCAACGCAAGTACCCACTGGATCCAGGCGTTGGTCGTTGGTTTTAACCGCAATTTTAGAGCGCAAGCCCGGGTCACGTGCCGCAGAGCGAATCTCTAATAAACCTTCTTCAATTTCCGGCACTTCCAACTCAAACAAGCGCTTGAGGAAATCTGGCGCCACGCGTGACAGTATCAGTTGCGGGCCACGGCCACCGCGATCAACGCGAGACAGATATGCACGCACACGGTCACCGACACGCAGGTTCTCTTTCTGAATCATGGCTTCGCGAGGCAACAGGCACTCAATACGACCAACTTCAATGATCGCATTGCCTTTTTCCATACGCTTGATCACGCCAGTCACCAGACTCTCACCGCGGGCCAGGAAATCCTGAATCATTTGCTCGCGCTCGGCTTCGCGCACTTTCTGCAGAATCACTTGCTTGGCAGCTTGCGCCCCGATACGGCCAAAGGAGATCGACTCTAATGGCTCTTCGTAGTAATCACCGATCTGTCTGCTGGCTGCACGCTCATCCTCTTCATCGAATTGGTAAGCAGAGCTTTCCAGCAGGTCGTATTCCACATATTGCCAACGTCTAAAGGTTGCGTACTCACCGGTTTCGCGGTCAATTTCGACGCGGATATCAGCACCTTCTTCATGGTTCTTTTTCGTTGCCGAAGCCAATGCCAGTTCCAAGGCAGTAAAAATCACCTCTTTATCCACATTTTTTTCATGTGCAAGGGCATCAACCAACAACAATAATTCACGACTCATCGTAATCTCCAACTCACCGTACGGATTAGCTATAACAAATTAATCAAAGACAGGGCTCAAACGAGCCTTATCAATATTATCCAGCGACAATCTATAGACCCAGCCATCGCACTCAACTACTACCTTACCTTCTTCGACCCCTTGCAACAGCCCCAGAAATGTTTTTCTTGGCAGGCTGGTTTTTGTTGCTTTAGGGCCATCATCCTGAATACCAATGCGCAATTTGATTTGCGCACGCTCACCGGCAAAGCGCACAAAATCCGCCTCTTTGCTCAACACACGATCCAAACCGGCAGAGGACACTTCAAGACGGTCATAATCAATATCCAGCTCGACCGTCAATACATTACCGAGCTGATTGCTGACCAACACGCAATCATCAATCGTCACGCTGTCTTTATTGTCTTTCGGCGTGAGTTTGTCGATAAACACGCGTAGCAACTTGCCACGATTGGCTGTTTCAAAATCAACCAACTCATACCCCAACTGGGTAACCGTCTTTTCAACCACCGAATGCAGGTTTTGCATACGCGCCCTTAATTCAAAACGTTACGTCCGAAAACAAAAAATGGGCGTAACGCCCATCTATCATTTCGATTATACCAAATTTCCTTTTAAATTCAAAGCTGGACATGCGATGCATAGCAAGCAACGTAACGCAGCAAATCACCAGGAATTCACGCTCATTTTTTAATAGCCCACTTGGGTCAATGACAGCGGCCCGCGAGTCTTTTACTATGCTTAAAACGAGGGAGAAGACTCTAATTAACAACCGCCCAAGCGGTGCAAACAATAAGCAGTACAGATTTCATGGCAGTCTATTTTGAGCATATCTAAATAGACTTTAACCCGGTGCTTGCACCGGGTTTTTTTCTGCCCGCAAAATGCAAAGTATTGATTTCCAGAATGAGCAGTTTTTTACAAGCAGAGCATCACTGTTTTGTATCTACTGCTGCGACTATACGATGCGTCGCCTTCAGATATTTTGAGGCAATAAAAAGGCCCCAACACGTGAGTGTTGAGGCCTTTTTAGAATAGGAGCTTGGGGATGACCTACTTTCGCATACGAAGAGTACACTATCATTGGCGCAAGTTCGTTTCACGGCCCTGTTCGAGATGGGAAGGGG
>Ga0208886_100063_pt1 | contig 57283 bp, 54 predicted proteins | sample LakWasM105_HOW12_2_FD_183923 | JGI IMG/M metagenome (GOLD analysis project Ga0208886, IMG submission 183923) | Freshwater sediment methanotrophic microbial communities from Lake Washington under simulated oxygen tension - Sediment Metagenome... | ecosystem: Environmental > Aquatic > Freshwater >... | reverse complement strand
AATCTACGCAGCAGGCTCTGTTAACAAAAACAGTCCTCAGGTCGGGACGGCCTCCCAATAAACGATTAAAGCTTACTTGATCTTTTTAGTAATATTTTATTAATTTTAATCATACAAGGTCGGGTTACGACTGCATGGATACAGGAGGTAGAGCAATGCAGGAGCAATTGCCGAGCGATAGCGTAACCCGACATTTTGCGCGAATGTGTCGGGTTACGGCTAACGCCTAACCCGACCTACATGGCTGTAGAAACTCTATCTTATTGCGGGTTCCCAAGCTCCAGCTTGGGAACCCCAGTCCAGAAAGCTCTAGCTTTCTGTGTTTCGGGAAGCTGGAGCTTCCTACACTACATTCCCAAGCAGGAGCTTGGGAATGAGTAATAATCTCAGTCTACATAAAAATTATGTATCTTCCCAACCAAAACCTTCATTTCTTCCGGCACTTCCGCCTCAGCCATTAATACTGCGGACAGCTCATCATCCTCCATCCCCAGCAACTCCACAAACAACTCCCTCTCCTGCTGATCCGCCGTCAAATACCCCGTTTCCAAATACCGATTCAACAGAAAATCCAGCTCCTTAGTTCCCCGCCGACATTGCCACCTTAATCGGGCCAGCTCGTCCATCAGCCCAACTTTCTCTGCACCAACAGCTTCTTTGTTTCGGCAATAGCCTTAGCCGGATTCAAGCCCTTGGGACAAGTATCGGTACAATTCATAATCGTATGGCAACGGTACAATTTAAACGGATCTTCCAGTTCGTCCAGCCGTTCGCCGGTGTTTTCGTCGCGACTATCGACCAACCAGCGGTAGGCTTGCAGCAGAATCGCAGGCCCCAGGTAACGCTCGCTGTTCCACCAATAACTGGGACAACTGGTCGAGCAACAGGCGCACAGCACGCAGTCGTATAAACCATCCAGCTTTTCCCGGTCTTCCTTGCTTTGCAGACGTTCGGAATCGGCAGGCGCTGGGGTTTGGGTTTCTATCCACGGTTTGATCGAGGCGTATTGCGCATAAAAATGAGTCAAATCCGCCACAAGGTCTTTAACGACTTGCAAATGCGGCAACGGGTAGATTTTGATGGTGCCGGAATAGGAATCGATGGCTTTGGTGCAAGCCAGGGAGTTTTTACCGTTGATGGTCATCGCGCAGGAACCGCACACGCCTTCACGGCAGGAACGCCGGAAGGTTAAGCTACTGTCGATTTCGTTTTTGATTTTAAGGATCGCGTCCAGCACCATCGGGCCGCAGTTGTCCATGTCCAGTTCGAACACATCGATGCGCGGGTTTTCGCCGGACTCGGGGTCCCAGCGGTACACTTCAAACCGGCGGATGTTGGTTGCACCGGCTGGCGCTTTAAAGGTTTTTCCTTCGATTAAAACCGAGTTTTTAGGCAAGGTAAATTCAGCCATCAGTACACCCTCTCTTTCGGTGGAATTACGTCGATTTCGTCGGTCAAGGTATACATGTGTACCGGCCGGTAATCGATTTTAACCTGATCACCGTCCAGCCAGGTCAGGGTATGCTTCAGCCAGTTTTCGTCGTCGCGGTTCGGGTAATCTTCCCGTGCATGGCCGCCCCGGCTCTCGGTACGATTGCCCGCCGCATTGATCGCCACGGTGGCTTGGCTGAGCAGGTTATCCAGCTCCAACGTTTCGACCAGATCGGTATTCCAGATCAGCGATTTATCGGCCATTTTGACATCGGCAAAGGTTTTCCTGACTTCGTCCATCATATTGATGCCTTCGGTCAGTGTGGAGCCGGTTCGGAACACCGCAGCTTTGGCTTGCATGACTTTTTGCATGTCCAGGCGAATATCGGCGGTACTGCGGCTGCCGTTCGCATTGCGGATTTTATCGAAGCGGGCGATGGCTTTGTCGCAAGCATTACTCGCCAAGGGTTTTTGCCTTGAGCCCGGTTTGATCAGTTCCGCACAGCGTATCGCGGCAGAGCGCCCGAATACCACCAGATCGAGCAGCGAGTTTGAGCCCAAGCGGTTTGCGCCATGTACGGAAACGCAGGCCGCTTCGCCGATTGCCATCAAGCCCGGCACGACCGCATCGGGATCGTCGCCGCGCAAAGTCACGACTTCGGCTTTGTAATTGGTCGGGATGCCGCCCATATTGTAATGCACGGTCGGCAGCACCGGAATCGGCTCTTTGGTGATGTCGACATTGGCAAAAATTCTGGAGGTTTCGGATATGCCCGGCAAGCGTTCGTGAATGATGGCCGGATCAAGATGCTCGATATGCAGATAGAGATGGTCTTTCAGCGGCCCTACGCCTCGGCCTTCTTCAATTTCAATGGTCATCGCGCGGCTGACCACATCGCGTGAAGCCAAGTCTTTGGCCGATGGCGCATAGCGTTCCATGAAACGCTCGCCTTCCGAGTTGGTCAGGTAACCGCCCTCGCCTCTTACGCCTTCGGTAATCAAGCAACCCGCGCCGTAAATGCCGGTCGGGTGAAACTGGATGAATTCCATATCCTGCAACGGCAAACCGGCGCGTAATACCATCGCGTTGCCGTCGCCGGTCACGGTATGCGCCGAGGTGCAGGAAAAAAACGTCCGTCCGTAACCGCCGGTCGCCAAGACGGTCATCTGGGATTTGAACAAATGCAGCGAGCCGTCATCCAGGCACCAGGCCAAAATGCCGCGGCATTCGCCGTCCTCCATAATCAAGTCCAGCGCGATGTATTCGACGAAAAATTCGGCCTTATGTTTTAACGACTGCTGGTACAAGGTATGCAATATCGCATGACCGGTCTTGTCGGCCGCCGCGCAAGTGCGTTGCGCCAGTCCTTTGCCGTAATGGGTGGTCATGCCGCCGAACGCGCGTTGGTAGATTTTACCGTCGGCGGTGCGCGAAAACGGCACGCCGTAATGCTCCAGCTCGATCACGGCGGGGATGGCTTCGCGGCACATGTATTCAATCGCGTCCTGATCGCCGAGCCAATCGGAGCCTTTGACGGTGTCGTACATGTGAAAGCGCCAGTCGTCTTCGCCCATATTGCCCAGCGCCGCGCTGATGCCGCCTTGCGCGGCGACGGTATGGCTGCGAGTGGGGAATACTTTGGTGATGCAGGCGGTTTTAAGGCCTTTTTCCGCCATGCCTAAGGTAGCGCGCAGTCCCGCGCCGCCCGCGCCAACCACCACTACATCGTAAGTATGTTCAATAATTTTATAATCTGCTGCCATGAATCACCCTATCGATACGATGCGAAACACGGCCAGCAAAGCCGCAATCGCCAAAAACAAGAAAGCCAGATTGACGGCCCAGATCGAGATGATCTTGGGGCCTTCGGCGGCGACATAATCTTCAATCACCACCTGTAAACCTAACGCAGCATGGTAGAAAGCGGCGATGATCCACGCCACGATGCAGACTGTATTAACAGGTGATGTTAGCCAGACTGCGGTTTGTTGATAGGGAGCGGTCAAGCTCAAACCCAGAAAGTAGATCAGCCAGAAAGACAACGGGATCAGCGCCACGGCGGTGACGCGCTGCATCCACCAATGAGTCGTTCCTCCCTTAGCTGAACCCAAGCCCTTAACCCTGGATAAAGGCGTTCTATAGTCCATAATATCCCCACGCAAAAATCATTAAAGTCAGTGCCAATGAAGCCGCCAGTTCAATCATGGCGTATCGGTTCAGCGTATCCAGTTCAAAGCTGCTGCCGGAATCCCAAATCAAGTGGCGAACACCGTGACACAGATGAAAAAACAGCGCGTAAATAAAACCCCAGATCACTAATTTGAACAGCCAGAGACTCATCAAGGCCTGCATGGCCGTGTACGAATCCGCACCGCCTGCCAACGCCGAAATAACATAAACGAATAAGATCAAACCGGCGGTGAGCATGATGCCGGTCATGCGGTGAGTGATGGAAATAATACCTGTCAAAGGCAGCTTGTAGACTTGCAAATGCGGGGACGTGGGTCTGTTAGTATTTATCGCCATAATATTATCCGGTTATTGTGTTTACCCAATGATCTTCCAAATCAAAATTCGATGCAATAGGCGTTCTGTTCCCAACCGCCATAGTAGGTAGAATCAGTCGAATTATGTTGTACCACATATTGCCGATACCCGCTGAGCTAAAAGCCGGAAGAATACTTCAATATGAAAGACTAGCCGTGCGGGCAAATAGCACCAATGCTTATATCAGAGTCGGGAACGAATTTTGATGACAATCAAAATAGATGATATATATTTGCAACTAAATTTTAGTCGCCCATTTAGAGCATGAGCCAACTTGAAAAACTATTAGAACAATTCATCAGTACACCCTTTCCAAAGTGGAACGATGCTTTAACCCTGTTAAAGAAGCTGGGTTACAAAAAACTTGAAGGCGATGGCTCCCGCATAAAATGCGCAAACCCGGAAAAGAAAAGTATCATCGAATTGCACCGGTCGCACCCACCGAACGCCATAAAAACCTACACCCAAAAAGACATCATCAAAAAGTCAAAAGAAAAGGAGTTATCAAATGAAATACTTCAATTACAAAGGCTATCAAGGCAGCGTCAAAGTAAGCGTAGAGGACAACTGTTTACATGGAAAAATTGAATTCGTCAGCGACTTGGTAAACTACGAAGCAGAAACAGTGGAACAATTGGAAAAAGAATTCAGGCTTGCCGTAGACAGCTATCTGGAAACCTGCAAAGAGACCGGCATGGAACCCAAGAAACCTTTCAAAGGTTCTTTCAATGTGAGGATAGGCGAAGAGCTACACGAAAAAGCGGCAAAACGGGCCGGTGAAATAGGAAAATCCCTGAACGATTACATCAAAGATATTGTTAAGAAAGATACCGAATCACACGCTTAAGGAGCAACAATATGATCCGTTACGAAAAAGCCTTTTACATCTGTACACATGGAATCAAATCATGACCTTAAAAAAAATTTTCCCTGGCTTGGCATTTATTTTTTTAACCCTCTTTACTATTTCAGCCGAGGCGGCAGCCCCTGCGCCATTCGTCTCGGGCAGTTATCAACAAATATTGTCCGGCAACGCCAACCGGCCGTTCATGCTGGTGGTCTGGTCTATCAACTGCTCTTCCTGTTTGAAAGACATGGAGCTGTTAAGCAGCATTCATAAAACCAGGCCTGAACTTAAAATGATCATGCTGGCGGCCGATGAGCCGTCCGCAACCGAGCAGATTCAGCAAATCCTGGAGAAAAACCAACTGGCCGAGATTGAAAACTGGGCTTATGCCGATGACAACACCCAGAAACTGCAATTTGAAATCGACCCCAAGTGGTATGGCGAGCTGCCCAGAACCTATTTCTTCGACAAGGCGCATCAGCGCACCGGGGTCAGCGGTGTATTGTCGAAAGAAGATTATGATGCGATGTTCGCCAAAATTCTGAAATAAATCTTTGCTGTATTATTTACCACGAAGACACGAAGTTTTATTTCTTCGCGTCTTCGTGGTGATGCTGTTTAATGTTAATAGGATGTTACATTTTTAAACCCCGGATAAAAACTTACGTTAAAATGGCCGGTATATCAGAAACTACCGGTCATTTTTTATGTTCAAAAAAATATTCCCAGTTCTGGCAACTGCCTGCCTATTAAACGCCTGTGTTACCAGCCCTACAGGTAGAAGCCAATTTGTTTTCATGCCTGATGCGCAAATCGATCAAATGGGCTTACAGGCTTTTGATAACCTGAAAAAACAAAAACCTATCAGCAATAACAGCAAATACAATCAACTGGCAAGCTGTATTGCCGGGGCAATCACCCAGCAAACCGGCGGTAACTGGGAAGTCGTGGTCTTTGAAGATGCCTCGCCTAACGCCTTTGCCCTGCCCGGCAATAAAATCGGCGTGCATACCGGCATGATCACACTGGTCGACAATCAGGACCAATTGGCCGCGGTCATCGGCCATGAAATCGGCCACGTCCTCGCCAAGCACAGCAATGAGCGAGCCTCCCAGGAAATGGCGGTTAGTTCGGGCATGGGCATCATTCAGGCAGTCAGCGCACCGCAAACCGCTTTAGGCCAAACAGCGCTCGGTCTGCTGGGTGTGGGCGCGCAATACGGCATACTGATGCCATACAGCCGCGTCCATGAAAGCGAAGCCGATATGATCGGCGTGGATTTAATGGCCAAAGCGGGCTTTGATCCACAACAAAGCATCGGCTTATGGCAAAAAATGGAACAGGCCTCGCAAGGTCAGCAACCTTTAGAATTCATGTCGACTCACCCTTCGCATGCCACCCGCATTCAGGACTTGGAAAAGCACATGCCGCAAGCCATGGGACTATTTCAGCAAGCCCAATCTGCCGGTAAACAACCGCATTGCAACTAATCAATGACCCCTAATTTAAAACACCTACATCCCTACCCGTTCGAGAAACTGGCGCAACTTAAACAAGGCATCGTTCCGCCTGCGAACAAACCGCATATCGCCCTGTCTATGGGCGAGCCGACTCATGCCACGCCACATTTAATCCAGGAAGCGCTGTTAACCCACCTTCATGGTTTGGCTAACTATCCGACCACTAAAGGTATACCCGAACTCCGGCAGGCGATAGCCGGATGGATCAGCCGACGTTTCCAGATTCCGGCTGATGCGGTTAATGCTGAGACCCAGGTCTTGCCGGTCAACGGCACGCGCGAAGCGTTGTTTTCGTTCGCCCAGTGTCTTGTCGACCCGACTCGCCCGGCTCCCGTCGTAATCATGCCGAACCCGTTTTACCAGATTTATGAAGGTGCGGCCTTGCTGGCAGGAGCCGAACCGTATTATCTGAACACGCTGGAAGACTCCGGTTACTTGCCGGATTTTGATGCGGTGCCGGATGAGATGTGGCAACGCTGCCAGTTAATCTATATTTGTTCGCCGGGCAATCCGACCGGCTCGGTGATCGATCAAGCCAGCCACGAAAAGTTGCTCAAGCTGGCGGAAAAGTACGATTTTGTGATCGCCTCCGACGAGTGCTACACCGAAATCTATGACGACGAAACCAACCCGCCGCCGGGCTTGCTGCAAACGGCCTATAACATGGGCAACACGGCATTCAAACGCTGCGTTATTTTCCATAGCTTGTCCAAACGCTCCAACGCGCCGGGCTTGCGCTCCGGCTTTGTCGCAGGCGATGCAGAGCTATTGAAACACTATTTTCAATACCGGACTTATCACGGCTGCGCGATGCCCTTGCCTACCCAGCACGCCAGCATTCAAGCTTGGCAGGATGAGCAGCACGTGGTCGAAAACCGTCGCTTGTACCGTGAAAAATTCGCGGCCTTCATCGATATTCTCGGCGACGTTTGCACCGTCATAAAACCGCCTGCCAGTTTTTATGTCTGGTTGAAAATCCCCCTGCCTGCGGCTTCCCCCTTTTCCAAAGGGGGATCAATGGCAAACCATGCTGCGAACGAAAATACACACGCACCTGCCTCCCCCTTTGAAAAAGGGGGATCGAGGGGGATTTCCGATACCGAATTCGCACAGCAATTATTTGCCCAACAAAACATCACCGTGCTGCCCGGCAGTTACTTATCCCGTGAGTTTGACGGCATCAATCCCGGCTTTAATCACGTCAGAATTGCCTTGGTTGCGCCCCTGGATGAATGTATAGAAGCCGCGCAGCGTATAAAAAATTTCCTTAACTCTTTATAAAAGAAACCATGTCACAACTAGAACAAATCATTAACGACGCCTTTGAAAACCGTGCCGACATCTCACCCGCCGGCGTTTCCGCTGAAGTGCGCGCAGCCGTCGAAGACGCGATCAACTTATTGGACAGCGGCAAAGCCCGTGTCGCCGAAAAAACCAGCGGCGAGTGGGTCGTTAACCAGTGGCTGAAAAAAGCCGTATTGCTGTCGTTCAGAATCAACGAGAACCGCGTTATCGAAGGCGGCAACAGCCGTTATTACGACAAGGTTGAAGCCAAATTCAGCACTTACTCACCGGACGACTTTGCAAAATCCGGCGTGCGCGTCGTACCTAATGCCATTGTCCGTCACGGCGCTTACATTGCACCGGGCGCAGTGTTAATGCCTTCGTTCGTTAACATCGGCGGCTATGTAGACAGCGGCACCATGGTTGACACTTGGGCCAGCGTCGGCTCTTGCGCGCAAATCGGCAAGAACGTGCATCTTTCCGGCGGCGTCGGCATCGGCGGCGTTCTGGAGCCCTTGCAAGCAGGCCCCACCATCATTGAAGACAACTGCTTTATCGGCGCACGCTCCGAAATCGTCGAAGGCGTTGTCGTTGAAGAAGGCTCGGTCATTTCAATGGGCGTTTACATCGGTCAAAGCACCAAAATCTTCAACCGTATGACCGGCGAAGTCAGCTATGGCCGCGTACCGGCAGGCTCAGTCGTCGTTCCGGGCAACCTGCCTTCGGCAGACGGCACGTACAGTTTGTATTGCGCGATTATCATCAAACAGGTTGATGAAAAAACCCGCAGTAAAACCGGCATCAATGAGCTACTGAGGGATTAAGCGGAACCTGACTCGCACCATGCCAAAACAGGAGAAAGCCAATGAGCTTAAACTACGCAAATAGCAAGATCACTGAAGAACAGTATCTACAAGGCGAACTTGTTGCAGAATTTAAGCATGAATTCATTGACGGTGAAGCTTATGCAATGGCTGGGGCGAGTGAATCTCATAATTTGCTGGCAGGCAATATATTGGCTGAATTGAAGAATCAATTAAAAGGCACGCCTTGCAGAACTTTCATAGCAGACATGAAAGTTAAGGTGGCTAATGATTTTTTCTATCCCGATGTCATGGTGGTTTACCAGCAAGATATCGCCATGGATGGTGTGTATGCCGCAAGCCAGTCGGGAACTGGCGCGGCAAATGACTTTGACTATTACAAACAATCTCCGGTCATTATCGTCGAGATATTATCCAAATCGACCCGAAAGTTTGATAAAAATGCCAAACGTTTGAAATACCAAAATATTTCGACATTGGAAGAGTATGTTTTAATTGATCAATCCATTGCAGAAATTGAGGTCTTTAAAAAGAAGGAGCATTGGCAAGCCTTTTATTACTATCTTGGCGATGCGATTACTTTTGAATCATTAGGCGTTACCGTGCTTGTTGAAGACATTTACTATCAAGTCAACAATGACGATGTACTTGCTTTCTTGCAGGAGAAAAATCAAACCGCTGTTCAAGACACGAATGCTAACCCTATGCAGTCCCCCTACCCCACCATACAGAAACCATGATTAACAACGACGTTTTACGCCGGGTACGCTACGCATTAGAGCTTAAAGACCCTGACATGATCGACATCTTTGCCTTAAGCGATGTAGAAATCAACAGGGATGAGCTGCTCAAACTACTCAAAAAAGATAATGAAGCCGATTACGTTCCGCTTGACAACAAGCTGCTGGGGCAATTTTTAGACGGGCTAATTATCTATAGAAGAGGCCGGCAGGAAAACCCGCCCACGCAGGAAAAAAAACCGGAGCCGTTAACCAATAACACCATACTCAAAAAACTGCGTATCGCCCTGGAATTTAAAGAAGAGGACATGCTCAGCACCCTAAAACTGGCCGATTTTGAATTGTCCAAAGGCGAACTCAGCTCTTTTTTCAGGCAAAAAGGCCATAAACATCACCGGGAATGCGGCGATCAGATTTTAAGAAACTTTTTACAAGGTTTAACCATTCGTTTTAGAGAACAGGACTGATAAATACTGTTCCGACCCGTAGGGCGTGCTGTGCGCGCCTAGCTTACAAGGCGCCCTACCATATACTCACCAACAACTTAACCAAGGCCAATACCATGAGCGACAACATATCAAACAATGCCATCATTTACGCCACGCTCGCTTTAAACAGCGAAGTCGCCCTGCAACACGAATATCTGGATTCGCCCGACGTTCCCGATGATGAGCGCGAAAACGAAGAAGAAATTCTGGCCGATCTGGAACAAGCCTTTATGGAGTTCGTCGATCTTTATAAAAGCCGCTGCAAATCTGACAAACAATTGCCCAGCATTGACGAATTGCTGAACAGCCAACTGTAAAATCACTATAGAGTCAACGATGTCGATTGTCAGAATCCTGGCTATTTCCGGTAGCCTTCGCGCCGCATCGTTGAACTCTGCACTGCTAAGAGCGGTTGCCGGCTTGGCGCCTGCCGATGTTCGCGTCGAACTGTTTACCGAGCTGGGCAATCTGCCGCTGTTCAACCCCGATCTTGAAATAACCGATTTGCCTCCGGTTGCCGATTTTCACGCCCGTCTTCTTGAAGCCGACGGCGTTATTATCGCCAGCCCGGAATACGCTCATGGCGTAACGGGAGTCATGAAGAATGCCCTGGACTGGATGGTCGGTAGCGAGGCTTTTGTCAACAAGCCGGTTGCGTTACTTAATGCATCGCCGCGAGCCACTATCGCCCAGGCATCGCTGAAAGAGACGCTGACCGTCATGTCTGCCCAAGTCGTTGAAGCCGCCTCAATCACCTTACCGATTATCGGCTCCAACCTTGATGAGCTGGGGATTGCTGCACATCCTTCCATTTCAACATCAATCCGCGAGGCGTTGCGTGCCTTCCATACGGAGATTGTCAATTTGCAAAATTCAAAAACTCACACGTTGTACGGGATAAAAAACTGCGATACCGTCAAAAAAGCACGTAACTGGCTGGATCAAAACGGCATTGCCTATCGGTTCCACGATTTTCGAATCGATGGTTTAACGCCCGAGCTGCTACAGCATTTTGCCGATCATTTGGATTGGAGCAAACTGCTTAACCGCAGCAGCACCAGCTGGCGGCAACTCAGCGCCGAGCAGCAAAGCGACCTGAGCCAAGAAAAAGCCATACAGCTGATGCTGACCACCCCTACCCTGATTAAACGCCCGGTTTTAGAATCCGGCGACAAACTAATGCTTGGATTTAAAGCTGAGAACTACCAAACCGAATTATTATGAGCGACACACGGGATCTTCTTAAAGACCTGAGCAGCCGTGAATCGGTAACCCAAAAAAATACGGGAGTCCCTCGTTCCCACGCGCTGCGTGGGAACGCAGTTAAGGCGCGCTGCACCGCGAATTACGCGTAACCTCCGAAAACGTAACCCCTATAAACACGGGACGCAGCGCGTCCACCATAGCATTCCCACGCGGCGCGTGGGAACGAGGAATTTACTATGAGCAACACACTGGAACTTCTTAAAGACCTGATCAGCCGCGAATCGGTAACCCCAAAAGATGCGGGTTGCCAGGATGTGCTGGCGGCACGTTTAACCAAACTGGGCTTCAAGGAAGAACGCCTGAACTTTGAAGACACCCAAAACATCTGGCTTAGACGCGGCGAAGCCAAACCGCTGTTGACCTTCCTCGGCCACACCGATGTGGTGCCTACCGGCCCGCTGGAGGCCTGGGTTTCACCGCCATTTGAGCCGACGATTCGTGACGGCAAGCTTTACGGTCGCGGCGCTGCCGATATGAAAGGCGGCATCGCCTGTTTTATCACCGCCGTCGAGCGCTTTATTGCCAAGCACCCGGATCATCAAGGCTCTATCGCGGTGATGATGACCAGCGACGAAGAAGGCATCGCCACCAACGGCGTAGTTAAAGTCGTTGAAGTGCTGGAGCAGCGCAACGAGAAAATAGACTGGTGCCTGGTCGGCGAACCGTCCAGCGATAAAAAAATCGGCGATGTGATTCGCGTCGGCCGGCGCGGTTCTTTATGCGCCAAATTGACCATTGCAGGCATACAAGGCCATGTCGCCTATCCCGAACTTGCCGACAACCCGATACACACCTTTGCTCCGGCCTTAAAAGACCTGACCGAAGAAGTATGGGATCACGGCAATGCGTTTTTCCCGCCGACCAGCTTGCAGGTTTCCAATATCAACGCCGGAACCGGCGCGGAAAACATCATACCCGGCAGCGTCAACGTACAGTTCAACCTGCGTTTTTGCACCGAACTGGATGAGGAAACCATCAAGCAACGCACCCGCGTCATACTGGACAAATACGATTTCAAATACGAACTCGAATGGCGCTTGTCCGGCAACCCGTTCCTGACTGGGCCGGGTGCATTAATCGATGCCGCCCATGCCGCGATCAAGACCGTGACCGGCTTTGAAACGCTGGACGATACCGGCGGCGGCACCTCGGACGGACGTTTTATCGCCCCGACCGGCGCACAGGTTATCGAACTCGGCCCATTGAATGAAAGCATCCATAAAATCAACGAACATGTCGGCGTGGAAGATCTGGAAATTTTGTCCGATATTTATGAACAGATACTGGTAAATTTGCTGGTGTAAATATCTTGCGTAGAGGGATGCATTACATCCCTCTACATTACTCATTTTATACCTTAACCCAGTTCAAAGGTCGTAACGCCAAAAAGCCTGTTGAGCGGCAAATCAGGAAAGACGCCTGTATACATTCTTGCTGTTTCAAAAACCAGTTTCATCTTATGATTTTCAGCTAAGGCGACTGCATGCTGATTCATTTCAGGAACATCTAAATAAATTGGTTTTCCCGGCTTAACCCCGGCTTTCAACGAAACAAAAAGAGATTGTGCTAACTCCGGGCTATCGGCAAAAAGCGGTCCGATTTTATATCCCGAGCGACAGGATCGAACCATGCCATAGCCTGAAAGCTTTCCTTTTTGCATGATACCCAATGCAACACTCTCGGGCTGATTGAGCCATGATTTTAGAAACCGGGTCCTGTTATCAGGAAAGAATGGCCGATCATAAGCTTCAACAACGCCAAAAGGCAATTCTGACAATTTAATAATTTCCGGGTTTTTAACCGGTTCGCCGCCGCTCACCCCTTCATAACGGATGTTCCGGTAAGCGAGTTCAAAACCTGATTTTTTATAATTGCTTTGCTGGGCAACAACGCCATCAAGCCCAATATTTCGTCCTGATAAACGTTCAAGCGCGGCATTCCATATTTGAATCCCGTAACCTTGTCCGCGATACTCCGGCTTAACGATATAAAACCCGATAAAACCGAATGTCTCACCGTATTTCACAGCTGAAATAGTTGCAACCGGTTCATTATTGAGCTCCCCCACAAGAAATCCTTCCGGGTCTGCCGTATAAAAACAGTCGGCATCATACAGCCCCGGATTCCACCCCTCGGATGCAGCCCAGTCAGTGGCAATATTGATTTCATCACAAGACAGTGTTCTGATTTTGTAATTTGGTGATACCATAAAATTGCCTCGTAGGACGCGTTGCTACTTTCAAAGCTAAAAAGCTTCAGCTTCACAAAACAGGAACCTTACCATGCTTGAACACTTGCGCTTATTAAGCCGCTACAACCAATGGATGAACGACAAACCCTACAACACCGCAGCCCAACTGCCTGCCGACGAGCTCACCAGGGACCGCGGCGCGTTTTTCGGCTCGCTGCTGGGTACCTTGAACCATATCATGGTGGCCGATATTATCTGGCTGCAACGCTTTTCCGAACATCCCGCGCAACATCCGGCGCTGGATCAGATTCGCACAATGCCCAACCCGCAATCCCTACCTGATGACTTTACCGCGTTAAGCGCGGAACGCCGGAACTTGGACGCTACGATCATAAGCTGGTGCGAACAACTCGACGCATCCGACCTGAACCATAAGCTCGCGTACCACAACATGAAAGGCGAACCGGCGATCAAAAACTTCGCCAGCCTGATGCTGCACTTTTTTAACCACCAGACTCACCACAGAGGCCAAGCAACCACCTTGCTGTCGCAACAGGGCTTGGACGTTGGCGTCACCGATTTACTGGCGTTAGTAGCGTCGGAATGACTTGTAACAACTAATCCAAAGTGCTGTAGGAATGGATAGACCTTTGGGTGAATGTCGGCGTATAGGCGGTAAAGTTAGTCATGTAGGGCACCCTACATGACTTCGTGATTCAAAGACAAGAGCCGTTACAATATAATCCGTTGCTGATGGAATCCCTCGGCCAGCGGTTCATTGGTAATCGTCAGTATTGCGGCATCAGGCAGTTTTTGGGCTATCAAACGCAGCATTTTCATTTCGCAGGAGGAATCAAGCGAGTCCATCGCCTCTTGCAACAATATCCACTTGGGTTGCTGCAACAGCAATCGAACCACGCCCAGACGCTGTTGTTGTTCACGGGAAAGCGCGCTGGCCCAATTATCGACGTGGTCGAGCTGCTCATGCAATTCTTCCAATCCGACCAGCTCAAGCGCTTCCGTAAGCGCAGACTCGGTATATTCTATATTGGCTGACGGATAACAAATCGCTGCCCGTAAAGTTCCGGTGGGCAGATAAGGTCGTGGCGGCATAAAAAACACCGGGTCACGCGGTAACTCAATAGCCCCTTCTCCCCACGGCCAAAGACCGACTATCGCCTTAAACAACTTGGAGCCGGTAAAGGCATTACCGGTAATCAGCATGCGTTCTCCCGGCCTGATTTCGGCGTTGATAGCCGATACGCACACCACGCCGTCAAGCCTGATAATACACAGATCGCAAAAACGCAAAACATCCTGTTCGGTTTTTTTCAGGTGAATACGATGCGGATCGTGGAGGACGATTTCCTGCTCTAGCCGGTCGAGTCCGTTAACCAATCCCAGTACTCGTTCAACAGAAGCCCGCCACTCTGCGACGCGAGCCATATTATCGACCGGCCAGGACAACGCTCCAGCCGTTTGCTGGAATGCCTGGGCTGATTGCATCAAAGCGCCGAGCGAGATACTCCCCAGAATATAGCGGGGCGCAGACACCAGAATGGGAAATGCCATCGATAACACCGAATAGCCGGACGTAAGCATGAATAGATGCGACCAGGCCAGGGTTTGGCGTTGCCATGCATGAACAATATCCTTAAAAAGCCCAATGAAACGACGCCGTTCATTGCCTTCGCCATGAACCAAAGCAATCGCCAGGGAGTTTTCTCGCGCGGTTACCAGGCCAAACCTGAAATTGGCTTCCACGGTTTGTCTGGCATCAGTCGCCATGGTATAGGGCCGGCCTAGCCACCAACCCAACGAGGAAGCGCATGCCGCATAGATGATAGCCAGCCAGACCAAATGCCCGTAAACGGGAATTTCAATGAACAACAAATCAAGCGTAACGGTGCCGGAGAGTGTCCAGAGAATTTTGGTAAAACTAATCAACACTAACGAGCAATAGACTAAGGAATGACAAAGATCGATAGCCGCTTCAGTCGCAATACGGATATCTTCAGCGATTCGTCCATCAGGATTATCATGCGTTCCCTGAATGTGCGTGACCAGATAATGGCGGCCATCGGTCATCCATTTACTGATTAAGTGATGCGTTAACCAGCTTCGCCAGTCGAGTTGCAAACGTCGCTTAACTTTAAAATGGGCAGTGGTAACCGCTATATTGGCTGCAAAAATCAGTACGATAAGCCCGATCTGCGTAAATAATCCGCTCATTGAGCGCTGTTCAAGCGCATTGAAAAGATCGGCGCTCCACACTGTGATAACCACGGCAATGCCGATTTGCATCACGGTGAGCATAAATAAAGCCAGTGTCAGGCTACGAATAGTCGACTTATTTTCAGAATGCCAAAAAGGCCCCGCTAACCGAATGAATTGGATGAAAAACCCGTTTGAAAGTTGCAAAGGAAAACTCCGCGTTAGGGTGAAATAAATAACACATCAAGACGCGGCTTTTTATTTTTCTAGTATGCCCCGTCTTTACCAACCGACAATTCTAGTGGAATTTTTCCGGTTTTCACAATTTTGTAACCTAATTAATGTCAGCCGATTGATTACTAAACCGCGAAGACACGAAAAACATGGCGTTTTTAGCCTAGATTTCTTTGTGCTTTTAAGATTTGGGGACTAACCTCAAACCGCCTACCGATTGCCGCCGTTGGCATCAAGCACAGAACGTTGTTAAGCCGTTAACTTTGGATTTACCAGTTCCAACACTGCGATTTCGGGGTAGCAATTGAACCTCACCGGCAAAATTGCCCAGCCGATTCCTCGACTTATAAAAAGCGGGGTTCTGGGTGTGGCGATAAGGCCGCTGGAATAAGCTTTGTTTTCTACCGGTAACCTGAGCGCGCCCAAGAAAGGCAATACGACCTGCCCGCCGTGGGTATGACCGCTTAATACTAAAGACAGCGGCGTTTCAAACCTCGTATCGACCGAATCCGGGTTATGCGACAGCAGTATCCGGCAGTCGTCTTGATCCGAGCTGGAAAAAGCCTTGTCGATATTCAGCTTGTCTCCCCATAAGTCCCCTGCTCCGCCAATCAAAATCCTGTCTCTACCCTTGTAGATCGCTTTGCACTGATGGCGAATGTTCTGTCCTGACCGTTCCAGCCAGTACAGGGATCGGCTGGAGTCACCCCAATGGTCATGATTGCCCAGTACCGAATACACGCCGTACCTTGCACTGAGTTTGGATAAAATAGGCCATACTTTGTCGATTTCTTCAATCGTGTTCCTATTATGGACATAATCGCCGGTACATACGATGGCGTCCGTGTTTAAACTGTTGGTCCGATGAACTATCTGTTCGACAAACGACGGTGAGACCAGAAAGCCCAAATGTATGTCCGTCAGGTGCGTCAGCGTAAACCCGTGAAACGACAGCGGCAGATTATCGATTGGAATCTTATACCGATTCACCTGCACGATATTTCTCTCTATGAATATCGGGTAACTCCCTGTAAAGACCAGAGCGCTGCCGGAAAGCGCTGATTTAAGAAAGGTTCTTCTGTTCATGGCAACACCTCGACTTAAATTAATAAAGCATTGTTATAATCATGCCAAACTGTTTGATTTTCGCCAATCATTCGATTTATTCGCCTACATCATAACAAAGCAACAAAGGGAAGCCATCATGAAAATCAACCGCATCGCGGCCCTCCTGGCGGCGCTGGGCACATTACTGCCTGCCACAGCCCGGACTGAGCCGGTCGGCCTGAACCGCATCGAGCACATCGTCGTCATCTACCTTGAAAACCGTAGCTTTGACAGTCTGTTCGGCTTGTTTCCCGGCGCCAACGGCCTCGCCGACGCTCAGAATGCGCCGCCCCAGATAGACGAATACGGGCGCCCTTATCAAACATTACCTACAGTAACGGACGTCAAACACAAACCGGTCATCCTCGACAAGCGTTTCCCCACCGATCTAGCGAACAGCCCCTTCGATATCGCCCGCTATGCGAAGCCCGGCGAGAAACACCCGGATCTTACTCACCAATTCTTCATCCACCAGATGCAGATCGACGGCGGCCGCAATGATCGGTTTGCCCAACTGTCCTCCGCCGGAGGGTTGACGATGGGCCACTACGACCTGTCCGGTACGGCGCTGTGGAACTATGCCAAGGAATTCACGCTGGCCGATAACTTTTTTCAGGCGGCATTTGGCGGTTCGTTCCTGAATCATCAATGGCTGATCTGCGCCTGCACACCGACATTCAAAGACGCCCCCGCCAATCTTCATCAATGGAAAAACGATCCGGCTACCGGCAAGCCGACCGGCGATCCTGCCCTCACCGAAGACGGTTACGCAGTCAACACCATCCAGCCGCATTTCCCGCCTTTTGATCCCGCCCATCAAAAGGATCGGCTACCGGTGCAGTATCAAACCACCATCGGCGACCGATTGTCCGAAAAAAATATTTCCTGGGCGTGGTATGCCGGAGGCTGGGACGATGCTGCGGCCGGGCGCAAAACCGGGGACAAATTCGATTACCATCATCAGCCTTTCATATATTACGCCAATTATGCGCCGGACAGCCGGGCGCGAGCAGAACATTTGAAGGATAGGAGCAAGCTGTTCGCCGACCTCAAGGGCAATTTCCCGCAGGTAGCGTTCTTCAAGCCGACGGGCAATAAAGACCAACATCCCGGCCACTCCAGTGTCCTTGAAGCCGACCGCGAAGTTAAAGAAATAGTTGATGCTATCCGCGACAGCGCGGCTTGGCCCAGCACCGCTATCATCATCACTTACGACGAATACGGCGGTTTTTGGGATCACATTGCTCCGCCCAAGATCGATCGCTGGGGTCCCGGTACCCGCATTCCAGCCATCATCGTTTCGCCGTTCGCGAAGAAGGGCTATGTTGACCACACGGTCTACGATACAACCTCGATTCTAAAACTGATCGAAACCCGTTTCGGCTTGGCCCCACTCACCGACCGGGACGCCAAGGCCAACGGTTTGCAGGGGGCCTTCGAATTCAACCAATAAAGTTGTGCAAGCGTTGCGGCGGATTGCCTGGTGGCGAATCCACCTACAATGAATCCGTCGTAGGGTCGTTATCGTACAATGTGCCTTGGAATGATAACCCCGTCCCGCTTGGAAAATTCCAGACAGGGATCGGGGGGAACGGCAGGGCATTCATACCGAATTACAGATTTGAGCAAACTCATACTTTTCCATAAACATCGACTACTCAGGGTCACGATGCGCACATCAAAACTGACAATTACGTTATTTTTCTCGCTATGCATTCCCATTGCAAATGCCGAAGATATGGCATATCTGCTCAACTCCACGCCGACAGAAAGAGCGGCCTCACAAACACGCTTCATGCAAAAAAAGCTGAATATATCTCAGGATGAGGTTGCCAAGATACGGGAAATCAATCAGGAATACGCGGAAAAAATAGAGCCCGTGTTGAAAGGATCAAGCATCGGTTTCTTTAAAATGCGTGACATCAAGGCCATCTTGGAACAGAAAGATGATACCTTGCGTAGCGTGCTGACACCCGAACAGTTTGATGTTTACACAAATGCCAAGGACGAATTGAAGCAAGCCCTGCAACAGGACCTGAAGCATTGATCACCGCTATGGCTGTTCCGAATCAGAATGGCAACTCATTCCATAAGGTCTCAGGCCGGACGGCGTATGCTGCCCCGTTCGAAATATTTTACATTTTTTAATGTGTAGCCACTTAGTTCAGACATCGTAAAAACGTTAGGGACGGGGTTGCAAACCCCCTCCTACTTGGAGGGTGTGGCATTAGACCTCCTATTAGTTGTATGCCTAAGTGCGTGTTTTAAAAGTCCGAGCACTGTGTCATCAACTTAAAATGATTTCAATTAGCAGTGGTTTCCGTCTTTCCATAAGCCGAAAAACATGAGCTTCCGGACTAAAAATGGGTATAAGAACAGATTCTGGACTTTTAAAACACGCACTAACGTTTTAATTAATCCGGCTGTACCGCTTTTAGCGCAGGTCGGGGGGAATGATGGGCTAGAGTCCAATACATAGGCATTCGTCCCCAGAATCAAGAATAAATTCGGACAGAGAGACGCTATCAATGAAGGAACAAGTTCTTGTGCCCGGCTTAACCTCCGATGGGCGTTTGCCTTGCGCATTTTTTTCCTCAAGCGGAGCCCCACAGTCAATTAGTACCTTCGCAATATCTAAAGCGTCTTCTTCTGCCGCGACATGAAGAGGTGTGTTGCCTTTCTTATCTTTTCGAGAAATATCCGCCCCTCCACAAAGTGATTTCTTTACGCCTGCGATATCTTTATGTCTGATCTTGTTTGTAAGACTACTCATTGCTACGCCCATTTTTACTAAAGAAAGGTTGATTTTAGAACCTGCATCACAAGGACTCTAACATACCATATACAATACCCGTACTGAGACGAGATTGTAACCCATTCCATAACGTTTCAGCTACGGCGACAGTCCGGCTGTAATTTAAATCATCACAAGCCCCGCCCAGCTTGAGTGCGCCCCCACACCAGCCACAGAAATTTACGCAATTCCTCAATAGCAAGCACAGACCCGGCCACCCCAACCGCCATCAGCCAATCCGTCGGCGCCAATGCTGTGGTATGGAATATCCGCTGCGCGGGCGGCCAGTGTATGACCAGTATTTGCAGCAGAATTACCCCGAAAATAGCCAGCCAAAGCCACCGGTTAGCGCAAAAATGCCGGTTGAAGGTCGTACCTTTTTCCGCTCGGGCATTGAATACGTTGAACACCTGGAACAGTACAAAGGTGGTAAACGCCAGAGTCGCGGCATGCTGACTTTCACCGGTTTTCAAGCCGTAATACAGCATCCCCAAGGTGCCGACAGCCATGGTCAAGCCATAGCTGAAAAGATTACCGAAACGCCGTAACGACAGTATCCGCGCATCGGGGCTTCGCGGCGCTTCGCCCATGCTGCCGGTGCGGACGGGATCGACGCCCAACGACATGGCCGGCGGGCCGTCCATGATGATGTTGATCCACAGCAATTGCACCGCGGTAAACGGCACCGGCATGCCCAGCAGCGGGGCTCCGGCTACGGTCAGGATCGCGCCGATGTTGGTGGACAGCTGGAAGCGCACGAATTTGATCATATTGTCGTAAATACCCCGCCCCTCTTTGACCGCTTTGACGATAGTGGCGAAATTGTCATCGGTCAATATCATCGATGCCGCTTCCCTGGCGACATCAGTGCCGGTGATACCCATCGCGATGCCTATGTCGGCGCTCTTTAAGGCGGGCGCATCGTTGACGCCGTCGCCGGTCATCGCAACCACGTGGCCGTCGGCTTTCAAGGCGTTGATGATCCGTACTTTCTGTTCCGGCGCGGTGCGGGCAAACACGGCGATCGCGTTGATACGCGCGGCCAGGGCCTCATCATCCAGTCCTGCCAATTCTTCGCCTTCGATCACTTCACCCGACAAGCCCAGTTCCTGGGCAATCGCAAAAGCCGTGACTTTCTGGTCGCCGGTAATCATCTTGACCGCGATACCGGCTTGCTGACAGAGCTTGATGGCCTCGCGGGCTTCGGCTCTTGGCGGGTCCATTAAACCGACCAACGCGACAAAGGTAAGCTCCTGAATATACTGAAACAGGTCGCTATCCGCTTTATAGTCGTCTGCGGGCAGCGTACGAACCGCTACCCCCAATACCCGCAGACCGGTGCCCGCCATGCTCTGGTTCTGGGCCAGCAGTTTGTCTTGTTGAGCCGGTAGCGAGTTGCCATTGTTATCGACTACCGAGTGACACAGCTTGAGCAAGACTTCCGGCGCGCCCTTGATAAACACTTTGACCTGATCGCCTTGTTGATGAAAGGTCGCCATGAATTTATGCTCGGCATCAAAAGGGATTTCGGCGATGCGCGGCAGTTGCAAGACGGCCTGTTCCTTGTCGACACCGCCTTTGGCGGCAAGCACCAATAATGCGCCTTCCATCGGATCGCCGACCGCCTGCTTGCCCTGAAAATGACTATTGTTGCATAACGCTAAGGGCAACAACAAATCCGCTAAATCATCGACTGCACTGTCGCCGGTAGCAGGCAAAATCTCACCAGTGAATGCATAACCCTCACCGCTGACCTTATAGCTTCGGCCTTTATAGAAAATCGACCGTGCGGTCATCTGGTTAACGGTCAAGGTGCCGGTCTTGTCGGTGCAGATAACCGTGGTGCAACCCAAGGTTTCGACGGCGGCCAGACGTTTGACGATGGCGCGTTGACCGGCCATGCGATGCATCCCCAAAGCCAGGGTGACGGTGACTACGGCGGGTAGGCCTTCGGGAATGGCTGCCACAGCCAAAGCAATCGCGGTAAACGCGGTCTGGATCAGCGACTCTCCGCGGTACAAGGCGGTCACAAACAATACCCCGATAATCACAACGGCAATCAAGGCCAGACGTTTACCGAGACTGTCGAGCTGTATTTGCAAGGGGGTGTCCCCATCTTTTGCTTCCGCCAACAGCCCCGCCAGCTTGCCGATCTCGGTATCCATGCCGGTCGCGGTCACCACCATTTCCGCGCGCCCGCGGGTGACGGCATTATTCATGTAAAGCATGTTGCTGCGCTCGGCGAGCGGCATTGTTGCGGGCTCGAATGCCTGATGCTGTTTGGCAACGGGCAACGACTCGCCGGTCAGCGCGGACTCGTCGACTTCCAGCGTCTGACAGGAAATAATGCGGCCGTCTGCGGGGATCTTGTCGCCCGGCTCCAGAATGACGATGTCCCCCGGCACCAGCTGGTCGGCAGGCAGTTGAACGATGTGACCGTCACGGCGCACCTCGGCCTGCAATGCGAGCATATTCTTAAGCGCCGCCAGCGATTTTTCGGCCTGAAACTCCTGGTAGAATCCCAACAGCGCGTTAATGCTCACAACCGCCAGAATCACTACGCCGTCTGTTAAATCGCCGACAATGGCGGCCATGACCGCCGCGACAAGCAGCACCAGGATAAGAAAGCTTTTAAACTGGGATAACAGTAAATGCCAAGCGGGACGCGGCGGTTTTTCGATCAGTCGGTTGGGGCCGTAGCGATTCAACCGATCTTCAGCGGCTTTTTGGCTCAAGCCGGTGGCTGAATCCGAAGCCTGCGCCGAAAGCGTTTCCTCGATCGACAGGGTGTGCCAGTCGGTCTGCAGTTTTCGGTCTGCCGAAGGCGCCGATTCCGGTATCTGTTCTTCATGCTGTTGCAGCTTCAGCCAGGCTTGCCACACAGAGAGCAGGACGGCCAGAATTACCGGACCTAAAAACAGGCCGATAGCGCCGAAAGCCGAGAGTCCGCCAAGTACACCGAACAACACCACCAGAAACGGTATCCGACCCGCGCCGCTGATGACCAACGGCCGGATCACATTATCCACCGTACTCACCACCAGAAAACCCCAGAGCAACAGCCCTATGCCTTGCCAGGGTTGCTCCGTCAGCACCAGCACGATGCCTACCGGCATCCACACCAGTGTGGCTCCCATCGGAACCAGCGCTAACAGCGCGGTCACCGCACCCAACAGTACCGGCGCTTGAACACCGGCAACCGCATAGCCCAATCCGGCCAGCATGCCCTGCCCCAGCGCGGCCAACACCAAGCCGTAAACCACGGCTCGGGTCGTGTGTCCGGCGGCTTCCAGGTACACGTCCTGATATTTTCCCAGAAACCGTACCAAGCCTTGATGCAATTGCCTAACCGCCTCGTCACCGTCGCGGAAACAAAAAAATACCGTCACCAGGATAACGCCCAACTTCATAATGTAGCGGCCGATACCGCCCAGAAATTTGGCGAATTCGCCCGACCACTGTTGCGCCCAGGCCGCAAATTGCGCTATTACCGTCGCTCGGTCATCGGTCAACCGCTCCAGCCATTCCTGCGCGGTGCTGCCCAACCAGGGAATGCGGCTGATAAAGCCCGGCAGGCGGTAAGCATTCTGACCAAAGTCGCTCACCAGGGTTTGATAAGCGGTTTTCAACTCATCTTGCAACATGGCAACCAGCCAGTAGACTGTCAGGAAGAGCACTGCCGCAATAATCGTCGTCATAACCGCAGCACTGAGCGTGGCATTGCCTTTGAGTTGCTGCCTTAAGTAACGGTAAGGCGGCCATACGACATAGGCGATAATCAGCGCCCAGGCCAGGGTGAGCAAAAACTCGCGCAGCACCATAAAGCCCAGCAATAAAAGACAGGCAAGTAGAATGCCGGGAATGAGCTGTCGTATCGGTGTATTACCTAGATAATCATTCATGTCCGCGACTCAAAAAAGTAAAAGTAATGTATCAACCCGATGTTCAATCAACATTGTATGCTATAGCCGTTTAATTATCAGCAATGTGCGGGATGCGCTTTATCCTGACATATTGTAAGTATTCTGCTCTGTCATTATGGTTCGTCTGCTATATAATGAAATCGACGCATAGACGACAAGCCGACTGCCGGCAGGATATACTAAACCGCATCGCCACGCCCGATAGCAATCGGTAACATTTACCGGAAATACGCAACACCTTGTAACACAGGCTGTAATTAGGAATATTGTGCATATTCAACTTAAGATTTTCGCCCACTATCGGATGACGCAATGAATCTCGACTCTCGCACGATGATGGTGATGATGTCCGCGTTGATCTTGCTGTTTTCCGGCCTGCTGACATTGGCGGGATTGCATGCCGGTAACACCCGCGGCGTGCAGCACTGGGCTTTGGGCGGTCTATGCATAGGGCTGGGCCTGGGCTTTTCCTATCCCCAGCAGGAATTACCGGGCAGCTCTTGGGTTCTGGTGCTCGGCGCTACCTTGGCGGCAACAGGGATAGGCTTGCAATTCAACGGCATCCAGGCTTTCAAGACCGGGCTCTGCAACAAGTACATTCCGTGGTTGCTGGCCGGACTGGTGTTTATTCAAAGCATCTGGTTCGTTATCCTCCATCCTGATATTCATTCCCGCGTTGTCGCCAATTCGTTGGTGTTTGCCTTGTGTAATGCGGCCTGCGCCCGTGCCTTGTTCATCCGTATAGAACAACCGTTGCGGACTGCGTATTGGTTTACCGGTGGATCATTCGCGGTAGTTGCGATGATGTTACTGCTTAGAGCGGCCATCGTTTTTCTTTCTCCGGCCAATACTTATGGCCTTTATTCGCAAGCCCCCATTAATCCGGCGACTTTTTTTATTGGCAGCATGGCGCAAATGTGCCTGGCCTTCGGGTTCGTGCTGATGCTGAATTACCGACTTTCTGCGGATCTTCAAAAACTGGCATTAAGCGATGCGCTGACCGGAGCGCTAAACCGACGTAGCTTGGAACAGGAGGCTGCCCGCCTGTCGGCACGATGTACCCGTACCGGAGATGCGCTGGCAATCATGATGATCGATGTTGACCATTTCAAGTCTATCAATGACCGTTACGGTCATCCGGTGGGGGATGAAGTATTGAGGCGTCTGGCTGCGGTGGCGCAAAAAACCATTCGTAGCGACGACTACTTCGCCCGCTACGGAGGTGAAGAATTCTGTATTCTACTACCCTCCACCATCGAAAAAGATGCCTGGATATTGGCTGATCGCCTGCGTCAAAACTATGCTGCACTGATAATGGAACTCGGTGGCGAAGTCCTGCGCAGCACCATCAGCATCGGGGTGTCCGATTCAATACATGCCGGACTGGAGTTTAGCTCGCTGGTAGCCGCCGCCGACCAGGCGATGTACCGCGCCAAGCAGGAAGGCCGCAATCGGGTGGTAATGCATTCATTCTGCTTGAGTCAGGTTAATATCTAGCCGCCAAGCGGGCAGGCTTTTTCCACTTTCGGCTTATTTAACTGATGTTACGCAAGCCAGATAACAACACCACGAAGACACGAAGAGCACGATGTTTCATGTTTTTATATTGCTCTCACGTTGAAACGTCATTGTTTGTTGTAGAGTTGACTTTAGCCGCTCCCCCTACGCATCAACTCAGGCAAGAAGCCACATATTCAGTCAATTAGGCGCCAGCAGATTGATTGATAAACCACGCAGAACACAAAGTTTTATATTTTCTTCGTGTCCTTCGTGTCTTCGTGGTGAAAATTTCTTAGCTATTCGTAACATCAGTTATTTAATTGCAATTCCTAAAGTCCTCAAGCTTCGTAGCTATTGTTCAGCTAATAGTCGCAACTAACGGCATGCGCATTTTTCAACAAAACCGGATTCCAATGTTCAACCGCCCAGCCAAGTAAGTCAGTTACCGGGGCTTCTTTCAGTTCAACCGGCGGATTTTGCTTTAATAAAACCAGCAGCTCAAAAATAACACGGTCAGGCGACGTTAAGTCAACCGCCATGGCCTGCGTTTGTTTGCTGAGCTTATAACCTTGCTGGTCAACAATAACAGGGACATGCATATAGCGGGGAGTAAGAAGCCCCAGCAACTGTTGCAGGTAAATCTGTTTAGGTGTCGCATCCAGCAAATCAAAGCCGCGGACAATATGATTAACGTGTTGCAAGTCATCATCAATCACCACGGCAAATTGATAGGCAATGATCCGGTCTTTGCGCTTCACGATAAAATCGCCGTCCTGCGTGGCGAGGTTATGGGAAATCAGGCCTTGCAGTTCATCCTGAAAGGTAATGATGCGGTTATCGGTTTTAATGCGCAGTGCATGAGGGCCGTCAGGAAGGGTTTGCCGGTCTCGGCAAATGCCGGGGTATATATCGGGCTGCGATTGCCCTCTATCGCTGGCCGTCAGTGTTTTTCTGCTGCATGTGCAGGGGTAGATCAGTTGGTTTTTTTGCAGGTCGTTGATGACATCGTTATAAATATCGATATGTCGGCTTTGATAATAGACCTCGCCGTCCCAATGCAGGCCAAAAGCCTCCAGGGTTTTTAATAGGGTATCGGCAGAACCTTTTACGTTTCTGGGGGTATCGAGGTCATCAATGCGTAGCAGCCACAGACCTTGTTGTGAGCGGGCTTGAAGAAAACCGGCAAGCGCCGTGTAGAGTGAACCGAGGTGTAAAGGGCCGGTGGGCGAGGGTGCAAACCGGCCGATGGTGGGTTGTTTATCCAGAATTAACCCATTTGTTTTTCACGAATTTCATCAAGTGTTTTGCAGTCGATGCACAGACTGGCAGTGGGTCTCGCTTCCAGACGGCGTATGCCTATTTCAATGCCGCAAGACTCACAAAAACCATAATCCCCTGATTCAATTTCTTTAAGGGATTCATCAATTTTCTTGATCAGCCGTCGCTCACGATCACGAGTTCTTAATTCCAGACTGAATTCTGACTCCTGAGACGCGCGGTCATTAGGATCAGGAAAATTAGATGCGTCATCCTGCATGTGATGCACAGTGCGATCTACTTCGTGCATTAATTCGCCTTTCCAGTTTTTAAGAATAGTCTCAAAATGCTCCAATTGATCGGCATTCATGTATTCTTCGCCTTCTTTTTCTTGATAAGGCTTAAAACTGAAAGGTGATGCGCCAGTTTTAGAACTATCGGTCATCCATTAACTCCTAAGACAAGATTAAATAAAACCGCGCATTTTTAGCAGAATAGCAACCGGATAGCAAGGTTTATTGGTATGATCTACCGCTTTTGTGATTAGTGTCGATATTATGAGCGTACGACTGGCAAAGCGGACTCAGGGAATTTCACCCTTTTATGTGATGGAGCTACTGCGCCGCGCAAAACAATTGGAGGCGCAGGGCAAGGACGTCATTCACATGGAAATCGGCGAACCTGATTTTGCTACGCCGCAGACCATTATTGAAGCGGGCATTAGACAACTTAAAACCGGCGAAGTGAAATATACCCCGGCAGCGGGATTGCCGGAGCTGCGCGAAAAAATAGCCGAATTTTATCAAACGCGTTATTCGGTGATGGTGGACAAAAAACGTATTTTTGTAACGCCTGGAGCCTCTGGGGCGTTTTTATTAGCCCTTGGGGCCAGCCTTAATCCTGCGGAAGAACTGCTGATGGCGGACCCCTGTTACCCCTGCAACAGCAACTTTGTTAAGTTGTTTGACGGTAAAGCCAGAACCGTTCCGGTCGATGCCACAAGTCGCTATCAGCTGACCGCCGCGCGCATCAAACAGCATTGGACTAAAGCCACTAAAGGCGCGTTGATTGCATCGCCGTCAAATCCTACCGGCACGGTCATCGCCTCGGATCAATTAAAACAAGCCATTCACACCGTTAATGAGTTAGGCGGCTGCTTTTATTCCGATGAGATTTATCACGGTCTGGTTTATGGTGAAAACGCGACGACCGCACTGGCTTTTAGCGACAATGTGTTTGTTATCAACAGCTTTTCCAAGTATTTTGGCATGACCGGCTGGCGCGTCGGCTGGTTGATAGTACCTGAGGAGTTTGTCGATGCCACCGAAAAGCTGGCGCAGAATATATTTATCGCCACGGCAACCCATTCGCAATATGCCGCATTAGCCGCATTTGATGAGGACACGCTGGCCGAGCTTGAACTCAGACGTACCGAATTTGAAGCCAGACGTAATTTCCTTTATGAGGCGTTATTGCGCCTGGGCTTTGAAATCCCCATCAAACCGGATGGTGCATTCTATATTTATGCCAACTGTTCCAAATTTACCGATGACAGCTATCAATTCGCCCTGGATTTGCTGGAAGCCGAAGGGGTTGCAATAACACCGGGAAAGGATTTTGGGACAAATGAGGCCAATCACTATATCCGCTTTGCTTATACGACATCCATAGCTAGAATGGCCGTTGCCATGCAACGTTTAGAAAAATTCATTAACAAAGGTTAACCATGTCCATAAAACAAGTATCAGCAACTGAATTAAAAACCAGAATTCAAAATGAACCGCAGCTATTTTTGCTGGATGTCAGGGAACCCAACGAGTTTCAATACGCCCGCATAGAAAACAGTGTGTTAATTCCGCTTAATCAGATTCCGGAAAGACTAAGTGAGCTGGACCCGCAACAAGAAATGGTAGTCATTTGCCATCATGGCGTGCGTAGCGCACAAGCCTGCATGTACCTTGTTCATTCAGGGTTTACGAATGTTTCAAATTTAACAGGCGGGATCGATGCCTGGTCTTCCGATTGCGATAGTTCGGTACCGCGATATTGAAGGAATGGCTCTTTGCTGCTTCCCAAGCTGGAGTTTGGGAAGCAGCAAACTGACTTATTTTTAACAGCCCTTAATCAAACTTCATCGCAATCAAGAATAAAGCCGTCCGACGATTACCTTGAATTACCGTATCATCATAAATTGAGCTACTGACGTAACGCTTATCCATAATATTTTCAACTTTAAAACGAAAATCGAATTGCTTCAATTGATAATGAGCAACCAGATCGGGCCTTACATAACCCGGCACTTCAAAACTATTAGCGTCATCGCCAAAGCGCCTTCCGACAAACACCAAACCGCCCCCGACTTTAAATTGACCGGGCAAACCGGCAATGGGCAGTTGGTAATGCCCCCACAGCGTACCGCTATGTTTAGGGGTACTACGAAACACATTACCTTGCCAGACTGGATGCTGAATAAATTCAGTCTCCATGTAGCTGTAATTGGCAACTATCTGCACACTCTCCAATATTTGCCCGCTGACATCCAGCTCAAAACCTCGACCGCCTATCTCTCCATTAGCAATCGAATAATCCGGGTCTAGCGGATCGCGGCCCAGAAGATTTTTCTGGGTTAATTGGTATACGACTGAGGACAGACTCAAACGCTTATCGAACCAGACCGATTTAACGCCAAGCTCGTACAGTTCGCCTTGTTTGGCGGATAAAAATTTGAGATTCCGGTCAGTTCCTGAGTTGGGTTGAAACGACTGACTGTAACTAAAATATCCGGCCACAGTATCAACCGGAGTAAACGACAAGCCCGCATTATAAGTAACCGCATCCTGGTCGGTTAAAGGCACAAATACATCATTTTGAAAGCTGTCGTCATTAAACAAACTGTAACGCATCCCGCCCGTAACATGCCAAAACCGCGTTATATCGATCTGGTCGTTTAAATAAAAGCCATATTCCAGCTGCGTCAGATCTTTATCCAACCGGGTAATCGCCGGAATGGCGTAATTGAAAACGGGATTATAAACATCGAGTGTATAGCCCCCAATACGCCGATCACTGTTCAGGCGATCATCAGCAGCATTCCGTTCGACCCCGCCAATAAGATGATGCTGACTGCCCAATAGATCAAGCTGACCGTGAATTTCAGAGCGTAAATTATACTGGTCGTAATGGTCATGAATATCACGGTAATAACCGCTAAGCGTAGTTGGTGTTTTAAAAGTATAAAAACCGAACAACAAATCTTCACGCTCAACATGAAAGTAATGGCTGGCAAAATGCAAAGACCAGTTATCCGATAATTCTTGTTTGAGTGCTGCACTAAAACGCCAATACTTCCTGTCGGAACGGGTGCGTGGATCGACGTATGACCGGTCATAAACCACATGATTCTGTGTATAAACATTATCGAACCGATAGGGCTGGTTTTGATTGCTGTACTCAAAGCCAACATCCAGAGAACTGCCGGGGGCATAATTCCAGGTTAGCGACGGTGCAAGGGTTGCTTGGTCATGAGTGATATTGTTACGGAAATCATCGGCCAACTGTCCGGCGGCAATCATACGATAGAGTACGGTTTTATCTTCATTCAATGGGCCGGTGCTGTCCACAACCGTACGATTAAAATCATAACTGCCCGTTTCATAACTGAGCGAGTGTTTAAATTGTTCCAATGGTTTTTTGCTTATGTAATTGACTGTGCCGCCCGGCGAACCGGAGCCGTACAGCACCGAAGAATGCCCCTTTAAAATCTCAACTTTTTCAACCAAAGCCATATCCCTGACCTGAAAATGCTGATTGTCCAGTACGCCATCGAGATAAGCGCTACCGGCGGTCGTAAAACCCCGTATCCGCAAATCCGTATTAAACCCGGAATCGGCAGAACTTTGTTGAACGCCGCTGACAAACATCGCTGTGTCTTCCAGGCGTAAAACCATACTGTCTTGCAACAGCGCCTGATTAACCACGCCTACCGAAAACGGTACTGCCAGCGTCGATGCTTGGGTACGGGTAGCGATATCGGTAGTAGCGGTGTAATAGTCTGAAATACGTGGCGTTGTAACGACTAATGTATCTAAAGTCAGTGGCTTACTGACCGGCTGTGTGGATTCGGCCGCATAAACCGAACTGCTCAACAACAAAGCGCACAGAAAAAATAAAAGCTGGATCATAAAAAAGTCAGTGCCGATTATTATTATAGTTATTTGGCGGGTTCCCAAGCTCCCAGCTTCCTGCTTCGTGAAGCTACGACTACATGGATACAGGAGGTAGAGCACCAACAGTAGGCGACGCAGGAACGGTTGCCGAGAGTTTCTACTTCAAAACCCCCAATCTGGAGATTGGGGGTCAGCAAAATCAAAGCCTTGACTTTGCCGTATCGTAAACCTTCAGTTTGTCACGCTTGCCAACTGCGATCACGGTAATAAAAACAGTTTCGTCCTCAACCCGATACACCAGCCGATATCCAACACGTAACAGCTTAATCTTGTAACAGTCGCGCATCCCGGCAAGGGCGGCTGCCGGAACCCGTGGATTATCCAGCCGTTCTGCAAGTTTATTTTTGAGTGGTTCGCGTATGCTGTTGTCCAGTTTACGCCACTCTGCCAGTGCCAGCTCGTGAAAGCGTAGCTTATAGCTCATCCAGATTTACCTCGACGAATGGGCCGTTGGCACGCTCTTGGATCAGTTTCGCATCCTCTAAGTCTTCCACATACGCCATCAGACGTTCGTAATGCGCTGCAGGCAATAAATAAGCCTCCGGTCTGTTATGGTTGAGAATGGCAACAGGACATTCGTCCGCCTGCTTGATGATGTCGGCAAAGTTTCGTTTTAATTCGGTGACGCTTACGGTCTTGTCAGTGTAGATGGTGTCCATGAGAGCCCTCCAATGGAAATATTGATGCAATATTTAATGCTTAATTTAGCACTAAATACACTGCATATCTATCTGATTAATTACCTGCCTCAAGTATCCGCAGTTGTAAGGGGTAAAGGCCGCAGGGAGCTATACTCATCAACTTGCGGGGAGTCGCTATTTTTGCGAAAGCTTTTATGGGCATCCCTGCCCAACAAGCGGCAAAAACTACGCGACCGCTAATGCCTATGGCTGCCCCAGCCGTCCTGCTTCATTCGTTGGATACCCAGCAAGGGGTATCCAACATCATTCTCGCAATGACTCGACGCGATTTCGGAAAGCCTGCATTTTCACTACGCAAAAAACGCTTCGTGAAAACACATGCGCTATCGCTTCTGGGGACTACTCGACTCCTGTCTCGCAGCGAAGGATGGAGTGCAGGCTTTGCCTGCAAGTTATGCAATGTATTGCCTGAGGGCAAGCACCAAAAGTAGGCGCTTTAGGCGAAGCTTGCACTCCTGTTATACGGTAAATCGTGTAATGGTCAGCTTAAATTGATGCGTATGGGGTTAAGGGCGCAGCCCCCACCCAATAACTGCTGTGTAGGGCGAATTTCGTGTCCATTCCTTACAAACTAACCACCCGAACCATACACGACAAACCTTCGGTTTCGGGAAAACAAACTTCCTCATGCTCATCGGTCATTTTCCAATAGGAAATCAACGAGCAAGGATAAGAAGGCGCAGTAAACTCCACGCTTAAAATCACCGAATCGCCCGGCAGCGTTTCGGGAATATCGATAACACGCCGGGTCGGTACCAGTCCGCGCCGGGCTTCAGGCGCGACAATGGGGTCGGGAACAAGAAGAAAATCCGCCTTCCGATCCATACAGACCAATTTCCGCCCCGTCCAATTGACATGGCCGATATTCTGGATTTCCCAAACCTTGGTAAACACCTGACCGGTCAACACCGTTGTATTATCGGGAATCGTCACATCTTGAACAAAGCCGCTAACATCAAATCGATACTTCGCCGAAGACGTAGAAAATTTAGGCAACTCCAGCTGATGCAGCAACTCCCGAAACAATACTATCGGATGCACTTGCAGCGCCTTTGCCAAAGCAACCAGCGTTGAAATCTTCGCCTGCTCTGTCGTCCCATCCAGCAAACCATATAACCCTTGCCGGGAAATGCCGGTCTGCCTGGCTAGTTCGGACATACTCAGGCCAAGCGTATTGGCGCGTTGTTTGACATATTCGGAAAATTCGTAAGCGGGCATAGAAGCAAAATATAGAAAAGTCATGAACCTGTCAACTCAACTTGACAGGTAAGTTGTTAGGATAGCGCCTCAGTCCCGATTGAGGCGTTCGCTAATAGATATGCAGTAAAACTATCGTGAATGGGCAGACAAAACGAGAAATCAAGTCATAAAAATCAAAAAGTGCCTTGCCTCTTTTAGGACGCTTTAAGAAATGTATCCGGCTTAGTGTAGTCACATTAGTTTGATCGCTACCAAGTTTTTTGAAAAATAGGAATCTTAGATGAATAAGAACAGGCTGTTGTTTCTGCTAGCCATAGGCCTTGTTGTGCCATTTGTTACATTGGCTCAAGAAGAGGGTGATGCGAGTCGAATCGAAAAACGTTTCGACAAACCGCCGGAACCAAAATCCTCCCTGCAACCCTTGATTTTCCCGATTGGCGAAGAACTCCCGCCGGAAAAAGCGAACGAGCTTCATTTTAAGCTCAAGGAAATCACCATCAAGGGAAACACGGCGTTTTCTACCGGAGAACTGACACCGCTTTATACAGGACTTGTCGGCAAGGATATTACCTTGCTGGATATTTACCAGCTGCGCGATGCCATCACCGCCAAATACGGCAACGCCGGTTTTGGACTTTCCAAAGCGGTAATACCCGCACAACGCATTCAGACCGAAGGCTTGGTGCGCATTGACGTGATCGAAGGCTTCATCGACGACGTGATTATCGAAGGCGGAAGCAAAGACCAGCAAGCATTCCTGCTTCACGCCATCGAGGAAATCAAGGCCGAACGGCCACTCAATGTTCGCACCTTGGAACGCTACCTGCTGCTGGCCAATGATCGATTCGCAATCAAAGTAACGTCTACGATGAAGCCGTCTGACAAAACACCGGGCGCTTCAATCCTGATCCTGAAAGTAGAGTCCGCGCCAAAACTGGAAGGCGGAACCAGTATCGATAACCGTGGCACCAGAGCGGTAGGTGCCTATCAAATCAACGCAAACCTGGCCGTCAACGGTCTTGGCGGGCGCGCCAGCCAGACGGCTTTAAACTATGCCACGGTGGGGGAATTGAGCGAACTGCAATATTACGCCGTCTCCCATACCGAGGTATTGAACAAAGAAGGCACCTCCCTTGTTTTTAATTATGGCACCAGCACATCCAAACCCGGTACGCCTGCCCTTCGGCTCCTCGATTACATCAGTGATAGCGAAACCTGGTCGCTGAATCTGGCTCATCCCTTTATTCGCACTCGCCAGCAAAACCTTTCCGCCCATGTCAAATACGAGCAGAAAGATACACAGGCTAAATCTTTGAGCGCGTTAACCTTGCAAGACAAAATCCGCTCTGTCCGGGTCGGCCTGAATTACGACAAGGCGGATGCCTATGAAGGGATCAACCAAGCGTTAATCGAATACCATTTCGGTATCGATGGCCTTGGCTCTACCGATTCCACGAATCCTCTCAAATCCCGTGCCGACGGCAAATCGGACTACCGTAAGCTGACTGCCAATCTCTCGCGCAAGCAAGAACTCAGTTACCTTTCGCCATTGCTCAATAAATTCTCCATCAACGCCGCTTTGATGGGGCAGTATTCCAGTGGTGGACTGCTTTCCGCAGAAGAGTGCGGCATAGGTGGGCAGCAATTCGGTCGCGCCTACGATTATTCGGAAATTCTGGGCGACAGCTGCTTGGCTGGTAGCCTTGAATTGCGCTTTACGCCGAACACCGATGGCACACCCTTAAAATACACCCAGTTCTACAGTTTTTATGACGGTGGGACGACTACCAACAACATGCCGCTAAGCGCCACAGATCCCAAGACCAAAAACCTGACATCGACCGGCTTGGGCGCTCGCTTCGGCCTGGGACAACACGTGAGCGGCTTCATTGAAGGCACATTCCCCCTGACCCGTATCGTCGCCAACGAAGGCAGCAAAGACGCCCGTATTTTCGCCAGCATCTCCGCGAGATTCTAACCATGAAAAAATCACCCCACATAAAAGTTCTTGTCCTTGCGCTTACAGGTATTGAGCTGTCCAGCCTGCCTACGACTGACGCACTGGCAAACCCGCAAGACGGCCAAGTGGTCGCCGGCAGCGCCACCATCACCCAGGCAACCCCGAACAAGGTCGACATCACCCAGACCACCGACAAGGCCATTATCGACTGGAACAGTTTCAGCATTAAGGCCAACGAGCAAACCCAGTTTCATCAACCCTCAGCCAGTTCCGTAACGCTCAACCGCGTCGTCGGTGAAGATCCATCGCAAATTCTCGGACGCTTGACTGCCAACGGTCAGGTATTCCTGGTTAACCCCAACGGTATTTATTTCGGCAAGAATGCGCAGATCGACGTGGCGGGTCTGGTTGCCTCCACCCACAACATTCGCAACGAGGATTTCCTCGCCGGGCGTTACAACTTCAATATTCCGGGCAAACCCGGAGCCGCAGTCATTAATGAAGGCACGATCAACATTGCTGACACGGGCATCGCCGCCTTTGTTGCGCCGTCAGCTGCGAACCGTGGCGTAATTGTCGCCAAACTGGGTAAAGTGGTGCTGGCTGCCGCTAATGGCTTCACACTGGATTTCCACGGCGACGAATTGCTCACTTTCCTCGTCAATGACGAAGTCGCCAAGACCGCTTTCGATCTCGAAGGCAAACAACTCACCTCCTTTGTCGAAAACGCCGGGCGCATTGAAGCGCAAGGCGGCTATGTGCTGCTTACCGCCAAGGCTGCCGAAAACGCGATCCACAGTGTTATCAATCAGAGCGGGGTGATCGAGGCCGTCAGCGTCGGTCAGCAGAACGGCGAAATCGTCCTGTCTGGCGGCACGCACGGCCTGACCAGCAATACCGGCACCCTCGATGCATCCGGCAAACAGGCAGGCGAAACCGGCGGACGGGTGCAAATTACCGGCGATAAGATCGACTTATTAGCAGGCACTCAGATCGATGTTTCCGGTGACCAGAGCGGTGGCAAGGCGATAATTGGTGGTGACTATCTGGGCGGCAAGGCAACAGACGAACGACTTGTCGAAACGGGAATGGTGAGGGAGTCCAAAGAGATTCCAACGGCAACCAATGTGCGAATGACCCAAGGCGCTGTCATCAAGGCCGACGCCCTGAGCAGCGGCAACGGAGGAAAAGTGGTAGTTTGGGCAGACTCCGAACTTAGTTTTGATGGGCAAATCTCGTCGAAGGGTGGCGCAGCCTCGGGCAATGGTGGTCGCGTTGAAACTTCAGGCAAGGAAAAGTTACTGGTGGGCGGAAGCGTCAATGCGAGTGCAGCCAATGGCCTTGCAGGGCTTTGGTTCATGGATCCGTTGGACGCGGTTATTGCAAACTCGGGCGGAACGCTCTCTGCTTCATCCATTTCCAGTTCGCTGAACTCTGGAACCAATGTCACGATTGCCAGCGATACAGGGGCTCGTCCCGGTTCAATTACAGTGCTTAGTGACATCACAAAAACCGCAGGCGGCGATACGTCTCTGAATCTATTCAGCGATGGTGCAATTATTCTCAACCGTGGTGGCCGTGTTACTTCCACCCGTGGAAAGCTGAACGTCAATATCAATGCTCGATACAATGTCGCCAATCCGACCTATGGTTTGGTGGCGATTGGCAACGACAGCAACTATGCTATCGAAACCAACGGCGGCTATGTCGATATCACAGGCCTGATCCAGACCTACCAGGGCAAGGCGATCAAAACCAGCGGCGGTCAGGTACTTGCCAGGACGACACCCACCAGCAGCGAGAGCGATGCGCGCGGCTTCATCGGCATTGGCCCCGTGCCGCTCAATGCCACCGGTGTCTACACCATTAATGCAGGAAGCGGCGAAGTAATCATGCGGGCAACTGGCGGCACGATCACTCTGGACGACCACGCGATGACCGCAAACTCGGTTTCCCTGAACGGAAATGTTGTTGCCCGCCCCAACATCTTGGCGTTCAACATGGCGAACGAGGCTTCCCGTTCGGTCATCGAGAACGGCTTCGGCGGATCATCGGGTTACGGAACCAACTTTCCGGGCAACGACGACAACTCGACTTCGGTGAACATCGCCTCGCTTCACGGCAACGGATTTACCCTGCTGGGTAATAATTTCGGCAGCACCATCTACCTTTCGAACAACGGCTACATGCGCTTCGATATCGGCGATAGTACTTACACTCCTTATGCCCTGAGCGATACGAGCGACCCCATCGTGGCCGCCTATTTCGGTGATGTGGATACCCGAGGTACGGGCAACGTCTACTATGCCACGCGCGCTACGAGCAACGATAACAAGGCAGTACTAACTTGGATCGATACCGGTTACTTCAGCCACGGAACGGACAAAACCAACACCTTCCAGCTGCAGGTCGAAAACCTTGGGGTCGAAAGCAACATACGGTTTTCCTACCAGCAACTGCAATGGACGACTGGCAGTGCCAGCGGTGGAAGCAATGGACTGGGCGGCACCGTGGCGCGGGCAGGTATCGCCATTCCCGGCATGAACGAAACCCTGCGGTTTGAGCTTCCGGCTTCCGGGCGGCAAACAGACATGCTCGCCCTGGCGAATTTGCCGGGCAATACCGGTAAAACCGGCGTATGGTCGTTCCGTCTGTGGCCGGAAGCCACGCCGCCTAACTACCACAATGGCAGATACGAAGTGGTCGCCAACACCCTGACCGTCAACGGCAGCAGCAGCGGCCATCAACTGGAGAAGGGAGCACCGACATCGGATTCAAGAAAAAGCGAAAATACCGACAGAAGGCGGGCGGAGGATTATCTGAGTAGGTTGTTTGGGAATAATTTTAGGTATCAGGATGAGTCACCTGATCAATCGTCAGAAGAAAGTAATTCGGGGTCTGCCACCGTTCCTAATAATGCAACAACATCAGCATCCGCCTATAAGGAAGTCGATGTCTACGAGAGCATAAAAGAACTAAAAGAAAACGATGTAATTGACTCTGTGGAGTTTTCGAATGGTGGAAAGACTTACACTTTGGAATCTTTGCATAATAGCAAAAATGATAGTGACGGTTACTCTGGAGAGAATCAATGTGTGTCGTTAGTAAAGAGATACCTTGAAAAGGTATACAATATAACCGGTAAAGCAGGCGATGGCGGTGAGGTTGCAAAAAATCTAGCGGAAAGAGAGCCCGATAAGTTTGAGCTTTTTGAAAATGGATCGGCAATGCACCCTCCTGCGCCAGGTGCAGTAATCTCAATGCCGTACGGAAAAACCGGGCACGTTGCCGTTGTAAAAGCAGTGAAGATTGATGGTGATACCGCCTACGTTCAATTGATTGAACAAAATGTTGGCTCTAGCAAAGGTGGGGCTGTTGCCAATCGTGTTGCCATTTTCAAAAAGGATAAAAACGGCAATTGGAGCGGAGAGGCCAAAACGAGTCGCAGTGGAAAATACAAGGAGGTATATAACTGGGCCAATCCAAAGTAAGCCAGGTAGGGTGGGCAACGATTTTACCAAGCGGGACGGGGTTTGCAACCCCGTTCCTAACGTTTCTACGATGCCTGAGTTAAAGCTGTAAGGTGGATTCGCGAATAACTGGGGTCAGAGTAAAGTTAACCAAGCGGGACGGGGTTTGTAACCCCGTCCCTCACGTTTTCCCAATGTTTGAGCTTTTAGCCAAGGCAAAACGTTTCGAACGGAGCAACAAGGAGCTAAAGGGGTCAGACCCCTTAACCTCCTTAATAACTGGGGTCAGAGTAAAGTTAACCAAGCGGGACGGGGTTTGTAACCCCGTCCCTCACGTTTTCCCAATGTTTGAGCTTTTAGCCAAGGCAAAACGTTTCGAACGGAGCAACAAGGAGCTAAAGGGGTCAGACCCCTTAACCTCCTTAATAACTGGGGTCAGAGTAAAGTTAACCAAGCGGGACGGGGTTTGTAACCCCGTCCCTCACGTTTTCCCAATGTTTGAGCTTTTAGCCAAGGCAAAACGTTTCGAACGGAGCAACAAGGAGCTAAAGGGGTCAGACCCCTTAACCTCTAAAGGGGTCAGACCCCTTAACCTCTTAACCTCTTAGAAAATAAAGGGGTCAGACCCTTTTTAAAATACACATATTGTCGTCATTTATTGTTTTTATGCTATATTCATGTGCTATGCCGTTTTTAATTGGGAGATTAACTCATGCGAACCACTGTAGATATTGATGACCAATTGTTACTTTATGCTAAGCAACAGGCAGTCCAACAAGGCTGTACGTTAAAGCAGGTTTTAGAAGATGCGTTGCGTGATTTTTTTTCGCATCAATCTATTCCGGATGAGCCGGTGCGATTGGAAACTTTTTCCGGGGCAGGTTTAAAGCCGGGTGTTAATCAAAATAAAGGGGTCAGACCCTTTTTAAAATACACATATTGTCGTCATTTATTGTTTTTATGCTATATTCATGTGCTATGCCGTTTTTAATTGGGAGATTAACTCATGCGAACCACTGTAGATATTGATGACCAATTGTTACTTTATGCTAAGCAACAGGCAGTCCAACAAGGCTGTACGTTAAAGCAGGTTTTAGAAGATGCGTTGCGTGATTTTTTTTCGCATCAATCTATTCCGGATGAGCCGGTGCGATTGGAAACTTTTTCCGGGGCAGGTTTAAAGCCGGGTGTTAATCTGGATAATGGTCGAAGTTTGAACGACATTATGGATGGTTATTGATGTTTTTAATGGATGTTAATGTCTTGGTGTACGCGCATAGAGAGGATGCGGCGAATCACTCAGCTTATCGCCAATGGTTAGAGTCGGTTATTAATGGTCATGCGTCTTTTGGTTATTCGGAGTTGGTCTTGACTGGTTTTTTGCGGGTTGTGACGCATCCTAAAGTATTTGAGATGCCTTCCACTTTATCAAGTGCTATTCGTTTTACCGAGCAAATCAGGAATTTGTCTAATGCTGTTTGTCTTGCTCCTGGCTCAATGCATTGGAAAATTTTCGTGGAATGTTTGGAACAAATCAATGCGACAGGTAACGATATACCTGATGCTTATCATGCTGCGCTGGCGATGGAATGGAATTGTGAATGGGTGACAGCTGATAAGGGGTTTAAACGCTTTAAGGGGCTAAAGGTGAGACATCCTTTAACTCTGCTAAATTCCTGATGCCAAGAAAACCACGATTTTATCAACCGGGCATGCCTGTACATGTGTTTCAGCGCGGGCACAATAAAGAGCCGGTCTTTTTTGATGATGAAGATTATTTGGTCTATTTGCGTTGTTTAAAAGAGTCGGCGGAGGGATGCGGCTGCCTGGTCCATGCGTACGTTTTGATGACGAATCATGTGCATTTATTAGTCACTCCTGAAACTTCGGGGGCTATCAGTACGTTGTTTCAAGGTATCGGGCGGCATTTTGTGCCGTATATGAATAAAACGTATCAGCGCCGAGGCAGTCTGTGGGAAGGTCGGCATAAAGGAAGTCTTGTTGAGTCGGAAGCGTATTTTTTGGCTTGTATGCGCTATATCGAGATGAACCCTGTACGTGCGGGCATGGTCGATCATCCTGCTCAGTATCGTTGGTCAAGTTATGCCGCTAATGCGCAGGGGGTTGATAATGCGGTTATCCAGGCACACGAACAATATTTGGCGCTAGGCAATACGCCTGAAGCGAGGCAGGCGGCGTATCGCGGATTGTTTGAAATAAAAGCCGATGACAATGAGTTGGATATTATTCGTGCAAGTTTGCGCTCTGGTACGCCGCTGGGTAACGAGTGTTTTAAAAAACAGGTTGGGGTAATGGCTGGACGAAAAGTTGGCTTAACCAAGCGAGGGCGACCTTGCCAATCCGGTTTGCCGCAAATTTCTTAATGCGTTTAGAGGATTATTTAAAACCGTCTTGTTTAAATTTCTCCAGCTGTTTCTTAAAACCTTTCCTGTCAAACAGATAGTATAAAAACACCAGTAAAAACGGCCAAAGCATATAGCCCAGCAGTTTAAATACAGTTCCAATGTCCATAGTGCCATTCTCTACATTTGATTCTTTATAACGCCGGTGATTGACGCCGCTTAAATTTTCCGTTCCGGTATTTAACTTCCGCCATCCGGCCGAGTTAACAGCATTTCCAATGCCAGCTGCGCCATGTTTCTTGAACCGCCGCCCTGCCCTAACTGCTGTTTAACCTGACCCAGGTTTTGGCGCATTTCATCGGCGTAGGCTTTATCAGTCAAAATCCGAATAACTTCTGTCGCCAGGTTGTCGGCTGTCGCATCGTACTGAATCAGTTCTTTTATGATGCTTTTGCCTGACACAATATTCGGCAGGCCTATAAAAGGCGTATTGACCAACCATTTGCCCAACCAATAGGTTAACGGTGAAAGCTTGTAGGCGATGACCATGGGTACGGTTAACAAGGCGATTTCCAACGTTGCGGTGCCTGAGGTGGTCATCACCGCGTCACAGCATTGGATCACATCATAAGGCTGATTTTTTATTATTGTGATCGCAAGCGGCGACTGGCTGGTATAGCTTTCAAGCAACGCATCGCTGATGGAATCGGCTTGCGGCAAAATAAACTGACACTCCGGCAAACCGGCCTGCACTGTTTCGGCGGCGGCCAACATGACCGGCAACATGCGTTTGATTTCGTTGACACGACTGCCGGGCAACAAGCCGACTATCGGTTTTTTTTTATCCAGCCCGAAACGGGTTAAATCCTCATCTTTGCTGTATTGGGCGTGGACTTTATCTACCGAAGGATGCCCCACGTAGCGCACCGGCACTTTTTCGGCGTCGTAATAAGCGGTCTCAAACGGGAATATCACCGCCATCATGTCGATGACTTTACCGTAAGCTTTTACCCGGCCAGGCCGCCACGCCCAAACTTGAGGACTGACGTAAAACAGAACCTTAATGCCCTGCTGTTTGGCGTAACGCGCCAGTTTAAAGTTGAATTCCTTGTAGTCTACGCAAACCAGCAAGTCGGGGCGCTCGGTTGCTACCAACGCTTGCATCAGTGTTAGCGCACGGCGGATTTCGGCATAATGCTTGATGACTTCAACCACGCCGATAACGGCAATATTGGCCGAATCGTAACGAATATCGATGCCCGCCTGAGCCATTTTTGCGCCGCCCATGCCGATGCCTTTAATGTCCGGCTGCTGTTTTTTCAGCTCAAGAAACATATTGGCGGCGTGCTGGTCGCCGGATGATTCTCCGGCGCTGAATAGGATTTTCAAGGGTTTATGTTGGGACATGGGCTGTTTAAAGTATCGACTTAAGCATAGTGATTAATTCACCACGAAGGCACAAAGATCACGAAGAAGAAGCTAAGGATATGGTCGGTAAAACTTCCCGAAGCATAAACTCATCGTTCCCACGCTCTGCGTGGGAACGCAGCCTGAACCGCTCTGCGGTTCGGGACGCTGGAGCGTCCCTGACTGGGTTACCAAGCAGAGCGTGGGAACCATAAGCGGAAGTTATTATTGATGGAGTCCTAGGTAAAAAACTTCGTGTCTTCGTGGTAATATGCTTTTCGCGGTGTTATGCCGTCAAAACACCCCGAATAACCGCCACTATCTCCCTGATGGTGTCATCCTCAAGAGACGGACAAATCGGCAATGACAAACAGTTGGCCGCAACAAATTCGGTCACCGGCAAACTGACGCCGGCGTATTCCTCTTTAAACACATTCTGCCGGTGCAAAGGCACGGGATAGTACACGGCACAGCCAATCTGTTTATCCTGCAAGGCTTTCATAACTTCATCGCGATGGTCGCATAACACCGTGTACTGGTGATAAACGTGCTCGCCTAGGCCGTCTTCAAACGGCGTGGTCAACGGCAAATCGGCCATCAACTCCGAATACAGATGCCCGGCATGACGGCGGCCTTTATTGTATTGGTCGATGCGTTTCAATTTGGCTCTTAAGATGACCGCCTGCATTTCATCAAGGCGACTATTATAACCGATCACATCATGGTAATAACGGACATCGGAGCCATGATTGTGCAACATTTTGAGCTTTGCCGCCGTCTCGTCGGAGTTGGTGACGACCAGCCCGCCATCGCCAAACGCACCCAGGTTTTTGCTGGGAAAAAAGCTGAAACCGGCCGCATCGCCGATAGCGCCGGTTTGCTTGCCGTCGATGCTCGCGCCGAACGACTGGCAGCAATCTTCAATCAGTTTTAGATCATGCCGGTCGCATAGCCGCTTAATTGCCGCCATGTCCGCCGGTTGACCGAACAAATGCACTGGCATCACCGCTTTGGTTTTAGGCGTAATGGCTTTTTCTATCGCTTCCGGCGAGATATTGAAAGTCTTGGGATCTATATCGACGAAAACGGGAATCGCGCCGACATATTTGATGGCTTCCGCCGTAGCGATAAAGGTGAACGCGGTGGTAATCACTTCATCACCTGCACCGATGCCTTCGGCGATCAAGGCCAGATGCAGCGCATCGGTTCCTGAAGCCACCGCAATCGCGTGTTTTACGCCCAAATAATCGGCCGCTTCCTTTTCAAAAGCCTGAACATTAGGCCCTAATATAAACGAACAATTTTCGATTGTTTCAGCCAGACCGCGCTCAATTTCATCTTTAATTTCAACGTATTGAGCTTTCAGGTTTACCATTGGTATCATGTTTTGTTGCCTATTATTTATTCGTTGATATGTTTGTAATCATTTAGTTTCGCAGGTCGGGTTAGCGGCTTTATCGCGTAACCCGACAAACTCAAGCGGGATGGGGTTTGCAACCCCGTCCCTAACGTTTTCGCCAGACCCGAACCAAACGGCTATTCAAACCGGATCAAAACGTTTCGGACGGGGCAACATGCCCCGTCCGGCTGTTGAAGTACCCAGCCTACCCGGCTATTTATCGCCTAATAACCGGGTGATGGCTATCGCAGTTTCCAGCGCTCTTTTTCCCGCTTCACCGGAAACCAGCGGGTTGTCGCCGGTATGTATGCAGTTAACGAAATGCTTGATTTCTTCCAGCAAGGCATCGCCGCTTTCAAAAACGGATTCTTCCGTTTCTATTTCAGGAATGCCGGGGAACATTTCTCCTTTGCCGGTGCGATGTTTGGTCAAGATACGGTTCTGGAAATCTACAGAGACATAGGAAGACGGCCTGAACATGCGCATTTTGCGTTCCATCTTCATGCTGATCCGGCTGGCCGTCACATTAGCCACGCAGCCGTTTTTAAACAGCAGCCGGGCATTGGCAATATCGGTGCCTTGCGTCAAAACCGCCGTGCCGCTGGCATCGATGCGTTCCACCTCGGAATCCACCAAGGCTAAAATAATATCGATGTCGTGAATCATTAAATCCAGCACCACGCTGACATCATTGGCGCGCGGATTAAACGGGGACAAGCGGTGGGATTCGATGAACAGCGGTTTTTCCTCCTTGTCCAGTCCCAATACCGCCGGGTTAAATCGCTCCAGATGCCCGACCTGAAAAATCAAATTTCCTGCCTTGGCAATGGCGATCAATTCATCGGCTTCTGCAACCGTCACGGTAATCGGTTTTTCAACCAGCACATGCGCGCCGGCATTGAGAAAATCCCTGGAGACCTTATGATGCAGTGTCGTAGGCACCACGATACTGACCGCATCGACTTCACCTAACAGCGATTGATAGTCCGTCAGCGCTGTTGCGCCATGCTTTTCGGCGACTTCTTTAGCCGCCGCTTCGTTAATATCGACAACGGCAACCAGTTCGCAATCAGGCAGAGACGCATATTTTTCTGCGTGAAATTTGCCCAAGTAACCGGTACCGATAACAGCGCATTTTAATTTTTTCATGTGATAATTTTACATCCTGTCTATTTGCAACCCCGCTCTAGGGGCGAACTTATTCGTCGGTATTGTAAACCATCACTATGTATTCAGAAAATTTTGTACCGGGCAGTCATCGTGACTGATTTTTGATGTTATGCTAAATACTTATTTAAAGATATTGATCGACAATTCTCACAATTTCCCCTGAAAATTTATTAGACTTTCTTTACAGTACAGCAATAAAACCTAGACCATGGAGAAGATGTCATGACTGACGAAGACAAGGACAACACCGAACTCATAAAAAAAGCGGCTCGATCAATCCTTAAGGATGAAATCAAACATCTTCAGCTTGTCCCTTCTGTCGCCATCAAACTTTTAAAGCTCACCAATGACGACAACGCCAGGATCGAGCACTTATCCTTAATCATAGAAACGGAACCGGTGCTGGCTGCAAAAATCCTAAAACAAGTTAATTCCGCCGCTTACGCCCTACCCAACAAAATCACCTCCATTAATCGCGCCGTGACCATGCTGGGGTTTTCCAGCGTACGCCAGCTTGCGATAAACCTGCTGCTTTATAACAAGCTGATTCAACAAGGTTCAAAGCGGGCATTCGACTTATTGTTTTTCTGGCAGCATTGTCTTTATGTAGCATCATTAAGCCGGAGAATAGCCGTCGCACTGAAGTATCCGGACCCGGACCTGGTTTATACCGGAGGGCTTTTACACGATATAGGCAAGATAGTTTTGGAAACCTATGGACGTGTGACTTACAGCGATTTTATTCATTCCATGGGTAAAAGCGGACATTCAACCATTGAAGAGGAACGTCGTTTTTTCGGGATAACGCATACCGAGATGGGCCATGTTTTTTGTCTGGAATGGCAATTACCGCCATCGATCACGGCAATCGTCGCTTTCCACCACAACCAGCCGACGGAGACATCTTCGTACGCTAAATATAAAACGGAAATTGCCATTGTTTCCTTCGCCAACTACATTGCCTGGATACAGGGCATTGGCTCGGCTACCCACGATAGCCACTCGAAATTGCAAAGCGCCGTACTCGAAACGATTAATATTGACCAACTGGATCTTGAAGCCCTACTGCAACAGGTAGACCAGGACATGAAAATCACTCGGGAATTCTATGACATCCAGCTGCCCGGTTTAACCACGTTACGGGCCACGTTGGTTAAAGCGACCATTAACTTAAGCCAGATAAGCGAGGATAAACCTTTTTCAGCTGTCGATATGTCCGGCAGGAAACCCTCATCCTGTTTAACCGCGCCCCATCACAGTCTTAACCCTGACGACTTTATACCCCGAACCCTGGAGGCGATACAGGACGAATTTTGTTTCGACCGCAGCATCATGTTCACCATCGACCCCAAGCGCCGCTGCCTGATCGCGTCATACTGCCGGCCGACATCAATATTACCCACAGCGCTGCAACCCTTCGAGATCGACATGAGCGGCATTTCCGGCTTGCTATTAACCTGTCTGCGCGAGAAGAAAGCCGTCATCGTTAACACCGCCATAGAGCGCGACAACCCAATACTTCAACGCTTAAATACCAGCGAGTTTATCGCTGTGCCGGTATTGCATCACAATCGTCTGAGCGGCGTACTTTATGCCGATAATTCACTGTCAAAAAAACCAATGCGAGAACCATTACTGCCGGAAATCATGCCCATTGCCTACGAGTTGGGGATCGCCATGTTTAATGCCAAACAATACGACCAGCAGAAAAAACACGCGCAGATCGACCACTTGACGCAGCTTTTCAACAAGCGAATGCTCACCAATTTCCTGACTGAAATTTTTCAAGGGGATGAATCAAAACTGGCCAATATCGCGATTGGTTTTGTCGATATAGACAAGTTCAAACTGTTTAACGACACCTGCGGGCATCAGGCCGGAGACGATGCCTTAAAGATTGTTGCCGATATTTTGCGCAGCTTGACCCGGCCCGGAGACTTCATCGGCCGCTACGGCGGAGAGGAGTTTTTATTTGTCCTTAGAAATACCGATGAAAAAGGCGCCTACGGTTACGCCGAGCGCATCAGATCGGAAATTGAGCGCCGCGGCAAGGTTATGAGCCATCGATTTCACGGTCATCTACTGACAGTCAGCATCGGCGTGTCCATGTATAGCGCCGACTATACCAATTACACCGACATGATCGAAGCCGCCGATCAAGCCATGTATCAAGCAAAAGAAGAAGGCAGAAACCGGATTGTCATGCTGCGCAATGTTGCCGCCGACAAGAAATAACCCCCTCATCGACTCTGCCTGCTTATCGTTTCAGGTTGATGACGATCCCCGCACCATCTAACGATTTTCGCTTATCCACTTCCGGTTCTTGCGACATCAACACCTGACTATCCAAATATAAAGGCCGCAGCTTTTTTTCCTTTTCCGAAGCAAATATATTTAATGATTCTCCCTGAACGGCCTTGTTTTGTTCAATCGTCAGCCAGGCATTTTCAGAATCTTTAAATGGCATAGAAAGATCCAGCGGCTTTTGAAATTCCGCCTGTTCAGCCGCACTGTTTTTGGCGCGCAGCACTGAAACCGCTTCCTGCTTATTTTTTGTTTTTTTCTGTTTGGGCTTAACGAGGCTTTCCTTGCTCTTGGACTGAACTTTCTTTACTTCATTTGCTGAAGGAAGAGCATTATTAACGCCGGGCTTTTCAAACCCAGTCAGTAACATAAATGAAGCCGTCACAAAACTCACTATAAACAGGCGATAATTTTTCATCTTCATTTTGTTTCTCTCCTGCTGTAAAACCAAAAACTCTATATTATTTATTCTAGCCCAACATACAAAAGCCGGATCGTTTCGAGTACAACCATCTGGGCAAGCGTCGTTCAATATTCGTAGGGCGTGCCGCGCGCGCCTTGCTTCCAAGGCGCGCACGGCACGCCCTACGGCAGATGTCCTTTGTTGCGGAGGTACGGCTATTCTGGACATCCTTATAACTTTACAGGGCATTTTGCCGCTTATCTGCCCAAACGCCGTTCGGTTTCCAACACCCGCTGCGTAGTCTGCAACACGGTATCGGGATTCAAACTCATTGAATCGATGCCGATTTCCACCAGGAATTCCGCCATTTCGGGATAATCCGACGGCGCTTGGCCGCAAAGGCCGCAATGTCTGCCGTTCCGACGCGCGCCGTCAACAGCAAGGCGAATCATTTCCTTAACGCCGGGATCGCGCTCGTCAAAATCCTCGGCGAGGATCGCGGAGTCGCGATCCACGCCCAGGGTAAGCTGGGTCAGGTCATTGGAGCCGATAGAAAAGCCGTCGAAATATTCGGAAAAAGCATCGATTTGAATAACGTTATTGGGAATCTCGCACATCACGTAAATTTCCAGTCCCTGCTCGCCGCGTTTCAAGCCCAGCTGCGCCATGTAGTCGAGTACGCGACGGGCTTCTTCTACGCGGCGGCAAAACGGGATCATCAAGATGACATTGGACAAGCCCATCTCGTCGCGCACCCGTTTCATCGCTCTGCACTCCAGCGCAAAACCTTCGGCGTAAGCGGGATGGATATACCGCGACGCGCCGCGAAAACCGATCATCGGATTGGCTTCATCGAACTCAAACCAGCGCCCGCCAAGCAATGTGGCGTATTCGTTGGTTTTAAAATCCGACATCCGCACGACGACGGGTTTGGGGTAAAACGCGGCGGCAATGGTACCCACACCTTCCGATAGTTTTTGGATAAAGTAATCTTCGGCGCCGGCATAATTGCGTGTTAACCGGCTCAGCTGTTCCCGTTCAGCGGCGTCTTGCACTTTCTCCGGGTGTATCAACGCCATAGGATGCGCCTTGATGTATTCGGTAATGATAAATTCCATCCGCGCCAGCCCCACGCCGTCATTGGGCAGAAAACTGGTCTTAAAAGCCAGTTCGGGATTGCCGATATTGAGCATGATCTTGGTTTTCGGACGTTGCAGGCCCGATAAATCGGTGCTGTTAATAGCGAAGTCGAGCAGGCCGGAATAGACTTTTCCGACATCGCCTTCGGCGCACGATACGGTAACCGGGCTATTGTGTTTAATCATGGTCGTGGCATTGTCGCAACCGACGACGGCCGGAACGCCCAGTTCGCGCGAAATAATCGCCGCGTGACAAGTGCGCCCGCCACGATTAGTCACTATCGCCGAAGCCATTTTCATCACCGGTTCCCAGTCCGGCGTCGTCATATCGGCCACCAGCACATCGCCGGGATTAAAACTGTTCAGCTGTTCGACGTTATCGATAATCCGCGCATTGCCGGTGGCAATCTTGCTGCCCACCGCATGCCCGGTAACTATCGGTTCGGCTTTACTTTTAAGACTGTATTGCTCCAAAACCATGCCGCGCAATTGGGAAACCACGGTTTCCGGGCGCGCCTGAACGATATACAAAGTGCCGTCAAGGCCGTCTTTCGCCCATTCAATATCCATCGGTTTGGCCTGGCCCGCTTTGGCGCTGTAATGTTTCTCTATTTTAATGGCGTAGTCGGCTAGGGTCAGCGCATCCGCATCGTTAATGCAAAAGCGGTTACGTTCTTCCTCAGAGGTCACAATGTTGTGGGTAGGTTCTCGGGTGCGTCCTTCGCTGTAGACCATTTTTATTTTCTTCGCGCCCAAGGTGCGTCTTAATACCGCCCGATGGCCCTGCTCAAAAGTGGGCTTGTGTACATAAAATTCGTCGGGGTCTACTGCGCCTTGCACGACGTTTTCGCCCAGTCCGTACGCGCCGGTAATAAACACCACATCCCTGAATCCCGATTCGGTATCCAGCGAAAACATCACACCGCTGGCATCCAGGTCCGAGCGCACCATTTTCATGATGCCTATCGATAAGGCCAGCTTGAAATGGTCGAAGCCCTGATCGACGCGGTAATGTATCGCGCGGTCGGTGAACAGGCTGGCAAAACAGCGTTTGCAGGAGTCCAACAAGACTTGGTCGCCGCGTATATTCAGGTAAGTATCCTGTTGTCCGGCAAAACTGGCGGTCGGCAAGTCTTCGGCGGTGGCGGAACTGCGCACCGCAACGCTTAAGTCGTCGCCATACTGTTGTTTCAACTGATTGAACGCCTCGATGATTTGCCGCTCAAGGTCTTTGGGGAAAGGTGCGGCGTAGATTATTTCCCTGGCTTTACGCGCACGTTTGGCAAGGTCGGCGACATCGTCCGGATTCAAGTCATCCAAAGCCTGATGCAGCGCCTCCCAGCTATGTGTTTGATCCAATACATAGCGGTAAGCTTCGGCGGTCACCGCAAAACCGTTAGGGATTTGGATGCCTTGCGGCGTTAATTCCCGATACATTTCGCCTAATGAGGCGTTCTTGCCGCCTACCAGAGACACATCGTCGATCGTTAATTCATTAAACCAACGAATATAGTTTGCTTGCTCGGCCATCATAGTTCCTTAAACGAATTATTCACTTATTCATGATTGACACGTTGCCAGCCTTCCTCCATGTCATTCAATCGGTTAAAACATAGCCCTACCAAATTATTTTGCCTTGGTGTTGGCAGCATATCAATATGCGCACTTACTTATTCATTAAGCAAGTAGCAAGTAGGTCGGGTTAGCGATAGCGTAACCCGACATTTTGCGCGAATGTGTCGGGTTACGGCTGGCGCCTAACCCGACCTACGATGCTAAAAAAACCATACCAATTATATGTGACAATATGTCGCATTATCATTTTTCCGGCGCGTTGATAGCATATCGACATGCGCTCTTACTTACCTTCAAACTCGGTAAGGGGGAGCTTAATCGTCTATTAGGCTCCCTTTTTTTAGCCCTATAGGATAGGGTACGTTGTATCGCCCCTCTTTCATCCCGAACTTTATCTACCCGCTTTACAGCAACCGGATAAGCGGTTTAAGCTGCTACACAAACACTTAGAGCCGAACCGGCTATGCTTCCCCGTTCGAAAGGCTTTGCGTTGATTAGCGCTGTCATTAAGGCAGGCATTGCAAGACGTAAGTTTAGGCCTTGGCTTAATTGAATGAAATGTTAAGCGAGCAATTTATCGCAGTCTGCATGGCTGCCAATCCAAACACTGTACACCTTGGTCAATAAGTGCCTGAGAGACACCGTCATTCCGGCAGGGATTCACCTCAGGCTATCCTGCCTGACGCCCTTCGGGTTAATGCAAATCTGTTCCAGACAGATTTGTGCCGGGGCCGTTAGAGCGCGAAGCGAGGACGTACGCAACTCACCATCCATGGCACTGGATACCCGCTTCCCGGCGGCTATGACGAGTTACTTGTATACTTGCGTATAAAGATGAGAGCTAACGCAAGGAGACCCGGTTTAGCAATCCACCCTTAGTAAAACAGCAAAGGCACAGATGAAAAAGATACTGGTAACGGGTGCAACCGGGCAACTCGGCTCGGAGTTAACGATAACCTTGCGCAATCGATACGGCGCCGAAAATGTGTTGGCCACCGATAAAAAACCGGCCTTGAACGAACCGGGACCGTTTTACTGTCTGGATGTGCGCGATATGTCGACACTCAATCAAGTCGTAGAATCCAATAACATTGATACGATCTTCCACCTCGCCGCATTGCTTTCCGCTGTTGCGGAACAAAAGCCGCAGCAGGCCTGGGACATCAATATGAACGGTCTAATCAATGTCCTGGAAATTTCCAGAATGCACCAATGTGCGCTGTTCTTCCCCAGTTCCATAGCCGCCTTCGGCACAGAAACCCCGTCTATGGATACGCCGCAGGATACCATCCAACGACCGACGACCCTATACGGCATCACCAAAGTTTCAGGTGAGCTGCTGTGCGATTATTATCATCGTCACTTTGGCGTCGATGCCCGTGGCTTAAGGTATCCGGGGCTGATTTCCAGCAAAACCAAGCCGGGCGGAGGCACGACCGATTATGCGGTGGATATTTTTTATGCGGCGATTAAATCGCAACATTATGAGTGTTTCCTTCGGGCCGATACGCAACTGGATATGATGTATATGCCTGACGCTATTGATGCCGCTATTACCTTGATGACCGCGGACAGTACGCAGCTAAAGCACAGAAACGCGTTTAATGTGACGGCCATGAGTTTTACCCCGCAGCAGTTAGCGGCGGAAATACAAAAACACATGCCTGAATTCACCATCGCTTACAGCGTCGATCCATTACGACAGGCGATTGCCGATTCCTGGCCCAGACACATGAACGACAGCGCCGCCAAAGCCGAATGGGGTTGGCGGGCTCAATTCGACTTACAGGCAATGGTCAAGGACATGTTGGAAAAAATTGCACTCAACTAATAACCCGAGGCGTTTATGTCACTGAAAAAACTGGAACCGCTGTTAACCGACAAATTAGCCGAATTACAGCAACAGGGTCTCTGCAAGGGTAATGAAAAAGTCATTACCGGCATGAAAGCCGCCGCCGATGGTTTCGGCCCCCGATATTTTCTTGAAGGATACGGGGACAGGGCTTTCTTGCGCATGAATTCCAATTCCTATCTCGGACTGGCGATGCATCCGCTGGTTATCAAAGCGGAAGCCGCAGCCGCTGAAAAATTCGGCACCGGCCCCGGAGCGGTTCGTTTTATCAGCGGCACTTACCGGCCGCATATTGAACTGGAACAAAAGCTGGCGGAATTTCATGGGCGCGAATCGGCAATGCTGTTCAGTTCCGCCTATACGACGATGACGGGCGTCTTGCCCCAGTTTATTTCCGCCGACACTTTAGTTGTCAGCGATGCGCTGAATCATAACTGCATTATCAATGCGATCCGCTTATCTAATCCCGCAAGCAAAGAAATTTATGCTCACGCCGACATTGATGCCCTGGACAAAATCCTTGAAGCCTACAAAGGCCGGGTCAAACGCGTTTGTCTGGTTACTGACGGGATTTTCAGTATGCGCGGCGATTACGCCCATCTCGGCAAAATAAGCGCCTGCTGTAAACGGCATGAAGATGCCTATGAACAAGGGATTATTAGCATTGTCGATGATTCTCATGGCGTTGGCGCCTTTGGCCAAACCGGCCGCGGCACCGAAGAATATACCCAGGGCAAAGCGGATATTTTAGTTGCTACGCTCGGTAAAGCCTTTGGCGTAAATGGCGGCTATGTCGTTTCCAGTTCGGCAGTGATCGCTTATTTACGGGAAACCTCGCCGTTTTATATTTATTCGAATCCGATTACCCCTGCCGAGGCGGCTGCGGCCGGCGCTGCTTTAGACGTCGTGTCCAGTAATGATGGCTTGCGTTTACTGGATAAACTGCGGGTATTTAGCCTTCGTCTTAGATCGGGACTTGAAGATCTGGGCTTTGAAACCTTACCGGGAGAACATCCTATCGTCCCCATCCTGATCAGGAATACCGAAAAAACAACCGCGTTGGTCGCGCATTTACTGGCGAATAATATCCTGGTTACCGGCCTGAATTACCCGGTTGTCCCTCAAGGCGAACAGGAAATCAGGTTACAGGTATCGGCCGAGCATACCGAAAAAGATTTAGACTGTTTATTGGCCAAACTGGCTGATTTCAGGCAATAGCCAAACTCTCTCGACCTGTTGATTGACCTAAATGCGCCAGGTAATTCATGATCTTGCAAAATCATCCTATTTGAGAATATTATTTTATGAATGCTGCAAGATAAGGTTGGAGGTATTTTTTTACTATGTCAGCTATTTATCCCTTACTTGGTTTTACTCACCCCTTAAGTTCAATAACTCACCTGTTAGGCGCAATATTTTTTACTTATCAGGCCATCCCCATGATTCGAAGGGGAAAAGGGTCGAGCATTCGCCTCATCTCACTGGCTGTATTTTCCGGGTCCTGTATTTTTTTATTGCTGGTCAGTGGTGTTTATCATCTGTTGACGACAACCGGAGCACCGCATACGGTTTTTCAACGACTCGACCATGCGGCCATTTTTCTAGTCATCGCAGGCACATTTACGCCCATACACTGTATTCTTTTTAGCGGATTTTTAAGGTGGGGATTTCTCGCTATCGTTTGGGTTCTGGCCATCAGCGGTCTTATCGTAAAAACAATTTTTTTTACATCAATACCGGAGTGGTTAGGTTTGTCTTTCTTTCTGGGTCTTGGCTGGATGGGGCTGTTAATGGGGTTTCATCTTTGGCGAAGATATGGCTTTACTTTTATCCGGCCACTGGTGCTTGGCGGCATTTTCTATACGGTAGGGGCAATTATTGAATACCACCAAAGATTGACAATACTTCCCGGTATAATCGGCCCTCATGAGATTTTGCATGTCGCCGTGCTTTTGGGGATAGGTTTTCAGTGGTGGTTTATTGTCAAGGCACTGGATCGGATCCCGGTTATTGAATAACGTGATGAGTAAATCAGCTCCATACCGGCACAGATTGCCTGAATAACGGCCATTAAAAACAACCTTTTCCAGCACTACATAACAAACCGCTGTAGGTTCAGCCATTTCCGGCGCATACTTGACTCCGATACAGAAGTATCGAACAGCGCTTTCACGTTTGGCGCGTCCCAGAAGTGATTGGATCGCCTTCAAGTTCTGATACGCGATATAAAAGCTTTAGTTCCTCACAGCGCGCGAGCCAGCCCCCTATCCTCAAAAATCATTTGGCATTAAAAAATACTTGGAGCTTTGGCAATGTAAGGCATTCAGCTCAATAGCGGATTCACCTGATATAGGTAATAGCGCTTATTGATCGAAAAAGTTGAACTTCCTATCCTATAGATACTCGTACAACACCAACCGATTTTTCAGGATTACTTAAATTAAAATAGGAAAGTGAACATGAAAAGAATAAATCTAGCGGCAATATTATTGATTTTATCCGTATTTACCAGCGCTGTTTATGCCGATATTACCCTGCAATCCAAAGAAGAAGTAGAGGGTACCTGGAAGCTGCAATCCACCAAAAACTCTTTAACCGATAAAGAAGCCATCCCGAGGGAAGATACCTGGATATTTAAAGGCGGCAAAGTAACGATCTTGCATATTCCGCGCGAAGGCAAATTCTATGATCAACCGCCGGTAAATTACGAAGTAGAAGACGGTAAATTAAAAGTCGCTCTGGTGGGCAGTAACAGGTTTGACGTATTTTCTTTAGTTGAAAAAGACGACAAGAGCATGACCCTAAAAGGAAAATTCGGCGGCTATTATTACTTTGTTAAAAAGTAGTCTTAGCGAATTTAAAGTGGCGAGGGATTATGCCTTCGTCACAATTCGTAGTTGTCAGTCATGTAGAGCTCACGACAAATCCTCCGGTGCAAAATCCCGCCGCTTATGAACCGCCAGAATCTCGACCGGATTACATGGACGTATTTAAGCTCGCCATCCATGGCACTGGATTCGGCAACTGCTCCTGCGTCGCCTAAAAGCGCCTACCTCACACATACGGCGTGCCATCTCTGTGGACGAACTTCCACTCCCCCTCAACGAGCAAGGCTTTGAGGTCGTCATCGGGATAGCTTCCTTCGTCTCCCGGTGTTCTGTCGCCGACTTCGAGGTACACAACTTCCTCGGTGGTTTCATTGACCAGGCGGTGTCCATTACCTGTGTCCGCCTTGAAACCTGCGCACATTCCAGGAGAGAGCTGGGTTCGGCCTTCGTCGGTGTGTAGTGTTGGCCGACCTTGGAGGATATAGACAAACTCGTCTTGTTTGGTGTGAGCATGACGAAGAGCCGAAACTGCGTTAGGTGCCAGACGGGTTAGGTTTACGCCAAAGTTTGTGAGGCCAAAGAGATCGCCAAGGGGGTGCTTGTCCCTGCCCGCCATGCGCGATGCGAAAGGCTCAGGATAGACGGATGGCTTAATCCGTACCGGCACCTCGGCTGCGGTAACGGCGATTGGCTTCGATTTTTCTGACATGCAAACCTCGCGAGACGGGAAGATGAAGGGTAACGTGCTATATACAACATCAATTGTCATATAAAAAATCTAATTCGTCGTATATTCCTCTTAGATCTGTAGGGCAGTTTAGCGCTAGCCCCCGGTAACAGCCGGTCGCAGTTGCTGCGAATCCCCTTACAGCGTTACGGATTACACCTTGCCGGATTAAAGCGCCCAGCGATAAAGTTAAAACATATCCTCCGTAACATAAATTTCGTGTCCCGAAATAGCGACACCAATGCCTTGTTGGTCGTAGTTCGGCGACAGGATGTTTTTTCGATGCGGCGGGCTGTCCATCCACCCCTGCACGGTCGATTGCGCAATTTCTTCCTGCGTTTTCCAGACGTATTCTTTTTTTACCGCGACACCGTTTTCTTTAATCGTGACGACTTTGTCGTAAAGATTATTCATAAAGATATTTTCACCCGGACCGATTACCCAGGTATTAGCGTCGGCTTGCTTTTTCTTGTTCCATCCCAGATTTTTAGCTCGCTCGACGGGACCTTCCCCCTGCAAATTCGTGTGGTTAAAAAAATGAAAGCTCGCCATGTCGCTGCTATGCTTGCGGGCGATGGCGGCAAGTAACTCATCCCTATCCAATTGGGATAATCCGTGATTTTGCCGCACCCGGTTTATCTGTTGATGAATTTGGCGTTCAAGTTCAGCAGCCCTTATATTCGGCGGCGCGCCAATATCGGCTGCTACCGGATAATGAGCAAGGCCGAGGTAAACAATGAGCATGGATAAAATTCGTTTCATAATCTTGATTCAGGAATAGCGAGTCGATAAAAAAAATAGCGGGATATTCGTAAAAAAGCATCGGGGTTGCCGAATTTTCACATTCAAGTGCCTCGATTCCAGCCCCTGCCAGAATAACGCTGAGCGCGGCGCGTGAGACCGAGACAATACACAGGTGCAAGGCCTGAACGTTTTCATGCGCAGGATTGGTGCATACCAAGTGTTTATACGTATTGTGTGCTTAGTTTGGGACCTGATAGTCTAGCTAAAAATTGCATACATTTTAAGCTGAGCTCATTAATTATCACCCCCATTATCATGTAGATAGAAAGATATTGATATTCAATCATCTTTCACCAACATTACCCAACAACCACAACAAAGGCTATTTTTTATGAATATTACCAAAAACACAGCGCTAAGTTTATTACTGGCTTTCTCTTTAGGCTCAACCTGCGTTATCGCCTATGCGGAAGGAGCCGACAAAAGTTCCGTTAACAGCCCAAACGAAACCATCATGCATATCGAAAAAGCCATAGTCGAAATCAGCCATCGCGATTTCATGCCGCCCAGCGAGCATTTAAAAGCGGCGCGTGCGGCCTCCGAGAAAGTAACGGGAAATACGGACATCGTCAAAAAGGCCAACGCGAGCATCATTCAGGCGCAAATCAAAGCAAACCAGTTTGATATAAAAGGTGCTACGGACGAGTTGAATAAGACGCTGGAGCTATATAAGTCGCTTAAATCAGAGTAGCCCTGTAGCAAACCGCCAATCAGCACATAATGCCGATGGCAGCGGATCGCAGTTGCGGTGGCTTGCTAATGGCGAATCCACACTACAAACGATCCGCCTTATAGCGTTTAAAGAAACAATGCTTTATTTCCTCATTGATCTTTTGAATTTTCTATCCAATTTGTTATTGGCATCTTGAGATAATTGAGCGGCCCGGTTAGCTGCAACTTCTGCGGCTCCCGCCTTTGCAGCCGCATCAGCAGCTGTAGTTTGCGCACTGGCAGCATCGGCCGATGCTTGCTTAACAGAACCATCCAAGCCATTAACTTGCGACTGTAAATCTTCAACATCTGAATTAGTTGCGCAAGCCGTAACCAGGCTAAAAGCCAGAACAATCATTGATAACTTTATTACTTTTTTCATATTATTTTTCCTTACTCAAGATGATGACTATAAAAGTTTCGCGCATCAAATAACTCGATGTTTGATCTGAGCTATTCAAATATATTTTGCATCTCGATAACTTAACGCGAGCTTAATACAGTGGATTTCAGGATGCTGCATATCCGAACCTAAGGAACAGGGAAAAACAAACGGGTTGTCTTGATGTATCAACACTTTTCCGGACGCAGCCGCACAGAGTGGTTTAATTCCAGCGTCAGGTCGCCGCAATCGAAAGCCAAAAATTGGTTGTCCACCATTGTATTTTGTAGGCCTGTAGGCCCGTAGGTCGGGTTAGCGTAGCGTAACCCGACATTTTGCGCGAATGTGTCGGGTTACGGCTAGCACCTAACCCGACCTTGTATGATTAAAATTAATAAAATATTACTAAAAAGATCAAGTAAGCTTTAATCGTTTATTGGGAGGCCGTCCCGACCTGAGGACTGTTTTTGTTAACAGAGCCTGCTGCGTAGATT
>Ga0208886_100059_pt1 | contig 65513 bp, 58 predicted proteins | sample LakWasM105_HOW12_2_FD_183923 | JGI IMG/M metagenome (GOLD analysis project Ga0208886, IMG submission 183923) | Freshwater sediment methanotrophic microbial communities from Lake Washington under simulated oxygen tension - Sediment Metagenome... | ecosystem: Environmental > Aquatic > Freshwater >... | reverse complement strand
ATCCACATGTCGGAGCTTATTTCCAGCATCTCGTGGTGGATAACGGCAAAGAAAAGATGCAGGCTCTCTGCGCCGTCATGCGCAAATTGCTTCACGCTATCCATGGCATGTTGAAACACGACAAGCCTTTCGACAACACCCGTTTTTATGCAATTCCGGCAGCTGTCGGATAGTTGAAAATCAACGAAATAAGATTGACTTTAAACAGAGTATCTACTTAAGCAGCGGCCAGCACAAATATTTTGTTGACGGCGCTTCTATTGCCGGCGATGCTTATTTCGATGCCGATGGCAACGGTCAGAAAGAGTGGCGAACAGCGCTGGTTGGAACATTGGGTGCAGGCGGTAAGGGCATCTTCGCTTTGGATATGACTTTCCTGAGTCCGGCCAACTATGCGAGCGCTGAAACAGGTTTTACTGCAAATAGAGTGCTATGGGAAATCAACGCCAGTTCCGCCCCCGTGGCAACCGATTTGACAGATGATTTATCAGGCAGCAACAAACGCTACGGCTTTACCAATCATTTGGGCTATATGCTAGGCCAAGCCTCGATTGTGCGTATGGCGAACGGCGATTTTGCCGCGGTATTCGGCAACGGTTACAACAGCGTTAATCAAAAAGCCGTACTGTATATCGTCGATATAAAAACCGGCGCGCTTATCAAATCAATCTCAACAGAAACCGGCGATACCAGTAGCCCAAATGGCCTATCAACGCCTATCTGTGTTGACGTTAACGGCGATCGTATTGTTGATGTCATTTATGCCGGCGATTTTAAAGGGAATCTCTGGAAATTCGATGTCAGCAGCAGCACCGCCAGTCAATGGGAGGTGGCATTTAAAACCGGCAGCACCCCCAAACCGCTATTTATAGCCAAAGACAGCTCTGGTGTTGTCCAGCCGATCACAGCCAAGCCGCAGGCCGGCCTACACCCACCTTCATTAGGTACATACGGAGTACTGGTTTATGTAGGGACCGGCAAATATTTTGAAACCGGCGACAATACCGTGCCTGCGTCGCCGCAAACACAAAGCTTTTACGGCATTAAAGACCTTTGCGTAAAACGTGCCGGGACCACAGACACATGCAGCAGTACCACCCCAAATGCCGTGCGCTCAGAACTGGTACAACAATCCATTCTGGCTGAAGGTACCGCGGGTAACTTTAGTGTACGGGTCACATCCAAAAATGACGCTAATGTCCAAGGCGATCCTGCCAAAAAAGGCTGGTATATGGATTTATTAACCCCTCCCGGTACCGCTGCAGGCGAACGCGTGGTTGTGCAGGCTCTATTAAGAAACGGGCGAATTATTTTTGCGACCATGACGCCCGATAACGGCAAATGTTCTTTTGGCGGCAGCAGTTGGCTAATGGAACTGGATGCGCTGACAGGCAATCGTCTTAATGAAACGCCTTTCGATTTATCAGGCAATGGCATTATCAGTAGCGAAGATATGGTTAAACTTGTTGATACTAACAACGATAATGTCGTTAATAGTAGTGACGCCAGCACATCGGTATCCGGTAAAAAATCAACGGTGGGCATTATCAAGACACCTGGCGTAGTCAGCGCGGGAACTGTTGAATACAAATACACCAGTGGGTCTTCAGGATCATTGGAGAGCACGACGGAATCGACATCCGGCGCTGGAACTCGCCAATCCTGGCGGCAATTACGTTAGGCGATACCGGCGTTCATGCTCAACATTAATTTTTCACATATATCTAAGAAATATGACCAAACAACAGGCTTTTACTTTAATTGAACTCATGGTAACAGTGGCAATCGTGGGCATTCTTGCCGGTATTGCTTATCCCAGCTATCAGGATAGTGTTATGAAATCGCGTCGAGCGGATGCGAAAGGGGCGTTATTGGGGTTCGCGAATGCGATGGAGCGGCATTTTACGGAAACTAACAGTTATTTAGGGGCTGGAACGACTAACGACAATACCGGGATTCCGACTGTTTTTTCAGCTACCAGTCCCGTTGATGGTGGAACTGCATATTACAATTTAACCATCAATGCGGCGACTGCCGTCAGCTATACGCTGAATGCGGCACCGACCGGCGCCCAGACCAATGATAAATGCGGCACGCTGTCGTTAACCCAAACCGGCGCTAGAGGTATTTCAACGGCTATACCGGTGGCGGATTGCTGGTAATTGCCGACTTATTCGTCGCTATCCCTCAAGTGCCTTTCTTGATGGTAAAAAAACTTAATTTACCAACATTCTTTTTAACCACAGCTCTGGTCGGCAAGGTAAATATAACCGTCACTTTCAGACCGCCGAATTCGGATTCGTCCAAGACCAGCTCGGCGCCATGTATTGTTGCAATCCGTTGCACGATCGAAAAACCCAGGCCGGTGCCTTGCGCTTTGTTGGCGGTTTCAACGCAGCGATGAAAGCGTTTCAGCGAGTTTTCGTATTGGTCGGGCGCGATGCCCGGTCCCGAGTCTTCAACGCACAGTCGTAATTGATGCTCCGTCCCTATCAGGCTAACCCTGACCATTCCGTGAGCCGGGGTATATTTAATGGCGTTGTCGATAATGTTCCTGATCAAAATATTGATCAGCAGGGTGTTGGCCACGATGGGTACCGCATTAATTTCGTCGTACTCCATGTGAATCCGTTTTTTATGCGCCTCGGGGTCCAGCTCGGCAATAATTCGCATCACTTCACGACTGAGCACCGTCGTTTCTTTGGCTAAATACTCGGTGCCGGATTCGATGCGTGAGAAGGTTAATAATTGTTGCACCATATAGGTCATGCGATTAACGGCTTGTTCAATTCGCTTGAGCGCCTGATGGCGAACCGTCTCGTCACTGGTGCGCATGGCAACCTGGGCCTGGGTAAGCAGCCCGGCCAACGGCGTTCTTAATTCGTGCGAGGCGTCGGCGGTAAAGCGGCGCTCATGCTCAAAGGCCTGCTCAAGCTGGGCAAACAGGTTGTTGATCTCATTGACCACCGGAATGATTTCCTTGGGGAGCTTTTTACTGGATAGCGGCTTAAGAAAGCTGGCTTCCCGCCTGGATAAGGCTATTTCCAACCGATTAAGCGGTTTTAAGGAGTGCCCGACAATAATCCAGATAACGATGCCTAAAATCGGCAAGCCGACCAAAAATTGCATCACCAATTGCGCCGATATTTCATCGGTCAATTCGGCGCGGATCTCTTCCTTTTGGCCGACATGAATAATATATTCGCCATTTGAGCTGGAAATACTGAAGACATGCCACACATGTTTATCGATATTGGTTTCACTGAAGCCGTTAGCCGCTGAGGAAAAGGCAAATGTTGGCGCACTTTCCGAACGCAGTAATAATCCGTCGTTTTTGGACCATAGCTGGAAAGCGACTTTTCTTTCGTATTTATGGCCTAAAGCGCTGGCCTCCAAAAGCCCGTCAAATACTTCCCATAATTGATCGTCAATATTTTTTTTGCTTAATCCGTGTGCCGTAGACTCAAGTGGGTTGACTGAACGCAGTAACAAGTCGTCTTCTTTAGCCCAGAGTTGAAAGGCGCTTTGCCTTTTATTTTTGCGCCCGGTATAGGGGTGTAAGCGTTCATCGGTCTGCGTTTGCGCCCAATGCTTGGATAGCGAACCTTCCCGCACCAGGCTTTCCACAAACACATGCAGCACTTTGGCCGATTGTGCCAATTCTGCATCGAACAGACTGGCAACTTCGTCGCGGGTGACTTTGTAGCTCATATAGGCCGTCACTCCCCAGATCAACATGGATGCGGAGAGCAGGCTAAACAACAGCAGTTGGCGTAGCGAATAATTCATTAATTCTCGGGACTATTCAGTAGGTAGGAAATGGAACGCGGATGACGCTGATGAATATGATCAGCGCAGATAGTTCAAAAAAATCTTATTCATCATCATAAATAATCAGCGTCATCTGCGTTCTATTATTAAAAAGTTAATCTTCATCGATAATGTAACCCACACCTCGGACGGTGCGGATAATGGACGGGTCGAGCTTTTTTCTCAGATGGTGAATATGAACCTCCACTGTATTGCTTTCTACATCGGAATCCCATGAATACAAGCTTTCTTCAAGCCGGGCTCGGGAAATAACCCGGCCGATATTGCTCATTAAAAAACTCAGTATCTCGAATTCTTTTTGCGACAGATCAACCTTTTCATCGTTCCAGGTGACTTGATGCGAGGCCGGGTCCAAAACAATACCTTTATACTCGATATTCGGAACGCTACGTCCCTCGTTTCTTCTCGCCAATGCCCTTAACCGGGCGCAAACTTCATCCAGTTCAAACGGTTTAATCACAAAATCGTCGGCGCCGCTATCCAAGCCCAGTACGCGATCGGGAACGGTATCCTTGGCGGTCAATACCATCACCGGCGTTTCATCTTTACGCGTTCTTAACGCTTTCAAAATATCCAGACCCTCCATGTCCGGCAAGTTAAGATCCAGTACGATCAGCTCATAGCTATTGATTTTCAGGGCCTCGTCGGCCAGCTTGCCGTTGGTGAGCCAGTCAACCGCATAACCTTCCATTTTTAAGCCTTCGACCAGTCCTTCGCCCAGTATTTCGTCGTCTTCAACCAGTAACAGTCGCATATGCTCTCGCTTTAAAAGTAGTTAGTCATCAACAAAAAAGTATAAGCGTAATCAAGCAAAGTTAAGTTCTACTTAAGCTTCGTGCAGGCTTTAAAGTCGACAAGGTGTCTTATTCATCAGCGGCTCTCGTGTTAAACTGACAGCCATTTTAAACTATTTAGTCAAAACTCTCTTGCCGCCGCTTAGTCTCTATATTCATATTCCCTGGTGTATTAAAAAATGCCCTTATTGCGATTTTAATTCACACGCGGCTAAATCCGAACTGCCTGAATCGGCCTATATAGCCGCATTGCTGGATGATTTAGCCCTCGACATAGAGCGCTATAATATCACCAGACCGATAAGCAGCATTTTTATCGGCGGCGGTACGCCCAGTTTGTTTTCGCCTGAAGCGATTAACCGGTTATTGCGCGGCATAGAGCAACAGCTGCGGCTTGAAGAGGGGCTGGAGATTACCCTCGAAGCCAATCCAGGCACTTTTGAAAGCCATAAATTCGCTGAGTTCAGGGCGTTGGGTATCAACCGCTTATCGATCGGCATACAAAGTTTTAACGATCCCTTATTAAAAAAACTGGGTCGCGTCCATTCGGCGCAGGAGGCCATTCATGCCGCCGATATTGCCCGCCAGTCGGGTTTTGACAATTTCAACCTGGATTTGATGTTCGGCTTGCCGGGTGCAAGTCCTGAAAGCAGTAAAATAGACATACAAACGGCGGTAAGTCTCAAGCCTACCCATATTTCCTTTTACCAGCTAACGTTGGAGCCTAATACCTGGTTTCACAAGTTTCCGCCCAAACTGCCTGATGATGAAACAATCTTTCGTACGCAAAAGGAATGTCAGCAGCTATTGGCGGATCACGGCTATCAACAATATGAGGTCTCGGCCTACAGTAAACAAGGCCTGCAATGCCGCCATAATGTAAATTATTGGCAGTTTGGCGATTATTTGGGTATAGGTGCGGGCGCACACGGGAAAATCACCCAAAGTTTGCCGCAGTCTATTATCCGCAGTTTTAAGCCCAAAAGCCCGGAGCAGTATTTAAGCAACTCGCATAAAAACGGCGGGGCCGACGTTATTGCTGTAGCGGATTTGCCTTTGGAATTTATCATGAACCATTTACGCCTGAAGCAGGGTTTTATGCTGGAAGACTATCAGGCGGCAACCGGCCTTGCGGCAGCGACGCTGGAGCCTGCCTTATCCGACTGCGTGAAGCAAAACTTGCTTATCCGGCAAAACAATCACTATTATTGCTCAGAACAAGGCTGGAACTTTCTGGACAATATTTTAGAGAAATTCATCGTTACTGCTTAGTCGACAAAAATGGAACGCAGATGACGCTGATAGTTATGATTAAATAAGATTTTTCTTGAATTATCTGTATTTATCATATTCATCTGCGTCATCTGCGTTCCATTGGATTTAACGATGTTGAGTCGTTACAATTCATTCCTTAACCCTCTGCAAACTCACTACCTATAATTATCATGCTTGATTATCAAAAAGACTTTATTTCCTATGCGCTGGATTGCGGCGTACTCAAATTCGGCGAATTCCAGTTAAAATCAGGTCGCACCAGTCCTTATTTCTTCAATACCGGTTTATTCAATACCGGCGCTCAACTTGGTAAACTGGGACAGTTTTACGCTCAGGCGTTGATTCAATCGGATATTAAGCCGGATATTCTTTACGGTCCTGCGTATAAAGGCATCCCGCTGGTCAGCGCTACATCGATCGCCTATGCCGGGTTAACCGGCGAAGACATTCCCTTCGCCTTCAACCGCAAAGAAGCAAAAGATCATGGCGAGGGCGGTAGTCTGGTGGGCGCGCCGCTACAGGGCAAGGTACTTATCCTTGATGATGTGATTACGGCCGGTACTTCGGTCAGGGAATCCGTAGACATCATAAAAAATGCCCATGCAACACCGGCGGGCGTATTAATTGCGTTGGACAGGCAGGAAAAAGGCCAAAATGACGTTTCCGCTATATCGGAAGTTGAAGATCAATTTGCAATGCCGGTGATTGCGATCATTACCCTGGCAAATATTATTGAATATCTAACGGCTGATGCCAATGTAGAATCATCTTTGCTCGACGCGATAAAAGCTTATCAGCATCTTTACGGTATTTAATAAATGCACCTGTCCACTCAAAAAATAAACATCTTAAGCTAACAGTTCTTAAGATATAGACTACAATTATCCAAAAATTACCGTCACCTGATATTTCGACTAACTTATAAAATCATGTTAGTAACAAAAGGCGTACCATGAGGAATATGGAATTTAAAGAACAAATGCACGAATATTCGGTATGGCGTGCAAAATTGGTTCAAGCTGTAGAAATGTATCACCAATGGCGTAGTCGCTATGGCATGAATGATCCTCACAGTGCCGATACCATTTTAAATATTCTTGATGGCCTGCAATCGGACAAGATCACGCTGGCTTTTGTTGCTGAATTTTCTCGCGGTAAAACCGAACTGATCAATGCCCTGTTTTTTGCCGAAACAGGCGTCAGATTGCTCCCGTCTTCACCGGGGCGCACCACCATGTCGCCCACCGAACTTTTTCACGATGAAAAAGGCGGCAATTATATCCGTTTGCTCAATATCGAAAGCCGTCTTGAAGACATTTCACTGGCTGAATTCAAGAAAAATCCGGATCGTTGGACTCAGATTGACCTTGACTGCGATTCGCCCACGCAAATGCAGGAAGCGTTCAAGGAACTGGTCGCTACCAAGCAGGTTGATCGGGACATCGCCAACAAGCTGGGCCTGTGGAACGAGCGTGAAGCGGCAGAGCAGGGCATCATCAATCCCGAGAAAGTTGAAATCCCCTGCTGGCGCCATGCCTTGATCAGCTTTCCCCATCCGTTATTAAGAGAAGGCTTGTCGATACTTGATACGCCCGGCTTAAATGCTCTTGGAACCGAGCCTGAACTAACCTTAAGCATGTTACCCAGCGCTCAGGCCATTATTTTTGTGCTTGCTGCCGATACCGGCGTTACCAAAAGCGACCTGGAAATGTGGCACAACCATGTTTGTCATAATCGTGGCGGCAGTAAACAGGGTTTAGCCGTAGTGATGAATAAAATCGATGCGATGTGGGATGATCTTGCCGATGAAAACGGCTATGACGATTCCATTCGCTCGCAAATAAAAACTTCGGCGACTACTTTAAAAGTAAACGAGAACGTCATTTTTCCCGTTTCAGCCAAGCAAGCCCTGCTTGCCAAGGTTAAAGCCGATGAGCCTTTGCTTGCGAAAAGCCGCCTGGCCGCATTGGAAAACTACCTGGCCAATGATATTTTAAAACAGCGCAAAAACATTCTGCTGGGAACCATTACTCGCGACATTGGTTTTCTGGTTAATGAATCGTCCAACTTAACAGGCACTTCATTGGCAAATGCCGTTGCACAGCTGGAGGAATTCAAAAAGATTGATTTTCAAAACGCGGATATGACCGGTAAATTGATGGCCGAGACGCGGGATCGACAAAATCTTTACATGGCCAATATCGAAAACTTTCAGGCCAGTCGCCGGGTTTTTGCCGTTCAAGCCCAGATGCTGATTGATTCATTCGCCAAAGAAAAAATCGATGACATCATCAAAACCACCAAACATGACATGGCAAAGAGCCTGACAACCTACGGCATGAAGCAAAACATCCGTAAATTGTTTGATGAATTGCGTGATCTGCTGCAGGATTCCGTCGATATTACCAATGAAACCCGGCGGCTGGTAAAGGCGATACACAAAAAATTTAAGGATGAATACGGATTTAAGGAGATCGAACCGCAGCTGTTTTCGATCAAACAATACCAGATTGAATTGGAACAGATCTTTGATGAAGGCGAAGCCTTCCGTTCCAGCACCAAAACCACGATGTCGGAACAAAGCATTGTTATCAACAAGCTTTACAGCACCCTGATCGCTAAGGCCAGAAACATACTCAGACAGGCGCATGCCGATGCTACAACCTGGAGTAACGGCGTTTTAACGCCTTTGATGCATCAAATTAAAGATCATAAAAAACAAATTGAAGGCCGTCTGCAAATGTTGAGAAAAATCAACGAATCGAAAGACAGCATTATTGAAAATATTGCCAGTCTTGAAGCGGAACTGGGGCCGTTAAAACGGCAACGCGAGGAATTGGCTATCATCATTAACGCGATGCAGCTGGATGTTGGCAGCTAAACGGGCATAAGGTTCAAACTGTTAGCTCTTAGGATGGGTGGAGGCGTTAGCCGAACCCCATCCTGGTTCTGTTCATTTTCTTCTAAAGATCAAATCCCAAACGCCGTGCCCCAAGCGTAAACCGCGTTGCTCGAATCTTGTTAGCGGGCGGTATTCGGGGCGTTCGCAATAGTCGCCGGTTTGGCTGGTATTGCCAAGCCCCGCTTCTGCCGACAATATTTCCAGCATGTGTTCGGCATAATTTTGCCAATCGGTTGCCGCATGAAAATAACCGTTTGGCTGCAATTTCCGGGCTAATAATTCAACAAAACTGGGGCGGACGATACGCCGTTTATGATGCTTCTTTTTCGGCCACGGGTCGGGAAAGAACAAATGTACGCCGGCCAAGCTGTTATCGGCAATCTTGTGTTCAATAATATCAATCGCATCGTGACAATAAATCCTGACGTTGGTTAGGCCTTGTTGGTCCAGCAGCAGCATTAAATGCCCGACACCCGGTTTATGCACTTCAATGCCGATATAATCATTATCAGGATTGGCCTCCGCCATCTTCGCCAGGCTGTCGCCGGTACCGAAACCTATTTCAACAATCAACGGCGCTGCACGGCCGAAAACCTGGTTAAAATCATAGTCGGCATCAGGATCGAGACAATACCTGTCCCAATGACACTCCAGAGCCAATTGTTGGCCTTGGGTGATTCGTCCTTGCCGACGGATAAAACTGCGGATTCTGTGCGCGGGATTTTTTTCAGCAGAAAGCATAAAAGTACTATGATCAGGGGTAGGGATGGGGTCGAAGCCCCACACGTATCAACTTAAGCAGAAGGTTCGTATATTCAATCAATAAAAAGCAGATTGAATAATTCACCACGAAGACACGAAGTTCACGAAGAAAAATCAAAGTAAAAACTTCGTGTCTCGGCAATTGCTCCTGCATTGCTCTACCTCCTGCATCCATGCAGTCGTTCGTGGTGATATGTTTTGTTAAGTTGATGCTTATGAGTAGAGGCGCCTCTATGCAATTAAAAAAACAAGCCGTCTATCGGCGATGAGGCGGAAGCAAAACGCTTTCTTGGCATACGTCCCGCTAAAAACGCTTCCCTACCCGCTTCGATGCCTTTGCGCATCGCCGAAGCCATCAGTATCGGATTTTTAGCGGCGGCAATCGCGGTATTCATCAATACGCCGTCGCAACCCAGCTCCATCGCAATCGCAGCATCAGATGCCGTGCCGACGCCCGCATCAACCAAAATGGGTACCTTGGCATTTTCAACAATGGTCAGAATATTATAGGGATTACGGATCCCCAAGCCGGAGCCAATTGGCGCGGCCAGCGGCATGACCGCGACGCAGCCGATCTCTTCCAGCCGTTTGGCCGCAATCGGGTCGTCATTGGTGTACACCATGACGTCAAAGCCGTCTTTGACCAGCAGTTCGGCGGCGATATAGGTTTCCGCCACGTCAGGAAACAAGGTGGTTTGGTCGGCCAGCACTTCCAGTTTGACCAGCTTGTGTCCGCCGAGCAATTCCCGGCCCAAGCGACAGGTTCTTACCGCGTCTTCCGCGGTATAGCAACCGGCGGTATTGGGTAGGATGGTGTATTTATCCGGCGAAATGACATCCAGTAAATTAGGCTCGCCGGGATTTTGGCCGATATTGGTACGGCGTATCGCCACCGTCACAATTTGCGCGCCGCTGGCCTCGATGGCCAGGCGGGTTTCTTCCATGTCCTTGTATTTGCCGGTGCCGACCAACAATCTTGAATGATATTTGACCCCGGCTAGCACAAAGGAATCGTCCTGTCCGCCGCCAATCGCATGAACAATTTCCAGGCGATCTCCGGTCTGTAATACTTGGGTATCGTATTGCTGGAACGGCAGAATTTCCTTATTCAATTCAATCGCAATTTTCTTGCCGGTTAAGCCCAACTCGGCAACCACATCGGCAACCTTGCTGTTTTCAGCGCAGTCGCGGGTTTCGCCGTTCACATAAATCATCATCTGCTTAAACTCCGGCTGGTGTCCACGGTTCTGCGTTTTTGCACCGCTTGCGCCAGCTCTCTTAACAACGGAACGGTATCATCCCAGGACAAGCAGGCATCGGTAATGCTTTGGCCGTAGACTAGCGGCTGACCTTCAACAACCTTTTGGCTGCCTGCCTTAAGATGGCTCTCGATCATCACGCCCATAATCCGGTGGTCGCCGTTGGTGATCTGCTGGGCGACATCGTCGCCGACGATCAACTGCCGCTGGCATTGTTTCAAGCTATTGGCATGACTGAAATCAATCATGATATTCGGCTTTAGTTCCGCATTCACCAAGCCCTCAGCGACCTGCTCCACACTGACCGCGTCATAATTAGGACGATCATTACCGCCTCTTAAAATGATATGCACGTCTTCATTGCCGGTGGTTGAGAAAATAGCCGAATGGCCAGCTTTGTTTAGCGAGATAAAATGATGCGGACTCATCGCCGCGCCTATCGCATCAATGGCGATTTTGATCGTGCCGTCGGTGGAATTTTTAAAGCCGATAGGACAAGATACGCCCGACGCCAGTTCGCGGTGTCCCTGACTTTCGGTGGTTCTCGCGCCGATTGCGCCCCACGCGATCAGGTCCGAAACATATTGCGGCGTGATTAAATCCAGGTATTCAGTTGCAGCCGGAACGCCCACTTCATTAATATCCAGCAACAAGCGCCTGGCGATGCGCAGGCCTTTGTTGATATTAAAACTGGAATCCAGGTCAGGGTCGTTAATCAGGCCTTTCCAGCCGACCGTAGTGCGCGGTTTCTCAAAATAGACCCGCATCACGATCACCAGATCATCTTCCAGCTCGTCTTTAGCCGCTTTCAAAAGTCGGGCATATTCATGCGCAGCTATCGGGTCATGAATGGAGCAAGGGCCCACCACCACGACCAGTCGATCATCCAGACCGGTCAGTATTTTGTGTATGTCCTGCCGGGCCAGTGCGGTCGTTTGCGCCGCAGCCTCGCTAATCGGCATTTCAGTATGAACCTGAACAGGCGCAATGACTTCCTTAGTCCCACAAATCCTCAAGTCATCAGTGTTATATTTTGTATGCATGAAAGCTATCAACCCGTTACAGGATTATTATCAGAACTTGCCATTTTAACTGTTTTTAAAATCCTTTTGTTAGTTTTTGCCACGGACAAACCAGTATGCCGCTATTCCACACTGCGTGAATTCTTTCTGCCTTTATCCCCACAGTCTTAAGTTAAGCCGTTCGTGGTGAGCTTGTCGAACCATGAATGGCTTAATTTAATGACAATGGCTTTTATCCTGCCTACTTGTTCTTGTCGGCTAATTTTGTAAAACCCCCTGGCTGCCTGAAACAGAAATTTTATTAAACTATGTTATTTAACACACTAAAGTGCGTCATATGCCGCACTTTTATTAAAAACACACCCCGATTAAAAGCCTATAGTCAGGACTGCCGTGGCCTTGGTGGCTTGGCATGTAATGTGCTAAATTATATAGACAAGCCATAACTATAAAAATTAAAACAATGAAAAAATATCTACTATTGCTGGGAATAACTTATTTAGGCAGCGCAATTGCAGCCGAGCCAGTGAAGTCTAAAAAGACTGATAAACAACAAATTACTGCCAAACAAACCCAGGCAAAAACGGATAAATATCAGGGCGCGGAAATGGTGACTTACGGGACTGCGACCGATAGAAAGTTTCCAGATACCGCCAAGGCAACGCCATCATATATCATTGATGCCGAAGACGTTAAGACGAAGATTAATGCCACAACATCCGATGATTTTTTAAGATATGCCCCAGGCGTACAAGTGCGCAAACGCTTTATAGGCGACCCAACTGTTGAATTGAGTATGCGTGGCTCAAATATTACTCAACCCTCCCATACTATGGTTTTCGCTGATGGCATGCCGCTGCATAACCCGGTGCGTGCCGGTGCTCATAACGGGCCCAGATGGGCAATGGTTTCCCCTAATGAAACCGAATCGACAGAAGTGCTTTACGGGCCTTTTTCCGCGCAATACAGCGGCAATTCATTTGGTGGCGTGGTTAATCTGACCACCAAAATGCCGGAGAAATTTGAAGCGGAGTTGAATACCACAGGCATTTTTCAGGATATGCACCGGGGTGGGCGCGATGAGTTATTGACAGGCTATAAGACCTTTCTGTCTGCCGGCGACCGGATGGATAAATTCAGCATTTACGGTTCTTATAATCGTTTGGAAAACGAAGGACACCCACAGGTTATTCGTACGGCGTTACCCGGAGGTACTGGGGGTACACCGGTTAGCGGTACTTCCCAAATGCGAGACAATCTTGGTCGTCAGGTTATTGCCTATGGCGATAACGGTGTTTCACAAGAATCGACGGATCTGTTTAAAGTCAAAATGGGCTATGATTTTACCGAAGATTTGCAAGGACGCTTTACTATCGGCTATGAACAGGATTTTGGCGAGGTTGACGACCCCAACAATTTATTAAGAAATGCAGCCGGCAATCCCGAATTCGGGGGAGCTACAGCAGCCGGACTAACAGCTAATAAGAACTACACCCAAAACGGACAAACATTTGCTGTCCCCGGCTCCGCCTTTTCGGTGAGCGAAGCAGAACGACTGGCGTTAAACTATGGCTTAAATCTAAAAGGCAAAATCTCTGATAACTGGAACATTGATACCACTGCCAGTTACTACGATAACTTCAAGAACAGAAGCGTTAGTTCACAACTGAGTCCCAATCACCCGTCAAACCTGAATAAAGGCCAGGTTACCGATCTGGATATCTGGTGGGCGACTTATGATCTTAAGTTAGCGACCGATAACTTTTTAGGCAGGGATGATCTGTCTTTCATGGGCGGCTATCAATTTAATCATGGCAACTTAAATATTGATGTTTTTGACAGCAACGATTATCGGCAACAAAGCACCGATACCTACCGATCAGACAGCGGCGGTCAGACCCAAACAAACGCTGTTTTTTCACAGCTGGAATGGCGATTTTTACCCGACTGGAGCATCATGGCCGGGGCAAGATTAGACCACTGGCAAGCCATCGATGGACATGTTCGGACATTTGACAACCCAACTACGGCCGCCAATGAAACCAACATTCAAAACTATGCCAACCGCGACGCCTCCCGCATTTCGCCTAAAGCATCGCTGGAATATTCACCCGACGACTGGACTTTCCGCTATTCGTTTTCCAAAGCCTATCGTTTTCCGGTGGCGCAAGAACTGTTTGCCAGCGTATCCAGCCTTAATAACTTAAGCATTGCCGCCCCCGGCCTGGGGCCTGAGAATGGCTATTTCCATAATTTCATGACCCAGTACGATATCCCCAGAGGTTATGTCCGCGCCAATTTCTTTTATGATCAAATCAACAATGAAATTGCCAACACTTTACAGCAGTTTGGCGCAACGCAAATCACAACCTTTTTACCCATTGGGCAAACCGAAACCATTGGCGTGGATCTGACTTATCAACAGAATGAACTGTTTGGCCTGCCTGTTGATTTAATGGCTAATACCACGTTTATGGATAAACAAATTACCCAAAATAGCCGTAATCCGTCGCTAGTCGGCAATGCATGGAATCGCATACCCAAGCTACAGGCCAATGCATCATTGACCTATCATGTCTTGCCGGCATGGGATACCTCGGTGGGTGTGCGTTATAGCAGTGATTCGTTTAACAACCTGGAAAACAATGATAAAGAGGCCAATGTTTATGGCGCCAAGGATGAATTTACCTTTGTTGATTTGAAAACCAATTATTCTGTGCCTTTAACCCCAAAACTGAAAAGCACCCTTTCGGCAGGGATTGATAACGTTTTTGATGTCGACGCCTATGATTTTCATCCGTTTCCACAGCGCACTTATTACATTAGCGCGTCTCTTAAATATTAACTATAAACATTGGGGGAAGAATGAAAAAATACCTACTATTACTGGGCGTTGGTTATTTGGGTAGCGGGATTGCCGCAGAACCTGTAAAGAATAAAAAAATGGATACCTATCAGGGTGAGGAGATGGTGACTTATGCGCCTGTCAAGAAGTTTCCAAAAACGACTCAGGCCACACCTTCACACAGCACTACCGCAGAAGAAATTGAAACGCGGGTTAATGCGACCACTGTTGAGGATACGGTCAGATATGCCCCCGGCGTGTTGATACGCAAACGCTTTATAGGCGATCCAAACGGCACCCTGGGCATACGCACCTCAAATTCATTCCAGACTGCACACTCATCGGTTTACGCCGACGGCATGCCGCTGCACAACCCACTGCGCACCAGTTTCAGCGGCGCGCCCAGATGGTCAATGGTTGCGCCCAGCGAAATCGAGTCGACAGAAGTGCTTTACGGGCCGTTTTCCGCGCAATACGGTGGCGCCTCGTTTGGCGGCGTGGTTAATCTGACCACCAGAATGCCGGAAAAATTTGAAGCCCACATGGATGCGATGGGCATATTCCAGGATATGCACCGGGCTGGACGCAATGAATTGCTCACCGGCTATAAAACCTTTCTTTCCGCAGGCGACAAGATGGATAGATTCAGCGTTTTCGGCTCTTATAATCACTTTGAAAATGAAGGGCAACCGCAGACGCCCCGCACCACCACGGTCTCAAATGGCACGACTGGAACAGCAGCCACTGGCGGGCAATTTGAAAACCAGCCCACTGGCGCGCCCGGTATTGTTTTCGGCGATGATGGCATTGCTCAGCAAACAACGGATTTGTTCAAGCTCAAAATGGGTTATGATTTTACCGACGATCTGAAAGGCCTGTTCACCATCGCCTATGAAGAACGGCTGGGCAAAACGGATGATCCGCAAAGCTTGTTAAAAAATGCCTCTGGCAATACTTTATTGGGAGGGGGGGCAACGACAGGATTATCAAGTAATAGTCTGGCTAATGGTGGTGTCTTTACCCAGGCTGGAAAAACATTTGCTGTGCCAGGTTCTGCATTTTCAGTCGGCGAGTCGGAGCGTGATGCGTTAAATTACGGCCTCAATCTGAAAGGTAAAATCTCGGATAACTGGAGCATCGATACCACTGCCAGTTATTACGATGCCTTTAATGACAGCTCCGTCAGTTCCAATCTAAACCCCAATCATCCATTGAACAAAAACAAAGGCCAGGTAACCGACGTCGATGCCTGGTGGGCCGCTTATGACCTAAAACTGGCCACCGACAAGTTTTTGGATCGCGATGATCTTTCCTTCATGGGTGGTTATCAGCTCAACCATGCTCACCTGAATCTCGATGTCTTTAATAGCAACAATTACCCGCAACAAAGCAGAGATACGCACACCACCGACAGTGGCGGCGAAACACAAACCAACAGTGCATTTTCTCAACTGGAATGGCGCTTTATACCGGACTGGAGCGTGATGGCCGGAGCAAGATTCGACCACTGGCAAGCCATTGATGGCCATGTCCGTGATTTTTCCAAAAATAATATTCAAAACTTTGCCGACCGCGATGCCTCTCGTGTTTCGCCCAAAGCGTCGCTGGAATATTCACCGGATGCCTGGACATTCCGCTACTCGTTTTCCAAAGCCTATCGCTTCCCGATCGCAGAAGAAATGTTCGCCAGTGTATCCAGCCTTAATAACTTAAGCATTTCCGCACCTGATTTGGGGCCGGAAAATGGCTACTTCCATAACTTTATGACTCAATACGATATCCCCAGAGGTTATGTCCGCGCCAATTTCTTTTATGACCAAATCAATAATGAAATTGCCAACACTTTACAGAACTTTGGTTCAACAAGAGTCACCACCTTCTTGCCCATCGAACAAACCGAAGCCGTAGGTGTGGACTTGACGTTTCAGCAGAACGAAATCTTCGAACTGCCTGTAGACTTGATGCTGAACGGTACATTCATCGACAAGCAGATCACCAAAAACTCAAAAAATACGGCTCTCGTCGGAAGTCAATGGGACCGCCTCCCCAAACTGCAAGCCAACGCATCGTTAACTTATCATATTATGCCGGCATGGGACTCGTCGGTGAGCGTGCGTTATCGCAGCGATTCTTTCCAAAGACTGGATAATCTGGATACGGAAGCCAATGTCTTTGGCGGCACCGATGAATCGACATTTGTTGATCTTAAAACCAATTATCATTTGAAGCTGCATCCAAAACTGAAAAGCACACTGTCAGCGGGGATCGATAACGTTTTTGATGTCAATGCCTTTGAAAACCACCCCTATCCGCAACGCACTTTCTTTGTTAAAGCTTCTCTGGACTATTAAATACGACTACGCAAAACTTTTTAGCATTGTGGGCAGGCTTTTTCTGCCCACCAAAAGCGGTGGGCAAACAAAAAAACATTTGCCTACCCTACTATATCCATACCTTTCTCTTTATAATTCAGCTCGACTCTTTAATTCGGTGCAATCAATGAAATCTCTTATTTCTTTTCTGTTTCTCGCTATTTTGACAACTTCGGCTTGTGCAAAAGACCAGATTGTAAAACCTTCAGGCGACACCAAACAAAAACAGACACACGATCACCACGCTGAAGAAAAAAGGGGCATCTGTGCCGATCCCAAGGCGCTGCCCTCCAACAAATGCTCCGAAACAGTGAGCGCTGCTTTTGATGGCAAAGGCACGTTATGGATTACCTGGGTAAACAATGATCACGTTTATGTGCAATCATCGGACGATAAGGGGCTAAGCTTTACCGCGCCGGTGATAGTCAATTCCGTCGCCGAAAAAATAGAAGCCAAAGGCGAATATCGTCCGAAAATAAAACTGGATTCAAATGACAATATTTATTTAACCTGGACTCTTAAATTGGAAGGTCATCATAGCGGTCATATACGCTTTAGCCGTTCGACTGCCAGGGATGGAGGCCGAGACAGCTCCCGGCAGTCCTCGGCATTTCCTCCATCCATGGAGGTCAGAAGTGTCGCAATCGGTACGACTGCAAGGATGCAGGAGGTAGAGCAACGCATGGAGCAGTTGCCGAAGGAACCGATGCGACCGACTGACGGCGGCCGGCATTTTTCCGCTCCGGTTACCGTCAACGATAATCCGGACACCATAAGCCATCGCTTCGACAGCATGGCGGTCGGCAAAAACGGCGAAATCTTTATTGCCTGGCTGGATGCCCGCGACGTTGAAGAAGCAAAAAAAGCAGGCAAGCAATTCGAGGGCTCTTCGCTGTATTACAGCTGGTCGGACGATGGCGGTCAGCATTTTTATCCCAATAAAAGAATCGCTACCCATACCTGCCAGTGCTGCCGTTTGGATACCGCGATAGCGCCTGACAATACGCCGGTCATCACTTGGCGGCATGTTTTTGAAGGCGGCATACGCGATCATGCGCTGGTTAAATTCAACGACTGGAATACCCCCGGCGATACCCACCGTTTAGGCCAGGACAACTGGAAAATCGATGCCTGTCCGCATCACGGCCCCGGTCTGTCGATTTCCGATTCCGGCATTTATCACGCGGTATGGTTTAGCAATTCCCCTACCAGTCAGGGCCTGTTTTATGCCTACTCGACCGATGCCGGGCGGCATTTTTCCACGCCGGTTAACTTCGGCAAGGAAGGCGCAGGCCATCCGCATGTGCTGGCTTTAGGTTCGCGGGTCAATGTGGTTTGGCAGGAGTTTGACGGCGCCAACAATGTTATCAAGCTGATCAAATCCGCCGACGACGGCAAAAGCTGGTCGAAGCCGGAAGTGATTGCGCAAACCGCCAAGTCCGGCGATCAGCCCTTTCTGGTCAGCGACGGACAGAAGATCTATCTTTCCTGGAAAACGCAGCAGCAGGATTATCAATTAAAGCCTATTGGCGAGTAGGGCGTAGGACAAAACAGCGTGCAGCCCATCAATCGAGAACTAAGTACGGAATGCTGGCAAACAGATGATTGAAAGTTTTTATTCACCACGAAGACACGAAGAACACGAAGAAATAAACTTCGTGTTCTTCGTGTCTTCGTGGTGATAATCTTTTAAGCTTTTTAACAGGTTTTTCGGATTTACCTGATTTTACTGAGAAGTTATAAAGCTCGCCTCGCAAAGTGTCGAATCATTTAGAAACTAATTATGTCTCCAAATAAAACCCTGCTTGAAGCCAGACAACTGGTGGTCAATTATAAAAACCATCGCGCGATTGATTCGCTCGATTTGTCGGTTCCGGCAGGTTGCGTCTACGCTTTATTGGGCGGTAATGGCGCGGGGAAAACCTCGACCATCAACACCTTTTTGGGGTTCAATCGGCCGACCGGCGGCAATGTCTTTATTGATGGCGAATCGCCCGACCAAAACCCGGCCGCGGTTCGCGCCAAGCTGGCGTACTTGCCGGAAAATGTTGCGCTTTATGACTACATGAGCGGCCTGGAAAATCTGAGCTTTTTCTGTATGCTGGCCAATATCCGCATATCCCGCCAACATGCGCACGACCTGCTGGTGAATACGGGGTTGCAAAGCGATGCTCATGAATGGCGTGTTTCGACTTATTCAAAGGGTATGCGCCAGAAAGTCGGTTTGGCTATCGCTTCGGCAAAACAGGCGAAAGTCATGCTGCTGGATGAACCGACCTCCGGGCTTGATCCCAGCGCAGCCAATGATTTCGCCCGGCGGATACGGGCGGCGGCCGATCTGGGCATGGCGGTGCTGATGGCGACCCATGATCTGTTTAACGCCAAGCAGGTCGCCGACCGTATCGGCATCATGAAAGCGGGTCGTCTGGTTGAAGAGTTCGATGCGCACACCGTGGCGCATGATGAGTTGGAACACAAATATCTGGCGCATGCGCGGGGCTTGCTTTGATTATTGCGATCGTCCACAAGGAACTGCTGGCAGTGCTGCGGGACGGAAGGCTGCTGGTGTTGGCCTTTTCGGTCTTCGCCGTATTAACCGGATTTTTTCTGGCTTCCGTCGCCGAACATCAACAGGTGCAGCAGGAAAAGCAGGCCGTGGGCGCAACCGCGAAGGAACAATGGGATACGCAAGGCGTCAAGAACCCGCATGCGGCGGCGCACTTCGGCATTTATGTATTCAAGCCGGATTCGCCGCTGGCCTCGGTAGATCCCGGATTGAGACAATATACCGGCCAGACGCTCTGGCTGGAGCCGCACAAACGCAACGGGGCGCGTTTCAGCCCGGCGGCCGATCAGGGCTTAGCCGGTCGCTTCGGGCAGGCCAGCGCCGGTTTTGTGTTATACGCACTGCTTCCGCTGCTGGTCATTGCGCTGGCCTTCAACGCGGTAACCCAGGAACGGGAGCAAGGCACCTTGCGCATGCTGCACAGTCTGGGAGTATCGGCCACCAAGCTGCTGCTGGGCAAGTTTATCGGCTTGTTGCTGGCTTTTATGGTGGTATTGCTGCCGGCAATGGGGGGTGCGATCGTTATTTTGTATCAGAATTTCGATCTTGCCGGTGACGATAGTCTCAGGCTGTTCGCGTTGAGCGGTACTTTTTTTATGTATTACGCGGTATTCGCGGCCTTGGCAATGTCCACGTCGATCCATTTCAAAAGCAGCCGATTGGCTTTGTTCACTCTGCTGGCATTCTGGTCGGGCAGTGTGTTGATTGCCCCGCGCTTGGGTGCGGCAGCTGCAGAAATGATGGTTCCGACGCCCGGCGCTACGGCGTTTTGGGCGGGAATCAAAAAAGATATTCAGCAAGGTTTGGATAACGATGGCGATCATGATGCACGAGAGGCCTTATTCAAGGCTCAGGTGTTAAAGCAGTATGGCGTGGCACGGGTTGAGGACTTGCCGGTAGGCTATGCCGCACTCAACCGCAACTTTAACGACGGTTATTCCGAACGAGTCCACGCGCTGCATTTCGACAGGCTGCGGGATGCGTTCGAACGCCAGGGCCGGTTTATCCATATCGCCTCGCTGCTCGGTCCGAGCATAGCGATGCGCTCGGTGTCGATGACGCTATCAGGCATGGATCTGGCGCATCAACGACATTTTGAGGATGCCGCCGAACATTACCGCCATTATTTTATCGGCCTGACCGATGACTGGGATCGTGAACGCAGCCACGGCACGGAGCGCGGCGCTCAGGGCCATGATGCCGACTGGGGCAGCGTCAAGGCATTCAGTTATGCGCCGCCTTCGGTGGGCTTTGCGCTGCATCATGCGCTGGCCGATCTGCTGGTGTTGCTGGCTTGGTTGGTTGCCGCGCTGACGTGGCTACTGTTTTCCGCGAAGAGGCTTAGGCCATGATGGGTTTGTTGCAAGCCGAGTGGCTGCGTTTTATCCGTAACCCGGTCAATCTTTGGGTTATTGCCGCGTTTTTTACGCTGTTGGCGGCCAGCGCGCTTTGGTCGGGACTTGCCGCCAGCGAGTTTCGTGCCAAAGCATTGCAGCCGCAACACCAAACCGGTAACAGTCAGGTTCGGGCGGAAATGCACGATGCGCCCGCTATCGGCAAAGCAGGCGACACAGCCAAGTTGGCTGATAGTACAATCGTGCGCCTTCCGGCGCTCGGCGGTTTGGCATTGAGCGTGCGGCAAATGGATCTGCTCGGTTCCGAACTGCGCATCTCGACCCGCAGCCGCTATACCGATGGCCGCAACAGCGATCAGCTGTTCAATCCGTTGCTGCGCGAGCTGGGCTTGCTCGATTTTGCAAGCATACTCGCGTTATTGCTGCCGTTGACCGTGATAGCCCTGACTTACGGTCTGGTGCAGGAAGACCGGGAGCGGGGCGTGTGGCGTTTGGTGTGCGCGCAAATGCCCCGTCCCTGGCAGTTGGTGTTTGCCGCGCTCGCCGTGCGTCTGGCTGTGGTGTTGATGCCCGCCGTCGCGGCATCGCTACTTGCGTTTATGCTGGACTCCGGTTCGACCCTTTACGCGACAACGCATTGGCTGATTTTTGTCGGCGTGTTCACCGGGGTATGGATTACGATGTCCGGGCTGTTTCTATTGTTGCCTGTTTCATCGGGCGCAGCGGCGGTGGGCTTGTTAGGCGTGTGGTTAGTCACGACGTTTGCGGTACCGGCGGGTTTGAGCTGGGCGGCGAACGGCATGCAACCCATGCCCTCGCGGCTTGAGGCAATTGTCGATATTCGCCGCGTTCAGGCGCAAACTTCCAAACAACAAGCCGAATTGCTGTCGGCCTGGTATCGGGCGCATCCTGAAGTCGCGCCTGTAAAAGAGCCGTCCCGCGAGATTGCCGGTCTGCCCGCTAACCTGGAGCTTGATAGCAAGGTGCGGCCGCTGATGTATCGCTTCGATGAGGTTCGGAAAGCGCATTTTGAGTTTATGGAGCGATGGTCCGCGCTCTCGCCCGGACTGGCCGCCGTGTTGGCGGCCGACCGTTTGGCGGGTATCGATGCGCCCCGTTATGCCGAATACATTGAAGCGGCCAATCAATTTGAAGACCGGTGGCGGGTGTTTTTTGTTCCCGGAATCATGGCGCAGCAAGGCATACCGTCGTCGGATCATCAGCAACGGCCGGTAATGAAACCTTTGCCGACGGCTGAAACCGTGTGGACGGTCATATTGAGACAGTCGCTGAGCGGAATTTTATTACTACTGGCGCTGATAATTTTACGCAAGCAATTCGGAAGGCCGTAAAATACCGTTTAAAACCGATTGATAATAAATAGTCATCAAGGTATGAAAACAATACTTTATGATGTCCCCACTTTAACGAGATAACAACTGACTTTTATGGAAATTATTTACTTTTTATTACACTTGCTCAAAGACCCGCTCACGACGCTGCAAGATTTTCTGGCGCATTACGAGATGCTTACCTATGGGATTTTGGTTGCGATAATTTTTGTCGAAACCGGCTTAATCGTTATGCCGCTGCTGCCCGGCGATTCTTTATTGTTTGCGGTGGGGTTGTTGGCGTCATCGACCGGGAAACTGGATATTCAAATCATCATTCCGTTGCTGATTGGCGCGGCTTTGCTGGGCGATAATGTCAATCATTATGTCGGCAAGCATTTTAGTAAGTTCGTTAAATCCCGTGAGCAGATTTTATTTTTTAAACGGGAATACATTACCCAAACCGAAGCGTTCTATGAAAAACACGGCGGGAAAGCCGTTATTATGGCCCGTTTCGTCCCGATCGTTCGCACGATTGCGCCTTTCGTAGCGGGTGCGGGCAGCATGAAATACTCAAAATACATTGTTTTTTGCATCATCGGCGCAACCTTATGGGTTACGAGCATCACCTTAACCGGGTATTTTCTCGGCTCGAATGAATGGGTCAAACACAATTTCGAGAAAATCGTTTTGGGTATTGTTTTTGTGTCGTTCATGCCGATGGTTTGGCAGTTTGCAAGGGTTAAATGGCTGAAACAGGCTCAATCTATTTAAAGCGTTTCATTTTCCGCAACGACGGCTGTGACCGTGCAGAGTAAAACACAGCTAAGACCTCGTTGTCCGGAATCTGAACATAACAAACGCACAATCGATGTTTAAAAAGGTAATATCCTCTATGTTTTTATTTAACAGCCATGATGGCGGCGTGGCCGACCGGAATTTAACGCCTTCGGGTGACGAGGCGAGTCCGTTAGTGCAAAAAAAACCATCATTATTTGCAGCCTTGACCGGCGAAGAACATCCGCGCTTTATGGGTGGATTGCTGTTGATTTTAGTGCTGCTGTTGCACATATGGGCGGGGCTTTGGCTTTTAAAACCCACCGAGAAACCCAAAACGCCATCGCTGATGGTGATGGAGGTCTCGCTAGTTTCTACGCCGAGTCAAAAAGCCGAAATTACACCGCCGGCGCCCCCAAAACCGGTGCCGCCAAAACCGGAACCGCCGAAAAAACAACCCGTCAAACAGCCGGTCAAGAAAAAAATGCCGGTGATTCCCAAGCAGGCGGAGCTACCGAAACCGCAGACTATTGCTGAAGAAAAGCCGGTGCCGTCCAATTCTGCGCCGACACCTTCAGTCTCAGCGCCACCACAAGCGGTCAGTCGGCCTGCTGCTCCTGCTGTAGTCAGCAGCGAACCGAGAATCAGCACCGGCGTGATCCCATTGGAACGAATCCCTCCCAAGTACCCGGCGCGTGCGGCTAACCGCCATATCGAAGGTTGGGTGAAAATCGAATTTACTATTACCACGAGCGGTACCGTTGAAAATGCCGTCGTTGTTGAGGCGGAACCCGAGGAAATCTTTGATGAAGCTGCGTTGAAAGCGATTAATCAATGGATCTTCAAGGAAAAAATAGTTGACGGTGTAGCGGTTGAACAGCGTGCTGTTCAGACGTTGCAATTTAAATTAACAAGATAATCGGTTTACGCTTTACGGACTTACATTGGACATGCCGGGACTAATATCCAGCGGTTTTGGTATGAACTTAAAAAATAGCGATCAGTTAGATGATTGCGCCCTGTGTTTATTTGAATAACTAAAAAAGGAGATCTTAATGCCCCATCATATTGCGCCAGAAGTTATTATCGACGGTACCTTATACACGTTACTGGCCTTCTCAGTGGTCACCTGGACATTGATTTTTTTCAAGATCTGGCAGTTCACCAAGAATAGCTTTTATAACCGGGCTTTTAACAAGGCATTTTGGGATGCGGCCAATCTGGAGCAGGCAAAAACGTTGCCTGTAGAGGTCGCCAGAGGGCCGCAAGCGCGGATTGCACAGCAAGGTTTTGCATGGATGAGCGAAAGTCAGCAGTCTGAGGGGCAGAGCCTGAAATATCGCGGCGTTCCGTCTGAATTGCTTGAACATTCACTGCTGGTTCAAATGCAGCAAGAGCAACACGCAATGGAAAGCGGCCTGACCATGCTTGCCAGTATCGGCAGCACCTCGCCGTTCGTCGGCTTGTTCGGCACGGTGTTGGGTATTATGCACGCGATGCATGAGATTACTGCCAGCGGTTCAACCAGTCTGGATGTGGTGGCAGGCCCTATCGGCGACGCGTTGGTCGCTACGGCAATCGGTATCGCGGTCGCGGTGCCGGCGGTATTAGCCTATAACTTTTTCTTGCGCCGGGTTAAACAGCAACGTGCCGGATTGGAAAACTTTGTCGTCAGTTTTATGCACATCGCCTCAAGTGCGAATGTCAACGGTAAGGAGTAGACATGGCTTTTAAACCGCAATCGGAAGATGAAGGAGCGATGAGCGACATTAACGTCACTCCGCTCGTCGATGTAATGCTGGTGCTGGTGATTATTTTATTAGTGACTGCGCCGTTACTCACGCAATCCGTGCATGTTACGTTACCGAAAACCGCCGAGACCACCGCGGATATTAAAGAACAACCGTTACAGCTCGGTATCGATGCGCAGGGGGTTATCACGTTGAATAAGCTCCCAATCGCCGACCATGCCGCATTGGAGGCCGCATTGAAGGCAGAGCTTTTAAAAAATCCTGAAATCGGCCTGCATTTATATGCCGATCAGGATGTTGTTTATTCGAAGGTCGCCGAAGTCATGGCGACTGTGCAACATTCCGGGATTGTTAAAATAGCGTTCGTGACTGAGAAACAGTAGTCAATTTCCCCGCAGTAACTTAAGACATAAAGCCACGAAGAAACGGGAGGAAGCCTCCGTGAAAATCCGTATTCTTCGTGGTTTGTTAATAATTTATATACACTTTGTATACAAATTAACTCATTGATTAAGGACGGCTTTCAGTCTAATTTTATTCGGTGCGTATGGGGGCTGTGGTGTCGATCCCCTAGATCAGTGTATATTAAGCGATTAACTTTTAGCCCTTTTGTTCGAAAAGCCCTATGCGAATCCTGCCTTTTGAAGCTTTTTTACCCATTTTGTTGCACTAAGCAATGCGTTATCGCTTATTGAAATTTAAACGCATTCGGTGCAAACGACTTCGCGATGCGTGAAAAATCAACAGCTTTTGTTCAAATTTTGCCAGTCATTTAAGGTATAAAAATGCCGTTTTGCTCAAAATATATTCCGATCCTACTTGCCCTGTTTTTTCCTTCCTTATCAATGGCTGCCGATGAAGCAGGCGCTATTAGCCAAGTACAGCCATTAGATTTGACTCAGCATTGGGCCGGTTATTTGGCTTTGACAGTTTTTGCCGTTGCCTACATCCTTGCCATGACCGAGGAAGTGACCGAGTTAAAAAAATCCAAGCCGATGGTGTTTGCGGCGAGTCTCATCTGGATATTTATTGCCGTTTTTTATACCAAGGCCGGGATGAGCGAGCAAGCGGGTGTTGCGTTCCGCGCTACTCTTGAAAGTTATGGCGAGCTGTTTTTGTTCATCATGGTCTCGATGACTTATTTGAATGCGATGGAAGACCGAGGGGTATTTGACAGCCTGCGGGTCTGGTTATTGAGCAAGAACTTCAGCTATCGGCAATTATTCTGGATTACCGGTTTCCAGTCGTTCTTTATTTCGTCCGGTTGCAACAATCTGACCACAGCGTTGCTGATGGGCTCGGTTATTCTGGCGATGGGCAAAGATTGTCCGCGCTTTGTTGCCTTATCCTGCATCAATGTTGTGGTAGCCTCCAATGCGGGCGGCTCGTTCAGCCCTTTTGGCGACATCACTACGTTGCTGGTCTGGCAAAAAGGCGTTGTGCCGTTTACCGATTTCTTTTCCCTGTTGATTCCGGCCATCATCAACTTCGTAATACCTGCCGCGATCATGCATTTCTTTATTCCACAACAAAGACCCGCAGCGGTAATGGAAGCTCAGGAAATGAAGCGGGGCGCCTGGATAATCATCTTTTTGTTCGTATTGACCATTATTACCTCGGCTTGCTTCGAAAACTTCCTGGGACTGCCGCCCGCAGCCGGGATGATGATGGGATTGACCTATTTGAAGTTTTTCAGTTATTACCTGCAAAAAACCAGCAATGCTCACTCCGTATTGATACCCGTGGATTTGACCGATGTCAAAATCGATCATTTTGCGCCGATGAAATACATGAACAATCCGCCGGCAGAGGCGAATCAACAACTGGCGAAGGAGCTGCCTTTTGATATTTTTCAGAAAGTTGCCAATTTGGAATGGGACACCCTGCTGTTTTTTTACGGTGTCATGGTAGGTGTCGGAGGTCTGAGCTTCATCGGCTATATGGAAGTGGCATCCCACCATCTTTACGGCAGCATTGACCCTACTGTCGCCAATATTCTGGTGGGCTTCGCCTCAGCATTCGTGGATAACGGCACTATTATGTTGTCTGTATTGACTATGGCGCCGGATATTTCCCAAGGACAATGGCTGCTGGTAACATTGACCGCCGGTGTGGGCGGCAGCATGTTGGCGGTAGGTTCCGCAGCAGGCGTGGGCTTAATGGGACAAGCTAAAGGAATTTACACCTTCACTAGCCATTTGAAATGGGCACCGGTCATCGTATTGGGTTACTTCGGTAGCATAGCCGCTCACTTTCTTATCAATGGGCGTTATTTTTAGGCGATCCCTAAATTAACTCAAGGGAAATGCGGCTGTGATTTTACCGCCTACCTGGACAGTGTTTCGGCTGGTTTTTTTTACCTAATTCACTATTTATTATGTCGATAAGTTCACAGGGTCATTCCAAACAACAAGTAACCGTTTTAGCGCTGAGTGCAATCGGTGTTGTATTCGGTGATATTGGCACTAGCCCCTTATATGCCGTCAAGGAAGTTTTCGGCAGTCATTTGTCGATTGATAAAACTCATGTGCTAGGCGTGCTATCGCTGATTTTTTGGTCCTTGACTTTGGTTGTAACCACCAAATACGCAATCTTTATTATGCGCGCCAATAATAAAGGCGAAGGCGGCATCATGGCGCTAATGGCTTTAGCGTTGCAAAGCGCTAACGATAATCCGAAAAAAGCACGCTTTATCGTTACCATCGGTTTGCTCGGCGCCGCTTTGTTTTACGGCGACAGCATTATTACCCCTGCAATATCGGTCTTAAGTGCAGTCGAAGGTTTGCAAATCATTGCGCCTTCTTTAAGCCATTATGTATTGCCGATTGCTATTACGGTTCTCAGCGCTCTTTTCATTGTGCAAGCTAAAGGTACGGGAGCGGTCGGAAAAATGTTTTCACCCATCATGTGTCTTTGGTTTGCTATTTTGGGCATTCTCGGCATAAATAATATTATCAATACGCCCGCTGTATTGGCCGCAGTTAACCCTTATTACGCGGTTCATTTATTGCTTGAATTAGGCTGGCACGGTTTTTTAATTATGGGCGCGGTGGTTTTGGCAATAACCGGTGCCGAGGCACTTTATGCCGACATGGGGCATTTCGGTTTGAAGCCCATCCGTTATGCCTGGTTCAGCTTTGTTTTTCCTGCCTTATTACTGAACTATTTCGGACAGGGAGCGTTACTGCTTGATCACCCTGAGGCGGTGAAAAATCCATTCTATTTGATGGCGCCGACCTGGGCGATGTATCCGCTATTAATTCTGTCGACACTGGCGTCGGTTATTGCCTCCCAAGCGGTAATATCAGGAGCATTCTCGGTTACAAGACAAGCCATACAGCTTGGCTACTGTCCACGCATGAATATTTCACATACTTCGGGTCAAGAAGTAGGGCAAGTGTATATTCCTGCTATCAATTGGTTATTGATGGTCTCGGTATTTGTAGTGGTATTGAGTTTCGAGTCTTCCTCGGCACTGGCTTCCGCTTATGGCATTGCCGTTACCGGAACTATGATTGTCGATACTCTTTTGGCGTTTATCGTCATTAAAGGAATTTGGCAATGGAAAAAATCGGCCAGTGTTGCTTTTTTGACAACTTTTTTAACGGTAGATTTTTTGTTTCTTTCTTCTAACAGTTTAAAAATACCGACCGGCGGCTGGTTGCCTTTGATCATCGGAGCTGTGCTGTTCTTGATGATGACGACCTGGATTAAAGGTCGTGCCTTGTTGGCGGAATATATGGATGAGAGGCGGGTGCTGTTTGAGGACTTGGAAGATAAAATAATAAGTCATCAGGCAGTAACCGTTAAAGGCTCGGCCATTTATCTGGCTAAAAGCGTACATGGCGTGCCACAGGTGTTTTTACACAATTTCGAGCACAACCATGTATTGCATAAACAAATCATGGTGTTAACCATTGTCACTAAAGATGAGCCGTACGTTGATGTGGCGCACCGGATCAAAATTCGCGCATTTGGCAAGAATAACAATTTTTATCGGGTTAAACTTTATTATGGTTTTATGCAAAATCCTGATGTGAGACAAGCTTTGGAACAGTGCGCTCAGGAAGGCTTAAACATCGATTTCAAGCAGACATCGTTTTTTATCGGTAGTGAAAGAGTCTCTTTCCGGAAAAAAAGTCCCATGCCTAAATGGCGCAGACCCTTATTCAGGTTTTTATTCCACAATGCCTCAAGCGCGATAGAATTTTTCAAAATTCCCGTTGAGCGCGTCATTGAGCTGGGTATCCGTATCGAACTTTAGCGGTGTGTAAGGGGGCGACTTTTGTTCGTCAATTCAATTGCTTATTGGAGTCTGTCCGGGAATTGTGTTTTCACAAAAGTCTATTGCTGACCTCTAACACGAAATCTTCGTTTATACCGCTACTGCGTTCAAATTCTCGTCTTCATACAAGCGTGTTTTCTTCCAGCCGGCAAATTTGCCGTCATAAAATTCAAGATCATTATCAATTGAAAATTCATAACAACTTCTGAACAGCTTGGCGGTACGAAACGCATGCAATTCATCATCCGCCGTTACTTTATCGACATTGCCAACCTGAAAGGTTTTATTCCTGGATTTGCAATTGCTGACCCAAAAAACGGTATAGCAAAGATAGCTTTTGTCTTTGCGATGATCATACTTGATGGTTCTGGACACGCCCGTGACACCGGTGGTGGTTTTATTTTTGGGCGGCTTAAGAAATCGTGTCTTGCTGCCTTTTAAAACGGTCAGCATTTGATCACGCCAGGTAATTGCGGCTTTCAACGATTTCCCTTTGTTGCCCCACAATTTATGTGAAAAATAGCGGCTGCTTTCTTTGCCGCGCCTTACGATGCGTACCTGAAAACCGAATACATCGGGTTCGGTAATATGTTTATTTTTTGCCATGATAGAATTCCATCAAACGAATGAATTGAATGAATTTAACAGCCAAGTTAGGGCGACAGGCTTCAAAAAAACCTGAGGATGGTAAATCCCTGACTCTATTGTAAGCTATTGATGACAAATTATGTCTAAAATTTAAATTAAAGCAAGCTAAAAATAACAACAATTTCGCTAATCCCTACTAATCTAGTGTACAATTTCACCAATCCACTGCTTCAGTGGCTAACACTAAAGTTAACAGTCTTTTGCTTTTTCACTATTTATTTGGAGATAATCAATGAGCGTATTAGTCGGTAAACAAGCACCTGATTTTACAGTTCCTGCCGTTCTGGGCGATGGTCAAATAGTTGATTCATTTAGTTTTTCTGAGGCGACTAGCGGCAAATATGCGGTAGTGTTTTTCTACCCGTTAGATTTCACCTTTGTTTGTCCAAGTGAGTTGATCGCTTTAGATCACCGTATGGATGCATTCAAAAGCCGTAATGTCGAAGTGATTGCCGTGTCTATAGACTCTCATTTCACCCACAACGCATGGCGTAATACGCCCGTCAATAAAGGCGGTATAGGTCCTGTCCGTTACACAATGGCTGCGGATATATCTCACTCTATTTGTAAAGATTATGATGTTGAAGCGAGTGGTGGCGTGGCTTACCGCGGCACATTCCTGATCGATCGCGCCGGTATGGTTCGTCATCAGGTTGTTAACGATCTGCCTTTAGGCCGCGACATGGATGAACTGTTGCGCATGATTGATGCCTTACAATTCCACGAAGAACATGGCGAAGTATGTCCAGCCGGCTGGCATAAAGGCGATTCAGGTATGAATGCAAATCCTGCCGGTGTTGCGGAATACTTGGATAAAAATGCCGACAAGCTGTAAGTAACAGCCGGTTATTGGGTGGGTCCAACAGGCCGTCCAATATAAAATAAAAAAGGCTTAGACATTGATTGTCTAAGCCTTTTTTATTGCAGCCGGAGAGGATAAGCTGGCGGATTAATTCTCGGGCAAAGCGATGTTGATATTCCTTGGCAGCATGAGGGGAGGGGTTAGGCTTGCTCGCTATTCCGGTTTGTTTTGTGCGACAGCCGGCGCTTCATCGAGAAATTTTCGATAATTAATTGAAACCTTAAGCCCTGCAAAGCGCCCGGCCATTCTAACCAACTCCTGGGTCCTTTTATCAAAGCTGATTTTAACCTCGTTTAAAGCGCGATCCTCATAGCCTTCTTCTATATGATGAGTTTCCAGCAGAAAACGGTAAATATAGACTTCCTGTTCTCCTTCATCCTTGATTTCAAAAGGTTCACCCAGTTGTGCCAGAACGGCCGGTTTTTTGGGCAAATCATCGGAAATTTTTTCCAGCAATGCCGAGTTGGCTTTGAGCTGTTGTTTTTCTTTGTCGATTTCGGCTCCGCCTATAGAGCGTAAAGAAACCTCTAAAAACTTGGGCGGGGCAATCGCCAAAAAAAGTGAAGAAAACGACCAGGCAATCAAACGATTTTCTTTATTAAAATTTAAATCCGAATAAAATTTTACTTCCGGCTTGATCAGGTTATTGTTGCCGTCAACCTTGCGAAACCAGTATCGCCAGCGTCTGCCTTCCGGTGTTGGATCATCCTGGCTGGCATAAAGTTTGGACAGGGAAACAAAATCCTTGCTGTAAAGAATGGGATCCTTGAAGCGCAAGGTGAATTCATCATTGGCTACGACGGAAAAGTGGCGGTCGAACTCATCCATCTGCAGGTAGACCTGATAAGCTCTAATCCAGTACATGCAACCGGATAATGAAGCTGTCAGTGCCAGTAAAAAAATAATGCGAAGGCTTCGTTTGATTATTCCGGTTTTCATGGGATTGGTGATTAATGTCGTGTTTCGGAATTCGGAACGGTACTTTTCTGAGACAGGATATTCTCCACGTCAACTTTATCAAAGCGGTAGTGTTCGCTACAGAATTCGCAGTTTACTTCAATAATATCGCGCTCCTTTAGAATATCTTCCAGTTCGGTCCGGCCCATAGCGAATAATGTTTTTTCGATGTTCGACCGTGAACAGGCGCAGCTGAATTCAACCGGTTCTGCGTCAAACAGCCTGACTTTTTCCTGATTGAACAATCGATACAATAGCTGTTCACAGTCCAGCTCGAACAGTTCCTGCTCGGTTACTGTGTTTGCCAGTATTTCGATATGCTCCCAATCAGCCTCATAATTTTCCTGCGCCGGAAGTTCCTGCAATAATAATCCTACGGCATGGGTTGCATTGGCAAATAGCCACAAGCGAGTCTTAAGTTGCTCGGATTGCTCAAAATAGGTTTGCAATACAGTCGCCAAATTGTTGCCCTGAAGCGGGACGATGCCCTGATAAGGCGCGCCGTTTTCCGATTCTATGGTTAACACCAGTCGCCCTTGACCGAACATGGCTTCTAACGGACCGGCGGCTATGTTTTCCTTACCTCTTACCAAGCCTCTTATTTTTCGCTGATCCGTAGCCTGCGCAACCAGGGTTTTAATATCACCGTCGCCTTGGGCCTGAAGGATCATCGAGCCTTTAAACTTGACGGTAGCCGACAACATAACTACGGCCGCCAGCGCTTGTCCCAACTGCTGCTGCACGATTTCAGAACCGCGCTGATGAAGTTTTGCCGCTTGCCAGCTGGTGGTTAATTTGACCCATTCTCCGCGAACGCCCAGCTCTTCAAATAAAAAACGGCGTAATAAATCTTGCTCTATCATGTTTCTCCAGTTAAAAAATCGTGCATTTTGTTACATCAGGATCATAATAATCCTTGCCCAAACAGTCTTATAAAAATACCACAAGCCATGATTTTTTCGTCAAAAAAACTTACTCTACCTGATCCCAAAGAAGCTTTACCCGGCCGAAATACCCCTATGCCTGTTACAAACCGGCATTTTGTAACAGGCAACCCGATAGTTCCACCGTTTCCGGAGACTATGGAGCAGGCCTTGTTTGGAATGGGCTGCTTTTGGGGAGCGGAACGGAAATTTTGGCAATGTCCCGGTGTGTTTAGCACTGCAGTCGGATATACCGGCGGTTATACCCCCAATCCGACTTATGAGGAGTTATGTACCGGTTTAACCGGGCATAATGAGGTTGTCAAAGTTATTTATGATCCGGTTCTTGTTTCATACCGCGAATTGCTCCGGCTTTTTTGGGAATCCCACAACCCCACGCAAGGCATGAGACAAGGCAATGATAGAGGGACGCAATATAGATCCGGTATTTATACCTATACCCTGCAACAACTCGATGAAGCGCTTGAATCAAAACAACACTATCAGCATCAACTTACTCAAGCAGGTTTTGAACAAATAACTACCGAGATCATGCCGGCAAGTGAGTTTTATTATGCCGAAGATATGCACCAACAATATCTGGCTAAGAATCCTATGGGATACTGCGGTTTAGGCGGGCTAGGCGTGGTTTCTGACTAGCGTTTGATTACACAAGACAAAAAAAAGGCGGTTTAAAAAAACCGCCTTGGAATATATTTAGGAAGAATATAACGCAACTTTTCAGCTATGGTGCTCTACAAGAGCCTTAAAAGTTAGGTTAATAATATCAATAAATAGTGCAACACAAAATGTGACATATTGTCGCAGTTTAATTCTTGTTTAATTTTTAATTAAAGTCCCGATAATATACTTTTAAATACTCTTGGTTTTTTATTTTTAAGTTACTTCTAACAACACACTGTTCTTATAAAAATGCTCTCATACGCTGCACCTAAGTCAGAATTTTCTGCTCGGCAAAACTTGAAGTGGCTGTTTATCCTCAGAAACTTGATGATGCTCAGCGAGGTTATACTCATTGTTTTATCCGTATACGGCCTTAATATTCGTTTGCCGGAGCAGCCGCTCTGGCTGGTGATAATGTCGATAGGCGTCGTTAATGTTTATACCTCAATGCGCTTGGAGACCGACGATCCCGTTACGGAATTGGAAATATTTTCTCAGTTAGTTATTGATGTTTTTGGTATTACAGCATTGTTGTACTTAACCGGAGGCGCATCAAACCCTATTACTTGGGTATTCCTGTTGCCTCTCATTATTACAGCCATCATGCTGCACCAATCCTATGCCTGGTATATGGTGATTTTAACCACCTCCATGTATACGGCATTAATGGCCTACAATATTCCGCTGCCATCGATAGAGCCGCACATGCCTAACCCGGAAATGCAGTATTCCGATACAAGGAATTATGAGTTGTTGCAACAGGTTCATGCCATGAGCGATAGTCATTATTTTAATCTGCACATTTTTGGTATGTGGTTTGGTTTTGTATTTAGCGCCGGTTTGGTTGCATTCTTTGTGGTTGAGTTGGCTAAAACGCTCAAGGCGCAGGAGCGAAATCTGGCCGAAGCCAGGGAAAATGCATTAAGGGATGAGCGTGTTGTGGCATTAGGCACGTTAGCGGCCAGTGCCGCTCATGATATGGGAACGCCATTGGGTACTATTGCTATTGTGGCTCATGAGCTAGAGCAAGAGTTCCCTGTCCACCGCTTTCCGGATTTGCACGAGAAATTACTGATCATGCAACAACAGATTGACCGGTGTAAAACAGCGCTATCGGTGATGTCGGCCTCTGCCGGTGAAATGCGCGCCGAATCAGGTAGTGCCATGCTGCTAACTGATTATATTGATGAAGTCATTAATCAATGGCGCACTCATAAACCGACGGCAAAGCTCTGTTTTTTTATCGATCCTGAAGTTGCAATGCAGGCAAAAATCATTGCCGAACTCACCCTGACTCACTCGATTATTAACATTTTAAACAATGCCGCTGAAGCGTCTCCGCCGGAAAAGGGTATCGAATTCCATGCGTCATGGGATTTAGACTACGCCGTTATTAAAATCAGGGATTTCGGTCCCGGCCTGCCGCCGGAATTAATCGATTTTGCTGGTAAACAACCCGTTATCAGCAAAAAACGCGGTTTAGGCGTGGGGTTGTTCTTGGCTTATTCCACCATCAATCGCCTGGGCGGTAAAATTAACCTTTACAACAGCGAGTCGGGCGGAGCCTGTGTGGAAATCACCCTTCCTCTTTTAAATACAGAGAACAATAATGACAACCCAGGAAATGGATAAACCCCGGCTGTTGCTGGTGGATGATGACGAGACTTTTTGTAAGGTGCTAAAGAGTGCATTAGAAAAGCGAAATTATGAGGTATTGGTCGCTAACGACGTCAAAACCGGAATAGCATTTGCCGAGCGTTATCTGCCCGAATATGCGGTGATCGATTTGCGTATCGGTCATGAGTCCGGTTTGGAATTGGTGAAAAAACTGATCTCTTTGGATGACAATACTGTTTGTGTCATGTTAACCGGTTTTGCCAGCATTGCTACAGCGGTCGAAGCAATAAAACTGGGTGCCACGCATTATTTAACCAAGCCGGCCAATGCGGATGAAATTGTAAACGCCCTGCATAAAAATGATGGTGATTCATCGGTCTCGATTAGTGAAAACCCCTTATCTGTAAAACGTTTGGAATGGGAGCACCTGCAAAAAGTGCTGATGCAGCACGACGGCAATATTTCGGCTGCCGCCAGGGCGTTAAATATGCATAGGCGCACGCTGCAAAGGAAGCTGGATAAAAAACCGGTGAGAGAGTAGTCAGTCGTTCTAAAGAAGATTCTTGGAGGGGTGTGGGGCTGTCGTTTAGTTAAACCGACTCCAAAGCGTTATGTATGCATCTACGGGGTAGATTGCTAACGCCACCTTTACTGTCGTCATCCGCAACGGCGATAAGAAGAGCACAGCCCTAAGTTTTTTGCTGAAACAGCAGTAATTGCGTTCTCGATCCAGCCATCTCCCGGCTTGGCAATTTTAAGTGCAATTCCCTCTAATTCCGGCAACTTTATTTCAATTCATTACGCCTTAGACGGCAACATTTATTGCCGGTAACATCCTTTGCCAGGCTTGTGCCTCACTAGGCTTATAAAGATATTTCAATTAATTTTCAATGGGTTGTTGCGTGGTCTCTTGCCTCTTTACAATTGTCGGTAATTCTCATTGCATCATTAATTCTGATGCGATTGGTGTTTTTTTATTTATAGTTTTGACACGACGCCGTATCTCATGATAAAAAGTACCCTGTCGTTTATTACTTAATTCGACAAGCAACTCAATAGAGCAATTTGTTGAGTGGCTCCCTTTGAGGAAAGGGAATAATAAAATAAAATAATATAAACTATTCGAGGATTTTAAAATGGCTGAAGAACAAGAAAAAGATAACACATGGTTGATCGCTGGTGTTGCTATTGCTGCTGTTATTGTTTTAGTTGTGATGTTGAAACAGGACGAAACCAAGCATTTACAAAGTGGTGCTGTTGCAGCGAGTAATGCTGAAGTGTTCTCGAAAATTGATGCGAAAAAAACCAGTAACAACACTGGTAACGTAGGTAATTAAAATAATTCCCCCCGTTATGAAAATAGCGGGGGGTGTTGTTACTGCTCGGCACCTTTATATCCTGAATCTGCAAGTCCCTCTTACACCAGCAACATAAAGTTTCGAACCTAATCGATACGCCCCTCCAAAGAAAGCCCTAACATTTCAACGCATGAATTGAAATTTATAATGCTCGATTGCCGTAAAACCTACGGAATTTTTGAAGTGTTAGCTATATATCCTTTTCCAACAGCAGGATTTTTTCTTCCAACATTTTTACTCTTTTCAATAGCTCAGGCAGTTTGCTGATAGCGATTTGCTCTTTATAAGCGGTCTTCTTGTCTTTTGCCGGACTGCCGAAAACTTGCGTACCGGCTTTGACATCGCCTGCCACGCCGGAGCGCGCCATGACTACAGCGCCTTGACCAATCGTAACATGGTCGGCAATGCCCGAACTTCCGGCCAGAATCGCATAGTCTTCAATGTTGCAGGAGCCGGATACGCCCGTTAAACCGCACATGATGACGTGTTTGCCGACTTTATTATTGTGTCCGATCTGCACCAGATTATCGATTTTACTGCCCGCTCCTATTAAGGTGCTTCCCAATGCGCCCCTGTCTATGCAAGTGTTAGCGCCAATCTCGACATTGTCTTCAATAACCACATTGCCGACCTGGGGAACTTTGACATGCTGATTATTCCTGAACTTATAACCAAAACCGTCAGCGCCAATGATGGCTCCTGAATGAATAATGACATTGTTCCCTATGACCACGTCATCATAAATAACGGCATAAGGATAAATTCGGCAGTTTTTGCCTATTTTTACATTTTTACCAAGATAAGCGCCTGCGTGTATTTCGCTGCCATCGCCGAGAGTTGAATTTTCGCCAATTACTGCATAAGGCCCGATATACAGTTCATCGCCTAGCATTACATTAGCTTCAAGCACTGCCTGCGGCGCAATTTGTCGCCCATAAATCCTGGCAGGATGCAGTAATTCGACTGCTTTGATAAAGCTGACTTCCGGGTCGGGGCAAATTAACAGCGCCATGCCTTCAGGTACGTTTTCAACACCAAAACCTTCCGCAATAAAGCAAGCCGAAGCCGTTGAATCCTTAATATGCCGGGTATAGCGACTGTTGGTCAACTGTGTGACTTGGCCCAGGTGTGCTGACGTAATCTCTGCCGCTGAATGGATGGTTGCCGATGGATCTCCACCTTCAATCCGCGCACCACAAAAATCGGCAAGTTCTTTTAATGTAATCGACATGTTTGTCTCTGCTGTTATTTTGAATAGCGCCAAAACAGCCGGCACGTTGTTGGAAATATAAAGTAAGTGTAGCAAATCTAATAAACAACCACATTACCTGTATTGGGCTGCTCACCGGAATGATAAGGTTGGCAATGTACCCGATTTAATTTAATTTTTCTGTTTTACAGCGCGCAGAAGTCAATTTTGGTTGCGCAGCCAATGTCCCGACTTGCCGCCATCTTTCTCCAGTAATCGGACCGACTGGATGACCATGCCCCTGTCTACGGCTTTGCACATATCGTAAATGGTGAGTAATGCAATCTGTGTGGCATTAAGCGCTTCCATTTCTACGCCGGTTTGTCCGTTGGTTTTTACAGTGGTTTGGCAGCGTATCCGGTTGCTGTCGATTTCAGCGCTCAGCTTGATTTCTACATGCGTTAAAGGCAGCGGATGACAGAGCGGGATCAGGTCCGCAGTTTTCTTGCTGGCCATGATGCCGGCTATTCTCGCTATAGCCAGAACGTCGCCTTTTTTGTGACCGCCGTCTACGATCAGCTTGAGCGTAGACGGCTGCATTTCAATATAGCCTTCGGTGACGGCTGTACGCTGAGTGATCGCCTTTTCGCCGACGTCAACCATGTGAGCTTCGCCGGATTGATTAAAATGGGTTAATGCAGTCATTTTTCTGTAAAATTATCAGTGAAAGGGCAGGCACGTTTTTATTATAACAACTGCCGGTTAAGAAAACTAAAAAGGCGACCGACAGGTCTTCCATGCAATGCACCTCGTGCTAATTCTATTTTTTGTGACTGAGTGACTGATCATGTCAATTAAGGTACGTTATTTCGCCAGCTTGAAAGAAAGTATCGGCCGCTCGGAAGATAATCTGGAGTTTTCAGGATTGGTTACAGTCGGCGATGTATGGCACAGGGCTAATCCGGATAAAGCACTGCCGGATAATAGTTTGGCGGCGGTGAATATGGACTATGTTGAATTAAATAGCGCTGTCAAGGACGGTGATGAAGTGGCTTTTTTTCCGCCGGTGACCGGGGGCTGACCATGGACATAAAAATTTGTGCGGCCCCCTTCGACCCCTGGCAGGAAATTCAGAGTCATCAACATTCGGCAAATAATATGGCCGGTAAGTTTGGCGCGACCAGTATCTTTATAGGCACGATGCGCGATTTCAATGAAGGCGATGATGTTAAGGGCATGACGCTGGAACATTATCCCGGCATGACCGAAAAACAGCTGGAAAAAATCGTTGCCGAAGCCATGCGGCAATGGCCGGTTATCGATACGTTGGTGGTGCATCGAGTGGGTGATATTCTGCCCAATGAGCCGATCGTGTTGGTGGCGGTGTGGACATCGCACCGTGGTGACGCGTTTGATGCAAGTCGATACATCATGGAAGCGTTAAAGTCGAGAGCGCCTTTCTGGAAAAAGGAATTGTTAAAATCCCAAGCCGAGCGTTGGCTGGAAAAAAATACTGACGGTTATAGTTAACCGACCCGTTGTTGTTAGTTTTATAGGAAATACCTGAATGCAGGGACAATTAAGAAAAATGCACGCCCGGCTGGAGTCGGGTAGCTCAAAACCGGTTCAGTACGAGTTACCGTTAGGCGACCAGTTGGTCGCTTTAAATCCGCTGATCGGCAAGTCAATTAAACTGACTTATACCGGTAAGATCCTGTGTGTGCATTGCAGCAGGTCAATTAAAAAGAGCTTTAATCAGGGCTATTGCTACCCTTGCTTTATCTCGCTGGCGCAATGCGATATGTGCATCATGAAACCGGAAACCTGCCACTATGAGGCCGGCACCTGCAGGGAGCCTTCATGGGGTGAGGAATTCTGTTTTCAGCCGCATGTGGTTTATCTGGCTAATTCCAGCGGTATTAAGGTCGGCATTACCCGGCAGACGCAAATCCCGACGCGCTGGATAGATCAGGGGGCGGTGCAGGCGTTGCCGATTTTTAAAGTACAGTCGCGTTATATTTCCGGTTTGATTGAGATCGCTATCGCCAAACATGTCAGCGATAAAACAAGTTGGCAGCAAATGCTTAAAAGTAAGGCTGAGCCTATCGATCTGGTTGCAAAGCGGGATGAATTAATCGCCATTTGTTCAGTGGAGTTGGCCGAGGTTACCCAACGTTTCGGTCAACAGGCAACCGAGTTTTTAGCCAATGAGACGCCTGTGGATATTCATTTTCCGGTGGATAGCTATCCGCTCAAGGTTAAGTCATTTAATCTTGATAAGAACGCTGAAGTATCAGGGGTGCTGCACGGTATTAAAGGGCAATATTTATTGCTGGATACCGGCGTCATTAATATCCGCAAGTTTGCCGGTTATGAGATTGAGTTGTCAGAGTAGAAGCCTCGCGGTAACAGCCATATCAGATCCAAGGCCGGCATCATCAGCTTTTCTTTAAATCCAAGGATAACGCCTTTTGTAACGATATTTTTATTCTTCCATTTTAATGATAAGCAATAATTGATTGTCCGGCCAGACAGGAATTAAAAAGGTCAAGAGATGCGTGTACAATTTGACCAAAAACCAAGTAAAATGCTCACATTACGTTGCCTGAAAAAGGCGGCTACCAGCAGCAGTCTATATGACGTTCTTTAAAATACACCGGGTATTTGGGTCTTAAGTTTTTAAAAACACATATAATCGGCTTAATTCGAAAGTTTATTTGAGGGTATTAGCGTGGAGCTAAACGGCGCACAAATTGTAGTTCAGAGTCTCAAGGACGAAGGCGTAGAATATATTTTTGGCTATCCCGGCGGGGCGGTATTGCATTTATACGATGCCATTTTCCAGCAGGATGATGTCAAACACATCCTTGTTCGGCACGAACAGGGCGCGACTCATGCGGCGGACGGCTATGCACGCGCCACCGGCAAACCCGGCGTCGTTCTGGTTACTTCAGGCCCTGGCGCCACCAATGCGGTCACCGGCATTGCCACCGCTTATATGGATTCGATTCCGATGGTGGTTATTTCCGGCCAGGTACCGTCGCCGGTCATCGGCAGCGATGCGTTCCAGGAAGTCGACATGGTCGGCATTACCCGGCCGTGCGTGAAGCATAATTTCCTGGTCAAAGACGTCACCAAACTGGCTGAAACCATCAAGAAGGCATTTTATGTGGCGACAACCGGCCGCCCCGGTCCCGTTGTCGTTGACGTGCCTAAAGACATCACCGATCCCAGAATCAAAGTACCTTACAAGTACCCTAAAAAAGTGTCCATCCGTTCCTATAATCCGGCGGTTACCGGTCATAAGGGGCAGATTAAAAAAGCGGTGGATTTATTATTGACCGCACAAAAGCCGATCATTTATTCCGGCGGCGGCGTGATTTTGGGTGAAGCCAGCAAGGAATTGACCGAATTCGCGCACACCTTGGGCTTTCCTATTACCAATACCTTGATGGGGCTGGGCGCTTATCCTGCAACCGACAAACAGTTCGTCGGCATGCTCGGGATGCACGGCACTTATGAGGCCAACATGGCGATGCATGACAGCGATGTGATTATCGCTATCGGTGCGCGTTTTGACGACCGCGTTACCGGCAAGCTGGACGAATTTTGCCCGCATGCCCAAATCATCCATATCGATGTCGATCCTGCGTCTATCTCCAAAACCGTTAAGGTTGCAATTCCTATCGTCGGCGAAGTTAAACCGGTATTGGAGCAGATGATGGAAATGATCAGGGAAAGCAAAAAGAAACCATCCAAGAAAGCCTTGGAAAACTGGTGGAAACAGATCGACGAATGGCGCGCCGTTAAGTGCATGGAATACGACCGCAACAGCCGCTTGATCAAGCCGCAATACGTGATCGAGCAGTTGTACGAAGTCACCAAAGGCGAGGCGTATATCACCTCGGATGTAGGTCAGCATCAAATGTGGGCGGCCCAGTATTACCCGTTCGACAAGCCGCGACATTGGATTAATTCGGGCGGTTTGGGCACGATGGGCTTCGGCTTGCCTGCTGCTATCGGTGTTAAGTTGGCGTTTCCCGATTCCGAAGTCGCTTGTGTGACCGGCGACGGCAGTATCCAGATGTGCATTCAGGAATTATCGACTGCATTGCAATACAATGCGCCGGTAAAAATCATCAACCTGAATAACAGCTATTTGGGCATGGTTCGCCAATGGCAGGAATTTACCTACGAAAGCCGTTACTCGCATTCGTACATGGATACCATTCCGGACTTCGTCAAACTGGCGGAGGCTTACGGTCATGTCGGTATGCGTATCGATAAGCCCGAGGAAGTCAGACCGGCGCTGGAAGAAGCTTTTGCGATGAAAGACCGCACGGTGTTCTTGGACATCCTGACCGACCGAACCGAAAATGTTTACCCGATGATTGAAGCAGGAAAAGCCCATAACGATATGACCTTAAGAGTCGCGGACGGCACATCAACCGACAGGGAATTGGCGTAATGAGACATATTATTTCTATCCTGATTGAAAACGAATCCGGCGCGTTATCGCGGGTGGCAGGCTTGTTTTCCGCGCGCGGCTACAATATCGAGTCCTTGACCGTAGCGCCTACCGAAGATCCTAGTCTGTCGCGTATGACCTTGGTCACCCGGGGCAGCGATGACATTATTGAGCAAATCACCAAGCAGCTGAATAAACTGATCGATGTGGTTAAATTGATAGACTTGGCCGAGTCCGATCATATTGAACGGGAACTGATGATGGTCAAGATCAAGACCTCCGACCAGACCCGCGAAGAAATCAGAGGCATAGCGGCTATATTTCGCGGCAAGATTATCGATGTGACGCCGACCACTTATGTCGTGGAGATGACCGGCCCTTCCAGTAAACTGGATGCCTTTATCGCCGCCATCGATAGCGATACCATTATTGAAGTCGTTCGTTCCGGCCCGACCGGTATCTCAAGAGGCGAAAAAGGGCTGCATTTGTAAGCTTTAGCCTTTCACCTTATTAATTTTAAACACCCCAAAAACAGGAAAAACCATGCAAGTTTATTACGACAAAGATGCCGATCTTTCAATCATCAAAGGCAAAAAAGTAGCCATTATCGGTTACGGATCGCAAGGCCATGCCCATGCTCTTAATCTAAAAGAATCCGGCGTTTCAGTTGTCGTGGGCTTGCGCACAGGATCACCTTCAGTGGCTAAGGCTGAAGCGCATGGTTTAACCGTACAACCGGTTGCACAAGCGGTTGCCGGCGCGGACATCGTCATGATTTTGACGCCTGATGAATTTCAATCAAAATTGTATAAAGACGAAATTGAACCCAACATCAAACAAGGTGCGGTATTAGCATTTGCCCACGGCTTTGCAATTTTATTCAACCAAGTCGTGCCACGCACCGATTTGGACGTGATCATGATCGCGCCTAAAGCACCGGGGCACACTGTTCGTTCTGAATTCGTACGCGGCGGCGGCGTTCCTGACTTAATCGCAGTTCATCAAGATGCTTCAGGTACAGCGAAAGCGATTTGTTTATCGTATGCCTCTGCTATCGGCGGCGGTCGTTCAGGCATCATCGAAACCACGTTCCGCGACGAATGTGAAACCGATTTATTCGGCGAACAAGCGGTATTATGCGGCGGTGCGGTTGAACTCGTAAAAATGGGTTTTGAAACCTTGGTTGAGGCGGGTTACGAGCCTGAAATGGCCTACTTTGAATGCTTGCACGAATTAAAGTTGATTGTTGATTTAATGTTTGAAGGCGGCATTGCCAACATGAACTACTCGATCTCCAACAATGCAGAGTATGGCGAATATGTTACCGGCCCCAAAGTCATCAACGAAGAAAGCCGTTGGGCGATGCGTGAAGCGTTGAAAAACATCAGAAACGGTGAGTACGCGAAGCAGTTCATTATGGAAGGCATGACCAACTATCCTGAAATGACCGCCAAGCGTCGTTTAAATGCAGAGCATCCGATTGAAGTTGTCGGTGCAAAACTGCGCAGCATGATGCCTTGGATTAAAGCCAACCAGATTGTTGATAAAACCAAAAACTGATCTTAAGTCGGTTTAAGCGTTTAAAAAAAGCCCGTCTTCATGATGGGCTTTTTTTTGCTAAGCGCGGTAGATTCTTCGTGGCGTATTAATCAAGCTGCTAAGTTGATGCTTATTGCAAATTTCGAGGATAATCACCTTAGTCTCACCATTAAAACATCAATAATAGAGCAGATGACTGATGAATAAACTACTGAAAAACTCCATCTGGATACTGATTGCTGCGCTTGGTGCGGCAGCCGTCGGTGGTATCGCTTTAAATCGCGGCGAGAGCATCAATACGCTGTGGTTTGTAACCGCCGCCTTATGTGTTTACGCGATTGCCTATCGTTTTTATGCGGCGTGGATTGCCGCGACGGTATTGGTAATTGACGAGACGCGGGCGACACCGGCCGAGCGGTTGGATAACGGCCGTGATTTTGTGCCGACCAATAAATGGATCGTGTTCGGTCATCATTTTGCGGCGATTGCCGGACCTGGGCCGTTGGTGGGGCCGACGCTGGCCGCGCAGTTCGGGTATTTGCCGGGAACGCTGTGGATATTGTTCGGCGCGGTATTGGGCGGTTGCGTGCAGGATATGGTGACGCTGTTTTTGTCGACCCGGCGCGACGCCAAAAGTCTGGGACAGATGGCGCGCGACGAGCTGGGCGCATTGGGCGGCACGGCGGCGCTGATCGGCACCTTTGCGATCATGATCATCCTGATTGCGGTGCTGGGACTGGTCGTTGTTAACGCGATGAAGCACAGTCCGTGGGCGACGGCTACCGTGTCGGCGACTATTCCGATTGCGATGATAGTCGGCCTGTATATGCGCAGTTTCCGTCCCAGCCAAGTGCTGGAAGCTTCAGCGTTGGGCGTGATTTTGTTGTTGCTGGCCGTGGTCGGCGGCGGCTGGATCGATCACAATCCTACCTTGCGCACTTGGTTCGATCACGAAGGCTTGACGCTGGCCTGGTGGGTGATGGCTTACGGTTTTGCGGCCGCGATTTTGCCGGTTTGGTTATTGCTTGCGCCGCGCGATTATCTGTCGACTTACGTGAAGCTGGGCACTATCACCTTGCTGGCGGTGGCGATCATCATGTTGCAACCGACAGTGAAAATGCCCGCAGTGACGCAGTTCATCGACGGCACCGGACCCATTTTCGGCGGCAAGTTATTTCCGTTCGTGTTTATCACCATCGCTTGCGGCGCAATTTCCGGCTTCCATGCGCTGATCGCTTCCGGCACCACGCCGAAACTGCTCAGTAATGAACGCGATATACGCATGATCGGCTACGGCGGCATGTTGCTGGAATCCTTTGTCGCGATTATGGCGATGATGGCCGCGACCGTGCTCGATCCCGGCGTGTTTTTTGCGATCAACAGCCCGGCGGGCGTGGTCGGCAAGGAGGCTATCGATGCCGTCGCCAAAATCTCATCATGGGGCTTTCCGGTTACCGTAGATCAGATGCAGCTTTTAGCCAATCAAATGGGTGAGGCAACGCTGTTTGCGCGCACCGGCGGCGCGCCGTCTTTAGCCGTCGGCATGGCAAGCATTTTCGGCAGCGCGTTCGGCGAGAGCATGCTGGCCTTGTGGTACCACTTTGCGATCATGTTCGAGGCTATTTTTATACTCACCACGCTGGATGCCGGAACTCGCGTTGGGCGGTTCATGTTGCAGGATATGCTCGGCAATATCTGGCCGAAAATGGCGGAAACCTCGTGGATGCCGTCGGTGGTTTTGACCAGCGGTCTGGTGGTGGCGGGCTGGGGCTACTTTCTCTATATCGGCGTGATTGATCCGAATGGCGGGGTTAATATTTTGTGGCCGTTGTTCGGTATCGCCAACCAAATGCTGGCGGCGATTGCGTTGTGCGTGGCGACCGGCATTTTAATTAAATCCGACAAGCTCAAATACGCTTGGGTGACCGGTTTGCCGCTGACCTGGCTGGTGACAATCACCAGTGCAGCGGCCTGGGAGAAAATCGCCAGCGACAATATACGCATCGGTTTCTTTTCAGCGGCCAACGATCTGGCCGATAAGCTGGCGGCAGGCGCTTTGCCGCCGGAGAAAGCGGCTGTTACGCCGCAGTTGATCTTCAATCTGCATCTGGACGGCTGGCTGACCTTGTTTTTTGTGGTTTTGTTGTGGCTGATCGTGTTCGACATGCTGCGGGTTTGCAGCCGTTATCTGGCCGGAAAGCCGGTACTGCCGCTTACGGAATCGCCGCATACCCAGAGCCGCTTGGTTGAAGATTGGGTGAGGGACTGATGCTGAGCAAGCTCAAAGCGTTTTGGCGGATGGTGCGTCGTCTTTCCGGGGACGACGCCTATGAACGCTATTTGCAGCACCATGCAGAGCATCATCAGACCGATACGCCGATGAGTAAAGAGGCTTTTTTCAAGCAATGGCAGGATGAAAAGTGGAATGGGATTAAGCGGTGTTGTTAGGTTGCGCTAAAGCAGACCTTCCAGGTTTTTAAAACCTGGAAGGTCTAAATCTGTGCGATTAACCAAACCTCCCAGGTCTTAAAGACTTGGGAGGTTTAACTCTCAAGGTTAAAATATGTCAAAAGAAACGCTCTTAATCAATGGCCACTACTACCACATCTACAACCGCGGCAATAACGGCGAAGACTTATTTCCTGAAGAGCGGAATTATCATCATTTTCTCAAACTTTACCTCCGTTATATTTATCCGGTTGCCGATACCTACGCATATTGCTTGATGAAAAACCACTTCCATTTGCTGGTCAGAATTAACCCGAAGCCAGACCTTCCAGGTTTTAAAAACCTGGAAGGTCTAACTCAGCACAACTATTCACAACCGTTTTCAAATTTATTTAATGCTTACACTAAAGCAATTAACAAGGCTTACGGCCGATCAGGCAGTTTATTCGAAAAAAATTTCAACCGTATCTTGATCGACACAGACCGCTATTTCGTTCACCTGATCAGCTATATTCACCGTAACCCGCAAAAACACGGGTTTACTGACGACTTTCGCACTTACCCTCATTCTTCCTATCAAACGATTCGACATCAGAAACAAAGCCGCATCGAGCATCAACAAGTTTTACAATGGTTCGGTAGTATGCAGTCCTTTGAAAATTATCATCAGCAATTCGAGGAAGGACAAATTCAGCATTTGATTGAAAACGATAATTGCCCATCCTTTAAGACATCGGCCAGGTTGGGGTAGCAAAAAAGGTTCGAATTTGACACAGCTCATTGGAGTGAGAAACTCGCCACGAAGAACATAAGGTTTTTTCGTGATGATAATTTTAACTAAACCTTTTGAATTTATGACATTCCATACCCATCAACCCAACCGCCAGACGCTCTATGTCGCTATAGCACTGGTTCTAGGCATTATCATTGGCGAGTTGATTAACCTAACTCTGGGCGGCACTGAGACCTTAAAGCAGATCGTCGGAATTTTTTCTGCGCTGACCGATATTTTCCTGCGTTTGGTCAAGATGATTATCGCGCCGTTGGTTTTTTCCACGCTGGTGGTGGGCATGGCCAAAATGGGCGATATTCACACCGTCGGTCGGGTCGGCATCAAGGCGATGCTGTGGTTTTTCTCGGCGTCGATTTTCAGTCTGTTGCTGGGCATGTTGCTGGTGAATGTGTTTGAACCGGGCAGTTCTTTGCACATGGCGCTACCCGAGATTGGGGCCAAGACCGGATTGCCGGAGACTGCGCCGACACTGGGCAATTTTGTCTCGCACATGTTCCCGAAAAGTATTATCGAAGCCATGGCGAGTAACGAGATTTTACAGATCGTGGTGTTTTCGATGTTCTTCGGCGTGGCCTGCGCTTCGCTGGGCGAGCTGGCTCATCCGACCGTCAAGCTACTCGATTCGCTGACGCATATCATGTTGAAAGTTACCGGCTACGTGATGCACACCGCGCCGGTTGCGGTGTTTTCGGCGGTGGCCTCGGTCATCGCGCAAAACGGCATCGGCGTGTTGCTGTCTTACGGCCAATTCATCGGCGAGTTTTATCTCGGATTATTACTGCTGTGCGGTGCGCTGGGTTGCGTCGGCTTTTTGATTCTGGGGCGCAAAATCCTGTCCCTGATTCGTCATATCCGCGAGCCGATGCTGCTGGCTTTCGGCACCGCCAGCAGCGAGAGCGCTTACCCGAAACTGTTGCAGCAACTGGAGCGCTTCGGTTGCGACGAGAAAGTCTGCGGCCTGGTGCTGCCGCTTGGTTATTCGTTCAATCTGGACGGCAGCATGATGTATATGACTTTTGCCGTGCTGTTTATCGCTCAAGCCTACGGCATCGACATGGCGTTGGGCGACCAGCTGATTATGTTGCTGACGCTGCTGTTCACCAGCAAGGGCGTGGCCGGTGTACCCAGAGCCTCGTTAATCGTCATTGCGGCTACTCTGTCGATGTTTCACATCCCCGAGGCCGGTTTGCTGTTGTTGTTGGCTGTCGATCAGGTTTTGGATATGGGGCGTAGCGCGACCAACGTGTTCGGTAACAGCATCGCCGCCGCAGTGGTAAGCCGCTGGGAGAAAGCTCTGCGATAGCGTTTTCGGTTATTTGCAAGAATCAGGGTAGGACGGCTAAAGGTCTTTTAAATTACAGTACCGTTTGGCAGCAGGTGTTCGCCTGCTACTTCCGACAACTCCTCCAAAATAGCCATACGGGTTTCAATGAGTTCATGAAGGTGTTTGGCGCGCGGTTGCGGCATGGTGATTTGCCATTCACGGACAATACGTCCGGGCGTACCTCCCATCAGCATAATGCGATCACCGAGCATGAGCGCTTCGTCAATATCGTGAGTAACCAACAATACGGCATTACGGCGACGGGCAATCAACTTTAACAATAATTGCTGCATGTTAAACCGTGTAATCGCATCAAGGGCGCTGAACGGTTCATCCATCAACAAAATGTCAGGGCTTTTAACCAAGGCTCTTGCCAATGCGACCCGTTGCGCCATCCCGCCCGATAATTGATCGGGATAAACATGTGCGAAATCCCGTAATCCAACCCATTGCAAGGCTGTGTCGGTTTGCGTTTGAATCTCGGCCTGGCTGATTTTGGATTCGCGATGTAAGGTCAACGGAAAAGCGGTATTTTGATGCACATTAAGCCAAGGCAATAAGCAAGGATCTTGAAATACCAAGCCAATGCTTGCATCCGGTTTATGAACCGGTTTTCCTTTAAATAGAATTTCACCGCCATCAACCGGGTGTAATCCGGCTAAAGCTTTTAACAGTGACGATTTACCGCAACCGCTCGCGCCGAGCAGACAAACGACTTCGTGCGCTTTAACTTCAAAAGTGATGTTTGAAAAAACTTGCCGATTGCCTTGGTAAGCTTTCGATAAGTTATTGGCTTGCAATAAAGGCGTATTCAATGACTGATGCCTCGCTGGGCCAGACAGGCTAATTCGCGGCGTAGATGTTTAATGGCCGGGGTGACAATCGCAATAAAATAGGCTTCGCGAAGTTTTCGTTGTGCCGCCGAATGCGTCAGGTAACCTTTAGCGCCTTGGTGCAGCATGGCCGCTTGTGCGGCGCGTAAAGACAGCTCGCCGCCGGCCAGGCGTACTTTTAATACATCGGGCAGAATCGGAGCATTTGGGTCGGTATCCAATAGCACCGCCAAGCGATAGGTTTCCTGATGGGCCGATGCCAATACTTCCGATAAATCATCGGCTTGATCGTCAAGATATTGGTTAATAGACGACTGCGTTGAACTGACGGCGGCAATCAAATCGATACAGCTGCTAATCAGTCCAAGTCCCATGCCCATCTGTCCCAAAATCATCCCCGGTTTGATTTTTGCCAGATAAGCCACCGAATCTTCGGCATGCGTCAACACTCGATGATCGCTAATTAAACAATCCCGAAACCGGCAAGCCAGCGTTCCCGTTCCTTCCAGGGCAGTGAAATGCGTACCCTCCACCAAACGAAAACCGTCCTGGTTGCAATCGACGACAAAAAATACCAATCGCCCGTCATTTTCTAATGGGCAACCGGTAACGAAATAATGACCTTTGCCAAGATTGGATACCCACGGCAAGTTACCGTTGATAAGGTAGCCTCCGGGAACACGGCGGGCTTTCAGCAAGGCGCGTTCAATGCCGCCATGGGCTTTTAAGGTGTTAGATAAACCGGTCCCGCCAAGCAAGCGGCCGCAGGCCAGATCCGCTAAAAGCTCATTTTTAACACTGTTGTTATCGGACAATTGCAGGTAGCGCAGACAGGCGGTTTGACACCAGATTAAAAACGCCGAAGACAGGCAGACTTTAGCCGTCTGCTCCATAACCTCTATGCTGTGGGCCAAGCCGAGACCATTGCCGCCATAAGCCGGCGAGACGACACCGGCAAACCCGCCCAGAGCGCCTAATGAATGCAAAAAATCCTGCGGATATTCACCATCAAGATCAATTGCAGTGACGCGCGGTTTTAACTGATCGGCGATTAACTGCTTAACCTCAGTCATCGCCGATAATTGATGGCGCAGAGAATCGTTGTTGAGAGGGCTCATCGCATTCATAAGGTTATTAAGGTTGGTGATTGAAGGTGCGGATTTAGCTTGACGAGACTTCAACCGCAACAGCATTGCGTAAAGTATTGGCAACCGGCGACCACTGGTTGGCATGGGCAATAATGTCTTGTAAGACTTCGGGAGAAGCGTCGCCGTCAACGCTGATGTCGACGCGAATTGCCGTAAAGCCCAAACGCTTTTCCAATGACAAATCGCCGACGCCCCAAACCGCGGTAACGTTAATATCGCCTTCCAACGCTAATTCCAATTTGCCTAAAGCAATGCCGCGCGCGGTCGCATTGGCATGGATGCCTACCGACAAACAAGCGCCCAATGCGGCTAATAAGGCTTCCGAAGGATTAGGCGCGGTATCTTCGCCAAGCAAGTGCGGCGGTTCGTCAATGACGTAAGGCGCCAGGTTACGAATGTAGGTTAAATTACGGAATTGCCCTTCGCAAACGGTCTTTGCTTTCAAGGTTACGAAGGCATCGGGATTGGCTTTACCTTTTTCAGACAAGTTTTCTAAACCCGATTTATCAATAGGGCGGAGTAAATCGGGGTACAGGCAGCCAGTATGTTCATTAGTCATAAAATGTCTCGTATTAAATTTAAAATTGCATGAGCCGATATTCTATTTTTTGCCTAAATGCATTGAAATGTGCGGGAATCGCAATGTTGTGTTCATTCGTCTGTTTTTGCCGTGAATTTAATTCGATGCGTTGTTCCGGTCATGAACGCAGTGTCTTATAAAAAGACGCGCGGACAAGTCCAGTAAATAGCCGATTAAGCCGATCACTAAAATGACCGCCATCAATTCCGAGTAAGCCAAACGATCGCGGGTATCGAGAATAAAATAGCCAAGCCCCGCACTGACGCCGAGCATCTCGGCCGGAACCAGTACGATCCAAACGATGCCGATTGCCAGACGGATGCCCGTTAACGCGTGCGCGACAATGGCCGGTACGATGATGCGCGTGACCGTTTCCCCGCGGGTTGCACACAGGCTGTTCGCCAAGGCAAGGTTAGCCAGCGCGGATCGACGGCATGCACACCGGCCGATACATTCAGTATGATCGGCCAGACTGCCGCGATAGTGAGCAGGAAATAAACGGGCGCATCGCCGATTCCAAAAACCATAACCGCTAACGGCATCCAGGAAATAGGCGAAATCATGCGGATAAACTGGAACAAAGGACTGGTCGCTTTTTCCAGCCGTTTGGATAAACCCACGACAATGCCAAGAGGAATGCCGACTAATAAAGCAAACAACAGGCTCAATAACACCCGTTGCAGGCTGACGGCAATATGAGTGAATATCTCGCCGCTTTGTAATAACTGCAACAAAGCGCTAAAGCAGGCATCGGGCGCAAAGCCAGCCAGGATGGCGTTCTGATGCAAGAGCGGGCTTGTGCCTAACCACCACCACAACACAGCAAGCAAAATACCCGATAGCGCAAGTGATATTGAATTCCCCAGCCGTTTTATACGTGAGCTAAAAAATTGGAACCTAGGCGTCCGAATATCAACGGACAACGCGCTCATGCCAGTTTTTCCTTACGTAACAAGGAATCGGGTAAATCAAAGACTTTAGCGCCGCCCGCTTTTTCAATCGCCTTGCGCACGAAACGGTCATCGACCAAATCCTTAGCCACAAAGCCCGGATTAAGTGAATCTAAAAATTTAACATCGCCTTCAACATGCGTCAGTTTTAACAAGCGCACCAGTTCCTCGGTATAAGACGGATAAGGATAAGGCTGAAAATCAATGCGCCGTTGTTGCCAATCCACATGCTGCAATGCGCCTTGCTTGCTGTAAGTGTCGGCATCGTAATAAGAAAGCGCGCGTTCAAGGACCGCTTGCGGGTGCGGCGTGTAATTGTTGCCGCTTTCTTTTGACAATATTTGCGCGGTTTCCTGGCGATTCTCGCGTATCCAGCGTTGCGCTTTGACAATTGAATTAACGACGCCTTGCGACCATTCCGGACGCAGTTCTAAATCCGCTTCGCGCATAAACACGACGCAACACGCGTGTGCTTGCCAAACATCGCCGGTAAACCGGAGGATTTTGCCGACTTTTAAATTTTCAGCCGCCGCATTGAAAGGTTCGGCAACGATGTAACCGGCAATACTGCCGTTAGCCAACGCCGAAACCATGTCAGGCGGCGGCATGATGACCAGGTTGACTTCGTTGGCTTTATTGGCGGATTTGGATGTTTTGGAAATAGCAACCAAGCCTTCTTGACGCAATAAATGTTGCAGAATGACATTGTGGATTGAAAACCAGAAAGGCACGGCAACCGTTTTACCGGCTAAATCGCGAATGCTGTTGATGTCGGGCGCGACAGTCAACGCTGAGCCGTTAACATGATTCCAGGCGACGATTTTTGCCGGAAATTTGCTGCCGTAACGAACCATCAGCGCTGTCGGCGCTAACAAGTGGATAACATCGATTTGTCCGGCTAAAAACGCTTCGACCAGTTGCGGCCAAGCGCGGAAAAGCTTGGGTTGTTCTACGTCGAGCCCTTCTTCTGCATAGAATTTTTTAGCATGCGCAACCAGAAAAGGCGACGCATCGGTAATCGGCAAATAGCCGATCCGCAACGGATGCAAAGGTTGGCTGTTGCCGATACCGTCAGCCGTTGCCGCACGCACTATTTTATTCGGCAATAACGCGGCGGCGCTCAGCACGGCGGTCAATTGCATAAAATCGCGCCGCGACATGGAGCAGCATGAACAGGCTCCCAATTGATGTAAGTCTTGATCGTTTTGCGTTGTGACGGGTGGGTGTTTTTTTCGCATCGTTTTATCCTTTAAAAGCTCGCATTAAATTCCACAAAAGCAAAATCGGCATCTCGCTTATTGCGATAAAAATTGTCTACATAATTGCCGCCAAAAGCATGGGCGTAGTAGGCAGTCCAAGATAATTGCTTGGTGATGTTATGGGTGAAACTCAAATCAACCAGTTCGCCTATCGTGCTGTTACCGGTTGCCGGGCGGCCTAAAAAGCCGAAGGAGCTGTCGCGTGAACTGGTGCCGGAACCTGCGTAAAATAAGTCGTTGGTTTCAGCCAATGACAAATGGTGAAAATCAATACCGACTTTTGTTGTTGACGTTGGCGTAACAATGAACTGTGCAAAAGCATCGTTCAGGTTCATCAGGTTAAAAAATGGGAATTTGGCGTAGAGACGAACGGTTGGTAAAACCTGAAAGAAAGTGCCGTGTTTACCGTCGTTTGCGTTGCTGTCGCCGGAACTTTGAAAATAGCCGCCTCTTAACCAGGGTTTTAACGGCAATTCACTGAATTGATAGCCTGCTTCCAGATCAAAAGCATAGGCTTGCTGACTCTGATTGCCCCAATCGCCAAACTGGTAAGCTCCCCAAAGCAGACCGTCGACAGCGCCTGGGCCTACTTTTTGTACCGTCAACCAATGGGTGCCGAGCGTGTGGATTTGCAGACTTTGTTGGCTGAGCAACGGTCTTTGATTGGCCGCCCTGTTATCGATAACCTGGGTATTACGGTTATCGCCGTAATACAAATAGAACAGTCGGCTTTCAGTACCCGCTAGCAGCGCATCTTTTTTACTGGTGAGCGCGGCATAAACAAGATCGACTTTACTGATTTCATCTTGAGCATTTAAATTAAAGCCGCCTTGAGTAGGATGCGTTGCGCTTGCAGTGAAATTATATTTAGGTTGATCGTAACCTATCGATACGCCATCGAAATTCCGTGTGGCATGAGCAAAATCGAAAGTCCCCAGCAAGCGTTGTGAAACGCGCGTCAATTTGAGGGTATCGAATTTCGCATCCCCCGTTTTATATTCCAAACCGTCCAGCACTTCAAAACGGCCTAATTTCACATTGGCGCCTTTAAAACCTAAGGGTGTTAGTTTGAAATTCAAATAAGCCTGTTTCAGGTGCACATCACTGGGCGAATCGTTACGGTTGTTTTCGGTGTAATACAAAGCGCCCAAGCCTAATGCGCCGCCGGGTGTTGCCAACGCATTATTAGGCAAGCCGTAAACGCCGCTGTATTCGCCTTGCACATAGCCATCGAGATATTGGCTGGTGGCTTCCAACCCTAAACGGGCTCTAAGCCCCCAAAAGTCATAGTCATTGTTGTTATTTGTTCCGACCGGTTGAAAAAAATCATAGGCTTCGTAACGTGCGCGAAATTCACCGGTAAGACGGAGATTATCAGTCAGTTGACCCAATGGTTTTTCAGGAGGCGTATCCGCTTTAACGGAATGGGCGTAAAGACTAATCGACAGCATTCCCAAAATAATCGGCAGAGATGGCTTACTGGATGGTTTAACAACTATTTGTTCACGCTTTAAGTCAATTATTGGTTTGCCGTCACGCATAATATTTCTACCTTGCCGCTTATAAAATTCAGTAGGTTGAAATTCTATGGGCATTAAAGTTTTATTAAAATGCTCATAAATCCCGATATTCTGCTTATTCGTCTATTGTTTGATTTTTTGGCGTTGATGCAGAAGTCCGTAAAAATCCGGCAAGCTTTTATCGATTGAATTTTTGCAATAGCGTTCATTCACCGTCCGAAATACCGAACCGCCAATTAGGCAGAAAGCGGCATTGTTCTGTGCGGGTAGGGATAAATTGATAACTGATGTTACTCACTGTCCACGAAAAGCACGAAAAGCACGAAAAAACATCAGCCGCATGTTTTTCGTTTACGCTGTAATCATTCACAGCTCTTCGACTACTCTCAGGACGTGCGTGTGACCGGATGCGCTTCGCGCTTTAACGGGGCCTGTATCCGTGCCGGTATGACGGGCTCCTTTTTAATCAGGAGAATGGGTTTTGCTTATTGCAGCCTTGAGCCCGGTTTTTTTTCGTGCTTTTCGTGCCTTTCGTGGACTACGCTTTTTTATCCTGTGCGTGCGTAACATCAGTTGGTAAGGGGAAAACTCACGATCGGTTGATATGCATCAACGCTTTTGCTAAAAACGATCAGGATTAAACAAAATGATTGGGAAGCGCATCGGTTGACTTGGATTTTATGTCGAATTTATTACGGGTACGTTGATAAGCTCCAGGTTGTTGCCCGATAGTTCTTTTAAAAGCTTTAGAAAAAGCCGATTCGGATTGGTAGCCCACTTTTTCAGCGGTCTGGGTGATGCTGCACCCTTGACGTAACAATTGCGCGGCGATTTTCATCCGCAGCATCACTAAAAAGAGGTTAGGCGGCTGCCCCGCTATTTGGCTAAACCGTTTAAAAAACGTTGCACGCGACATGTAACTAAAATCAGCCATTACATCAACAGGCCATGCTTTCTCGGGTTCTTTAATCATTGCTTCCAATAGCCTTGCAAATTCGGGACTTTGCACCACGGCCCATAAACCCGCCGATATTTTTTGCGTGAGCGCCATTTGCCGAATGACATAAAAAAACAGGATGTCGGTTAAACGGACGATGAGCTGCGAAGGCACATCACCGGATTGCTTAGCCTCGGCAATAATAAGGTCGAATATCGCACGAGTGCCTGCTGCTAATTCAATATTGTCCGCACGGATGATCAAATAATCGGGAAAAGAATTCATCAGCATTTCGCTCAGCCCCGATTTGAAGTTAAAAAAGCCGCAAGCCAATGCAACGGCATTCTCTACACTTTCATCAATCGGCATCATAGAACCTTCTCTGACAAGGCATAACGCCGGATCATCGGGGGTTTCGTTCGGACTTAGGTAATGCAGGGTTTCTCGCAGAAAAAACACCGCATCGCCACGGTGTAACGGAATGCTATCTTGATGTTCCGGTAAGTGCATCCAGCAGCGGCCATTTAAAACCAAATGAAAACCTGCCCGCATATATTCGGAGGGTGCGGCACGCCACATGCCGCAATACTGACCGACATGAAACAAGGTCGTTTGGAGTTCAAGACTGGATAGAAGCCAATTGGCTAAATTATCGGTTGACGGTCGCATTTGTATTCTCAACATACTGTTATTAAAAATAAAAAACCAATGATTAGCCGTTAGGCTAAAGCTGTTTCCAGTATAGAGGAGGCTTTTGATTTGAAGAAATGACTTTTATTGAAGTGGATTTCTCAAAAAAGCATATCTAATTATTTAGGGTTATTAATAAAAATTAGTTGAGTTTTTAATAAGAAATTGATGTCACGCATGGCGTAGAAAAAAGCTTATCATTCAGGCATGAAAAAAGAGAAACTTGAACCATACGCCGATATTTGATCAGTAACAGCGGCTATGCGACCGCAACCGGCTTATCAGTGGATAGAACGGCAACAAATAAAGACTGCGTAACATTCGTTATTACAACAGGTTTTTTCAGGCAACGTCCGACATTCAGTCAAAGAATATTTTTGGCTAAATAAAAAAAAGTAGTTACCATCAACCTAATATCAACTCTAGTAGTGTTAAAAAATATGCCGCATAGAAGTTTTAAGACGAGTAAACCAAAATCCACAATTACTGTGCTTCCGGATTTGGGCGTGACTGAGCAGGATTTTATCGCCGATTTCAAGCGTTATTACAGTCACCGTCTGGGACGGGATGAAAACTGTACATCGCCGCATTATGCCTACGAGGCGCTGTCGATGGCTATCAGCGACCGGCTCATCGAGCGGTGGAAGAGAACTTATAATACTTACAAGGATACGGATTGCAAGAGGGCTTACTATCTGTCGATGGAGTTTTTAATGGGCCGCACTTTAAGCAATGCCATGCTGAATCTGGGCATTACCGAGGCGGTTGAGCAGGCCATGTACGATTTGGGGCTGGAGATTGAAGAGCTGATTGAAAGCGAACCGGATGCCGGTTTGGGCAATGGGGGCTTGGGGCGTTTGGCCGCCTGTTTTATCGATAGCTGTGCAACTTTGCGGTTGCCGGTGACCGGCTACGGTTTGCGTTATGAATATGGGATGTTTTCGCAGGATATTGTCAATGGCGAGCAGGTCGAAAAGCCGGATCATTGGCTGCGTAACGGCAATGTGTGGGAAATTGAACGTCCCGAATATACGCACAGGATTAAGTTTGGCGGGCATACCGAATCGCATATTGACGAGCTCGGCAATAAAAGGACCAGCTGGATAGATACGCAGGATATACTCGCGGTTCCTTACGATACGCCGATTCCCGGATACCGGAACGGCACGGTGAACACCTTGCGCTTATGGAAAGCCACGGCGACTGAAGAATTTAATCTACAGGAGTTTAATGCCGGAGATTACGCGGAATCGGTGGCGGCAAAAAATACCGCCGAAAATATCACCATGGTGCTATACCCGAATGACGCCAACGAAAACGGTAAGGCATTGCGTCTGCGCCAGCAATACCTGCTCGCTTCCGCCAGTTTGCAGGATGTGATCGACAGCTGGGTCGGTCGTCACGGCAACGATTTTTCCGAGTTTGCGGCGAAGAATACCTTCCAGTTAAACGACACGCATCCGAGCATAGCGGTTGCTGAATTAATGCGCTTACTGATGGATGTCCACGGCTTGGTCTGGGATGATGCCTGGGCGATCACTCGTAAAACGATGGCCTACACCAATCATACTTTGTTGCCGGAGGCTCTGGAGCGCTGGTCGGTTAATCTGTTTAAACAGATGCTGCCGAGGCTGATGGAGATTATCTTCGATATTAATGCCCATTTTATGGCCGAAGTATCCGCGCATTGGCCGGGCGATATAGGCCGGTTAACTCGTATGTCCATTATTGAGGAAGGCAACGAGCAATACGTCAGGATGGCCTATCTGGCTATTGTCGGCAGCTATTCGGTCAACGGCGTTGCCGCGTTGCATTCGAAATTGTTGCAGCAAGGCTTGTTTCGTGATTTTTACGAGTTTTGGCCGGGCAAGTTCAACAATAAAACCAATGGTGTTACCCCGCGTCGTTGGCTGGCGGCGTGTAATCCGGAACTGGCCGAACTGATCACCGCAACGATAGGCAACGGCTGGCTGACGGATTTGTCGCTGTTAAAGAAGCTTGAACCTTTTGCCGAAGATAAGACGTTCCGTAAACGCTGGTATGAAATCAAGCAAGGCGCAAAGCAAAAGCTGATCGATTACAAGAAGCTTGAACATGATGTCGATTTTAATGTTGACGCGATTTTTGATGTACAGGTCAAGCGTGTTCATGAATACAAACGCCAGCTGTTGAATGTACTGCATGTGATTCATCTGTACGACCGCATTAAGCGCGGCGATACCGCGAACTGGACGGATCGTTGTGTATTGATCGGCGGGAAAGCGGCGCCGGGTTATTACATGGCGAAAAAAATCATCAAGCTGATCAATAATGTCTCAAATGTCATTAATTCCGATCCCGATGTGGGCAGGAAATTAAAGCTGGTTTTTTTGCCTAATTATCGGGTTTCCGCGATGGAGAAAATCTGTCCGGGCGCCGATCTTTCCGAGCAAATTTCAACCGCCGGCAAGGAAGCGTCGGGCACCGGCAATATGAAATTTATGATGAACGGCGCGTTGACTATCGGTACGCTGGATGGCGCCAATATTGAGATTCGCGAAGAAGTTGGCGATGAGAATTTTTTCCTGTTCGGCTTGACCGAAGAGCAGGTTGAAGAAATGAGCCATCACTATGATCCTAATGCAATTATCAATCAGGATGAGGATTTGCTAAGGGTCATTAGGCTGCTTGAGTGCGGGCATTTTAACCAATTCGAACCGGGGCTTTTTGACGATATTTTGGCGTCAATAAAAAGCCCGCACGACCCCTGGATGACGGCAGCCGATTTCCGTAGCTTCATTGATGCGCAAAAACGTGTGGAAGCGGCTTACAAGGATCAGGAACACTGGCTCAAAATGAGTATCTTAAATTGCGCCGGTAGCGGTAAGTTTTCTACCGACAGGACCATCACTGATTATAACAACGAAATCTGGAAACTGGCGCCGGTCAGTATCAAGTTCTGATCGTGTTTCATATTGTTTTGTTTGAGCCGGAAATTCCCGCTAATACCGGGAATATTATCCGGCTATGCGCCAATACCGGTATGCAGCTGCATTTGATCAAGCCCTTGGGGTTTGAATTGGATGACAAGAAATTGCGTAGGGCAGGGCTGGATTACCATGAATGGGTGGCGGTGAAAGAGCACGATTCGTTGGCTGATTTTGTAGACAGTGTTAAGCCGGGGCGGATTTTCGCTCTGACGACCAAAGGCACGCAGATTTACAGTGAGGTGAGTTTTCAGGCTGAGGATGCTTTTTTGTTCGGCCCCGAGACGCGCGGTTTGCCTGCCACGGTATTGGCGGAATTGGGATCAGAGCAGTGTTTGTATTTGCCGATGCAGGCGGAAAGCCGGAGCCTGAATTTGTCCAATACCGTTTCTATTGTCTTGTATGAGGCTTGGCGGCAGATGGATTTTGCGGGGGCGGTAATAAAACAGGTATAAAAATTATCACCACGAAGACACGGAGGACGCGAAGTCTTATTGCTTCGTGCTCTTCGTGTCTCGGCAATTGCTCCTGCATTCCCCGCAGGGATCTGGGGAATGCAGAGAAATGACTGGATCATTTCCTGCCCATGCAGTTGTTCGTGGTGAATAAAATCTTTTAAGTGCTCATTACAATGAAGCGTCTCTAAGACTCAGCCTTTTGCTCCCGAGCCAGCAGGTTTTGTACAGCTGCCAGCGGGGCCAAGCCTTCATATAAAACCTTGTAGGTTTGTTCGGTTATCGGCATGTCTACGCCGTATTTTTTAGCGAGTAAAAAGGTTTCCTTTGCCGCTGAAATGCCTTCGATTTCCTGGCCTATTTCCTTTATGGCGGTATGTGTGTCTTTGCCCTGTCCCAAGGCTAAACCGAAACGCCGGTTTCTGGATTGGTTGTCGGTGCAGGTCAAAATAAGGTCGCCCAGTCCCGCCAGTCCCATAAAGGTTTCCTGTTTTCCGCCAAGTTTGACGCCCAGGCGAATGATTTCGTTCAGCCCACGGGTGATCAAGGCGGCCCGAGTGTTGGCGCCAAAGCCCAGTCCGTCGGCAATACCGGCGGCTATCGCCATGACGTTTTTTACCGCACCGCCGACTTCCACGCCAATCAAGTCCGAGTTGGTGTAAGTCCGAAAACGCTCACTGTGCAGGATGTCGGCAAGAAGGCCGGCAAAATCCGGCTGTGATGAAGCAATCGTGATGGCTGTCGGCAGCTCGGCTGCGACTTCGCTTGCAAAGCTGGGGCCTGAAAGTAAGGCTGCCGGGGTTTGCGTAGAGAATATATCGGCGACTACTTCGTGAAGCAAGGAGCCGTTATCAGGATTAAAGCCTTTGGTTGCCCAAGCTATTTGTACGTCGCTGGATAAATACGCTTTGAGCTTAAGTAAGGTATCTTTAAATGCATGGCTGGGTACGGAGACCAGTATCAGGCTACAGAAGTCGGCGACTTCGGCCAAGTTGGACGTCACAGTGAGGTTGTCAGGGAAAGTCAGGCCGGGCAAGTAGCGTTTGTTTTCACGATCCTGTGCCAGCGCTGCCATGTGCTCAGGATTATGGCCCCATAACAGCGTCCGGCAGCCGTTTCTGGCTGCCAGAATTGCCAGAGCCGTTCCCCAAGAACCTGCGCCCAGGACGGCTATTTTTTTATTCATCGAACGATTTAATTAATGGCGTCAGAGCCGGGTGCTTGTTGAGCTTGTTGCAAATGTTGCGAGTATAAGGCGTCAAAATTTACCGGAGCTAAAAGCATCTGCGGAAAGCCGCCTTTGGTGACGAGGTCGGAAATGGCCTCTCTCGCGTAAGGAAACAGAATGTTGGGGCAGAAGCTGCCAACCATCGGGCCCATTTCTTCATTAGTGAAACCGCCTAAAGAGAAAATACCTGCCTGATTAACTTCAACAAGATAGGCTGTTGCATCGCCGTTTTTTACGGTGATGGTTACCGCAAGGGCTACTTCGTACATTGAATTTTCTAAAGGCAAGACATTGGTGCCCAGATTAAAGTCGACAGTGGGTTCCCATTTTTCGGTGAATACTTTAGGCGAGTTAGGCGTCTCAAAAGACATGTCTTTAGTATAAATTTTTTGGATAGAAAATTGTTTTTCTATGGCGTTGGTTGCTTCGGTCATGATGGATTTCTATGTGTAGGATTTAATGTGATGGCTACTTTTAGCAAAGATTTAGTTTTTGAGCTTGCCGGTCGATTTTATAGGCAATTTGTAGTCGTTTTCCCAAGCTTGCATGCCGCCGGTGATAACGAAAACCTGCTCGAAACCTGCTTTAGTTAATATTTTTCCGGCCGATGCTGAACGGGTGCTGGTTTGACAGGCAATAAGGACAGGTTTGTTTTTGTATGTTTCCAGTTTTGACAAGTGAGCAGGTAAGTTGCCCAGTGGCGTGTTGATTGCGTTTTCAATATGACCTTTAAGAAACTCTTCCGGTTCACGTACATCGATAACAATTGTATCGCTATCGTTCATTTTGGCGACAGCCAGTAAAGGCGAAACGGCACCGAATTTTTTGAATGCGGTATCGAATAATTCCTGAATTAACAGATAAGTAACTACCGCCAGAGCGAGGCTTAAGATGTAATGATTTAAAATAAATTCTAGATAACGTTCCATGGATTAAGTTGTCAAAGTTAAGTGAAAAGATGAATTATTGGTTAGGGCAGAAAACATCGCGCATCATTTTAATGAGTAACAGCATACGGGCGTCGTCAATAAAGTAATAAACACGGTTGGCCTGTTTTTTAGAACCGAGAATATTTTTGTCCTTAAGAATCGCCAGATGCTGGGAAATATTGCTCTGGCTGGTGCCGACCTGGTCGACGATTTGTTGCACGCAGATTGAATCACTGCCCAGAACGCACAATATTTTTAAACGTAATGGATGCGACATTGCCTTTAAGCAGTGGGCCGCTCTGGCTATGTCGGCATCGTTTATGCTTGTGTTCTGGCCTTTAATTCCCATAGGTCTGTTTAATGTTTCTAGTCTATTGAATCTGATTAAAAAAGAACCCGTGAAGAATTATTTATACACAACTGCTGTCAACGTGTATTAATATAATAGCTACTTGATTACGTGGTTGGCATGTTGCCAAAATACAAAAACCAGTGAATCTGGCAAAATAATACATCACTACGACCATTTTGGGTAATGAAGAATCAAATGGAGTACAAAGTGATTTATTTTGTCCGGGGAGTATTGATGCGGATTTTTTTTAGTATCGGGAGATAAAGATAAAGATGTTTAATCGGCCAAAGCCTATGGTATTGCTGATCCTTGACGGATTCGGTTATTCGTTGGACAAAGAATACAATGCTATTGCAATGGCTAACACACCTTTCGCTTATCAAATTTGTTTAATCTGTGGATGAGAAATAAGCTGGTTTTTTGTTTTTTACTGAGTGCGTTCGCTCATGAGGGCAGGGCGGAAATCTCGGAAAAAAACGAAGAGCTCACTGAAGTTCAATCGGGTATTAAGGCGGCCGACCAAAATATGCAGCGCATTCAGCTGCAAAAAAATACTTTAAACACGCAGCTGGGTGAAGTTGAGAAGCTCTATGGAAGGACGGCCGCTTTATTAAAGACATTGCAAGGTCAGGTTGAGCAAAAACGCCAGAACCTGAGTAAGATCCAACAGGAAAAACAGAGTCTTCAGGATGAAGTCGCTAAACAAAATAAAGAATTAGCAGGTCAAATAAAAGCTGCCTATGCAATGGGGCAAAAGGAACAATTGAAGTTGTTGCTTAATCAGCAAGATCCTGCATTATCCAGCCGGATGCTGGTGTATTACGATTACCTTAATAAGGCTCGCCTGACAAAATTGGCCGGCATTTCGGAGTCTATGCAGCATCTGGAGCGGCTCGGTAAGCAGCAACAGCATGAAACCGAGCTTTTAGAGAAAAATCTTGAGCAAAAGAAATCCGAACAGATAGCTGTAGACGGCGTTAGAAAACGAAGATCTGAATTGCTGACGCAATTAAAAAGCGACTTTTCTTCAAATGAACAACAAATAATTCATTTGAAAGAAAGTGAAAATAAGCTGAAAAATCTGGTATCTTCATTGCAAAGATCAACCAACGATCTTACGTTTGAGGTTGAGCAAACAAAAAAATTGCACAAGGCCGCTGAGGTTCCGTCCGAACCAGCCAAAGACTTGCCGGATGCCAAGGACGATTTTTCTAAACTTAAGGGCGACTTTTCTTCGCTTAAGGGACAGTTGCCTTGGCCGGTTAAGGGGCGATTAACTAATAAGTTCGGCAGTGCGCGAGCCGAGAGTACTGAGAGCATTTGGGATGGCGTGTTAATTGACGCCAGTGAGGGAACGGAGATACGTGCGATTACCAGCGGGAAAGTGGTTTATTCTGATTGGCTTCGCGGTTATGGCTTGTTGATTATCATTGATCACGGCAAGGGCTACATGACTCTTTACGCGTTTAATCAGAGTGTATATCGGCAGGTTGGTGAGTGGGTGGATGCTGGTGAAGTCGTTGCTTCAGTGGGGCAAAGCGGTGGTCGTAGCCATCCCGGGTTGTATTTTGGAATACGCAACAAAGGTAAACCGGTTGATCCGCTTGAGTGGTGCCGAAAGTAATCGGGATCAAGTTAGTTAGCTGTTTAATGGCCATGTTTTGGAAAATCGAGTGTTTGGAGTTTTAAGGTACATGTTAAAAAAGAAAAATATTTTCATTTTGTCCTTAGGGATTATGTTGGGTGTTTTTATGGGTATCTGCGGCAGTGTCTTTGCCGAGCGCGATAATGCTGAACCTGTAGCGGATGCAACGGAAGCCCTGCCCTATGAGGACTTACGCACATTCACGGAAATTTTTGGCCGAATTAAAAGGGATTATGTTGAGCCCGTTTCTGACAAAAAATTATTGGAAGATGCCATTCGAGGCATGTTGAGTGGGCTTGATCCTCATTCCGCTTATTTGGTTGCCGAGGAATACCAGGAATTAAAAGAAGGCACCACAGGTCAGTTCGGCGGCCTGGGCATCGAAGTTACGATGGAAAACGGCTTTGTTAAAGTGGTTTCCCCTATCGACGATACACCCGCCCAGAGAGCAGGCATTAAAACCGGAGACCTGATTGTCAGACTTGATGATCAGCCGGTAAAAGGAATGACCTTGGCTGATGCCGTCAAACTTATGCGTGGCGAGCCGGGCAGTAAGATTTTGCTGACGGTTGTTCGTGAAGGGATGGAAGCGCCTTTAAAAATATCCCTGACCCGTGACATCATCAAAGTTAAAAGCGTAAAAAACCGGATGCTGGAAAAAGGTTATGGTTATGTGCGCATCAGCAGTTTTCAATCGGGAACCGGTGAAAGCCTGAAAGAAGCATTAGCCGCGCTGAAAAAGGAAAACGCAGGAAACCTGAAAGGCTTGGTGCTGGATTTACGGAATAATCCGGGCGGAGTATTGAATGCGGCAGTTGAGGTGAGTGACGCGTTCATCAAGAGCGGTCTGATTGTTTACACCGAAGGCCGTATTGAAAATTCGGAAATGCGCTTTAATGCCGCTCCCGATGATCTTATCGACGGTGCGCCGATGGTCGTGTTGATTAATGCCGGTTCCGCATCAGCCTCGGAGATTGTAGCCGGAGCCCTGCAGGATCAAAAACGTGCGGTGATCATGGGCGAGAAATCGTTCGGTAAAGGCTCGGTGCAGACCATATTGCCAACCAGTAATGGTTCGGCAGTTAAGTTGACCACAGCCAGATACTACACGCCTTCAGGCCGATCTATCCAGGCCGAGGGTATCGAACCGGATATCGCCTTGGCCCGCGTCAAGCTGGAGAACCTGGAAAAATCCGAGTTCAAGCCGGTCAAGGAAGCCGATTTGTCGCATCATTTGCAAAACGGCAAAGCGAAAGAGAGTAAGGAAGAGGCCCTGGAGAAAGAGAAGGAAACCTTGGAAAAAGATTATCCTTTGTATCAGGCGCTGACCTTGCTGAAAGGTATCAGTATTATTAAAAAATAAGCTTTAGCTTGTAGCGGTAATCAAAAGCCCGGATTTTGGCAGACGCTTTGTTTGCCGGGATTCGGGTTTTTTTATGCTTTGAGTTTGGTTAGGGCGAGATTGCGGTTTTGTCGTGAAGGCTTTGAATTACGATTAAGATACGGTACTTTGTAATTATTAGTTACTGATGTTACGCATGGATGGTATTTCTCTCGGTTGCCGCTTATTTCCTCCGTTCCTCACTTTCGACGAGGGTTGACGAAAGGGGCTCCTGCCCCTTCGTCAACATGCGGCATTCCTGCCGCACCCCTAACGGGCTATTTCCCGCCGAAAGCTCCGGTACTCGGCGCGGCATACAGGAGTAAATTCGTATCACCGGCAAATTTTCTTCGCTCCCACTCCCGTGAAACGAGACAATTATCACCACGTTTACGCGGGTTCCCAAACTTCAGCTCTCATCATTATGCACAAGTGTCTGTAGTACACCGTCATTCCGGCAGGGATTGCCGGAAACCAGAGCACAGGGATGTGAATGCTTGATTTAATAAAGCAATTACACGTAGCAAGGCTTGTTGCCAGCTTCGGCATTGCCATCCATGGCTTCTGGATCCCGGCAATCCCTTATATCTTGATTCTGAACTCCAAAAAAGGCAGGATCCCCGACTGATCATCGGGAGGGCAATGAGGAAGTCGAGCGATCCCTGAGGCTTAAAGCCTGTCCGGCAGATTGAACTCCTCGCTG
>Ga0208886_100056_pt1 | contig 71004 bp, 79 predicted proteins | sample LakWasM105_HOW12_2_FD_183923 | JGI IMG/M metagenome (GOLD analysis project Ga0208886, IMG submission 183923) | Freshwater sediment methanotrophic microbial communities from Lake Washington under simulated oxygen tension - Sediment Metagenome... | ecosystem: Environmental > Aquatic > Freshwater >... | reverse complement strand
TCCATGGCATGCTGAAAGCTAAAAAAGAATTTGACGGGACTCGTTTTTACACGTTTCCTGTTGAAGCAAATTCATAAGATTTTATGATTTTTGCAAATTTGGGCTTGTGTCTTAAGAGAGTATCTACATTACTGCTTATCGCGAGGTCATGCCCGATTCATCAGAAAATTTCCAAACCCGGGTAATCACCAGAACATCCAGTTCTTTTTGCAACTCTACGGGTAATGGCGCAAAGGGCGCACTCATCCGGACAATTTTTTTAGCCGCCTCGTCCAATGCCGGATTTCCCGAAGATTGGTTGATGCGTATGCTGTAAATACTGCCGTCTGCTTTAATTCCGACATCCATGGTCAAAGTGCCGGAAAAGTTTTTCTTGGTCGCCACTTCCGGGTAGTTAAGATTGCCGGTACGCTCCACTTTGTTTTCCCAATCTTTCATATATTGGGCGGCGACGTATTTATGGGCGCTCACCGAGTCAACAAATTTTATCTTGGTTTGCTCGGCAGTTTGCTGGTTAAGCCTGATTTCGGTGCCCAATTGCGCAATTTGTTGCTGTAGCATCTCCGCCGTCAATTGCGGGTGTTTTTCAGTATGCTGGCCGGTATCCGGTTTGCTTGCGGTCACGATCTTTTTTTCCGCTTTTTTCTGGGTGATCAGCTTTTTCGCCGCTTTGGGCTCGCTGTGTTCGGGCTCGCTCTTTTTTACCTGCTTGGCCGGGTTATTGCCTTGGCTGGGCAGTTGTTGCGGAGGCGGCTCCGGCTTCTTGCTTTGTTCACCCGCACCAAGCTGATTTTCCTGAGCCAACAATTGCGCCTTTTCAGGCGCTTTTTGGGTCGGCATATTAACCAAGGTAATATCAATAGACCGGCTGACTTGCTCCGGTTGCGGCGCGGTGAAATTTATCCCCAGTCCGATCACGACATGAATGACGGCCGCTAAAAATAAGGCAATCAATAACGAATCGTTATTAGACAGCGGCGCAGGTGGATCAAACATTACCTGATTTTCTCTCATTGCAGGGTCGTTTCAATATGATCCATTAATTGACCGCAAATATTCAAGCCAAACTGGCGATCCAATTCCTGAACGCACGTAGGACTGGTGACATTAATTTCGGTGAGCGTATCGCCAATCACATCAATGCCGACAAAAACCAGGCCTTTGTCCCGTAATGTAGGCCCGACCTGCTCGGCAATCCAGCGATCCCGATCGGTTAATGGTCGGCCTTCCGCCCGTCCGCCCGCCGCCAGATTGCCCCGGGTTTCGCCTTGGGCGGGGATACGCGCCAGGGCATAGGGTATGACTTCGCCGTTAACCAGCAAGATACGCTTATCGCCGTCGACAATTTGCGGCAGGTATTTTTGCGCCATCACGTAGCGGCTGTTGTACTGGGTCATGGTTTCCAGAATCACGCTGAGATTGGGATCGCCCTGGCGCAAATGGAAAATAGAGGTGCCGCCCATGCCGTCCAACGGTTTTAAAATAATTTCGCCCTGCTCCAGCAAAAAGTCCCTGATTCTGGCTGGCTCCCTGGCAACCAACGTTTCCGCGCAGCACTGCGGGAACCAAGCGGTAAAAAGCTTTTCATTGGCATCCCGCAAAGACTGCGGTTTGTTGATCACATAAACGCCCATACTTTCCGCACGTTCCAGCAAGTAGGTTGCGTAAATATATTCCTGGTCGAAAGGCGGATCCTTGCGCATCATGATCACATCCAGCTCGTCCAGAGGAATGTCCCGCTCCGCCGTAAATTCGTGCCATTTTTTTTCATCGCGCTGAACTTTAATCGTCCGCGTTCTGGCATACGCTCTGCCGTTTCGGAGGAACAAGTCGTTTAGCTCCATGTAATGCAGCTCCCAGCCTCGGGATTGTGCCTCGAGTAACATGGCAAAACTGGTATCTTTCTTGATGTTGATATGGTCGATGGAATCCATGACCATGCCGAGCTTAATGGGCATTATTTTTTCCTGATAAGTGCTTTAGGCAAAAGGTGCAAGGTTAAAGGCGCAAAGCTAAAAATATACACCTTTAACCTTGCGCCTTTAACCTTTCATCTTATCCATTTTATAGATTGTTATTTACCTTGAAAAGATTTTTTGGTATAAAGCTCGGCTAACTTTTGAATTTAGGCACGCATTAGGGGTTAATCATGTCCAGAGTATGTCAAGTAACAGGCAAACGCCCAGTTACAGGTAACAACGTTTCACACGCTAACAACAGAACTAAAAGACGCTTTTGTCCGAATCTGCAACACCACAGATTCTGGGTAGAGAGCGAAAACCGCTGGGTTCGCCTCAGAATTTCCACCAAAGGCATGCGTATCATCGACAAGAAAGGTATTGATGCCGTTCTTGCGGATTTGCGTAAAGCCGGCGACATCTCTTAAGAGGATAAAAAAATGCGCGATAAAATTAAACTAATTTCGACCGAAGGAACCGGACACTTTTATACAACAACAAAAAACAAACGGACTATGCCCGAAAAAATGGAGATCAAAAAATTTGATCCTGTTGTTCGTAAACACGTTATTTACAAAGAAGCAAAAATCAAATAATTATTTGGCTTTAAACACTTCTTTTCGGTTTGCGTTCCTGAAGCGCCTGCTTTTGGCGCTCTCGGCAACTGCCCCACAGGCACAAACCCAGCATATCGTAACCCGGCATCTGCAATTCTGACTGCCGGGCTACCCTGCCGCTTTTATGCCCTGAGGGCAACCCGACCTAACCTCCTTTTAGCTTATCCAGTACCTGGGTTAGTTTCTCCATCTGCTTGTGCAATATTCGACATTGCTTTTCAGCATGTTGTTTGTCAAATTCCAGTTTTATGCACTTATCATTGAGCTGTTGGTTGACACTTTTGAGCGCTTCATTTTCAAGCTTAAGAGCGCTTACCTGATCTTCCAAGATATTGACGGACTGCTTCCCGTCATCACTTTCAACGCGACCTTCACCGGAAAGAAGCGCTTCATTTTCCGACTCAGACGTAATATTCGGCTTTATCTCTGGGGATGGTGCGTATGCCGCAAGACTTTCCATCCCACCGCTCAAAATCATCGCGTCAATTTTATGCCTGAGCAATAAAAATGCAGCGGCTTCACTGACCTTACCATCCTGACAAACAACAACGACAGGCCTTTCATGGCTTATTGCCTTAAGCTGCATCCTTAAGGAGAAAAAAGGCGCACTAATACTGCCATCAAGATGCTGGTGTTCATAATCATCCTGCGAACGGACATCCAGCAAAACCGCGCCCTGTTTTATCGCTTCCTGCATTCCCGCATAGTCGACAAACTTTAAAGAAGGCTCTTTAATTAAGGATATAAATTGCTTTTTATCCAGGCGCAATAAAACGATATCCGTCAACGCCGTAATAGTTACGTTTCTGGGCGCGCCGGAAAGCAATGAATCTTCGCCAAACGTATCGCCGTTTGCCAGCTGAGCCAATTTAATTTCTTTTGCGTTGGGTGACGGCTTACGCGTTAACAGGCATTGCCCATTTTTAATCAGATAATAATAATCCCCTATGCCGCCTTGTTCGAGTATGGTTTCGCCCGTTTTAAAATGAACGACTTCCAAACTCATTAAGATTTTTTGTAAATTAGCGGGGGGAAGACGTTGAAAAATAGGCGACCTCAATAACGCTGTCATCCAGTCGTCTGGATCGCCCTCAGTCTCGTCAATGACCATGTAACTGTTGTCCTCTTTATAAGCAAGGGAGAGTGGATTATTAACAATATCAGCATTCAGCCGCAAAAAACGCACTCTTCCGTTCGCGACTGCATCAATTTTTCTTGGGATCTGGTGCGCCAACGCAAACTTGGCGGAATCACTGCCGGCGGCAATGACTTCAACAACCAGTCCAACCGCCTGAAGAGTAACCTCACCACTTATCAGATAAACAAGCTGGGGGGATACATCGCCTTTTTTAAACAAAAAACCGTCTTGTATTTCTTCGACGGCCATTTCAGCGCATAGCGCATTAAACCGAGCGCCCGGCAATGTTGCGAGCGGAATTAGTTTACGAATAATCAGCCCATCTTCAGAATTGACATCTACGGTCATTTAAATATTTTAAGCAAGATAACGGTTAAATGACAGTGCTGATTGTTTAAAAAAATCTACTTTAACATACCTTGTATTAAACATTTTTACTCATATATTATAGATTGTGCATGTTTCACAAACACCGGAAAACCATGATGAATACTAAATCAGTAAAGCAGTTGTTCTTTATAACTTTATTACCCGTGTACTTTTGCATAGCCCCAGTTGCACAAGCGGGTTTGCCGCCCTATGCGGAGGGACAGGCATTGCCGTCTCTGGCTCCCATGCTTGAGCACAGCATGCCGGCGGTGGTCAATATTTCAACTTCGACCAATATTCTGGTCAGTGAAAATCCACTGATGCAGGACCCGGTTTTCCGCCAGTTTTTTAACGTTCCCAACCAACAGCAGCAGAGGCAACAGCAAAAAAACAGCCTGGGCTCCGGCGTCATTATCGACAGCCATCAAGGACTGGTCCTGACCAATAACCATGTGATTGATAAAGCTGACAAAATTACGGTGACATTGAATGACGGCCGCCAGCTTTCAGCTAAATTAATCGGCACCGACCCTGAAGCGGATGTCGCTATCATCCAGATTGCTGCCGAGAACCTAACCATGCTGCCGATTGCCGATTCCAGCCAACTGAGAGTCGGCGACTTTGTTGTCGCTATCGGCAACCCGTTCGGCTTGGGGCAGACCGTAACCTCCGGCATAGTCAGCGCCTTGGGGCGTTCCGGCCTGGGTATAGAGGGCTATGAAGATTTTATCCAGACCGACGCCTCGATCAACCCCGGCAATTCAGGCGGTGCGCTGGTTAATCTGCGCGGGGAACTGGTTGGCATGAACACCGCAATCCTCGCTCCCAACGGGGGTAACGTCGGTATCGGCTTTGCGATTCCGGCCAACATGATCATGACCATCAAGGAGTCGCTGGTCAAGCACGGCGAAGTTCGGCGCGGCTTGCTGGGCGTAACCACACAGGACCTGACGCCCGAGCTGGTCAATGCGTTTAATTTAAAAAACAAACAGGGAGCCGCGATCAGCCGGATAGAAAGTAACTCACCCGCCGCAAAAGCGGGACTTGAGCCGGGCGACATTATTGTTGCAGCGAATGGCCGACCCATTAAAAGCAGCCATGACATACGCAATATCGTCGGCCTGATGCAAATTGGCGATAAAGTTGAGCTGGAATACTTCCGCGACAACGAAAAGAAAGAGGTTACCGCAACGATCGGCAAGCAGGAAATGCCGCAACTGGCAGGAGAAAAGCTGCATCGGGCATTGCAAGGTACGCTGTTAAGCACGCCGCTAAAAAACCAGATCGAAGGTGTTTTGATAGAAAAAATCGACACGGCCTCTACTGCCTGGCGTGCAGGCTTGCGTCCCGGCGACGTCATCGTGTCGGCAAATCGCTATCGCGTCCGCAATCTTGAGGAGTTACAACAAGTGACTGATCCGAACGGCGCTTTGCTGATTAACATCCAGCGAGGACAGGAAGGATTCTTTGTTGTGTTAAAGTAATCAGATGAAAGGCGAAAGAGGCATACTTTCTAACCTTACGCCTTCGCCTTTAGCCCTTCGCCCTTCGCCTTTAAAAAACATGACTACAGATAGAAACTTCATCCCCCTTAACATTGCGATACTGGTCGTTTCCGACAGTCGCACCGATGCCGACGACGTATCCGGCAAAACCCTGGCGGAACGCGCAACCGAGGCAGGTCATCAGGTTATCGAAAAGAAAATAGTGCCTGATGACATTTATCAAATCAGGGCGGCTGTTTCAAACTGGATTGCCGCAGATGATGTTAATGTCGTGATCAGCACCGGCGGCACCGGCGTGACCGGCAGGGACGGCACGCCTGAGGCGGTTGCACCGTTGCTGGACAAGCTGCTGGACGGTTTCGGCGAAATCTTCAGGATGCTGTCCTATCAGGACATTAAAACCTCAACCATCCAGTCCCGAGCGATTGCCGGAGTCGCCAACGCGACCTACATCTTCTGCTTGCCCGGCTCATCGGGAGCCTGTCGCACCGCTTGGGATGCGCTGATCAAGGAACAATTGGATCACCGCACCCGCCCCTGTAATCTGGTGCAGCTGATGCCCAGACTGATGGAAAAATGATGAAATCGATCTTTTTATCGCTCGGCGCGTTAAGCGCATTAATCGGCGTCGGCATGGGCGCATTCGGCGCTCATGGCTTAAAAACCATCATCAGTCCGGAGATGTTGACCGTCTACCAGACCGGCGTGACCTATCAAATGTACCACGCGCTGGGCCTGATCGGCGTTGCGCTGATTCACCGGCAAGCGCCCGGCTCCAAATTATTACACTGGGCGGGATGGTTGATGTTCGCGGGCATACTGCTGTTTTCCGGCAGCTTGTACGCTCTGGCGCTACTCAATCATACCTGGCTAGGCATCATCACTCCCTTCGGCGGCGTTTGCTTTTTAGCAGCCTGGCTGTTAATCGCGCTGTTCGCCGCCCCAAGCATCAGATCTTCCGATCACAACAGCAGGTATAAATAATGCGCGACCCTAATCCACAAACCATTTATCTAAAAGACTACACCGTCCCCGAATACCTGATTCACAGCGTCGCCTTGAATTTTACCCTGGATGACGAAAACACCCTGGTCAGCTCGCGACTCACCCTGAGCCGCAATCCGGCCAGCCAGTCTCGCGACACATCGCTGACCTTAGCGGGTGAAAACCTGAAACTGATGCGCATTAATCTGGACGACGGCACAAATCCGTCTGGAACGGATTTGCATTTACCCGAAGGGCACTGGGCAGGACAGCCCAGGGTGAGTGACTTAAGCAAAGATCAATACCTGCAAACCCAGGACTCGCTAATCATTAACGCTGTTCCGCAACAACAACGCTTTGTGCTGAGCATCGAAAACGCGATTAACCCAAAAGCCAACACCGCCCTGGAAGGCCTGTACCTCTCCAACGGCATGCTCTGCACCCAGTGCGAGGCGGAAGGCTTCAGGAAAATCACCTATTTTCTGGATCGCCCCGATGTGATGACGCTGTTCACCACAACCTTGGTCGGCGACAAAGACCGTTATCCGGTTTTATTATCCAACGGCAACAAAATCGCTCAGGGCGAATTATCGGATAATCGCCACTGGGTAACCTGGGAAGACCCGTTCAACAAGCCGTGCTATTTGTTCGCACTGGTTGCAGGACAACTCGAATGCATCGCAGACCGCTTTACCACGCAATCCGGCCGCGACATTGATTTGCAAATCTTTGTCGAAAAACACGACATCGATAAATGCGACCATGCCATGGAATCGCTGAAAAACGCCATGCACTGGGATGAACAGGTCTATGGCCGCGAATACGATCTGGATTTATACATGATCGTCGCCGTCAGCCACTTCAACATGGGCGCGATGGAAAACAAAGGGCTCAACGTATTCAATACCAAATTCGTGCTGGCACGGCCCGATACCGCGACTGACTTTGATTATGAACATATCGAAGCCGTCATCGGCCATGAGTATTTCCATAACTGGACCGGCAACCGCATCACCTGCCGGGACTGGTTCCAGCTCAGCCTGAAAGAAGGCTTTACGGTATTCCGCGACCAGGAGTTTACCGGCGACCGCACCTCCAAGGCCGTCAAACGCATCGAAGATGTCAACATGCTGCGCACCCGTCAGTTTGCCGAAGACGCAGGGCCGTTGGCGCATCCGATACGCCCTGACGCCTATATTGAAATCAACAATTTTTACACCTTGACCGTGTATGAAAAAGGCGCGGAAGTGGTGCGCATGATCCGTACGCTGGTCGGCGCGGAAGGCTTCCGCAAAGGCAGCGATTTATACTTTGAGCGTCATGACGGACAAGCGGTAACTTGCGATGACTTCGTCAGCGCCATGGAAGCCGCCAACGATATTGATTTGACCCAATTCCGCCGCTGGTACGCCCAGGCCGGAACGCCGCTATTAACTGCCCGGCAGCACTATGATCCATCCGTACAAACCCTGACCTTAAGCATCAGCCAAAGCTGCCCGCCGACGCCAGGACAAGCGGTTAAAGAAGCGCTGCACATTCCGGTCACTGTGGGTTTGCTTAATAAAGACGGCTCCGTCGCGCCTTGCAAGCTGCAAGACGGCGATCAAGCCTGCGATGAAGTCATTTTGCAACTCACCCAGTCCGAACAAGCCTTTATCTTTGAAGGTTTAACCGAGCAGCCGGTGGCTTCTATCCTGAGAGGCTTTTCAGCGCCGGTTAAACTGGTGATGGAACGCAGCCTGGAAGAGTCGGCGTTCTTGTTAAGCTACGACAGCGACACCTTTAATCGCTGGGAAGCCGGGCAGCAATTGGCCGGACAGATTATTATGGGACTGATTGCCGACCTGCAAAACGGCAGGGACATGCACGTCAATCCCATTATGATTAATGCCTTTAAACAGGTGCTGGAACAACCGTGGGACGACTTGTCGTATTTTTCTTTGCTATTAAACCTGCCTTCGGAAACCTATCTGGCCGAACAAATGCAGGTTGTCGATGTAGAAGCCATCCATGCCGCCCGCGAATTTGTCACGCTGGCTTTGGCCGAGCAGCTGCAAACACAGCTCCTGGCTTTATACCTGAATAATCATCGGGATGAGTCCGGCAAATTCGACGCCGGCGCAATCGGTCGCAGACGCATCAAAAACACCTGCTTAAGCTATCTAAGCAAGCTGGAAAACAAAGACATTCATCATTTGTCCCAGCAGCAATTCAACACCGCCAAGAACATGACCGATCAAATGGCGGCGCTGACGGTCATTGTCAATAACCCGCATCCCGCCAAACAGCAATGCCTGGACAGCTTTTACCGCCAATGGCAAGCGGAAGCGCTGGTTATCGACAAATGGTTTACGCTGCAAGCCTCCAGCAGCATGCCCGACACCTTTGCGACCGTGCAGGCGTTAATGCAGCATCCTGCGTTCGATTTAAAAAACCCAAACCGGGTCAGGTCATTGATCGGCGCATTCAGTCAGTCTAATCCGCTGCATTTTCACGCGTCCAACGGACAAGGCTACCAGTTTCTCGCCGACCAGATTATCGCGCTGAACACCTTGAATCCGCAGATTGCCTCGCGCATGGTCGGCGCGTTAACGGCGTGGCGCAGATATGACGAAGGCAGGCAAGCGTTGATGAAAGCGCAACTGGAACGGATTATAACCACCGAAGCGATTTCCAAAGATGTTTACGAAGTCGCAAGTAAAAGCTTGATCTACAAAGCCGATTGAAAAACCCGATGAACAGTCGCGTAAAAAATGTGTTGATTACCGGCGCCTCTAAACGGATAGGTGCGGCTTGTGCGCGGCTACTGCATAGCGAGGGCTGTAATATTTTTTTGCATTACCGGTCTTCGGCAGCGGAAGCGCAACAGCTTTGCGATGAACTGAATCAACAGCGCCCCGGTTCGGTAAAAATCATGCAGGCCGATTTGCTGAACATGGCCGAGCTGGAAGCTGTTGCCAGGGAAGCTTGTCTGGCTTGGGGCGGCATCGATGTACTGGTCAACAATGCCTCTTCCTTTTATCCGACGGCTATATCCGACGTGACCGAACGACAATGGGATGAATTATTGGGGGGTAATTTAAAAGCGCCGTTTTTCCTGGCGAAAGCCTTGGCGAAAACTTTGGCCGACAATAAGGGCTGCATCGTCAATATTATCGACATCCATGCCGAACGGGGCTTAAGCGGTTATCCCGTGTACAGTATTTCAAAAGCCGGACTGGCTGCCATGACCAAGTTTTTAGCCAAAGAGCTGGGACCGGCTGTCAGGGTCAACGGCGTGGCTCCGGGAGCGATACTCTGGCCTGATAACGATCTATCCGAACAGGCCAAACTGGAGATACTGCAACGGGTGGCTTTAAAACGTAGCGGCGAACCGCTTGATATTGCCAAAGCCGTGCTTTTTTTGATTAAGGATGCCGGTTACATCACCGGCCAGATACTGACCGTCGATGGCGGCCGCACCCTATTTTGTTGAAGCCCAGGACGGTGCGACGCGCTGTTGCCTGAGATCGCTCTTGTCGAATTGTTCCCAAAGCTCGGCGTAGCTGATGTGACTGACTGGATGTTGCAAGCTTGGGGCAATTTCGGCCAAAGGCTCAAGCACAAAGGCGTAATGTTCAATTTCATCCCTTGGTATTTGCAAGCGGCCATCATTAACGATCAGGTCGCCATATAAAATCAGGTCCAGATCGAGGGTGCGCGCAGCAAATTTCCGGCTGTCGCGCGTGCGGCCATTATCCAGCTCAATTTGCCTAAGTTGCTTGGCAACCGCTTTCACTTCCAAATCGGAATCGAAACCGACCACAAGATTGTAGAAAACATCGCCTGTAAAGCCGACCGGTTCGGATTCATAAATACTTGAAACCGTCAGTTCGCCAAAAGTTTGTTCAAGCGCCCGCAGGCTGGCTGGGATATGTTCATCCTTGTTTATGTTGCTACCGATGCTGATGTAGCCTCTGGTCACGATGTTCTTTCTCCACGCTCAATGATAATGCCGACATCACTGGCGCCGCGGACCGCGCCTTTTTTATTCAGGGTTATTTTCACCCAAGGCACATTAAATTCGTTACGGATAATGTCGGCTATTTCTGAAATTAATTTTTCAACCAGCAAAAACTGGCTAGCCTCGACGAAAGAAATAATGCGGTGAGAAACGGTTTTGTAATCAAGCGTGTATTGAATATCATCGGTTTCAGCGGCTTTTTGAATATCAAAAGCCATCTCAATATCAAGAATGACGGTTTGTTTGGTCACTCTTTCCCAGTCATAAATACCGATGATAGTTTCAATTTCCAACCCGCCTAAAAATATGATGTCCATTGTGTTTTCCGGTTATGATGCGTGTTTTTTTAAAAGTCGCTCGGCAAGTTGCTCCTGCATTGCTCTACCTCCTGCATCCATGCAGTCGTAAGTATCAGGGAAACGCCCTTTGCTTACAAGTTCTGATGATGAAAAGGTTACTCAATGGTTGAATGGTTGTTTGTTCCGGCTGCCTATCTGATAGGCTCAATTTCCAGTGCAATTATTATTTGCCGCCTGATGGGCTTGCCGGACCCTCGCGAACAAGGTTCGGGTAATCCCGGTGCGACCAATGTAATGCGCATCGGCGGAAAAAAAGCGGCGGCGATCACCCTGCTGGGCGATTCGCTGAAAGGATTACTTCCGGTCTATGCCGCGAATGTATTGGGGCTGCCCGCCGAGTTAGTTGCTGCGACCGGCTTGGCGGCGTTTATAGGCCACCTTTACCCGGTATTTTTCGGTTTTAAAGGCGGCAAGGGCGTTGCAACATCGGTCGGCGTGTTGCTCGGTTTTTTCTGGGCGCTCGGTCTTGCGTTCATGGCAACCTGGTACCTGGTTTACAAGCTGGGCAAGATTTCATCCCTGTCTGCATTAGTCGCGTCGACCCTGTCGCCGGTTTTTGCCTGGTTTATCGTCGGCGACGAGGCTATCGTTGCCGCTTCCGCAGTGATGACAGTTTTCTTGTTATGGCGGCATAAGAGCAATATTCAGCGGTTATTGGCTGGGGAAGAGTCGAGCAAGGTTAAAGGCTAAAAAATCATGTTGGTAAACAATGTTTAGTCAATATTCCACCTCGTAGAATACGCCATACATATCCTACGAGGCTGTTTAACAAAAAACTTATAAAATGAACGTCGTCTACCGTATCACATACCCAAATAATAAAATCTACATCGGTCAAGATCGCACAAACAGCATCAATTACTTCGGAAGCGCCTCAAGTGATCTCATTGCCCGAGACTTCACACCAGAACAACGGCGGAGCTTCACCATTACACGCCAAATCCTGTGGGAATCTGAAAGTGCTTCAAAAACAGAAGTTACGCAAAAAGAGATTGAGTTAATTCTACACTACTGCTCAAATGACCCATCCATAGGGTACAACCAAACCCCTCCTTTTAGGCCATTGAAAACCAAGTTGTGAGCTCAATTAAGTTAGCAAGCTTGTTTTCGTCTTTCGCCTTGTACCTTTCGCCTGATCTAATCCAACTCACTAATCGGCCAGCGAGGGCGGGCGTAAATTTCCAATCCTTGCTGCTGTCCCGCCATCAATCGCTGACAACCGGCATAGGCAATCATCGCGCCGTTATCGGTACAAAATTCGAGCCTGGGAAAATAAAGCTGGGCGTTCTCCTTGGCAACCATCTGGGTCAAACTGGCGCGAATTTGCTTATTGGCGCTGACGCCTCCGGCAATAACCAATCTTTTCAATCCGGTTTGTTGCAAAGCCCGCTTGCATTTAATGCTGAGCGTCTCCGCAACCGCCTGCTGGAATGCGGCGGCGACATCGGCTTTGTCCTGATCGGTTTTGCCGGAGGCGTTGATGGTATTCATGGTGAATGTTTTTAAACCGCTAAAGCTAAAGTCCAATCCGGGGCGATCGGTCATCGGACGAGGAAATTTAATTTGCGGCGTGCCCTGTTCTGCCAATGCCGACAGCTTCGGCCCGCCGGGATACCCCAAGCCCAGCATTTTCGCGGTCTTGTCAAAAGCTTCACCGGCGGCATCATCAAGGGATTCACCTAATAATTGATAGCGACCGATACCCTCAACCTGCACCAGCAGGGTATGCCCCCCGGAAATCAGCAACGCAACAAATGGAAATTCCGGCGGATTTTCTTCCAACATCGGCGCCAACAGATGCCCTTCCATGTGATGAACGGCAATCGCCGGAACTTGCCAGGCCCAAGCCAGGCTTCTGGCCGTTGCCGCGCCAACCAATAATGCCCCCATCAGCCCCGGCCCTGCGGTGTAGGCAATGCCATTAATGTCGCTGCTGGTCAATCCGCTTTCCTTTAGGCATTGCTTGATCAGGGGCACTAATTTCCGAATGTGGTCACGCGATGCCAGCTCAGGAACAACACCGCCATATTCGCTATGCATGTCAACCTGGCTGTACAAAAGATGGCTACACAAGCCGTATTCGGAGTGATAAATGGCGACGCCGGTTTCGTCACAAGAGGTTTCTATGCCTAAAACGTACATTGAGTTTTTGAAATTTATAAAAGTAAAGGTATAATTAAGGGTTCTGTTTGTTCAGTGAATTGAAAGATCCTAACTTTTTAAATATTAACATATTCGGGAATAATAATGCCGTCAGTAAAAATCAAAGAAAACGAACCATTTGATATTGCGATTCGCCGTTTTAAACGCGCTTGTGAAAAAGCGGGTGTATTGGCTGAAGTGCGTCGTCGCGAATTTTATGAAAAACCAACCGCAGAGCGCAAACGCAAAGGCGCTGCTGCTGTTAAGCGTCACTTGAAGAAATTAGCGCGCGAACGTTATGCGTTGAAAAACTTACGTCGCGGACGTCCTGCACTGTAAAACCAAGGTTAATACGATGGATTTGTTAACAGATCGTATCAAGGAAGATATGAAAGCCGCCATGAAAGGCGGCAATAAAGCACGACTGGGCGTGATTCGTTTGATTTTGGCCGCCATTAAGCAGGTCGAGGTCGACGAGCGCATTGTGTTGGATAATGAGCGGGTTATTTTGGTTCTCGACAAGATGCTCAAGCAGCGCCGCGAATCTATCAGACAGTTTGCGGACGCCGGTCGACATGACTTGGTCGCCATTGAAGAGGCTGAAATTCCGGTGATTCAGGATTTCCTGCCTCAGGCCCTGACCGAAACCGAAATTGATTCAATGGTTAAAGACGCTGTTGCGGAATCCGGCGCAGAATCGGTTAAAGATATGGGCAAGGTCATGGCTTTGCTTAAAACAAAAATGCAAGGGCGCGCCGATATGTCGGCTGTAAGTATTAAAATAAAGGCTGCACTAGCTGGATAGTTTTTTTACTGGCTTTTCCCGGCAATTGTTTTCGCATTGCCCCATCTCCTGCATTCGTGCAGTCGTCGGAGCACTGTGTGTCCGGTAGAATCCCTCGCGAATTTATTGATGAGCTGTTAGTGCGGGTTGATATTGTCGATTTAATCGATTCGCACGTCCCTCTAAAAAAAACGGGTAACAACTTTGTCGCCCGCTGCCCTTTTCATGCCGAAAAAACCCCCAGCTTTTCCGTAAACCGAAAAAAACAATTTTTTCATTGCTTTGGCTGCGGCGCCAGCGGTAACGCCATTAGCTTTCTGATGGATTTTAGTCACCTTGATTTTGTCGAGGCGATTGAAGATCTGGCAGGATTTGTCGGGGTCGACGTTCCCAGGGAGTCAACCGAATATCAGCCCAAGCAAAAGAAGGACGACCTAAACAGCCTGTATGCACTAATGGAACAGGTAGCCGCCTTTTATGCCGAACAATTGCGGACTAGCGACGAAGGGAAAAAGGCGGTTGAGTATTTAAAAAACAGGGGCGTCAGCGGCGATTGTGCCGGCAATTTCATGCTGGGCTACGCGCCTGACGAATGGAAAGCCTTGGCGAGCCGCTTTGACCAGAAATTACTACTCGACGCCGGATTGTTGATCAGCAAAGAGAGCGGCCAGCCCTACGACCGCTTTCGCGGCCGAATCATGTTTCCCATCCGGGACAAACGCGCCCGCATTATAGGTTTTGGCGGAAGAGTTCTTGACGATTCTTTACCCAAATACTTGAATTCTCCGGAAACGTCCCTATTTCACAAAGGCAAAGAAGTTTATGGCTTATATGAACTTCTTGAAAAGAATCCCAAACCTCAAAGGATTTTGATCGTTGAAGGTTATATGGATGTTATCGCCTTGGCTCAGTTTGGCATTCATTACGCAGTTGCCGCCCTGGGAACAGCAGCATCGCAAGCGCACCTTGATTTATTATTCCGATTTTCCTCGGAACTGGTGCTTTGTTTCGATGGCGACAAGGCGGGACGGGAAGCGGCATGGAGAGCTATGGAATCGGCTTTTTCCAGCCTAAAAGACGGCCGACAGATTCGCATCATGCTGTTACCGCAAAATCACGATCCTGATTCGCTGGTGCGAGAGGAAGGGCTTGATGGGTTTATTGGTCGCATGCAAACCGCTGAAACCCTGTCGGAGTATTTTTTCGGACATTTCTCGAACGAGCTGAATCTGTCCGAAATGGAAGGGCGAGCACAACTGGTAAACAAAGCCAAGCCGTATCTGGAGAAATTGCCAGAAAGCATTTTTAAAGAGATGATGTTTGCACGACTAAAAGAATTATCCGGCTGGGCCAATCTGGATGTTTTGGAGAATGCAACTACACTTGTTGCTAAACAAGATCGGAAGATAGCCAGAAATCGGCCTCAGGATGGCGGCAGGTTATCGTCGGCGCGGGTTGCAATCGCTTTACTGGTTCAGAACCCCAGATTGGCGGAACTGATTGAGCAGCGAGAGATCGACTGGATCGGACTGGAATTTTCAGGCGCAGCCCTGTTTAAAAATATCCTGCAAATGATTGCAGACAAGAATCCGGCAAATGCAGCCGTTTTAATGGAGTGTTATCGAGATACCGCCGAAGAAAAACCAATAAAAGCATTAGCTTTATTGGATTCACAGGTTGCAGATGACAAGATAGAGGCGGTATTTTGCGACTCTCTGGACAGATTATTAACTCAAGCCAGAGAGACCGCTTTAACCGGATTACTGAATAAAGGCAAGACAGAAGGACTGGATGCACAGGAGAAAGAGCTGTTGCGGAAAATGCTGACAGCCAAAATTTTGGTGCCAAATAATAGGAATTCGTAGTATAATTCTCGGTTCGGCGAAGTCAGGTCGAGCAGAGTCTTCAGTGAGTAAATGATGAATCAAGAACAACAGCAGTCCCAACTTAAACAATTGATAGCCAAAGGCAAAGTCCAGGGTTACCTGACTTATGCAGAGGTTAATGATCACTTGCCCAGTGATATTGTTGATCCTGAGCAAATTGAAGATATTATTGGCATGATCAATGATATGGGGATTCAGGTTTACGAAGTTGCGCCCGATGAAGACTCCCTTATTACTGACTCAGCGGCTGTTACCACGGACGATGAAGATGCTGAAGAAGTTGCAGCTTTAGCTTCTGTTGACAGTGAGTTCGGCAGAACCACGGATCCAGTACGCATGTACATGCGAGAAATGGGTTCGGTGGAATTGCTGACTCGCGCAGACGAATTGAAAATTGCCAAGCGCATCGAAGAAGGGCAACAGCAACTGGTTAAAGCCATTGCTCGCTCCTGTATCGTCGTCGAAGATTTCTTGCAATCATTTGACAATATTTCCGGCGAAGAAGGCGGCATTCGCCTTACCGATTTGATCTCCGGCTTTGTCGATTTAAGCGAACCCGAGGACTTTGTCACCGCCCTGCCCGTGAGCGAGGATGTCGAAGAGACTCCGGCAGAAGAAGAGCCGAAAGGGCTAAATTACGAAGAAGTCAAAGAGAAAGTTGAGGCGCTCAGAAAGCAGTTAAAAACAGCTGCCGCAGCAATCAAAAAGCACGGCTATTCGAACGACAAAACGGACAAAGAGTTTGAGGCATTAGCTGATTTGTTCATGGAGTTTAAATGGACTCCGCAATATTTAAAGAAATTAACGGCTATTATTCCTAATGGCGTTACCGCCGTACGTGAACAGGAAAAGCTCATTATGGATATTTGCATCAATTATGCAAAGATGCCACGCAAGGAGTTTATTGCCTCTTTTCCTGAGCACGAGACCAGTTCCGAATGGTTTGATCAATATTTGAATGCAGGAAGCAAGTATTCGGAAACATTGAAAGAGCGCGAAAAAGAAGTAAGGAAAGCCCAAAAAATATTGGCCGATATAGAAGCCGAGTATGGCCTGACCATTAGCGGGCTAAAAGACATTAATCGGCGCATGTCTATCGGCGAAGCCAAGGCAAGGCGCGCGAAAAAAGAAATGATCGAGGCCAATTTAAGACTGGTCATTTCAATTGCTAAAAAATATACTAATCGCGGTTTACAATTTCTGGATTTGATCCAGGAAGGCAATATCGGCTTAATGAAAGCCGTCGATAAATTTGAATACCGCCGCGGCTACAAGTTTTCAACCTATGCGACATGGTGGATCAGACAGGCCATCACCCGGTCCATTGCGGATCAGGCCAGAACTATTCGCATACCGGTGCACATGATCGAAACGATCAATAAATTGAACCGAATTTCCAGGCAGATACTCCAGGAATTGGGACGGGAAGCAACCCCGGAAGAACTGGCGGAACGCATGGAAATGCCGGAAGATAAAGTTCGCAAGGTATTGAAAATAGCCAAAGAACCTATTTCAATGGAAACGCCTATCGGTGACGATGAAGATTCTCATTTGGGAGATTTCATAGAAGATGCTAAAGTATTGTCCCCGGTTGAAGCTGCAACGATTGCCGGTTTGCGTGAGTCAACACAAAACGTATTGGCGGGATTAACAGCAAGGGAAGCGAAAGTCCTGCGTATGCGCTTTGGTATTAACATGAATACCGACCATACGCTGGAAGAAGTGGGCAAGCAGTTCGATGTGACGCGTGAAAGAATCCGTCAAATTGAAGCCAAGGCGTTGAGGAAACTCAGACATCCTTCAAGATCAGAGCAATTAAGGTGCTTTTTGGATGGCGAGTAAATAATAGTTAGGGCCCTTAGCTCAGTTGGTTAGAGCGTCCGACTCATAATCGGCAGGTCGTAGGTTCAAGTCCTACAGGGCCCACCATACACAAGAAGGCTGCCTAGGCAGCCTTTTGTACATCTGGGTTTTACATTTTAACAAGGTGGTATCGTGAGCAATAATTATACTTTCACATCAGAATCAGTTTCAGAAGGGCATCCTGATAAGGTTGCAGATCAAATTTCGGATGCGGTACTTGATGCCTTATTGGCACAAGACCCTCGCTCACGTGTCGCTTGCGAGACGCTGGTAAAAACCGGCATGGTCGTTTTGGCCGGTGAAGTAACCACCAATGCCTGGGTTGATCTTGAAGCCCTGGTCCGGAAAGTCGTTTGCGACATCGGTTATGATCATGGCGATATCGGTTTCGACGGCCAAAGTTGCGCGGTTTTAAACGCTATCGGCAAACAGTCGGCTGATATTGCGATGGGCGTCGACGAGGGCGACGACCACGAGCAAGGTGCAGGCGATCAAGGTTTAATGTTTGGTTATGCCAGCAATGAAACCGATGTACTGATGCCCGCCCCTATTACCTATTCTCACCTGCTGGTTAAACGTCAGGCTGAAGTACGTAAAAATAAAACCTTGCCTTGGCTGCGTCCCGATGCAAAAAGCCAGATTACTTTCCGCTACGAAAATAACAAGCCCGTAGCGATTGACGCGGTTGTTTTGTCTACCCAGCATTCGCCTGAAATTGCTACCAAAGCATTGCATGAAGCGGTAATGGACGAAATTATCCTGCCGGTTCTACCTAAAGAATGGCTGCATAAAGATACCAAATACTTCATTAACCCAACCGGTCAATTCGTTATCGGCGGCCCCGTCGGCGACTGCGGCCTAACCGGACGCAAGATTATTGTTGATACTTACGGCGGCATGGCAAGACATGGCGGCGGTGCGTTTTCAGGCAAGGATCCTTCAAAAGTCGATCGATCTGCAGCCTACATGGCGCGTTATGTAGCAAAAAACATTGTTGCAGCCGGATTAGCCGAGCGTTGTGAAATTCAGGTTTCTTACGCGATCGGTGTTGCAGAACCTACCTCTATCACAGTTGAAACCTTTGGTACCGGAAAAATCAGTGAAGAAAGACTGGTACAAATTATCAGAGACACTTTTGACTTAAGACCCAAAGGCTTGATTGCAATGCTGGGCTTATTAAAGCCTATCTACCAAACAACAGCGGCGTATGGTCATTTCGGTCGTACCGAAGACTCCTTTAGCTGGGAAAAAACAGATAAAGTTGACGCATTAAAAGATGCTGCCGGCCTTTAAATAAACATTAAACACGGGAAACGTAATGAGCCAACAAGATTATAAAATTGCCGATATTGCCCTGGCAGAATGGGGTCGTAAGGAAATCAATATCGCCGAAACAGAAATGCCGGGCTTAATGGCCCTGCGTGAAGAATTCGGTGCGGAACAACCCTTAAAAGGCGCGCGTATCGCCGGTTGTTTGCACATGACTATTCAGACAGCGGTATTGATTGAAACCCTGACTGCATTAGGCGCAACCGTGCGTTGGTCTTCTTGCAATATTTTTTCTACGCAAGATCATGCCGCGGCGGCAATAGCGGCGGCAGGCATCCCTGTTTTTGCCTGGAAAGGCGAAACCGAAGAAGAAGCCGAATGGTGTATCGCGCAAACAATCGACGGTCTTGATGGCTGGCGTCCGAACATGATTCTGGATGACGGCGGCGACTTAACCGTCATGATGCATGAAAAATATCCCGAATTAATGGCTGACATTAAAGGCTTGTCCGAAGAAACCACTACCGGCGTATTACGTCTGTATGAAATGGTCGCCAAAGGCACGTTAAAAGTTCCTGCCTTTAACGTTAACGATTCAGTCACCAAATCAAAATTCGACAACCTGTACGGCTGCCGCGAATCGCTGGTTGACGGCATCAAGCGCGCCACCGACGTGATGATTGCCGGTAAAATCGCCGTGGTCTGCGGTTACGGCGATGTCGGCAAAGGTTGTGCGCAATCGTTACGCGGACTCGGAGCGACAGTATTAATCACTGAAATCGACCCGATTTGCGCATTGCAAGCGGCTATGGAAGGTTATCGCGTAGTAACCATGGAAGAAGCTGCGCCGCTGGCTAATATTTTTGTTACCGCAACCGGCAACTTTAATATCATCACTCATCAGCACATGGTTGCCATGAGAGACCAGGCGATTGTTTGCAATATCGGCCATTTTGATGCGGAAATTGAAATTTCCTCATTGCGTCAATACACTTGGGAAAACATCAAACCTCAAGTTGACCATGTGATTTTCCCTGACGGAAAACGCCTGATCATTTTGGCGGAAGGTCGTTTGGTAAATCTGGGTTGCGGCACCGGACATCCAAGCTTTGTGATGTCTAACTCATTCTGTAATCAGGTTCTTGCGCAAATGGAACTTTGGAAAAATGCAGCACAGTATGAAAATAAGGTTTACATACTGCCTAAAAAACTGGACGAAAAAGTCGCAAGATCTCACCTTAAACAATTGGGCGTGAATTTGACCGTGCTAACTGATGCGCAAGCCAAATACATCAACGTTCCGGTTGAAGGACCGTTTAAAGCTGATCATTATCGTTATTGATTAATCACCGTTCCCACGACTCCGTGGGAATGCAGTCCGTGCCGCTCTTGCGGCACGGGACGCAACGCGTCCATAGCGGTATCCCGGCAAACCGTGAAAACGATACATTCCGACGCACCGCTATGCTGCTCCTGCATTGCTTTACCTCCTACGGCCATGCAGTCATCAGATTCCCGTCAGTGAGACCATAAAATGCAATCACAAAAAACACATCCCAAACTGTTCAGTTTCGAATTTTACCCGCCAAAAACAGAAGAAGGCGCGGCAAGTTTACAAGTTGTTCATAGCAAACTGGCAAAACTCAATCCCGATTTTTTTTCCGTTACCTTTGGCGCCGGAGGTTCGACCCGCGATAAAACCTTCACTACGGTCGTTGATATTCAATCCAAAGGTATCTCCGCCGCCCCGCATTTATCCTGCGTTGCCTCGACCAAAGCCAATATTCGCGCGATTCTGAAAGACTATCAAGACAATGGCATCACTAAAATTGTCGCTTTAAGAGGCGATTTGCCTTCCGGCATGATGTCCGCGGGAGAATTCCGCTACGCCAATGAACTGGTCGAGTTTATTCGCCAGGAAACCGGCGACCATTTCCAGATTCATGTTGCCGCCTACCCCGAAGTACATCCGCAAGCCGCCAGCGGCGTGGAAGATTTTAAAAACTTTAAACGTAAAGTGGCTGCGGGCGCCAATGCGGTCATTACCCAGTATTTTTACAATGCCGAAGCGTATTTTCATTTTGTCGATGCTTGTGAGAAAAATGGCATAACAATCCCCATCGTACCCGGCATTATGCCGATTACCCAATATACGCAATTATTCCGTTTTTCAGAAATGTGCGGCGCCGATATTCCTCGTTGGCTCAGAAAACGCCTGGAAAGTTTTGGCGATGACAGAGAATCCGTGCAAGCATTCGGCCTGGATGTGGTCAGCAACCTTTGTCAACGTTTGCTGGAAGGCGGTGCGCCGGGACTGCATTTTTACACCATGAATCAGGCCGCGCCTACCTTGGCGATTTTGGAGAATTTGCAAATCAGGCCTCAAGACTAAAGGTATCAATCAGACAGGGCCGCGTTCCAAATCCGCATTTGCAGTACGTATTACACTCGTTCCCAAGCCCTATTGGGAACGACTATCAACCTGAGCCTTTAGCTTATGTCGTCCAACCAATCCCTTTCCAATCGAGATCTTTCCGTTTTGTGGCATCCCTGCACGCAAATGAAAGATCACGAGACCTTCCCGGTTATCCCGATCAAAAAAGGCCAAGGCATTTGGCTGGAAGATTTTGACGGCAACCGCTATCTTGATGCGATCAGCTCATGGTGGGTCAATTTATTCGGACATGCCAATCCTGCCATCAATGCGGCATTAAAAGACCAACTCGATACCCTGGAGCATGTAATTTTTGCCGGATTCACCCATGAGTCCGCCGTCAAACTGGCGGAACAACTGGTTGAAATTACGCCGCAAGGGTTGAACCGTTGTTTTTATGCCGACAATGGCTCCTCTGCGGTGGAAGTCGCGCTCAAAATGAGTTTTCACTATTGGCGCAACCAGGAACAAACTCAAAAAACCAAATTCATCACCCTGGAAAACAGTTATCACGGCGAAACCCTAGGCGCACTGGCGGTCGGCAATGTGCCGCTGTATAAAGAAACCTACGCGCCGTTATTAATGGACGTCATCACCGTGCCCGGCCCGGACTGTTATCACCGCGAACCCGGCGAATCATGGGCGGACTATTCGACCCGCCGCTTCATGCTGATGGAACAGACGCTGCAACAACATGCCAACACGGTTTGCGCGGTCATCATCGAGCCTTTGGTGCAATGCGCCGGCAATATGCGCATGTACGATCCGGTCTATTTGAAATTGCTGCGCGCCGCCTGCGACAAATACCATGTGCATTTGATCGCCGATGAAATCGCGGTCGGTTTCGGGCGTACCGGAACCTTGTTCGCCTGCGAACAAGCAACTATCAGCCCCGACTTCATGTGCTTGTCCAAAGGCTTGACGGGCGGCTATTTACCGTTGTCGGCGGTATTGACCACGGATCAGGTGTATCAGGCGTTCTATGCCGATTATCAATCGATGAGCGCATTTTTGCATTCGCACAGCTATACCGGCAATGCGCTGGCATGCCGGGCCGCACTCGCCACCATCGATATTTTCCGGCAACACAACATCATCGAAAAAAACCGCTCTTTGGCTGCTATGATGGCAAAAGCGGCGCTACGTTTCCATGACCATCCGCATGTCGCCGAAGTCCGGCAAACCGGCATGATCCTGGCGATTGAAATGGTCAAAAACAAGCACACCCGCGAACCTTATCCCTGGCAGGAACGGCGCGGGCTTAGAGTCTATCAATACGCGCTGTCCAAAGGTGTCTTATTGCGGCCCTTGGGCAACGTCATTTATTTCATGCCGCCCTACATTGCGACCGAGGATGAGCTTTTGTTAATCGCCGAGGTCGCTTGGCAAGGCATACAACAAGCAGTTAAGGACTGATTATGCGAGTCTCCAGATTATATACATCGGCGCCACTGGCTACAGGCAAACTTATCGAACTGGACGATGACAACGGCCATTATGTCAGAACGGTATTGCGGTTAAAAAAAGACGCCCACATCATTTTATTTAACGGCCACGGCGGAGAATATTTATGCACCGTGGCCGAAGTCAGCCGAAAAGCCGTGCTGATTGATGTCGGGCAATGGAGCCACCGCAGTGTGGAATCGCCGTTGCAGGTCATCTTGGGGCTGGGCATCTCGCGGGGCGACCGGATGGATTTGACGGTGCAAAAAGCCGTGGAACTGGGCGTCAACCACATCACCCCGTTATTGACCGAGCGTTGCGTGGTGCAATTCAAAGGCGAAAAAAAACCGCAGCGCTTATTGCATTGGCAAAAAATAGTTCAACATGCCGCCGAACAAAGCGGCAGAACCACCCTGCCCCCTTTGCTGGAAGTTGAACAACTACAAAACTGGCTAGGCAACCAACAGGGTCTGAAAGTGTTTCTCGACCCTTATGCAGAAACGACCTTATCAGAGTTAAAACCTGAAGCCATGAAAGTGACTCTACTCACCGGCCCCGAAGGCGGTTTTTCCAATCAGGAACGAGACGCCGCCAAAGCCTCCGGCTTTATTCCAGTCCGTTTAGGCAGCCGCATATTAAGAACCGAAACCGCATCGCTTGCCGCCTTAGCCGCCGTCCAGATGTTGTGGGGCGACTTTGGCGACATTACAAATCCGGAAATTGAGAGTCAACGATGAAACGATACCTTGCTTGTTCAATAGTGCCCTTGCTGGTTTTGCTGGCGGCTACATCAACGGCTTGTCTATTGGGTTATTTGATCGCACTGGGCCTGGATGATCCGTCTGCATTACGAAAACTGATCACCCGCTTAACGCAGATACTCCTGCTGCTGAGTATTTTTCCGGCAATGGCTTACCTGAAATTTAAAAAAGAAGACTTGGGATTTAGTGCAAGACCGACATTTTTGAAGCAGTTACCGCAAGGATTCGGAATCGGATTGGTTACCCTGATGCCGGTATTTATTGTTTTGTATGTTCTCGGCATCGATGTTGTTGATAACTCGCAGCCGTGGACTGTCGGTTTCATCGCTGAAAAAACCATTCTTTCCTTATTGTTGTCCCTGCTGATTGCAATTGTTGAGGAATCGATTTTTCGAGGCATGCTGTTGGCCGGCTTACAAAAGAACATGCCGGTTGTTGCGGCCATTTTGATCAGCTCGGCTTATTTTGCGGCGCTGCATTTTCTGGATAGCAAAACCGAAATATCCCAACAGAATTTTCATCTATCAAGCGGCTTTATCCTGTTAGGTGAAGCATTTGCCAATGTACTGAATCCGAAAAACGCCTCGGCATTCCTTTCATTGCTGGCGGTCGGCGCTTTTCTCGCCGTGCTCAGGACACAGGTAAAAGAAAGCTTAGGTCTCTGTATGGGCTGTCATGCCGGTTGGGTATGGCAAATAAAAATGAACGGCAGTTTGTTCAATACCGACTATAACTCCGAATATCTTTATCTGGTCAGCAGCTACAATTATGTCGTCGGACCGCTGGTTACCGTTTGGCTCAGCCTCGCCATCATCGGCTATTTTGTTTATAAAAATATCCGGGCGTAAATGTTCACGGCGTTCAATCACGGATAATACATTAGCCAAATTGTTCGGCTAATGTGCCGGACTTGAAGTTACACATATGACATCGCTAATTCGCAATTAATACCGCCACTTATAACACCACAGCCCGCAAAAAAGCAGTAACCAACGGATGCGGCCGTTCAGGAATAGAGCGCATTTGCGGCACGAACAGCGTCCCGATAAAAAACGGATGATCCGGATGCTCAATGACGCGAATCTCGCCCTCGGCATCGGAACCCGAGACCTTCAACGGCCCTTGCTTCAACTCATCAATGCAATCCGGATTGACTCCGAAATTGCAGTAATAGTGCTCTTTCGCCGACAAGCCGCCGTAGATTGCGGCTACCCGAGATCCCGGCTCAAAACTAAGCTGCATCTCACGCCCGGCCAGCGAACAAGCCAATTGCGAAATAAACAGGCTTGAAACGGACGGATCGTACTCGGCATGTTGCGCGCCTTTAAACCCCAAGACATTGCGGGCATACTCGATCACCATATGCTGAAAACCGCCGCAGGTGCCGAAGCAGGGAATTTTGTTTTCCCTGGCATAGCGAATGGCCCACAAGGTAAGCTCCATGCTTTTATACGGACTTCCCGGCGCAACCCATATGCCTGAATAATGCTCAAACAACCTTGAATCGATGTCTTCAGTTGAAACCCAGTTCGCCGTTATATCGACATCCAACAGCTGTTGAGCATGGTTGATGGCTGCATTAGTCGAAACGTGCGGCGGGAATGTCGGCGTGTATTCACCGAGTAGCGCTATAGACTTAATCATATCGTTTATTTTTCTACGTGGACGGATGGCAAAATGATGATCAATGAAGATGCGCCTAACCCGGCCGGATGCGAACGGCAATGCGCGGCCCAAACAGATTGATGCATAAACCGGCAATAACCAGAGCGGCGGCGTTTATCTTCCAGGCGAAAAGAGGCTCCCCCAAGGCTAACGTTGAAGCCGCGAACCCGAATACCGGCACCAGCAAAGTAAACGGGGCTACTGTCGCGGCCGGATAGCGGCTAAATAGCCAACTCCATGCGGCAAAGCCAAGCAGGGTCACCGGATACACCATATAGCCGATCGCGCCGATAGTGAGCCACGAAATATGCGAAATGAGCTCAACACGCCAACTGCCTTGTTCCAAAAAAAACGACAAAACTAACAGCGGCGGCCAAGCAACAAGGCTTGCCCAAACGACCAGCGCCAGCATATCGACTTTGCCGAGCTTCTTGGAAATCAGGCTGCCGACTCCCCACGAGGCAGCGGCGGCGACGATTAGAAGCAAACCATAACTCGAAACGTCGCCGCCAATATTCGTAGCGACCAGCCCGATTCCGGAAAAGGAAACCAAGGCCCCGACAATTTGCCAAACGGATGGTTTTTCGGCCAAAAATACCACCGCCAGTAAAATCGTGAAAAACACCTGCATCTGAAGCACCAAAGACGCCAGCCCTGCCGTTGTCCCGGCGTACATGCCGGAAAACAGCAATGCGAACTGTAGAGAGAACATTACCAACCCGAAGCCGACCACCATGCGCTAAAGTGGACCCCATTGTCCAGGTGAATCCTAACTTTCAGGTTTTAAATGCGGCAGGAAATTTGGCAGTGAGAGTGGAACTCGCTTGTGAAGAAGCTGAAATGGACGAACAGGGGTCATTTGTAGCAACAAGTCCAATCAACGCTGGCTATGGTATGCCATTGATCATGCCACCAACACGGTACTGGCTTATGTGTTTGGCAAACGCAAGGATATCGTGTTCAAAAAGCTGAAAGCATTGCTTGAGCCCTTTGGCATTAGCCGTTATTACACCGATGATTGGGGCGCTTATGAACGTCACCTTGAAGTCGATAAGCATCAGGTGGGTAAGCGCAATGCCCAAAAGATTGAACGTAAAAATTTGAATTTCAGAACATGGATTAAGCGACTCACACGAAAAACAATCTGTTTCTCAAAGTTGGAAACAATGCATGATACGGTCATCGGATTACTGATTAACAAGGTCGAATTCGGCTTGGATATTCATGCCTAATTACAGATTTAACCCACTACCCAAAAGAGCATCAGATAGAATGCTAACTCGGCTTTTCATTTCACTGCGCTTCAAACCCCTCTATATAGTCTCTTTTTACATAATTCATAGGACAGGATTGCTGGTATATAAAATGTTATATCTGCAGTTATTTTTGCCAAAAATATTCCAAATGATAAGTTATTCACTAAAATTGGAAAATAATACATAAGAAAAGGACGAATCAATAACGAATCAATAACCTCGGCAAAGCCAAATTCCACAAATAATGCTCTAATATTTTTAAAAAAAATTATTAAAGTATATTTCTGTTTGTTATTTAGGCATTCTTTTCTAGCAAGCTTGATATCACTTAATAAAATACTCACAAAATAAACAATATTTCCGACTAACATCGCGATAAGCGCCGTAGTTATCTTATTTTGAGTGAAATAAAATGCTAACTCAACAGAAACTAATGTTAATACCAAAGAGAATATTTCGGCTGGAAGATAGCGATTAACCCATTCATTAATTTTATTTTTCATTGAGTTTAGAAGTTTAGAACCAAAAAAATTTAATAATTCTCAGAAAATATTTTACTTCCTTCATCGGGTCGTTTGACGAAAGGGAAATATAGTATGTTAACGGGTGCAAAATTTTGCTGATAAAGCGTTTGACAATAACCCGCAGGTTAAATCTGTCAATCAGCGTGCATTATTAAGCACCAATTGCTGATTAATATCATCTAAATCTGTCTCTGATACGACGCCAGATGCCGCTTTTAAGCGGATGATATTCACTAAATAACTGTAGCGCGCTTGCAGTAAATCGCGCTTGGCACTAAAAAATTGTTGTTGTGCGTTTAGCATATCTACACTGGTGCGCGCACCGATATCGTAGCCTAATTTGGTTGAATCTACCTGACTTTGACTGCTGATTAAGGCTTGTTCATAGGCTTTTACTTGCGTAATGCTGGTGTTCAAGTTCAAATAGGCGCTCTGCGTAACTAATTCCATCTGGCGACGCGCGATCTCTACGTCATCTTGTGCTTTTTGTTTATTAAGTACGGCTTGCCTGACATATGAGCTTGTAGCACCACCTTGATATAGTGGAATTTGCAATTGCAACCCAATGGTAGCGTTATTCATCGTGCTGCCAAAACCATACACACCGCCGTTAGCATAACTATCAGTATAGCTCGCTACTGCATCTAAGGTGGGTAAATGGCCGGCGTTGGCGCGTTCAATTTCCTGTTCTGAAAACTTGAGAGCATCTTGTTTAATTAGTAGGTTCAAATTATTCTGACTGGCTATCTCTAGCCATTTTTCCATACCTTGTTCTAAAGTGTTGGTTTTGATGTCTGCTTTTACCGTTGCTAATTTTTGGGGGATTTCACCTATAATAGCCTGCACCGCACGTTTGGCAATTTGATATTCGGTAATAGCAGCTATTTCTTGAGCCACAATTAAATCGTAACGTGCTTGAGCTTCATTCACATCGGTAATCGTAGCAGTGCCTGCTTCAAAGTAAGTTTTAGCTTGCTCCAACTGGCTTAAAACCGCCGCCTTTTGTGCAATATTCAACTCAATTTTATCTTGCGCAATCAGCACCTCAAAATAGATTTGGGTTGTGCGTAAAATAAGGTCTTGCTGGCTCAGGTGTAATTGTTTATCCGATTGGCTTACTTGTGTCTTCGTTTGATCCATCTGCACCAAATTTTGTTTGCGATAGAGCGGCTGGCGTGCCTCAACACCATAAGTGTAACCTTCAAACGTTTGCACACCACCGCTGAAGGGGATACCAGTGCCCAGAAAGTTAATATCCGTGCGCGAGACGTTTGCCCCAGCGTTAAAATTAACCACAGGCCGATAAAGCGCCTTGCCTTGCTCGATAATTTCTTGGATTGCCTTATTAGCACTCAACGCAGAGGCCAATGTTGGGTCATGCGCTAGCGCTTGGTTGTAGATATCCACTAGAGAGCGCGGTTTGTTTTCAGCAAAGGCTTTCGTCGAAAATACAGATATTACGCAAAAAAGCGAAATAACAAGAGTTAATGGTTTTAGCATGGGGGTAGGAAATCTCTGATTAAAACTCAACATTAGTCGCTTTAATTCAACGGCGTTGCACAGTCTCATTGCGTAGCATTCGGTGGAATGATGGGGGTAGCCACCTATGACCAATGTTGTGGAAGTAATCTTTCGTCAATCTTCATAGCCATAACCTCCAACATAATTGGGACAATGAGTCGATGAACATGTTTCATGACCGAAAAATATGCGACGCCCAAGGTGTTCTTTGTTTTCACAAGAGTTGAGACAACCAATTGAGAGCCAGTGTCTCTATGGATTAGGAGTAGCGAGGTGCGAAAATCAAGATGGCGATCATCTTCACCTATGACTACTTCATTGTCCGTGAGAGTAATTACGCGAAAGAGTCCAATTTTTCGCCCAACTTGAAACGGCGGGTTAAGATCGTGTTGGTTATCGCTGCCTGTCTGTAAGCCAAAGTATCCGACGATCCGATTGCGAAGAACGAACAGACTATCAACCCAACTCGGTGCTGACTGAAAGAACGCTGGAATTAGCTCCCAGGATTCAATGTCTGTTCTTTGTACCAAGATTGCGAACGAATCGGAATATTGGTATTGCGAGCTATCTGGATACAGTGTAGATTCTATGGGGAAATTGTTGGTCATAATGGGCAGAATCCTTATTGATAGGTTAAAAATAGATTAAAAACGTGTCTATCCAACTAGCCGAGTACTGATTTTGGCACATTCACCCTAAACCAAGCGGCATACAGCGCAGGTATAAACAGTACTGTTAGCAAAGTGGCAACCGCCAAGCCCCCCATAATGGCAACCGCCATCGGACCAAAAAATACACTGCGCGTCAGCGGTATCATGGCTAAAATAGCGGCCGCAGCAGTTAGCACAATAGGCCTGAATCTACGTATCGTTGATTCGACTACCGCTTGCCAAGGCTCCAGTCCGGATGCTCTATCTTGGTCGATTTGATCGACCAAAATCACCGAGTTGCGCATAATCATGCCTGATAAAGCAATCGTCCCCAGCATGGCAACAAAGCCAAACGGTTTATCCAATAACAGCAAGGCAACGGTGACACCAATCAAGCCTAACGGCGCAGTTAATACCACTAAAAATACGCGTGAAAAACTCTGCAACTGAATCATCAGTAGGCTGAGTACTGCAATTAAAAACAGCGGAAATCCTGCCGCAACCGATGCGCCACCCTTGGCGGACTCTTCAACGGCACCGCCCGTTACTAAGCTGACGCCTAGTGGCAAACTGGCTTTAATCGCCGTTAATTGATCGTCTATTTGTTGCGACACCACGGGGGCTTGCACATTGCCTTGTAAATTAGCGCGCACGGTAACCGTTGGCACACGGTTACGTCGCCAGATGACGCCTTCTTCAAACGCTGAGGTCAGCGTCGCTGTTTGCGATAAAGGTACGCCCCCTGACGGCGTGTTAATCATTAAATCCGGTAAATGTGATAATCGCGTGCGTTCAGATGCCAGACCGCGCGCAACTAAGTCTATACGCTCATTGCCTTCTCTAAATTCAGTGATAGTGAGCTCTTGCATGGCGCCATTGAGCATATTGGCAATATCTACCGTACTTACACCTAATAAGCGCGCTTTCGTTTGGTCAACGTCTACTTGGACGACTTTGCTCGGTTCTTCCCAATTGAGTTGTACATTCACCAGGTTATTGTTGGCGCGCATCACCTCGGCAACTTGGCGAGAAATGTCACGTATTTGCGTAATGTTGGCGCCGGATACCCTAAACTGCACGGGGAAGCCCACCGGAGGACCATTTTCTAATCGCAACACGGACGCATGCAACGCAGGATAATCCTGTTCAAACAACCCGAATAAATCTTTGCGTAATGCCTCACGCGCAGCTAAAGTTTTAGTCAAAATCACAAATTGCCCAAACGCGCGATGCGGCAATTGAATATCCAGCGGCAAATAAAAACGAGGTGCGCCGGTGCCGATATAAGCGACAAAGTTTTCTATGCCTTCATGCCTTTGAGTCCAATCCTGCAACCAACGCTCTAATTTTTTAGCCTGCGCATCGGTAGATACATAAGAAGCGCCTTCGGTCATGCGCAAATCGACTATCAACTCAAGTCGGGTCGAATCAGGAAAGAACTGCTGTTGCACTTTACCAAAACCGATAATAGACAATACAAACAACGCCAGGGTAATGGTAATGATCGTTTTTCGATGGCGAACGCAGGCGGTGACGACGGCTCGAAAGGCTTGGTAAAACTTTGTGTTATAAATATCGTGATGGTGATTAGGGCCGGTTTTGTCGGTTAGATTAAGCTGTTTTTTTAGCAAGCGTGTTATTTTTGACGGCTGTGGCCCGTGGGCATAATCGGGTAATAAGTGGTAGCCCAAATAGGGCACAAATATCACGGCTGCAAACCATGAAATCACCAAGGCAATCGCCGACACCTGAAAAATAGACCGCGTATATTCGCCCGTAGACGAAGCGGCAGTTGCAATCGGTAAAAATCCGGCCACAGTGACCAATGTGCCGGTGAGCATCGGCATTGCCGTTGAGGTGTAGGCAAACGATGCGGCTTTGGCCCTGTCCCAGCCTTGCTCTATTTTGGATGACATCATTTCTACGGCAATAATGGCGTCATCCACCAACAAACCCAAGGCTAAAATAAGCGCCCCCAGCGAGATTTTATGTAGCCCAATATCATTGAGATACATCACCAAAAATGTACTCGCCAACACGACAGAAATGGTAATGGCGACGACGATACCGCTACGCCAGCCCAATGAAATAAGGCTTACGCTGAGCACAATCACCAATGCCTCTATCAGAGATTTCACAAAGTCGTTAACGGAGTTTGCCACAATTTTCGGCTGTAAGGTGACGGTATTGAGCTCCAAACCTACCGCTAATTGCGGTTGAATAACCGCGATAGTTTTAGCTAGCGCATGGCCCAGTCCAATCACATCACCGCCGTCTTTCATGCTCACGCCCAACAGCAACGAGTCTTTACCTTGAAAGCGTATGCGGTCATGCGGCGGGTCTTCATAGCCGCGATAAACACGCGCGACATCGCCCAGTCGGAAATCTTGGTTATTGGCGCGTAGCCGCAATTCGCGCAAATCGTCTAATTTGCTATAGCGGCCTGATACGGCAATGCGTATGCGCTCGTCAGCCGAATCAAATGTGCCGCCGCGCACCACGGCATTTTGCGCCTGTAAAATACTGATCAATGTATTGGTATTGATGCCTATCGTCACCAGCTTGGCATTTGAGATCTCAATAAAAATACGTTGCTTCTGCTCGCCAAAAAATTCAACTTTCGCCACATCCTTGACTTTTAGCAACTCAGTTCTAATCAGTTCTGCCTGTTTTTTGAGCGCGGCATTGTCAAAGCCATCGCCGGTCAACGCGTACATACTGCCGTACACGTCGCTAAACTCATCGTTGAACGTCAAACTTTCTATATTTTGCGGCAAGGTATTGCGTATATCTGCCACCTTTTTACGTACCTGATACCAAACTTCAGGAACGTCTTTTGACAAGGTATCATCTTTGGCCACAATAAAAATCATCGATTCACCTGGTCGTGAAAAACTATTGGAATAGTCCAAATGCGGGACTTCTTGAATTTTCTTTTCCAGTTTATCGGTTATCTGTTGCTCAACTTCTTGTGCACTGGCACCCGGCCATGTGGTATGCACCAACATCGCTTTAAATGTAAAAGGCGGGTCTTCAGATTGCCCTAACTTGGTATAAGTAATCAATCCGGCGATAGTGAGCACCAACATCAAATACAAAACCAGCGTTTGATGATTCAATGCCCAATCAGACAAGTTAAAGCGGGCTGATTTTGTCAGTGAATTTTCATTCACTGCACTCATGGCGCAGCCTCAATCACAGGCTTTACCTGTTGATTTTTGATGAGGGTATGTACGCCGGCAATGGCGATTTTTTCACCCGCTTGCAGGCCGTCGGCAATCAATACGCCGTCTTCTCTAAACAAACCGGCGACAACTTCACGCGGCTGCGCTTTATTATCAGTATCAATCACCCACACTATTTTTTTGCCGTTGATTTCAGTCAGTGCGCTGGTGGGCACCAGAAATTCTTCGGTCTGTTGTTCATTCGGCTGATTGAATTTGACGCCTGAGGTCATGCCCAGTTTTACGGATTCATCTGCGTCTTTAATAGTCACGCGTACATTAAAGGCGCGGGTGGCAGAATCTGCGGCCGGGGCAATCTCGCGAATCACCCCGGTGTACGCTTTTTGCCGATCCGCCCACATTTTTATGGTAACCGCCGCATTCAGCTTGACTTCCGTCATGCGCGACTCCGGCACAGCAACCAATACGTCTGTTTCTTTGGTATCGGCAATTTTCACCACCGTGTCACCGGCCTGGATTACTTGCCCAGGTTCGGCCCGGATCATTGTGACTACACCTTCCCGATCGGCGGTTAAATTTGTGTATTGCGTTTGATTAGTCGATACGTTCGCTTGCGCCTTTACATGTGCCATCTTTGCACTGGCGGTTTTAAGCTCCGCCTCTCGACTATCCAATGCCGAAGCTGAAATGAATTTTTTAGCAAACAATTGACGCTGACGCTCAACTTCTGCAACCGCCAGCGAATAGCTGGCTTCCGCCGCACGTACATCGGCTAGTGCTGCCGCTGCGCTTAAATTAGTATCTGCTGCATCAAGTCTGGCAATTACTTGGCCTTTTCTAACATGCGCACTGACATCCACCTTGCGTTCAATGACTTTGCCATTTATCCTAAAACCTTGACTGGATTCATATCGAGGACGCACTTCGCCCACCAAGACCATGGGATTTGCCGCAGCTTTGGCACCAACCACCATCACCAAAGCAGGGCGCGGAGGTGGCGGCGGTTCTGCTGGCTTATCGCATCCAGTAAGTAATGTTAACAACACTAATTCAAAACGCCTTATCTTCATTTGCTCATCTTCATATAGTTGGGTTCTTCATTATTAAGACTTTTCAGGATGCTGTAGCAGACCTTGTAAAATCGAGCTTTGCATTAGTGCCTCTACGCAGCCTTAACTTACTTTGCGATCCGTTTGGAGAGACGACTCCGTAATCAGACTTCAAAAATTCAGATGGTTCAGGCATACAACCCCGATCACTGCGCAATTTTTATCGCATTGGCTTGGAAATTATTTATCTGAGAAACTCATAGTTAGGGGGTGATTGAAAGCCGCCAGTAGCTGACTCGATCACCTTACTGCAATCAAGCAATGTCTCGTCACGCCAGCGCTTGCCCACCACCTGAACACCGACGGGTAAACCATTGATAACGCCAACAGGTATAGTCACGACAGGACTTCCTGTCAGTGAAAACGGAACAACCATGCTAATGGTTCCTTCCAGGTAGGACAGTGGATGATCATCGACCATGATCGTGGGGAGTTTCCCGAACTTTCGCGGTGACTGATGTGGAAAGGCAACACTTGGGGTGACTGGACACAGCCAGACATCCCACTTGTCGAGAAACTGCTCTAGCTGGATAATGAGCTGCTCTCGGATATTGAGCGCCTCGTTGTAGCGACGCCAATTAAATGCCAATCCACCGGCAAAGGCACGTACCAATGGTTGGGATTTTGGCAAGAATCGTCCCACTAAGGACAAGGGCAAGCGTTCAATAGCGGGCATAACCAGGCCAACTTCAGCTCCCATGATGATACCAAAGGCGTACCACGCCTCTTCGAAATCAAAACCATCTGGGCAACAGCGTTCGACATTCATACCTGCCTGACTCAATTGCTGCACGGCACGATCTAAACCAGTTCTCGTGCGACTACATATCGGCACACCAGCAAAATCATCCCACCACGCTACGCGCAAAGGCCGCGCTTTTACTGGTTTGGCTGCACTTATTGGCACCATAGAAGAGACTTCAGTATCGATGCCATCAGGCCCCGCAATACTGTCAAATCCTAAGCGAAGGTCGTCGACGCATCGAGCGAGAACGCCGAATGACAACAAGTGACGCACAGAACGTTCGGCACCGGGGAGATGAGGAATATGGCCCGTGCGAGGCACACGGTTTTCAGTGGCTTTGAGGCCAGCCACACCGCAATAAGCCGCTGGAATTCGTATTGAGCCTGCGAGGTCGCTGCCAACATCCAGAAACGAAAAATTCATTGCCACTGCTGCTGCGCTTCCACCAGAACTTCCACCGCTGGTGAGCGATGGATTCCACGGGTTATTCGTGCGGCCAAACAGCGGGCTCCAGCACTGAAGGTCGGCTGCGAGTTGCGGCAAATTGGTTTTTCCAAGAACGATGACTCCAGCTTCTTTCAGCCGTGCAACAACAGTTGCGTCTATTGTTGGGACATAGTCTTTAAGCGGCGGATGACTGCTGGTTGTCTTGATGCCTTGGGTTTCGAAGGCATCTTTAACGGATATCGGAACTCCGAAAAGTGGCGGTAAATCTCCGACTTGACCGATACGAATGTCCGCTGCTTTTGCTGCATTCAGCGCGGCTTCATTGTTTAGGGTAACAATGGCGTTTATCGCGGGATTGTGGCGTTCAATCCGATTCAGGCAAGTTTGCACCGCATGGGTTGTGGTTACCCTTCCTTCACGAATGGACTGAATTAAATCTTTGGCGGAATTACGCATGCTAAATCCAAAAGCTAAGCATTAAAACAGTATATAGCCGAGGCTAATGCCGAGGAACAGGCAAAGCGGGCAGTAAAGCCATGTGTCATAACAGGCAAAATGCGTATTCCTGACTTTTTTGAAAAAACCAACATAGCGAAACCATCCCACTGCGCGAATAACAAAAATAAGTGACAGTAAGGTAATTGCCGTACGCGGTAGATTATTTGGAATGGGTAGTGTGATGTAGTTAGCTACACTGAGGATACATAAGACGCTGCCAAGAAGAACAGCACCCACTATGTGCGCCGCGCCTGAACGGGGGGTAAAAACACGCCCGCCGTTTGGGTGTTGAGGAATGGATGCGTTATCACCGTAACGGCCACCAAATCCCCAATAAAAATGGAATGCGGCGGCAACAATGAGTATAGCAGAGCAAATAAAAGCAAGCATAAAGACTCTAACGTAAAGGTAAGGAAGGGCCGCGCTTTAAGCGATACCCTGAACCTAGATTAAAAAAACTACAAAATCGCCAACGGTCAGCTCGTCACTTTGACCGACTTGTTAGGCGGGAAGGTATTAGGGGCTAACTACTTTATTGGCATAAAAATGAAACATAACCTTATTCTGATTTACTTTCTTGTATTTGTTTTTCTGATAACTGAAGAACTGGAAGAGCCAATTGCTAATAATTTACCAGCAGGGTTTTTTACCTCAGCTCGCAAATGAATTTTCATTGGTGTTTTTCCTATTAAAATGGCTGTTACAAGAATAAATTCGTAAGCCATTTTTATAGGACGAACAAAGGTTGTATTAATATTATCAGTTATGCTTACGGGTGAAACCAAATAACTAAATGGTGCTAACGTATTATCAATTGCAGCCACTATCATGCCCCCTTGCATAAATCCAAATGGGTTACTGTAATACCTTTTTATTGGGAATTTTACCGTTAACGATTCACCTTCAATATACTCTATAAATTCCCCTTCCATTTCGTTAAAAATTTTTGGAGGTAGCTCCATGTCTGGAGTTGACTTCATTAACTGTATAATTTTTTCCATCATTAATGACACCTTAATTTTATAAATAAGCTAATGTAGAGGTAAGGGAAGCTTTGTCCACGGACGTTAAACGAAGCCACGGAATCTGGATAAAAAAACAAAACACCAAAACTGCTAAGAGACGGCTCGTCTCTTTGACCGCCATGTTATACAACTTAGCGGAATACCACAGCCCCAGCCGAACCACTGGTTTTCAAGCCGAAGCGGCGAACTAGGCTATCTCGCCAGCCAATAGAGAGTCAAGCTGGTGTGGCATGGAATAGTGCGGCTATAATTCACATGACTCAATATCGCTGCGTTTCAACCGGATAGAGAAACAATCGGTGTAGGCATAATGCTGGAACTCAGCGGACAGAGCAGGGATTGTGTGGGAAATTCCCCACTCATGGCGCTCCACCTCATTCCTTCTTACCCATCACCTTGGATGCCACATGTGGCTTAGTGTGCTCGACCGGAATCAGGTGGATCTCACGGAGCGATGCCTTCAGTCTCGCCTTCTGTACCTTGCCGTTGCTGCCGCGCGGAAATGACTCACGCACAATTACGATGTGGCTGGGTTGTTTAGACTGATCTAGTTTGTCGAACAGAACCTTGAAAATAATGTTGACGGCATCGACGTACTGCGACTTCACGTGGCAGACAGCTATCGGCATCGTACCCACATCGCTCATCTCGTAACCAAAAACAGAGATCTCCTCAATTTCTGGTACATCGCGCAACACCTCCTCGATCTCACTTGGGTGGATGGTATAGCCCAGTGCGCAGACAATCTCCTCCCCCGCCCTTCCCTTCATAATCAAGTGTCCGGCTTCTGTAAGATGACCGATATCTCCAGTACGCAGCCATCCGTCGATCAAGTTCTCGCCCGATACTATCTGATTACGATCGGCATCCCAATAACCCTCCATCAATAGACTGCCACCGATCCAGATTTCACCGTCCTGCCCATTAGGCAAGGCATCTTCGGTCTCAGTGTCGCAAATGCGAATCAAACACCCGGGCGCGGCTGTGCCAACTGAAAAACCAGCGAGATTTTGATCCTCTGCCAGAAGCCAGCAGACCGGGCCAGTAGTCTCAGTCATTCCGTAGCATTGCAACCAACGACAAGGTATCGCCGCTCTGGCTCGCTGGATAAGTTCGTACGTGACGGGAGCCGCACCGTACATGACCACCTTGAGACAGGACAGATCGCGCTGTACCAGTTGAGGATCCGCTAGTGCCGCGCCGATGTGCCGTGGTACTAGCACGGCATGAGTAATGCGTTGGCATTCGATGAACGCCGGAATATCCTCAGGTGAGCGTGCCAGCGCCAGCGCATCCACCAAGGTACCGCCGGACAGGAAGGTCGAGAAAGCGGCAATCTGGCTGATTAACCCCAAGGGCTCGTACAGCAACATTCCTTTTGACGAAACGTCGCAATTAGCGATCTGCCGGGTATTGGCCACTGCGTGCAGCAAGGCATCCTCGGACAGGCAAACGCCTTTCGGTCGACCTGTGGTGCCGCTGGTACGCGCCTGAAGTAAGATGAATCGATCGGACTCGGCACGCTCAAGGTCATCTGGGTGACGCAGTACGTTAGTTCTATCCCACTCTGGTTCGGTGCCATGATGCCAGTTGACCGACCAATGCGCGGACGATCCTGTGATGGCGCCGTGCCATTCCGCACTGCTGGGCGATATATAGCTTTCCAAGAATACGAGAGTGATGCGCAATCGCGAGCAGGCTAGCTCCAAGGTAAAAACCTCATAAGGAGGTGCCGAGCAAACGGCTAAGCGATCCCCGGTTATCAAGCCTATCCGAGTCAGCCGCTCGACCCAAGCGTGAACGTCATTGAGCATCTTGCCATAAGTCACAAAGCCCGTCTCACTTTCGAAGGCGATGCCCTGTGGGCGGTTGATGCAAACTTGAAAAATTGCTTCGTACAGTTTCATTCGATTCCCGTCTTTATTAAGTTGATAGTGGTCGGCAGACTGACCACGTTGATCGCAACTGACTTCACACGCCACTCACGCGCACCGTGTTTTAAGCAAGTACGGATGAAATCGAATAGACTCAGACTGAAAACATACTCTGCGTCCTCATGCGTTTTCGTCGGAATCTGGTGCCACTTAGCACTGGGGTGCACATGGTGGGTAGCATGGTGATTAGTATAAAGACATAGAAAACCCAGCGGCCAAGGTAGAAGGATATTAACCGCCTCTTTATATTGTTCATTCTGTCGCGGCGCAGTTGCGCGCTCGTCCGAGAAGTAATGCTGCGATTGAGCCATGAACAGCTCGACGTAGAAAAACACCACATACGGTAACCAATAGGCCAATAACATTTCCTTCGGGTACTCTACCGTCAGTAAGATAGATGCAATGGGAATTACGAAGATGCAAATCATGTTCAGTTTATGAAGAATCAAGTCGCCATTCTCCATTTTGAGATAACGACCACTATTGATCACATTGGCGTTGCGAATCAAAAGAATGGATGGATATAGCAGCAGGGCACGTAGCGGTGACTTGATCGGATAGTAATGTTTCTCCGGATCTTTAGCTGTATTACAGTAACCGTGATGAATGATGTGAAAACGCTTGTAAGCGATGAAGCTTATTCCATGTAGGATGCCAGCTAAAAAGCCGAAGAAGTTGTTTATCCAGCGCACAGTAAAAAGATTTGAATGTACGGCCTGATGTAACATCTCCATCTGACCTACCATAAAAAAACCTTGTAGCACGATCAAGAGCGGCAGCAAGTAATATCCGCCGACCGTAAATACGATTAATAATGTGTTAATCAGCATTAATCCTAGATATAAACCATTAAATAACAAATCTCTAATCAAAATATACCTCCTTAATTGTTTTAATGAATGTTCGAATGTGTAGCCATCGAGACTATTCTTGATAGGGTAGCTGGATTTCGGCGTATGGCGTGCATTCGTATTCTTCCAGATAAGGCCATTTATTCTGGACATCGCCCCAGATTTTGGCGTCAGGAAGAGCCGGTTTTTTCTTAACGATGTTGGGCCAAGTCTTGGACAGGCGTTCGTTGATCTCTAAGGCAACTTTCTCTCTAGAGGGAATCTCGTCATCGCCACAGATCGCTTTTACCGGACAAACTGGTTGACAGAGTCCACAATCGATACAGTCCTCTGGATTGATCACCAGCATGTTAGGGCCTTCATGAAATGCATCGGTTGGGCAGGCGTCGACGCAATCGGAATACTTACAAGCAATACAGGCACTAATTACCACATAGGTCATTTTTCTCTCCATTTAGGTTTAGGCGCTTAATCCGCCATCGATAACAATAGTCTGTCCGGTCAGATAGGCGGCATCTTCCGACAGCAGATAGCGCACCAGAGCGTATACCTCAACCACTTTGCCCATGCGTCGTAGCGGAATCCCTCTTTCCAACTTCTGACGTTCCTTGTCCGGAATTTTTTCTGCCATCTCGGTCTCAATGAGACCAGGTGCGATCGCATTAACACGCAGATTAAAGCGGGCGACTTCCACTGCCAGACTACGGGTCATGCCAGTCATTGCGGCCTTAGTTGCGGCATAATTTACTTGTCCTGGGTTACCTTTAAACGCAGTCACAGAGGACATAAAAAGAATCACTCCCTGCCGCTCACCCATCATCGATGACAGGAAAGCTTGGGTAACGTAGAACGCAGCGTCCAGATTGGTGGTTAGCACGCTCTTCCAAGCGTCGCTCGGCATGGATATGACCAAGTTGTCGCGAGTGATGCCGGCGTTGTTGATGATGGCGTACGGTGCGCCGAAGCGCTGCAGGCATTGTTCCGCTAGCTGCTGCACCTGTAGCTGATCGCTTCCGTCGCATTGAAAGGAGACCACTTCACCGCCATTAGCACGCACTTCAGCTTCAATCCACTCGGCCTGTTCGCGCTGACTCTTATAAGTGAAGATCACGCGATAGTCCTGCGCCAGGGCTTGCACGAGACACTTGCCAATTCCACGGCTTCCGCCAGTCACCAGTACCCAAGGCTTTACTTGTTGTTCCATTCGATTTTCTCGTCAGAGTGAATTAGTTTTGGAGACAGCCGCGACAGGGGCTGACATGGCCATCATCCATGAGTAACCTATTACCGCCTCATAGCCCGAACCGGAGACCCAGGCGCTGAGAAAGCGCACGCCGTCAATGGGAAAGCGATGATTCAACAGCGTCGGCACTGCATGTGGCGAAACTAGGGCACCGTAGCCCGAGCCTGCCGTGTTGTTGGTGTAGCGCTGGTAGGTACGCGGACTGGACAGCTCGCTGTACTGGATATGCGACTCCAGCAGCGGGAATTGTTCGATCAGACGGCGCAATAGCATAACTGTCGCTCGCTTCTTCTTAGCTCTGTACTCGGGCGTCTTGCGTATCGGCCAGTGACGGATGTCGTCAAGGGCGTTCACGACCACCACGCGTCCACCGCTCGGATCCAGCGTATGGTAGTTGGTGACTTCGAACGTCGAAAACTCCCAGTAGGCGCGCTCAGCTAGATCGGCGTTAGTCGGCTCTAACCGAACCTGGGTGCGTAGCGCATGCGCATTCTCTGAATCCGCCGCCAGTACCATAGTCTCCGCGCTCCGTAAGCCGCACTCTTCCGGCGCACAATCCAGCACCAGATAGAGTGTAGTGGTTGCATTGGCCGGTACCTGATGCTTCACGTTGGTGATACAGGTTTCCAACTCCGGGCGTGGTTTGAACAGCTCGGTCAGCGCATAGTGCGGTGCCGCGTTAATCAGCACGGTACGGCTACGGAATTCTCCATGATCTGTGACCACTCCGCGCGCCGACAGTTCGGCATCGTCCACCAACACGCACTCGACGGTGACATTCAACAGCACGCAACCGCCGCGCGACTCTATCTGGCGCACCAGCAAATCGGACAGAAATTGCGAACCGCCGCTCAGATAAGCGCTCCTCTGATGCAGGCTGGCATAGACCACGTGCAGGTAATACAGATAACTGCACTGTTCCGGAAAGGTGCCAACATAGATAGACGGCGCACTCAGCAGCTCGACCAGATGCTGATCGCTGAAGCGCTCGCGCAGAGCGTCGCGTACCGTAAGATGCTTGAAATGCTTATGCGCATGGCGTAGCTGCTTGAAATTTGGTTCGAAGCGACCCTGCATGATCTCGAACTGCATATAGGAATTGTAGCCGTGAACAGTCACTTCCTCGAAGAACTGTCGCAGGCCAGCTTCCTGATTGGGGAAGGCTCGCACCAGTGCATGCAGGGTCAAATCTGGATCGCTTTCGAGCACGAGCGAGGGTTGCCCAGCGGTCTCGAACCAGGCTGGTGAGAAATGCAGCTGCATCTCCTTCTCCAGCCCGAGATCACGGAACAAGCGACGCAAATTGCCGGTCTCGCCCATTCCGGTCAGTTTGTGCATGCTACAGTCGAACCGCGATTGCTGCTTGGGACGATGAAATTCACTGCTGTAGCCGCCCGGCACACTGTGCTGCTCCAGCACCAGCACACGCATGGACGGGTCACGCTGCATGATCGCTGCGGCGTAAGTCAATGCGGAGATGCCGGAGCCAACGCAGATCATATCCCAAGGCTCTGTACTCATGCGATACCTATTTGCGCGAACCACCGATCCATCTCGGCGAAGCGTTCGCCGTTGAGACGACGATTGTTCTCCGATGTGCGTATGACCGCAATTGCCGCCTCGTCGTCCGCCGCGACCGGGAACTCGAAGGAGGTGTGTTGGGCGATCTGGGCGTTGTAAGTCACCTCAAGTTTACAATCGCGGTACGCCTCCGCGAATTGGGCACGAATCGTAGCCAGTTCCGACTCGGGCGCGATGGCGAAGAAGTCCTCGACCACTCGCTTGCCGAAGGCAATGTGGCGTACCTCCTCAATATGATGCTCAAAAAACATCTTACGCGTCAGCGGATCGATCTCATCGTCCTGCGTCAGGTAAATAGCGTTGAGTTCAGCCAGCGACTCCACCATCAAGGTCCAGAGTATGCCAATCACTGGATGTATCTCGGGAAGCTTGGCTAGGAACTGGGCATACTGCCCAGCTGGCGGCTGGAACAACTCAAGTCCAGCCATCTTCATATAGCGGCGGAACATCAAGGTGTGCGTAATCTCCTCGCGCGAGAATATCATCAGATACTCGTACACCTCGGGCGACAGGCTGAAGCGATAACGATTGATATAACCTATGTACAGCGGTGGCAACGTCTGCTCCAGCCAGATGAACATGGATATGTCGCGTGCTATCTCCTTCCATAGAAGCTCTCGTCTTTGTTCGGCGGCGAGGTTCTCCCAGTACGGGGTGCCGTAGATCCAGCTGCCGCTTTCCATCTTTGGTGGCTTGCTAAAGTCGATACCATCGTCCCACGGCAACACTTTTTGAAGATCCATAGGATGGCGGTGTGACGCACGAATTAACGTCTGTACCTTTTGGGACGACGCTTCGGACAGAATGATCGGATTACGTTCTATCATGCTAGTTTTCATAATATTCATCACCAATTTGTAATCAACTCTGAGTAGCGGTGGACTCGGCAACGATATAGTCAATCATATTGCCGATGGAGGTGATCTTGCCTGTAGTAAACAATTCTTGTGTCAAATCGACACCATAGCGCTTCTTTATACCAACCTGAACCTCGACATAGTCTAAGCTGTCAAGTTCCAGTTCTTCCAGCAGCGTTTGCGGTTGCACCATATCCTCGTCAATATCCTTCATATCGAAGATCATGGCTCGAAGAAACTCAAAAACATCATTTGTTGCATTCATTCAACTCTCCAGAGATGATAATTGATAATTAAAATTGATTTGTAGTCCTACTTCAGACCGCATTACGAACTTGCCGTTGATAGAGATATTGAACGGGTACAGACCGATCAAGCTGTTACTTTCTCCCGACAGAGTTATTGGCGTCAGCACATCGCAGCGAATTTCACACTGTTCATCTAGGTTCTCAATCCCCATATTGCAAAAGCTAGGTTCGATGTCGATCAGGTGCGAGGTTTGTAGCGTCTTGGTTTTTTTCATCAGATCGTTCTGACTGGCTATTTCATCAAAGCGCAACAAACTCTTTACGGAGGTGAAAGGAATCTCATTGTTGAGTAATTCTGAGAAAGCGATTGCATCGATCAACAGCCAAGCCTTATCGAACGACGGATAAAGTTCAGTAAAAACTGTTTTTTTCATTCGAAAACGATCAGCGTCAATAACGAAACCCTCAATCGGTGATACTGCATTGATGCCCGGAGTCGTACGATAGATTGTACCTGTAATCGCTTGATCACCACCTTCACGCACGCGCAAAGAAAAGCGACTACGCTCGTTGCGCGCTTTGATCTCCAAGGCGTATGTCAAAAAGCGTTCGACAGGTTGACGAAAGACAGCCTTCACCGTCAGCCAGTCATCACCTGCCTGCAATTCGATCGCATCGGCGATCTGGCACTTGATATACATCAACGGCAGCATGCCATGCACGACTATGCCTTTGAGCCCTGCTTGGCGCGCATATGTCTCGTCGAAATGAATTGGATTGTAATCACCAGACAGAGTGGCCCAGGCAGCGATTTGATCTTGACAAAAATTCAGGTCCACGTTAACGCACCCGCTCGATGATCAACGCGGCGTTAGTGCCGCCGAAGCCGAAGCTGAGGTTCAAGGTCGTATCCACTCGTTCAACCTGAGCATGGCGGTTAGGCAAATAGTTGAGGTCACAAGCAGGATCTGGATCGTTCAGGTTAATCGTTCCAGGCAAGATACGATGTTCGATCGCTTTCAAACAGATAATGGATTCGAAACTGCCGGCAGCTGAAATTAGGTGACCGGAATAGGATTTTGTGCTCGATATTGGAATTTTGTAGGCTACCTGACCCAGCGCCAGTTTGATGGAGTTCGTCTCATTCACATCATTCAGAGGGGTTGAAGTGCCGTGAGCGTTGATATAGTCAATCTCGTTCGGTCGTTTTCCCGCTTGCTGCAAGGCGGCCAGAATAGTCCGCGCCCGGGCGGACATATCCTCGGCGGGCGAAATGAAGTCGCTGGCGTCGGAGTAATTGCCGTAGCCAGTTATCTCGCCCAGAATAGTCGCGCCACGCTTTTGTGCTTGCTGCAACTCCTCGAGGCAAAGCACCGCCGCACCTTCTGCTAGGACGAAGCCGGAGCGTTTCTTGTCAAAGGGGCAGCAAGCAGCGTTATCACGTGCACTCTCCTTGCTCAGTGCATTGAGTACATCGATATTCCAGATATTGGTTTCACTACGCAGACTCTCCGAGCCGCCAGCCAGCATCATTTCGGCACGACCGCTACGAATTACTTCATAAGCATCTCCGATGGAGATCGTACCAGTGGCGCATGCGGCGATGACGGTATTCTGGTAACCGCGCAGATTCCAAAGCAGAGAACAGGCACCGGAGGCGATGCTAGGCATGGTGATGAGGCTACCGTAAGGGCTGCCGAAACCTGTATCTCGATAACTGTCTCTTATACTGTAGGCTTCATCCAGGCCACCCCAGCCGGTACCAACGATCACACCACAGGCGTGCGGATCGTAACTATCCCTCAGCCGACTAGGATCGCCGAAAGCCATGCGCATGGCTTCAGTTGCCGCCACCACGGCGTTGCGAGCAAACATCGGCAGAACGCGCAGAATGGGTTTGGCGATACTGCGATACCGTTCTTTTTTCGGCTCTATCAAGGCAAAGTAATTTGCCTTGATATTTTTGTCTCCAAGTTCGATACGGGAATAGCCCAGTTTGTAATCCATGATCGACTGCCATGCTTCCGCAGCATTTTCGCCCAACGAGGTTAGGGAACCATAACCAGTCACAACCACTCTACGCTTTATCATTCGGCGATACCTTCATTAATTTCGAAATTGTGTGCTGACAGCAATAACCGGATACTGTCATATAACTGCTTTATCTTGCCTTCGTCGATACGTGGATTCATAAAACAAATCTTAATGAATAACTCGCTGACGATATAAACAAAACCCACCGACCAAGCTGGATCAGCGTTAAGCTCGGCGAAAATCTTTTTCGTTAGCACGTCACCCGAATCGCCGTCGCTTGCCTTGAAATTGAAACAAACAATGTTAGTTGTCGGCTTGGCGTAAATATGAATGCGCGGGTCGCTGAATAGCACGCTGTATAATCTATCCGTCATATCCACCAGATGAGCGATATTTTTCTGAAAGAAATGCTCCCCATAGTTGTGCAGCGATAGCCAAAGCTTCATCGCATTACCGGATCGGGAGCACTCCAATGTCCAATTGTGCATATCTGGATAATCGCCTTCAATTTCCTGACTGAGGTAGGGTGTGCAGTGCTTAGAGACGTAGTTAGCTGTCTCTTTGCTTTTGAAAAACAGGAAACTCAAGGGAAGGCTCTGGAAAAACACCTTGTGCAAATCCCAACAGACGCTATCAGATTGAGCGATGGCTTCAAATTGGGCAGACAGTTTTGCACAATGGTAAAATGAGCCGCCGTGTGCAGCGTCAACATGCACCCAAAGCCTGTCACGTTCGAGGACACCGTGGCGAAGGAAGAACCCCGCAAGATCGTCGAACGCCCCGCTTGAGGTTGTACCCAGTGTTAAGCAGATGATGTACCTGCCGCCATCCTCCAACCTGGAACACAGTTTAGCGATATCTATGCTGCCGGTCTCATCGACTTCGACCGCTACCACGTTCTCTTCTCCGATGCCGATCATCGCGGCGGAACGGGCGATAGAGTAATGCGCCAACTGGCTGACCAGCACCGTAATCTGACTATGACTAGCTCCGCCACGTTTCCATATATGCCAGTCGTCGAGTTTATTACGAGCAGCAATCAAGGCCGTCAAATTGGCCAAACTTCCGCCGCCGGTGCTCAAGCCGAAGGCACTCCGAGGCAGGCGTAGACAACCCTTCGCCCAATCTAACATGCGTCGTTCGATAACGCTGCTGATGGGCGACATGCTGAAAACGGCATGACCCTGGTTCAAAATAGAACTCCACAAGGCACCAATGGTCGAGGCCGCCACCGGGAAATTCAACTGCTGATTTAAATAGCCGGTGTGGCTATACAATACTGAGCCCTGGATCAATCCATCGATCACGGCGTCGTAATTTGATTGTTGAATCAACACCTCGATAGCATCCGTCAGAGATTCCAGCTCCAGAACGTTCAACTCCGGCTGAACCTGCTCGCGAAAATCAACATTGAGCTTGGCAAAAGCACGGGAAGCGTCCAGCATTTTGTGAAATTGCTCAACATCCCACATTATATTTTCCTGACAGAGTGACGATTAAAGAGATAGGCGAACTCTGCAAGATAGCAATTCCCATAACTCGCATGATCAATTGAATGGTAAGCACCATTGGGCGCAGCCTTCAAATTACTCAGCATCGTGTCAACCCTGCGAACTCGACTCGCTTCACGGATTGTCTGCCAGTGGAGCCCACCACATGGCGTTCATCCACAGCCGAAGTCAGAACCACTGCTTCAAAACACCATAAACCGACAGAGACGACATGATATGTTGGAGCTAAGTTCTTTGCCGCCCACTCCTTGAGTGCCTCTTTGGTAAATCCCGCTACAGGCATCAGGCGCGGCGTGACAAATAGTGTCTTGTTTCTCACGGGTCTACCAATCGGAATTGAATTTTCTAGTTGATCTCCATCGCAGAGCCATCCTGTAACATTAATAGAGGCTTCGGTAGGACCATAAAGATTGTAAAGTTGGGCATTGGAACGTTCATGAAAATATTTTTGTAAATCAAAACCCAATGCTTCTCTTTTACAAATGATTCGACGCAAAAATATACATTTGCTAAAGTCACTCGCACCAAGAAAAGCTCCCAGCATAGAAGGTACAAAGTGCAGAGTGGTAACACCGTATTGTTCAATCAGCTCTACCAGCCGTTCAGGATCTTTATCTGCGTCGGGAACTGCTATCAGCAGACTTGCACCCGCTATCAAAAGACAGAAGAACTCCGAGACAAAAACGTCAAAAGTGTACTGTGTTTTTTGCATTACCGTTTCCATTTACATATCTCAATCTGGTATCTTTATACATGGGTTAGCTGTTTATAGTTTCTCATGGGCTTTATCGTCTTTGGTCGGATTGAAAAAAGCTGAAAACTATAACAACTAGCCCCCTTCATGTCCGATTATCATCAATTGCACTTATGAGTTGAATCCGCCTTACATTATTTTTTAAAAATAGACTTAACTGGCAATGGGCAGGGCCGAACGAGATAACCTAAAGTATCGCCAGACCCATCGCTATTGAATTGATTCGTCATAAACTCACCGCTCTCAGAGTTACAGGGTATCGCTGAAAGGTAAATGGCATTTGCTATTAAAGATCAATCCAACACGCAAAAATCGGATGCCCGTCAATAATCATAGGCGGACCTGCTCGATGGGAGTGAAGCCCAGTACGCTTTAACAGCCGCTCAACCCCAACCGGCGACACCGTGATTACACGCTTCGCACCTTGTGCAACAGCGACGGCAATTGCCTCCCGGAGCAACTTTATTGTAATAGGCGAAGAAAATTGCCCTGATGCAGATGACGGTTTCGCATTAAAATCCACAGCAGCAAATCGTGATAACTCCCAAACATCCGGTGAATTTGGCGGAGGCATTCCGTTGAGGAGCTGTGGAAAAACGTCCCCAAGAAGATAAGGTTGAGTGGTAGGCAGTAGGCGAGCACATCCGGAAATATTGCCCTGCCCGTCGCGTGATATAACGTAAATTGTATCGAAACGGTCGAATTGGTCTTGCTCTGTATTGTCAAATGTTTGAAGTTGCCAGCCAAGTCGTTCCACAAACACTTTGTGGCGATAGTTGGCAACTTTCGCATATAGTCCATCCGGAAGGTCTTCTTGTCTGCCTGTAACAACGTGCATGATCTCTCCTAAAAAAGTTTATTTCTTAGGACATATTTGACTGGGTTTTGCTACTAGAGACAACTGTCAAACTTGACAGGTTATGAAGCGTATCGCATGCTTATGTAGTCTTGGACTACGATTTGCCAGACAATTTCATCAACTACTGTTTCAATCAAGGCGGTAGTTTTTCTAGGCCCAAGGTCACGTTGTTGCGCATCAACCAGCATGAGGTTACTTCTCGGTTTACTCGTCCTTTTATAGTAGACTCCATCCACTTGAGAAGATTGGAACATCCAGTCCCACCCAATACTAATGACAGGCTTAGTCGTGTTGACCCATTCGGTGTAGCCTGTAACCTCAGAAAAAGTTGCTCCTTCTTGCAACAAAGCAGGGTTATCCTCATCAAGGCCGGATATTAAATGCACAAGTGAAATTTGCTGGAACTCTTCGAAAGTTAGACGCATATAGCCATCAGAGGAAATTATTATAATTGATGAACCAGTGATGATATTTACTCCCGTTATATTTTTAAGAAACATGTTTTTCTCACTAAATTAAAGACAAGATAAAACACACTACATAAGGTCAATATTAGTTGATAGTGTCAAGTCTGACAGCTTGCGCTTTTCATTGAATGTCTACCAATACAGACAACTTAACATATCCGCCAGAAGAACCTAAATACTCATAAGCGAAGGAATTTATGAAAACTTGGCAAGAAACTCAGCTTCATGCATTGCAGCTTATTCAATCCGATCAGCAACTTTTTCAGACGATTCTTTTGCTTAGTAAAGAACTTGGCTTTGACCACTGTGCCTACGGCCTGCGGATGCCGCTTCCTCTGACGAACCCAAAAACATTGACGTTTAATAATTACCCAACGGCTTGGCAAACACAATATCAAGCCAAAAATTATCTTGCAATTGACCCCACGGTACAGAACGCTATGCGTTCGTCCCTACCCATCCTATGGACAGATGAGTTATTCTGTCCGGCGCGTGATTTATGGGAAGAAGCACGCTCATTTGGATTGCGCTATGGCTGGGCGCAATCCATCCGAGATTTCAATGGGACTGTAGGCATGTTAACGTTGACACGCTCAAATGAGCCTATCACCGAAACAGAACTTAATGCCAAAAGATCCAAAATAACTTGGCTGACCCAAGCAGCCCACTTAGGCATGTCGCGATACTTGACGCCGAAATTGATGCCGGAAGCCGATGTGAAGTTATCAAACCGCGAGATAGAGGTGCTTCGCTGGACTGCCGATGGCAAAACATCCGGCGAGATTTCGAGCATCCTCAATATTGCGGAGCGTACTGTCAACTTTCATATCAATAATGTCATCAGCAAGTTGAATGCTGCCAACAAAACTTCCGCCGCGATAAAAGCTGCGATGCTTGGGTTGTTATAATCGGTTGATGTGCTCCGGCGTAATGAACAACAACGATAAGCCTTTGACAGACGAGGCCTAAGCTCTATAGGCTCAATTGTCGCCCGGTGATAGGCAACAAAAAAACAGACAGAAGCCACCGGATTTGATGGGCTATACATGCTAAACGCAATCCATCACTAAAAATGCGTTGTCTTTTGGCGAGGTTAAACTCAGCTGATTTTTAGGTTCATGGAACCTTACCCTAGTCCCTGAAATTCTCAAACTGCAACGGCATTTCCAGCTTTTCCTCTCTGAGCATCTTAATCACATCCTGTAGATCATCCCTGTTTTTGCCGGTCACCCTGACCTGATCGCCCTGAATGGCGGCCTGGACTTTCAGTTTTTTGTCCTTAATTAATTTAACGATTTTTTTGGCCACTTCCTTATCCAGCCCCTGCTTCATGGTAATTTCCTGACGCATTCCCTTGCCGCTTGGCTTTGCATCGCCCGTCTCCATGCAGGCTATATCAATGCCGCGTCGCGTAAGTTTTGCGCAAATAACACTGAACATTTGCTGTAACTGGAACGTCGATTGAGACGTCATGATCACTTTATCGTCATTCAATTCAAAGCTTGAGTCGGTGCCCTTAAAATCAAAGCGCGTGCTGACTTCCTTATTGGCTTGGTCAACCGCGTTAGTAAGCTCGTGTTTGTCGAATTCGGAAATAATGTCGAAAGAAGGCATGGTTATGATTACAACATAAGGTAAAAAAGGAATTTAACTATAATGATCTTTGCGGCATTATTCAACACCCTTCCCGGTGCCGGGGCTTTTATTCCGCTTTGATAAACTCGGCGACGGCCTTGATTCGCAAGCGGCGAATCGCCTCGCCGATATGCGCCCCTTTCAGTTCGCCATTCAGGATAGCCGAGGTGTCAACGGATGCCGCCGCCCTGGCTGCGCCGCTCAACAGCGCGGCTTGAGGGTAGGCAATGTTTTCAAGCCCGGTTCTGCCTCTAGCGTCCGCCTCGCAGGCCAGCAAAAATTCGGACAATTTATTAACCGGCTTAAAGGCTCCCAAAGCGGCCAGCATATCGGTTATTGTTGAGGCGCGTAATTCAAAAGCCCGGTGGCAGTGAGTATGGTATTGCATGACTTGCAAGGCCAGCGCTTTAAACGAGTTGGGCACCCGCAAACGGCTGCACATGTTTTCCAAAATGGGCAGTCCCTGGGTTTCATGCCCGTAATGATGCGGCCAGTGTTCTTTAGGCGACATGCCCTTGCCCAAGTCGTGGACTAATGCCGCAAACCGAACTTCGAGGCTGGATGACAATCGCGCCGCCTGCTCCAAACAGAGCATGACATGAATGCCGGTATCGATTTCCGGGTGATATTTTTCCGGCTGCGGCACGCCGAATAAACCATTTATTTCCGGGAAAATTTTATCCAGTGCCGCGCAGTCTTTTAAGGTGTAGAAAAAAGCGCCGGGCGATTTTTCGCCCAGCGCCTTAAACAATTCCGCCCAGACCCGTTCGGGAACCAGATGATCGACCTCCCCCGCCGTCACCATGGACTGCATCAAAATCCGGGTTTCCTCAGCCAGCGTGAAGCCGAGATGACCGTATCGGGCGGCAAAGCGGGCGATACGCAAGATCCGCACCGGGTCTTCGGCAAAGGCCGGTGAAATATGCCGGAAAATGCGTTTTTCAAGATCACGTTGCCCGCCGTAAGGATCAACAAGCTGCCCTTCTGGCGTCATTGCCATCGCATTGATGGTCAGGTCGCGGCGGATCAAATCCTGTTCCAGACTGACATCGGGCGATGCGTGTACGGTAAAGCCTTTATAACCGGGCGCGGTTTTTCTTTCGGTTCTGGCTAATGCATATTCTTCATGCGTTTTCGGATGCAAGAATACCGGAAAATCCTTGCCTACCGGCCTGAATCCCTGTCGCACCATGGACTCAGGCGTTTCGCCGATCACTACCCAGTCCCGTTCCTTGACCGGAAGTTCAAGCAATTTATCGCGCACCGCACCGCCAACAAGGTATATTTCCACTCAGTTACTCAAGCCGTTTAATAATGCGCCTAGAATAGCACAGCCGCATTCAAAAAAAGGCATAATGGCGCACGGCCGACCGACACATCATCAGGGGAATAAAGTGATCGCAATTTTTTTAGCCAGTCTTTTATTAGGCACCGTTTCAGGATTAATGGCCGGACTTTTCGGGATAGGCGGCGGCCTGATTATTGTGCCGGTTTTAGCGGTATTGTTTGCCGGGCAAGGATTTCCCGCAGAACTGGTCATGATCATGTCGGTGGCAACCTCACTGGCGACCATTATTTTCACCTCGATCTCTTCGGTGCTGGCACATCATCGTTTGAATTCCGTGTTGTGGGATAAAGTGCTGGCCATGGGGCCGGGGATTATGATCGGCGCGGCTGTCGGAGCCGTGGTCGAGGACCATATAGCCGGTGACGTATTACGCTTTATATTTATCATCTATTTATTATCCGTAGGCGTGCAAATGGCGTTGCAATTCAAGCCGAAACCCGGACAAAAGCAACCCTCCAAAGAGTTGGATTTTGGTGTAGCTGGCATCATGGGGCTGCTGTCGTCACTGCTCGGAATAGGCGGAGGCACACTCACGGTGCCTTTTTTAGTCCATTTCCAAACGCCGATGCGCAATGCCGTAGCGATAGCCAGCGCCTGCGGCTTGCCGCTAGCTTTGGTGGGAACGGTGGGCTATGCCCTGCTGGGCAAGGATGCGTTGCAGTTGCCTGAATGGAGTTTAGGTTATATTTATGTGCCTTCTTTTCTGGGTATAGTGCTGACCAGTATCTATACCGCTCCGATAGGCGCAAAGCTGGCGCATAAACTGCCTGCGGAAAAATTAAAGCGCTATTTTTCGCTGCTGTTGTTTGTGATGGCGGGGAAGTTGATTTGGTTCTGATTCTGTACATTAGGCCGCCTCGTAAGTCGGGTTAGCGATAGCGTAACCCGACATTTTTGCGCGAATGTGTCGGGTTACGGCTATCGCCTAACCCGACCTACGTGACTGAATAAAAGAAAAAATACGTTTAAATCTGTCTAATCCGCGTCATCGGCGTTCTATTATTTATCTCATTTACTTTATTTTTACATCGCCAAATTTGCGATAATGCACAGTCATTTTATTTACAAAGGTTCCGTTGCACATGTGGTTTAAAAATCTGAGCATTTTTCGTCTTACTGAAGATTTCACTTTGGCTCCAGCAGACCTGGAACTAAAACTTGAACAAATGGCTTTTCGCCCCTGCGGCAGCCATGAAGAATTTACTTTCGGCTGGACTTCACCGCTGGGAAAATCGTCCGAACAGCTGGTGCATAGCGCGAACGGCTTTTTGATGCTGTGCGGAAAAAAAGAAGAACGTGTCCTGCCCGCGTCCGTCGTCAATGAAATGATGCAGGACAAGATTCTTGAAACCGAAGAACAGCAAGGCCGTAAATTATCCAAAAAAGAACGCACCGCAATCAAGGACGAATTAATCTTTGAGTTGTTGCCCAGAGCCTTCACCTTCTCGAACAAGACTTACGCCTATATCGACCCTAAAGGCGGCTGGCTGATCGTCGATGCGGCTTCGGCCAAAAAAGCCGAAGATTTGCTGAGCAGTTTGCGCAAATGCTTAGGTTCGTTACCGGCGGTCCCGCTTAATACCATCGAAAAACCGGTCAAAGTCATGACCGAATGGCTGGTCAATAATCAAGCGCCGGACGACATCACCATCGAAGACGAATGCGAATTGCGCTCACCTGAAGAGGAAGGCGGCATTATCCGTTGCAAGCGCCATGACCTGAGTCTGCCGGAAATCAAGAACCATCTGGATACCGGCAAAGAAGTCATCAAACTGGCGGTGAATTGGGCTGATCGTATTTCTTTCATTATCGATGAAAATCTGGCCGTTAAACGCCTTAAATTTCTTGACCTGATTCAGGATCAGGTGTCCGACATTAATACCGACTCTGAAGCAGAGCAGTTTGATGTGGATTTTTCGATTATGTCGCTGGAACTGGCCAATTTCCTGCCTCGCTTGCTGGAGCTGTTCGGCGGCGAGAATAAAGCGTGACCGTAATTTCTGATTGATAATCAGATAACTAATTAAAAGATTATCACCACGAAGGCACGAAGGACACGAAGTTTTATTTCTTCGTGTCCTTCGTGCCTCGGCAATTGCTCCTGCATTGCCCTACCTCCTGCATAACCCACAGGGATGTGGGGAATGCAGATTTTGCAGGAGCAAAAATCTGTCCTTGCAGTCGTTCGTGGTGAATAAGAGAAGCTTTTTTCACGTCCCAGACTAATTAACGCACATATCTCCGGGTTTTATGGGGCTTGCAGTGAAACTTTGATTGCGCTTACACTGCGGTTTCAGGTTTTAACTATCCGTGAACTCGCAAGGAGATTCCCATGTTAGAAAAACACCAAAAAGCCCCCCTGTTCAGCTCAAAAAATCAATTTAATGAAACGGTTAATTTGTCCGACTACTTGGGGAAAAAGAATGTCGTGTTGTATTTTTATCCCAAGGATGACACGCCGGGCTGCACCATAGAAGCCAACCAGTTCACCCAGCTTGCAGGGGAATTTGCCAAGGCAGGTACCGTGGTTATCGGTGTGAGCAAGGATTCTTGCGCCAGTCATACCGATTTCATTAAGAAATTCGACCTGAAAGTGGATTTACTGGCCGACGTCGATGGCGAACTTTGTGAAAGTTATGGCGTATGGCAGGAACGGGAAAAAAATGGCGTTAAAAGCATGGCGATTCTTCGTTCCACCTTCATTATTAATAAAGAAGGCGTATTGGTCGATGCCGCGTATGGCGTCACGCCCGAGGGGCATGCCCAGGACGTATTGGACAAAGTAAAAAGCTTGTAATTTAGATAAACTTTCCAGATAGCCTAATGCCAAATTTTAATTTTACCCTGCATCATGCCAGTCTTATTGTTGCCGATACCGTCGCTTCGCTGACATTCTATTGCGATGTGCTCGGCATGCAACAAACCGACCGGCCCGATCTGGGCTTTCCGGGCGCATGGTTGCAGTTGGGTGCGCAGCAGATTCATTTGCTGGAACTGGAAAATCCCGACCCGGTCACCGGCCGCCCCGAACACGGCGGTCGTGACCGACATATCGCCTTAAGTGTGCAGGAACTAGCGCCGGTTCGAGAGGTACTGGATAAAAACGGTATCGCCTACACCTTGAGCAAGTCGGGTCGACAAGCGCTGTTTTGCCGTGATCCGGACGGCAATGCGCTGGAGATTCTCCAGCGGGCATAAATTCGCTTATGCTTTTTTGTTATGCACTAAGTTGTAGATCTTAAAGCAAAGTATCGATGCGGCCAGCAGCAGTGTGATTGCGTTGGCAATAATGATGGCCTTATCGCCAAGATGAATCCCGTAAATAAGCCAACACAACACGCCCAGAGTAAAGGTGCTGTACATGCCCAAAGAAAGGGATTCGGTATCTTTGGTTTTTATGGTCAATATTGCCTGAGGTACAAATGAGGCGGTAGTGAGTGTCGCGGCTAAATAGCCGATAATTTCAGGGGCGGTTGTCATAGGCGTTTTGGCTAACTCCACTATTTTTTTGCAGCGGATTTCTTTAGTTTTTTAAGTATGCTCTGTCCGATAGCGTTTGCAAAATCCTCAATATTTTCATAGCCCTGCGTTTGGGCAAAATCCACTGCCGCCATGACCAGCTTTTTAGTTTCGGCTATTTCTTCGTGCGTTCTGCCGCAGCCTTCGCAACGAGCTCCTTCGTAAGTGCAGTTATCAGTACATGGATTAAATTTCATAGTATTTTCTCAGTATTTATTAATGTTTTTTTGTCTTGCTCATTTTTAAAGCCACGAACGTTGTCAAGATAGGCTCTGGCAGGCTCTACGACACTCCATCCCTGGCTTTATGCAGGTAAAGGATGTGAACAGGAGGAAGATAGCGGGCAATACATCATATCCCCCGTTTGTGTTATCCCGAGAGGGATTTTATCACATCTATCCTTGTCAATAATCAAACCAGCAGATAGCGTTTGCCCGTTTCAGTGTGATTCATTGACGCTCAACATGATGTTTCCAAAAACAATTTCATTCTCGACGATTTGAAAAACACCTTTACCTCGTTCTTCGTTATTTTTCCAAACAGCATTTCCAATCTGGATTTCGGCGCCGGCATGAACAGCCTCTTCGACAATAACCTGGACATGCTCGGCAAGAGTCATTTCCGACAGAAGGTGGGTTCGGTCGACATGAAGTCGGGTGCAATCAGCTTCAATCTTTTCCCTGGTGTGGAGAGCTTTGTTTAATAAGCCGTTTTTGTCTTTTTCAGGATGCGCCAGAACAAAGGCGATAATCTTCTTCAGGTCCTCCAGCTCCTTTTCAAGAGCGTCAATCTCAACCTTAAGCCGGTCCTGCTCGGTCTGAAGGTAAGGGTTGAAACCTGCCCTGACCTTGGTTACAAAACCCGCGCTCGAACCGATTATGGCTGTTTTTACCAGGTCCGATGCACTGGTAATGCCGCCGATGATGCGGCCCTTTTTTCCGACCGATTTCCCCACCAACACCCGATTAAGTGCGGTCAAATGGTTATGCATGGAGAACTCTTCAATAATAATATCTACGCCCGCTTCCATACAGGCGTTTTCGGCAAAGTGCGCGCTGATTGAACCTTTGCTGATAATTATCGCGTTAAAGGTAGACACTTCGTTTGGATCGCTGCTATGTTCGCTATGACCGATCACGCCGCCTTTTATAACGATATTTCCACCCGCTTCAATTTCTGCCGCTTCGACGGTCCCTCCCACGAATACATCTCCAGTCGCGTGGATTTTCATCCCGTCCTTGACGTCGCCTTTGATATTGATCGTGCCATCGAAACTCATGTTTCCGGTTGAAATATCCACCAGCGACAGCGCGATGGTAGGTTCCACCACAACGCCATTAGGAACCAACTTGGGTTGACCGGCGATCGCAGCCAACAGTAGGGAGTTATTATCCGGGTCAAGTTCGGCATCCGTGTCCAACTCTACACCTTGTAGCCCAGAGGCAAACTGTACGTCCTGCCCAGGTTGAGGCATAAGCGCTTGCCCGGTAATGTCCCAGCCTTTTTTACCTTCGGTGGGCGGAGTGCGGCACATCAGCGGATCGCCGGGCCTTACCACAATAAGCTGTCCAAGATCGCGGTAGTTAGCGATACCGCGCTCGTTGACCTGGGGTTTCCGTTCTCTTATTTGCGGTATCAGGCTTTGAAACCGCGCGTCAATGCCCCGCACGGGACGCAACCCTTGAGCGATGATACGCTCTGTCGCGTAGCCTTCCTTTAAGGCGGCCTCGATTTCATGTTTCATGATGCCTCTGACGACCCCTTTTTCCTGCAAAGCCAGCTGGATTTGAAATAGCGCGACGGGTGCGCCGCCGTATGGAGGGATTAAAGTAAGTCTGGCGGTCATTTTGTCGTCGTCAATTTTGAGCGTACATCCGCCGTCCCGGCGCTCGCCAATTTCCAGCACAAAACCCTCGCTAGGACTGTTGTACCGTTTTACCAAATTTGAGAGTGCGTTTTCATGCAGAAACAGGTTGGACAAGCCTTGCTTAGCCAATGCCGCATTGATCATTGCTTCATCCAGCGGAGGTTTGCATTCACTCGCTTCAAATGTTGCGAGCAACTTGCCGTCATCGCTCAGCTTAAATGTCAGTCCATCTGTAGGTGACGCATCATTCACAGCTTGCTCCTTGGAGAATTATTGCGGCCTATCAAGAATAAAAATATTGAGAAACCAGTCATTTTTTATCAATCCGAACATCATCACCAACAGTAGGCGAAAAACGAAAGCAATGTTTAAATTAACAAGATAATCTAGTTTGAAGGGTAGCACATTATTAAAAAACCACTTAATGGCAGGAAAACCAAGGACAGGTTTATCCGCATCGAGATGTGCGAATGGCCGATTACAGTGTGCTGATTTCAAAAAAAAGTCCCAGAACACGGGGAGGTGTGCTGGGACTAAAAATCGCCGGTTTGGTTGGCATTTCGTTCCATCCTTGGCAACATCCTATTGAACTTTCTTAAAATCCGTCTCCTATTTTGGCGACACGGCTATTGTCTCAAAAAATAACCACAAAAAAAGCCAGTCAAAGCTTAAGATAATGTACGCTCAAAATTACATCGACATCGCGGCCTGAGCAGGCTCGGCCATTGCGCGGGTCTGTCCAATTGCCCATCAAAAACATTGCCTTCTCCGTAACCGGACCTGCGTCCATGAACCGTTTTATAAACTGCACATTTACAAATAACAAACACTGCAAAATCTTGCTTGTCATAGTAAAATGCCGACAGTCTTTAATATACATAATGCAAACATGGATCAACGTACTGCAGAAGTAGAGCGAAATACGCTTGAAACTCAAATCAAAATTAAAATCAACCTGGATGGATCGGGTAAAACCTCATTTTCGACGGGCGTACCCTTTCTTGAGCACATGCTCGATCAAATTGCCAGACACGGCTTGATTGACATGGATATTGTAGCCAAAGGCGATTTGGATATTGATGACCACCACACTGTTGAAGACATCGGTATTACCTTAGGCCAAGCGTTTGCTAAAGCCATGCAAGACAAAAAAGGCATTGTTCGTTACGGGCATGCCTACGTACCGTTGGATGAAGCATTGTCGCGAGTCGTGATTGATTTTTCCGGACGCCCCGGCTTGTTTTATGAGGTTAAATACCCGAAAGCCATGATCGGCCGTTTTGACGTTGATTTGTTCCGCGAGTTTTTTCAAGGCTTTGTCAACCATGCCGGCGTAACGTTGCATATCGACAGCTTGAAAGGCGCAAACGCCCATCACGTCGCCGAAACCATTTTTAAAGCCATGGGCCGCGCCATCCGCATGGCCATTACCGCCGACCCGCGCATGGCGGGCATGATGCCGTCAACCAAAGGCAGCCTTTAACCTTCCTGTATTTCTTATGTCTTCTGTCGCTGTAATTGATTATGGAATGGGTAATCTGCATTCAATCGTGAAGGCCCTGCAACATGCAGCGCCTGAAATCGATGTTGTTTGTGTGTCCGATGCCGATTCGATCCTTCGCGCTGACCGGGTGGTTTTTCCCGGTGTCGGCGCGATACGGGATTGTATGCAGGCGCTCAATCAATTGGGCTTATCCGATGTTATCCAACAGGTTGCCAAAAGCAGGCCTTTACTGGGAATTTGCTTAGGCATGCAAGCCTTATTGAGCGACAGCGAAGAAAACGGCGGCATAAAATGCCTGGACGTTTTTTCCGGGCATGTCGTACATTTCCCCGAATCGTTAAAAGACAGCGACGGAAATTCCCTGAAAATTCCGCACATGGGCTGGAATGAAGTTCATCAGCTGCAACAACATCCGCTATGGGAAAATATTCCCCAAGACAGTCGCTTTTATTTCGTGCATAGTTATTACGCTCAGCCGAATGATGCAGCGATAATGGCGGCGACTACGCAATACCCGGATGCATTTACCTGCGCTTTGGCACAAGATAATGTTTTTGCCGTACAATTTCACCCTGAAAAAAGCCAGGCAGTTGGTTTGCAACTGTTGGAGAATTTTATGCATTGGGATGGACAAGCATAGGGATGAATTCACTTGTACCCTCTGGGTATTTCGTCTTTGGGCAGATAAATCCGCCCCTATAATAATTACACGCTGCTGAGGATTTTATAAGTTATGTTGTTAATACCTGCAATCGATTTAAAAGAAGGAAAATGTGTTCGTTTGCGTCAGGGACGAATGGATGATAATACGATTTTTTCCGATGACCCGGTCGCCGTAGCAGGCAAATGGGTTGCCGCGGGCGCAAAAAGAATCCATTTGGTCGACCTGGATGGCGCGTTTGCCGGAAAACCAAGAAATGCCGACGTGATTCATGCCATCGTCGAAGCTTACCCCGATGTGCCTGTGCAGATAGGGGGCGGCATTCGCGATGAAGAAACGATCCAGGCTTATCTTAATGCCGGCGTGGAATACGTCATTATCGGCACCAAGGCGGTTAACGAGCCGCATTTTGTCAGGGATATGGCGCTGGAATATCCGCGTCACATCATCGTCGGGCTGGATGCAAAAGACGGAAAGGTGGCTATTGACGGCTGGTCCAAACTGTCCAAACATGATGTGATCGATATGGCCCGGCACTTTGAGGAATACGGCGTCGAGGCCATTATCTACACCGATATTTCCAGGGACGGCATGATGTCCGGCGTCAATGTCGAGGCGACCGCGAAATTGGCGCGCGCCATTCGGATTCCGGTTATCGCTTCCGGCGGCATTACCAACATGGATGACATCAGAGCCTTGGGCGCTGTCGCTCATGAAGGCATTATGGGCGCCATCACCGGCAGGGCGATTTACGAAGGCACCCTGGATTTTGAAGAGGCCGAAAAATTAGCAGAATCATTTGAATAGCCATGAGTTTAGCCAAACGTATTATTCCCTGCCTGGATGTCGATAATGGCCGCGTCGTTAAAGGCGTAAAATTTGTCGATATTCGCGATGCCGGCGACCCGGTAGAAATCGCCAGACGCTATGACCGCGAAGGCGCGGATGAAATCACTTTTCTGGACATTACCGCCACCCATGACAATCGGGACACCATTGTTCATGTCGTTGAGCAGGTGGCCAGCGAGGTTTTTATTCCGCTGACGGTCGGCGGCGGCATTAGGACACTGGACGATATTCGCCGCATGTTGAATGCGGGAGCCGATAAAGTCGGCATTAACAGCGCGGCGGTTGCAAACCCGGAATTTGTCCGCGAGGCGGCGGAGCGTTTCGGTTCGCAATGTATCGTGGTCGCCATAGACGCCAAAAAAGTCAGTCCAGCAGGCGAACCCAGTCGATGGGAGATTTTTACCCACGGCGGCCGCAAGCCGACAGGTATTGATGCGATTGCCTGGGCAAAAAAAATGGTCGACTACGGCGCCGGGGAAATCCTGCTGACCAGCATGGACAGGGACGGAACCCGTGAAGGTTTCGATTTGCCGTTAACCCGCGCCATTAGCGAGGCGGTACCGGTGCCGGTGATTGCATCCGGCGGCGTAGGCAATCTTGATCACCTGGCTGACGGCATTATTGAAGGCAAGGCGGATGCGGTGTTGGCTGCCAGTATTTTCCATTTTGCCGAATACACCATTGAACAGGCAAAACGGCATATGGCCTCACGCGGTATAGAGGTGCGCCTGTGAGTGCATCTTGGCTGGACGAGATACGCTGGACCGAGGACGGTCTGGTGCCGGTTATTGCGCAACAGGCGGAAACCGGAAAAGTATTGATGTTCGCCTGGATGAATCGTGAGTCATTAGCGCTAACCGTCGCCGAAGGTTATGCGGTTTATTGGTCGAGGTCGCGCGGAAGATTATGGCGCAAAGGTGAAGAATCAGGGAACAGGCAGAAAATACTAGGTATATTCCAGGATTGCGATGAAGACGTAATTCTGCTTAAAATTGAACAAGAGGGCGGCATTGCCTGCCACACCGGTCGTGAAAGCTGTTTTTATCGCAGCCTGGTTGACGGGCAATGGCAAGCCGTCGAGCCGGTTTTGAAAGATCCCGAAACTATTTATAAAAAATCATGAGCGACGTATTACAACAACTGGCGCAAATTCTGGAACAGCGTAAACTGGAAACTGCCGATAAATCTTACGTAGCCAGTCTGTATGCCAAAGGGCTGGACAGCATACTGAAAAAAATCGGCGAAGAAGCGACGGAAACCGTCATCGCCGCTAAAGGCGGCGATAAAAAACAGATTATTTATGAAACTGCCGATTTGTGGTTTCATTGCATGGTGTTGCTGGCCGATCAGGGACTGGGGCCGGATGATGTATTGCAGGAACTGCAACGTCGTTTCGGCTTGTCCGGTCTGGAAGAAAAGGCGCAACGTAACAAGTAAAGACTTTGCCTTGCAAGGTCTCCAGCAAATAAGGCGTTGCCTTGCAACGTCTCCATTGGAGTTAAAAATGGGTCTCAGCGTTACTCACTTATTAGTTGTATTAGCCATCGTCATTGTTGTTTTCGGCACCAAGCGTTTACGCAATATCGGCACCGATCTGGGCGGAGCCATCAAAGGCTTTCGCACGGCCATCAAAGAAGGCGAGGAAGACAAGCCAGCCGCCGATAAGGGTGAAGCCATTGAGGGCGAAGTCACTTCCAAAAAAACCGATAAAGATTAATTCCTATGTTTGATGTAGGATTCTCGGAACTTTGTCTGATCGGTCTGGTCAGCTTATTGGTGATAGGTCCTGAAAGATTGCCCAAGGTGGCCAGGCTTGCAGGATTCTGGCTGGGTAAAACACGCAGCATGGTGGCTTCCGTCAAGGAAGACATCAAGCTGGAACTGCAAGCCGAAGAATTGCGCCAGATATTCAAGGAGCAGTCCGGCATCGCAGAGGTTCAGCAAATTATTGACGAAACCTCCGACACGCTCAAATCCACGATTGACCCGTTGCCGACGACTTCAAGGGCGCAGGATGACCTGGATGCAGGAGCCGTTCCCGAACCAGAGCAACACAGGGAGCAGTTGCCGACAGATATAACAACCGGACAACATGAGCCAAAATAATTTTAATGAGACTGGAGAGCAGCCTTTTATCAGCCACCTGATTGAATTGCGCAACCGCTTGTTGCGAATGGTTTTATGCGTATTAGTGGTATTTTTGGGGCTGGCTTCATTCTCCAATGAAATCTACAGCTTCCTGGCCGGCCCCCTGCTACAGCACATGCCGAAAAACAGCACCATGATCGCTATTGATGTGGCCTCCCCGTTTTTCACACCATTTAAACTGGTGCTGGTAGTCTCGATCTTTATTTCCGTTCCCTATATCCTTTATCAGTTCTGGGCGTTTGTCGCACCAGGCTTGTATAAACGGGAACGACGCATGATTTTGCCATTGCTGATTGCCAGCACCCTGCTGTTTTATATGGGCGTGGCCTTTGCCTACTTTGTGGTTTTCCCGCTGGTTTTCGGTTTTTTGACCGCCGCCGCACCCGTTGGCGTCGCGGTAATGACCGATATTGCCAAGTATCTCGATTTTGTTCTGGCCCTGTTTTTTGCGTTTGGCGTTTGCTTCGAGGTGCCGATATTCACCATCGTATTGGTCTGGACCGGACTGGTAACCCCCGCCGACCTCGCCGATAAACGTCCTTATGTCATCGTCGGCGCCTTTATCGTAGGAGCTGTTTTAACGCCTCCCGATGCCATCTCGCAAACATTATTAGCGGTACCGATGTGGATGCTGTTTGAGCTGGGCTTGGTCTGTTCCCGGCTTTTTGCGCCCAAACCTGATGGCGATTATCAGTCGCCCGATGATGCCGAAATGGAAGCCCGCCTGGATAAGATTGAACGGCAGGAAGACGAGTAATTAAGGCACATACCGAAGCCGTGAGCACTTATTAAAAGCGCTTGGGCAAGTCCCGGTTCTCAGGTGTCCAACCAATGATTGCGGTGTTGCCGGTTAAAACCCGCAAAAGATTTGGGTATTAACCTATCGCCCCAGACAACCGACAGCTTGCGAATGAATGACAGCGTCACACTTTCTCCCGCCGTGAGTAACAATCACCTGCCAAGCAATCCCGAATCTTTAACGCCGGACGGCTTTTTATACAATCTGCTGATGACAGTATCATCAAAAAAACAGTACAATACCCTGCGTCAGAAAACAGATGTTGAGTTAAGGGATTCCTAAATTGTTAGGTTGTCCGGTTATCAATGTTGTAGTTCTGTGTTAACCGTAAGTTTTTATTTTAGGAGTTTCAAAATGGCAACAGGCACTGTAAAGTGGTTTAACAACACGAAGGGTTTTGGTTTTATTGCACCTGCTGATGGCGGCGAAGATGTTTTTGTTCACCATTCAGTTATTCAGGGCGAAGGCTTCAAAACTTTGACTGAAGGCGACACGGTCACTTTTGACATCGAATCAGGTCCAAAAGGCTTAACTGCTGCTAATGTTTATTCCAAATAAGGAATAAACAGCTTTAAAAAAAGCCCTTGCGATTCACATCGCAAGGGCTTTTTTTTGTCTTCCTGCTTTAAGAAAACTATTTGAAAGGACGACCTTTAGCATCTTTGTTGATCTGTCCGCCAAACAGCAGAATGCTTTCTATAAACCCCCAGAGCGCCGCAAATCCGGGCAGTCCGGTTACGTAAAGTATCACCGTCAGCGTTAACTGAATGAAGGCCATCCGGTAAAAGCCCAGATAAAACCGGTGCGCCCCTGTCCAACCCAAAAATAACGCCAGCACAGCAGCCAGGTATTTATATTTTACGGCTTTAGGCGGTTCCAAATACGCGCCCACCAGAGTAATGTTGCTCGCAATTGTTCCATGAACATCAAAGTTAACGTCATCGCCTTCATCCGGCGGTACGTCCGCAACCCAATCATCTATATGAAACGTAAACAACGCTCCTTCGGTTTTTATCACCCCGGCTTGCGAATCGGGATCATAAGTTTCAATCTGTCCAATCATTTATCATCTACCTTTTAAAAGTGGACGCCCATCGGTCGCCCTTTATTCTCTGAGGCCCCTACAATACCGCCACAGCCAGTCTCAATCAAGATCAATTATCGTCGCGTAAACGTACGGCTAAAACATCACACAGCGCATGATGCAACACGCCGTTTGCGGTCGAACCCAGCAACAGAGCGAAACCATGCCGACCGTGCGAGCCCACTACAATTAAATCTACCTTGTTTTCTTCAGCAACCCTGATTATTTCCAATTTAGGGCTGCCCGTTTCCATCCATCGACAGTCTTCAGCAATATTGAGTTTGTCAGCCAAATTGGCCAGTCTCTTTTTTGCCGCCGCCATTAACTCGGCGGTTAAATCGAGATCAAAAGGAATGGTCGATCCATAAGCCGCATCGGTAATCAATAAATTGTCCATCACATGCACAATGCTCAGTTTTGCCTGATATTTCTCGGATAAATCCTTCGCTCTATCGGCAACGGCCTCGCCGTGCTCGGAAAAGTCGGCCGCCAGTAATATATGTTTATAGCTTTCCATAATGCCTCCTATTTAACACCGGCAACTTCAGGAAACAATAAAGCCATCACCTGATAAGATCCCAGTATGTATAAAAACGCCAAGCCTAAACTAAAAGTCCAGGTTTGTCCCAGCGCATTGCGAAAAATATGCCCGGTAACTGCCCAATGCCAAATCATTAAAGCTATTGTTAGAATAAATGCCAGTAAAGCGCCTCTTCCTATCATCATTGAGGCCATTCCCGGCAGGGCAAAAAAACTAATTAACGCATCGGTGCCCAGTATGGCGCAGCTCGTTTGATAAAATCGCTCCCGCTTTCGACTTACATATAACATCAGCCAGCTAAATCCGACGATCAACAAGGCCCCGACAATAGCCTGTAACAGCGAGTTAAGCCAGTCCGTACGGATACTTACCATTAAAAAACTGACGATAACATCAATAACGATCAACAGCCGCAACAACCATACGGAAGGCGGTAAATCCTGCGGCCCTTTTTTAAACAGGCAAATATCAAATAATAGCTTTATGACTTCAAACATGATTTTTCCCTGTTAGCGGGCGACCGGCCGGTCGCCCCTACACCTATTTAACCGCTTCGATCTTTTCCTCAGCCTCCATCCAGGCCGCTTCCGCATCATCCAATGCCTTATCGACTTTTACTTTCCGTTCCATCAGCTTTTTTAATTGCTCTTTTTCCGATTCCGCATAAATGGCAGGATCGGCCAATTGATGTTCCAATTGCCGCTGTTCATTATGATATTTTTCAACGGCGATTTCAGCTTTTTTCAGGGCGTCAAATAAAGGCTTATGCTTGAGTCTGCGCTCTGCATCCAGCTTTCTTTGATCTTTCCGCGATACTGTCTGCGGACTGTCAACAACGGTCTTTTCTTCGCCTTTTTTCTGCTCGGTCAGCCACACGCGGTAATCGTCAAGATCGCCGTCGAAAGGCTGCACCTTGCCGCCTGACACCAATAATAACTGATCGGTCACCGAGCGCAATAAATGCCGGTCATGCGAGACGACCACTATCGCGCCTTCATAGTCCTGCAAGGCCACGCTCAAGGCATGACGCATTTCCAGGTCCAGGTGGTTGGTCGGCTCATCCAATAATAAAAGATTGGGATTTTGATAAACCAACAGCGCCAATACCAGCCGCGCTTTTTCGCCGCCGGAAAAGGGTTTGACGGCTTCCATCACCTTGTCGCCGCGAAAATCGAAACCGCCCAGAAAATTGCGTAAATCCTTCTCGGTCGCCTGCTTGTCCAGTTGTTGCAAGTGCCACAAGGGACTTTCATCAATGCGCAACTGCTCCAGTTGATGCTGAGCGAAATAACCGATTTTTAACGCTTCCGCTTCATTCCTTGTACCGGATAACGGCTGCATATCGCCTGCCAGTACCTTAATCAAGCTGGATTTACCCGCGCCATTCGGCCCGAGCAAACCGATACGGTCGCCCGGCGATATGGACAGTCCGGCCTGTTTAATAACGCAGGTTTGATCGTAGCCAATATCAACCTTATCCAGCGTTAATAGCGGATTGGGCATTTTTCCCGGCTTGGCAAAGCTGAAATCGAACGGAGAATCGACATGCGCCTGTGCAATCAGCTCCATGCGCTCCAGGGCTTTGATCCGGCTTTGCGCTTGTCTCGCTTTAGTGGCTTGCGCCTTAAAGCGGTCGACAAAGCTCTGCATATGGGCGATTTCCCGTTGCTGCTTTAGATAGGATGACTGTTGTTGCGCCAGTTTTTCGGCGCGCATGCGTTCAAAAGCCGAATAATTGCCGGTATAAATTTCGGCCTTATTCTGTTCGATATGCACGATGTGATCGGTAATGGTGTCCAGGAAATCCCGGTCATGGGAAATCAGCAACAAGGTGCCGGGATATTTGCATAACCAGTCCTGCAACCAGATCACCGCATCCAGATCCAGATGGTTGGTGGGCTCATCAAGCAATAGTACGTCCGAGCGGCACATCAAGGCCTGAGCCAAGTTAAGCCGCATCCGCCAACCGCCGGAAAACGAATTGACGGCATTGGTTTCCTGATCGGCGGTAAAACCCAAACCGCTCATTAACCGCGAGGCTCTGGCCTGTGCGGTATAACCGCCGATGGTTTCCAAGGCCGCATGTAATTCGGCCTGTTTCAAGCCGTCATCATTCTGTTCGGCAATAAGCAATTGCTTTTGCAAACGTCTCAATTCCTGATCGCCGTCAATGACGTAATCGATCGCAGAGCAGTCGGTGGCAGGTGTTTCCTGCGCAACATGGGCGATTTCCAGCCCCGGCGGCATCGAAAAATCGCCCTCATCCAAATGCAGTTCACCTCTAACCAACGCAAATAAACTGGACTTACCCGCGCCATTAGCCCCGGTAAAGCCTACTTTTTGGCCTTTATGAATGGTGAAGGAAGCATGGTCAAACAAAACCCGTACGCCACGGCGAAGGGCTATATTTTTAAAATTTAGCATTTAAATAAAAGGCTCAAGGTGAAGGAGATTATGCTGGTTCGTGGGTTGTAGGATGGTTAGAAGCTATAGCCTCTAACCATCGCAAGGTGATTTGTCTATGATGGGTTTCACTTCGTGCTTTACAAGTCTCGTAGGTTGGGTTAGGCGTTAGCCGTAACCCAACACATTCGCGCAAAAATATCGGGTTACGCTATCGCTAACCCGACCTACCCGGCTACGCGCTAAAATTTAAGCGTCCCGGCAAACACAAAAAATAAAATATTCAGCACGGCCAAGCCGATTAACAGATAAATGGTTATCTGCATGCCCAAAACTCTTTTCTTGAAATCCTTTGCAGGAAGCCCCATCGCATGCAATATCCGCCCGATTATCAATGTAGCACCCAATATGTGGATAAGTATTTTCGGCGCTCCATTTAATTCCAGCGTTAATAAGAGCATCAGTGCGATGGGAATATATTCCACTGCGTTTGCATGAGCGCGAATTGCCAGCTGTAGCCCCTCATTTCCGCCGTCGCCAACGCTGACCCGATTTTTCCTACGCAATTTTATTACCGAAAGCGTAAGCCTCACTATTAACAAGGCTGCGAGCGATGCGTATATTGATGTAATCATGGCTTTTTAACCCACAAGGAAGATTCGAAATGGCGTTCAGCAGGATAAAAAACCCACCCTGCTACACAATGCCGTGTATTTTCTACGCAAACCGCTCAATCATCTTTTCCGCCTGTTCGGCAAATTGCTCAAGATTGCCTTTTTTGACCGTTTCTACCGGAATAACCAGTGCGGTATTCAAACTAATATAAATATAAACATAGCGTTTACCGTATTCCACCCTGACCAGCTCGCTCCAGGCCATTTTATGTTTGCCGCTGGGTGATTTTTCCAACAGGTAATTGGGGTTAGCAGGATCAATGCTCAGCGTATAGGAGCCGAACATATTGATCTTTTCTTTATTGGTATAGTTTTTAAGTATCTGCCTGCGCAAATCCAGCATCATGATTTTTGGAGACAATAATGCCCAAAGTATCGCAATAGCAACGACATACCCTGACGACTTTATATCGCCGTAATAAAAATAATAAAACGATCCGATAAGCCCCATGATGCCCGGCACTATCCAGCGGTTTTTCCTGATATTGTTTTGTATATCTTCATTTCTCATGAACTGTATTTCATTAAAATGGATTAAATCTTCTTCGCGGAATTCGTATTCAATTTCAAACATGTTTTTGATCTTTGTAAATAATTATAAAAAAGTCACTACGCAGGCGTAGGTACATAAAAAATTCTAATGCATTTTTATTTTTGCATGAGCGCTACGCCTGAATAGATTGGAAAGCGTCAACATTGCCGTCCTGAAATAACCGTGTACGGCCACCTGATGCATTTTATACAAGGACAGATAAACCACTCTGGCGATAAATCCGCCGATGCTGACCGATCCCATCAAATTACCCATCAGGTTGCCGACGGTGGTGTATTTACCAAGCGCAACCAGCGAGCCGTAATCGAGATAAACATACTTCACCAGCTTGCCGCCGTGTAAGCGGTTGACTATCGATTTGCTTAAAGTCGATGCCTGCTGATGCGCCGCCTGCGCTCGCGGCGGCACATTGCCGTCATGCCCCGGCCAGGGACAGGCCGCGCAATCGCCTATCGCAAAAATGTTATCATCGCTAGTCTTTAAAGTTTCATCGACCACCAACTGATTGATCCGGTTAACTTCCAGGCCGTCCAGATCTTTCATCCAATCCGGCGCTTTAATGCCCGCCGACCAGACTTTAAGATCCGCAGGCACCAGTTCGCCATCATGGGTATGAACGCCCTCTTTGGTTACCTCAATCACCCGGCGACCCAGCTTAAGGTCGATGCCCAGCTTGACCAGCTGTTGCTGTGTCGCATTGGCTAATTTGACGGGCAATGCGGGCAATAATTGATTAGCCGCTTCGATAATGGTCAGTTTCACATCGCTGGATTCATCCAGGCCGTAAACCGCCAGCAGATCGGTCACCTCGTGCAATTGCGCCGACAGCTCGACGCCGGTGGCTCCCGCGCCAATGATAACGATAGACAAGGTCTTATCGTCGGCATTGTTTTTACCGGCATGGCTTTTGATATACGATTCAACCAATTGCTTTTGGAACTTGAATGCCTGAGCGGTAGTATCCAGAAACAGGCAATGTTCCGCCACGCCCTTGATATTAAAGGTGTTACTGATACTGCCGACCGACATCACCAGCGTATCGTAACTGAAAGTGCGTCTGGGGATTAATTCCTCGCCGCTGTCGCTCAGCGTGGGACTGACATAAACTTCCTTCTTCTGCCGGTTCAAGCCTTCCATCCTGCCCAGCCTGAAGCGAAAATGATTCCGATGCGCCTGGGCCAGATATTCAATCTGCTCGGATTCGTCCAACGTACCGGCTGCAACCTCATGCAACAACGGCTTCCAGATATGCGTCGGCGAAGCGTCCAGCAACATCACCTCGGCCAAGCCTTTTTTGCCTAATTTTTTACCCAGACTGGTAGCAAGCTCAAGACCCGCCGCCCCGCCGCCAACAATCACTATCTTGTGTTTTTCATTATTCTTATCAGTCATTGTTACCCCCCTCAAAAAACATTATTTTTCTGCACGCCAGCATTATATCGAATCAACCTCTTAATGACCGATTTTACTAAGCATGGATTTGCAAGGAGCTGAATTTCGAGTTAATAGCCGGGCGGGTGCAGGCACGCCAAAGGGGCCTTTTACAAGCGGCAATCATTAATGGGGGATCGGGTAAAAATGACGTAATACGGCTAACACCCATCTCACTCTTAAAGATGACTCTTTACCGATAATTGGATGTTGAATTGTAGAATCTGCATGGCTGAAGGTGTAAACCGCTTAAGGGCGCAGATTGTCAACATCAACGCCCTTAGCAGCCGCTATTTTAAAGTCCCGGCCTGAAATGAAGCGTTTTTGTTTTAGGCTATAAGGGAAATGCAAAACTCAGGGATGTCAAAGCGAGTTTCGCTGATCGGTTTGTCATGTTGGAGCATAATCGCGTTATTACCGCCTTTAGGCTGATATAACGTAATTTCTCCGAATTCAGCATGGCTACCTGAAAAGAACACTTCTCCCGCCAAGTCTTTGCGTACCAAGTTGGTCATTTCTTCATAGATTTTAGCGAAATTATCTAAGCTTATTTCTGAGAACTTTAACTCTTTCATTCTTTTCCCTTTCTTTTTAAGTGGAGCAAGGCATAAATTAAAATTTCCGCTATTTTTCCATAAAAAAACATATATTTAAACAATAAGTTAATGACAATAGGTGATGTGGCTTCTTAATAGTTGCAGGCGTATTACATTTCAAGGAGTTACAACTTAAAAAATTCAAGGGAATGCCATTTTTTTGCAACGTACTGTGGCCGCGTATAGGCTGGATTACTAAAAAGCGGCACCCCAACGATGCAGATAAAAACCAGCCCACATCCTCATCCAATGGAAGTATCATCAAAAACAACCTCAACTAACGGCAGTTCCCATTGCCCCACTTTGCACCTCGCCTGATAGCCCTCTTCACTGTCCTCTCGATAACGCCTGATCATGGCTAATACCGTGACCGACTCGATGGCGTTGATTTTAGCCGACCAAAACTGAGCACCCTGTTTCGATAACACCGCGACAACCCTGTCTTGATCTTTTAAAACCACCTTGCCGTTGTTATTTTCCATGCTGAGCCGGGAACCGGTGTTCAGCCGGGCAAGATGCTGATGAATGGTTATGAAATACAAGCCGATGTTGACAACTAAGAAACGCTAATTTTGACGCTCGCCGCCAGTAAAATGAACCGGCAGGATTTTTTAGAATGGTTGCAAGACCATTTTGTGCAGCGCTAAATGACGCTGGAATTAACCAGCTCCGTAGGCCGGAATAAGGCCATCCAAGTGCGTAGCGCGAGGTGGCGTTTCCGGCGAGTTCGGGAGGTGTTTGCCGGAAACGCCAGTTCTCGCTATTGCTCAAACCGGCTTATTCCGGCCTTGTATATTAAATACATCTCTAAAGCACAGGATTATGTGACACAAAAAAGTTTATAGTGATAAGTGATTTTCTGGGGAAGCCGATCCGGCCTTAAGCTCTGAGCTTGTTCGTAGATAGGCTCCCC
>Ga0208886_100054_pt1 | contig 71773 bp, 57 predicted proteins | sample LakWasM105_HOW12_2_FD_183923 | JGI IMG/M metagenome (GOLD analysis project Ga0208886, IMG submission 183923) | Freshwater sediment methanotrophic microbial communities from Lake Washington under simulated oxygen tension - Sediment Metagenome... | ecosystem: Environmental > Aquatic > Freshwater >... | reverse complement strand
ATCCACATGTCGGAGCTTATTTCCAGCATCTCGTGGTGGATAACGGCAAAGAAAAGATGCAGGCTCTCTGCGCCGTCATGCGCAAATTGCTTCACGCTATCCATGGCATGTTGAAACACGACAAGCCTTTCGACAACACCCGTTTTTATGCAATTCCGGCAGCTGTCGGATAGTTGAAAATCAACGAAATAAGATTGACTTTAAACAGAGTATCTACGGAACTTCCCATACCGAATTCCCAAGCTGGAGCTTGGGAATCAGCACAAATTTCAGGACCCAATAATGCCCACCAACAAATTTGTAATCAGCAAACCCAAGCCATCAATCACCAAGCTCCCCGAACAGGGGCGAAAAAAAACGGATTTTATTGACGACTTCAAACAGTATTATGTCCATTTGCTGGGCCGGGATGAAAACTGCCGGTCGCCGTATTATGCCGGGGAAGCCTTATCGCAGGCGATTCGCGACCGCTTGATGGAGCGCTGGAAGGCCACTCATCAAACCTATAAAAGCAATGACTGCCGACGCGGGTATTACCTGTCCATGGAATTTCTGATGGGCCGGACATTGAGCAATGCCCTGCTTAATCTGGGTGTCACCGAACCCGTTACCCAGGCCATGTACGATCTCGGCATTGCCATCGAAGAATTGATCAGCAGCGAGCAGGATGCAGGGCTGGGCAATGGGGGCTTAGGTCGTCTCGCCGCTTGCTTTATAGACAGTTGCGCGACCTTGCAGCTGCCGGTCATAGGTTACGGTTTACGTTACGAGTACGGCATGTTTACCCAGACTATCGTCAATGGCGAACAGGTTGAAAAGCCCGATCATTGGCTGCGTCACGGCAACGTCTGGGAAATCGAGCGGCTGGAATATTCGCATTCCATTAAATTCGGCGGTCATACCGAAATCCAAACCGATGAAAACGGCAAGCAACGGCATTGCTGGATGTCCACCAGTAATGTACTGGCCGTACCTTTCGATACGCCGATACCCGGTTATCAAAATGGGACCGTCAACTCATTGCGGCTCTGGAAAGCGGTGGCTACCGAAGAATTCAACCTGGACGAGTTTAATGCCGGCGATTATGCCGAAGCCGTCGCGGCAAAAAATACCGCTGAAAATATCACCATGGTGCTGTATCCCAATGATGCCAATGAAAACGGCAAAGAGCTGAGATTACGGCAACAATATTTCCTGGCTTCCGCCAGCTTGCAGGATGTTATTGCCCACTGGACCGGTATGCACGGCGATAATTTCGAACGTTTTACTGAAAAAAGCTGCTTCCAGCTAAACGATACCCATCCGAGCATTGCGATTGCCGAACTGATGCGCCTGCTGATGGACATGCACGGCTTGAGCTGGGATCAAGCATGGGCCATCACCAAAAACACCATGGCCTACACCAACCACACCTTGTTGCCCGAGGCGCTGGAAAAATGGCCGGTCAGCTTGATGCAACGGTTACTGCCGCGCCTGATGGAGATTATTTTTGAAATCAATGCCCGCTTTATGGCTGAAGTTGCGATGCATTGGCCCGCCGACGGCGAACGTTTAAGCAGAATGTCCATCATCGAAGAAGGCGCTCAGCAGTGGGTAAGAATGGCCCATCTGGCTATCGTCGGCAGTTTTTCCGTGAACGGCGTTGCCCAGTTGCATTCCCAGTTATTGCAACAAGACTTGTTCAGAGACTTTTACGCCTTGTGGCCGCATAAGTTCAACAATAAAACCAATGGGGTGACGCCACGGCGCTGGTTGGCCGCCTGCAATCCCGAGTTGGCAAGCCTGATAACGGAAACCATAGGCGACCGCTGGATTACCGATTTATCGCAACTGAAAAGACTGGAACCCTATGCCGAGAATGCCCAATTCAGGCAACGCTGGCACGCCATCAAACAGGCCGCAAAACAGCGTTTGATCGACTATAAAAAAATCAAACACGGTACGGAACTGCGTTTTAGCGTCGATGCCTTGTTCGATGTTCAGGTTAAGCGCATTCATGAATACAAGCGCCAACTGCTCAATGTATTGCATGTTATTCATCTTTATAACTGCCTTAAAAAAGGCGACGCAGACCGGGTGCCACGCTGCGTGTTAATCGGCGGCAAAGCGGCTCCCGGCTATCGCATGGCGAAAAAAACCATCAAACTGATCAACAATGTCGCCCAGGTTATTAATTCGGATCCCGAGGTAGGCGATAAATTGACCTTGCTGTTTTTGCCGGATTACCGCGTTTCGGCAATGGAAAAAATCTGCCCCGGCGCCGATTTGTCCGAGCAAATATCCACCGCTGGAAAGGAAGCTTCAGGGACAGGCAACATGAAGCTGATGATGAACGGCGCGATCACCATCGGCACACTGGACGGCGCGAACATTGAAATACGCGAAGAAGTGGGCGATGAAAACTTCTTTCTGTTCGGCTTGACCGAAGAGCAAATCGAAGCCAGACGAGCCCACTACGATCCGCTTGAGATGATCGATCAGGATGAAGACTTGCAACGGGTCATGCATCTGCTGGAATCCGGCTATTTCAACCAGTTCGAGCCGGGCATATTCGACGACCTGATCAACTCCATAAAAAGCCCGCACGACCCCTGGATGACGATTGCCGATTTTAGAAGTTTTATCGATGCCCAAAAACGCGTTGAAGATGCCTATCGGGATAAAGACCACTGGACCAAAATGAGCATTTTAAATTGCGCGAACAGCGGCAAGTTTTCCACCGACAGAACGATTGGCGAATACAACCGGGATATATGGAAATTAGAACCGCAGCCGGTAAAGGGCAAATAATCTTAACCAACATAGCCGTCCCTCGTTCCCACGCAACGCGTCACTGCTATTAAAAGTTAAGCCGCTTAACAAGCGCTAGTTCCCAAGCTCCAGCTTGGGAATTCAGTGGGGGAAGCTCCAGCTTCCCGTCTCGCGAAGCTGGAGCTTCGTTGACTGGGTTCCCAAGCGGGAGCTTGGGAACCCGCGTAAATCACCAATGCAATCAGCGATGCATGCTTCGAACGGCTAACTTCGCCGGAATCCCACCCTTCGGCTTCAAAGTTACCGCCATTTCAATTTCGGCTTCATCCGTACTAAGCAACTGCCAATCAAAATGCTGAATGATCATGCTCAACAAAAGTTGGCTTTCCAGTAACGCAAAATGATTGCCGATACAGATGCGCTCGCCTGTTCCAAATGGCATGAATGAAAACCTGCGATTTTCAGCACTTAAAAAGCGGTCGGGATCAAACTGTTCAGGCTGTTGCCAGAAATCCGGGTGATGGTGAAGATTGTAAATACTGAACATCGCCAGCCTGCCTTGTTTTAATAAATGGCCGTCAAGCTCGGTATCTTTTTTAATCCGGCGCATCATAATGCCGACCGGCGGACGCAGGCGCATCGATTCATTCAGCACAGCTCTGGTATAGACAAGCTGCTGCAAGTCTTCCGCCGTTGGAATTTTGCCTTGCACAAATGTATCGAGTTCTTGACGCAATTTAGCCAGTACATCCGGATGCCGGGCCAGTAAATACAGCGTCCAGCTTAACAAATTGGCAGTGGTTTCATGACCGGCGGTAAAAATGGTAATGACTTCATCGCGAACCTGTTTGTCGGACATAAGTTCGCCGTTGTCATCGCTTGCGTTCAGCAACATATCCAATAAATCGTTGTGTGCTGCTGGTTGGGCGCGGCGTTGCTCGATTATCCCGTAAATGAGATCATCTACTACCGCGCTTGCCGCATTAAATTCCCGATTGGCTTTAGTGGGTATAAATAACGGCATGCGTAAAGGACTCATGACCGATTTGGCCGCATACCGGAGCAGCGTGTCTAAAGCAGGCGCAATGTGTTCGATCTTATCGAGGACGCTGGTGCTGAACATGGTTTGAGTGATTACTTCAAGCGTTACCTGCATCATTTCATCAGCGAGATTAACTTGCGCCCCGTCACCTAATAGCCGCCATCTGGCTAATAAATTATTGCCGGCAGTGACAATTTGCGAGTGTAAAGATGCCAAATTACTCCTCTGAAAAACCGGCTGCATTAACCGCCGCTGTCTTTGCCATAACTCGCCCTGACTGGTCACTAATCCTTGCCCTAGCACCAATGCCAGACCGGTTGGTTTTTTAGGATCGTACATTTTGATAAAGATATCGCTTTGCTTGATTAAAGCCTGTTCAATGAGCTTCGGGTGGCTGATTAAATAAAAATGGCGAATCGCCAATCTGAAACTTACCAAATCGCCATAATCACGCTGCCAGTCGCAAAGCGCTTGAAACGGATTGGCTTTCATTTGGCGTAAATTGCCTAATAGGAATTCGCCTTTGATTTTTGGAATTGTTTTGTTTTGTGGCATGGGCAACACGGTTAGTTTCGTAGTTTCGTAGGTCGGGTTAGCGGTAGCGTAACCCGACATTTTACGCGAATGTGTCGGGTTACGGCTATCACCTAACCCGACCTACTTGGCTTTATACGTCGAGGTGTTTTAATAAGAGATCAAGAAACCTCAACCAGCACAGCCATACTGGCATGGATGCCGGTATCCATGTCCATGGACGGTAACCCTTACCGAAGGTATAAATAAATCCGACATAACAATGATGACTGAAACTAACTTTGGTTGCTTATAATTGTTACCATTGAGGTATGACAAAACATGTGGCTTAGCGTAGTCACCTTATTATAGGTAGCCGCACTTATTGATTTGAGAAGTTGACCCCTTTATCCTACAGGTACATGTATAACACAAACTGATTTTTTTGGCTTAATAGAGCTATTCGATCTTAATTAACAGAAGGGTGTTGCTTATGCCTGACCCGCTTAGCTCTTGGCAAAATTATCTTCTCGACGCCCTGCCCGAAGCCGAATTCGAGCGCAATACTTCTCATCTGGAATTGATCCAGATGCCGCTAGGTAAATTCCTTTACGAATGTTGCGTTATGCCTATTTTTCCACGACTTGCATCGTGTCCAAGCTTTACGTCATGGGAGAATGGCGCATCGACCGAGAAATCGCCGTAGTCGGAAACGTGGCATCATCGGTGTCTCAATTTTCATGGGCGGTGGAACCCTGCCTAATCTGGTCGTCGTGCGGAGCGCTGGGTACGCCTATCGACTACGAGCGCATGCTGGGCTATATGGCCGCAGATGTTCTGAACAAAATCACCCCGACCGCCATTTCCTATCCGCAGGAAGTGATCGTACGTGCCAAGGCGTTGAGCGTAGAGCTCAAAACCCCGATTACGCCCGACTTCGAGTCCTTGGTATTCAAGGCCTCATGCGACATCGAGGATATCTACGAGTTGACCTGCACCCGCAAGGATGGCGGTCGCTTTCCGACGGTTGTGTCGGTCACGGCGTTACGCGCAGGACATCATCATCGGTTACCTGTTGATCGGCACTGCCAATACTGCGCGGAAACAGATCGAAGAAGAGCAGAAGAAGCTCGATCAGCGCCTGCGCGACCAGCAGTTCTACACGCGATCATGACCACTGATCCGTCCCGCATCATTTCCGACATCAACAAGCAGATGGAGGCTCTCTCCGACTGCACGCGCGACGAGCAGACCAGCGCTCCGTTCAAGAATGACTTCACCGATCCGGGCCGGGCCGAGACGAGCAGGCTGGATTCTTCCTGTATCTCACCAAACCCATCAAGGTCAATGAATTTATGAACGTCTTGGACGATGCACTGAAACTTTCTGAAATAGGCTTGGTCAATACAAATAAAATGGACAAATACGATGATTAGCGAGCAAGAAATCCTTAACGCCAGCATTCTGATCATTGACGATCAGCAATACAATGTGCTTCTGCTTGGGGAAATGCTAGGTGATGTCGGCTATGCTTGCATTGCGTCGACAAATGATCCCCATGAGGTTTATTCGCTTCACCAAAAAAACCGCTACGACCTGATCCTGCTCGATCTGCAGATGCCTGACATGGATGGCTTCCAGGTGATGGAAGGCCTTAAGGAAATTGAAACGGATGGCTACCTTCCAGTACTCGTGATCACTGCCCAACCGGGCCACAAGCTGCGGGCGCTCGCTGCCGGCGCGAAAGACTTTGTCAGTAAACCGTTTGATCTGGTCGAAGTACGGACGCGTATCCACAACCTGCTGGAAGTGCGGCTGCTGTACAAAAAACTAAATAATTACAACAAGGTGCTGGAACAAACAGTACAGGAACGGACCGCCGAACTTAACTCCATTTTTAATGCGTCAGTGGAGGGCATTATCACTATTGACATGTCCGACATCATCGTATCCGCTAATGCTGCAGTAGAAACTATTTTCGGTTATAAACCGAAAGAGCTGATCGGTTGCCGCATTAACAAGATCATGCCGTCATCGCCAAGAAAAATGAATGATTGCAGCTTGCCCCATACAGTAAGATCTGTCGGTCAAATTTGGGAGATTGAAGGCATTCACAAAAACGGTTCTGTGGTGCCTCTGGATATGTCCATAGCTGAGTTTTCAATCGAAAACACGCGCTATTTTACCACTATTGTACGTGATGTGAGTCTGCGCAAACACAGGGAACAGCAAGACAAGAAACATCTGGACGAACTCGCTCATGTCACTCGCCTTGGGCTGATGGGCGAAATGGCTTCAGGCATTGCTCATGAACTCAACCAGCCCCTGACTGCGATTTCAACCTATACACAAACCAGTATAAACCTTATTAACACTGAACATCCTGATCCGGTAAAGCTCCTCGAAATCTTATCCAAAATCCATCATCAGGCTTCAAGAGCGGGACAAATCATTCAACACATGAGGGAGTTTATCAAATCTCATGCGAAACATCGTTCAACCACCGACATTAATAGTTTGATTCATGAATGTGTTGACCTGTGCATTGTCGAACTTAATCAAAACGGCGTAAAGCTAAAGCTTGAACTGGAAAATAATCTGCCGTCTATCTATGTCGATCAGATACAAATTGAACAGGTCCTCATAAACCTGATCCGAAATAGCGTTGATGCTTTAAAAAACTTACCCGAAAAACGGCAACGCCAGATAACCATCCATAGCCGAGTGACTCTCAATAACAGCATACAGGTCAGGGTAAAGGACAACGGGCCGGGAATAAATGAAGACCAACAAAAAAAAATATCGACGCCTTTTTACACCACCAAGGCCGATGGCATGGGCATGGGAATATCCATCAGTCGTTCACTAATCGAGGCCCATGAAGGTACTTTGTATTTCAAGAGTAAACCTGACAAAGGCACCACTTTTTATTTCATCCTACCAACGGCTTAAGCCATTGGTGAAGTCAAGTAGGGATACGACAACGATTACTTCATTTTGGGGTCATAAGGCTGTGCGGCAGTCTATTTGCCCTGTTCAAAAAAACGACCGTTTTTTGGAGATTGCCTCTTCCACGTCAGAAAAGGCTGTATTGAACTTATTTAGTGCCATTTGACGTACCAGAAAACTTATCTACAAAATCAAAGTATCAAACTTGCGAGGTAAATTGAGTTTCGTGGTACACATATTCACGAGCCACATCACTAAAGCACTACCACTAAGAGTAACCCCGCTTGCTTCGAGCAACGGCTTCAGCAGAGTCCATAAATCGTGGCGACACGACCTATGTTATGGCCTAAAAATGAAAGAATCGTTGTTGCACACTTGTACTATCGCGCCTGTGGACTACTCGACTCCTGTCTCGTAACGTAGGATATTTTGACTGATTTTTATAATTCCGGGGGATGGGTAATAATATCCTGCCAGTGACTGTGCAGCTGGCTTAGGTGTTACTGAAGGTGACTTTGCTTGACGGGGAGCTTTGATGTATGACGCTAGCAATATTCTAAAAATGTCCAACATAAATTATTCTTTGTTTGATGTAAAGTTATCTAAAAAAAATCCGCCTTCTTCCAGAGCAAAAGCTCAGATTCATTACTGAATCTGAGCTTTAACCACTAAGTTGTTCTTCTTGCAATTGAACTTAGTGACCCATTCCTCCTTAGAAATTGGTAGGTGTATTTTATACTGTGAATTTGCAATTAGAATATAAGTGCCACTACTTATGCTGGTGTACCATGGCTACTTCAACAGTACCCAACCACGCTTCCTGGATGTAAAATTTATACCCTCGAAGTAGGGTATAAAGTGTCGACGCTTTCTAAATACCGTTCTTTGGGTTCTAGCAGTGACTCATAGTGGCGGCTATTAAATGCTTCACTGGGCAAATGGAACCCGGTTTTTAAGCGTATTTCAAGATGGTGCAAGCAAAATATATGGAAAAACCTGCACAATGGTTACAGCCAACATCCCGATTTACAGCAGGTGTTGACTGGTAGCACGGCTACCCGCGCACATGCCTATGCGGCAGGGGCGGAATAAGCCGGTTTGAGCGAAAACTGGCGTTTCCGGCGCATTTGTAAGCTGTGCCGAAAACGCCCCGTCGCTACGGACAAGCGCTTAGGCAAAGGTCGCGAATCATCACCTCCTCATCAGCGGGGACAATCAGCACGGGTTTATGACCGGCAAGACCGATTTCATTCTTACCGGCGCGGTTGGAATACTTATCCAACGCAAACCCCAAAAAAGCCAGGGAATCGCAGATTTTTTCACGAACTTCGGCAGAATGCTCACCTATGCCGCCGGTAAAAACCAGCGCATCGATACCGCCCGCCTTGGCTGCAAAGCCGCCGATCGCCGCCCTCACCTGACGGCAAAAATAGTCGACGGCGAATTGGGCGTTTTCACTGTTACTCGAAAGCAGCTCACTCATTTCCGAACTTTCACCCGCAGACAAAGCCATCAGCCCCATCTGGTGAAACACCATGTCGCTCAATTGTTCGGGATTGTAGCGTTTCGCCAGCTCCAGCATCACGCCAGGATCGAGGTCGCCGCTACGGGTTCCCATCGGGATGCCGCCCGCCGGGGTATAACCCATCGTAGTATCCACGGATTTCAGGTTTTCCATCAGGCAAAGGCTGGCGCCGCTGCCCAAATGGGCGACGACCACTTTTTTATAAGCCACGTCGCCCAGTATCCCGACAAGAACTTTAGCGATGTAGGCGTAATTGAGCCCATGAAAACCGAAGCGGCGCAGCCCAAGCGCAATCGGAATCGGCAAGCGTTTAGCCAGCTCCGGCATCGTGGCATGAAAAGCCGTATCGAAACAAACGACTTGCGGCGCATTGAAACGTTGCAGGCACAAATCCAGCCCAAGCAGATTGCCCGGCAGATGCAGCGGGGCAAGATGGATCAGCTCTTCCAGCCGGGAACGCTCGACCGCATCAACCCGCCTTGCCGAATCGACAATATCGCCGCCATGGACCAAGCGATGCCCGACCAGTTCCGGCATATCACCTTCCAGATCGTGCAGGAGTTGATCGAACGCTTCCCGTTGGTCATGCACTCGCTCATAGCGGAAATTGCGCCGCGTCCCGTCAGCGGAAAACAGGCTCGCCTTGATCGAAGACGAGCCGCTGTTGATGGTTAGAACCGAGCGCTTCAATACGGCCACACCCAGTTGTCAACCTCGGGTAAATCGGTGCCGTGTTCGTAAGCGTAGTTGCGGCATTCGATCTGCATATCGCGCATGCTTTCTTTGACATGCGCACCCGCTACGCGCAAAGCCGGGACGCGATTAATCGCATCGATCACCAGACTGAAACGGTCGATCTCGTTCTGGATCGCGAGTTCCAGCGGCGTATTGATGCTGCCTTTTTCCTTGTAGCCGCGCACATGCAGGTTCTTGTGGTTGTTGCGACGATAAGCCAAACGATGGATCAACCAGGGATAGCCGTGGAAGTTGAACAAAATAGGCTTGTCCAGCGTAAACAGGCTGTCGAAGTCCTTGTCCGATAAACCGTGCGGATGTTCTGATTCAGGCGTCAGCTTGTAAAGGTCAACCACGTTGATAAAGCGAATCTTGAGTTCCGGGAAGTTCTCGCGCAGCAACACCACTGCGGCCAGCGCTTCCTTGGTAGGAATGTCGCCCGCGCTGGCGATAACCAGATCCGGCTCGAACCCTTGATCGTTACTCGCCCAGCCCCAGATGCCGATACCCTTGGTGCAATGCTTGATCGCCGCATCCATATCCAAAAATTGCAGATGCTTTTGTTTGTCGCAAACGATCACGTTGATGTAATCGGTGCTATTCAAACAATGGTTGGCAACCGTCAGCAGGCAGTTTACATCGGGCGGCAGGTAGATGCGCGTCACCGCCGGGCTTTTGTTGACCACCACGTCGAGAAAGCCGGGGTCCTGATGGGTGAAGCCGTTGTGATCCTGACGCCATACGGTGGAAGTAATCAGCAGGTTCAATGACGAAACCGGCGCGCGCCACGCGACTTCCTTGGACATGGCCAACCATTTGGCATGCTGGTTGAACATCGAATCGATCACATGTACGAAAGCTTCGTAGGTGGAGAAAAAACCGTGGCGGCCGGTCAGCAGATAGCCCTCCAGCCAGCCTTCCAGCGTGTGCTCGGAGAGCATTTCCATGACCCGTCCGTCCGGCGACAGTTCGCCGCCATCGGCGTCTTCCGGCAGATAGTCGGCCAGCCAGGTTTTTTTGCTGACTTCGTACACGTTGTCCAGCTTGTTCGAGCTGTTTTCGTCGGGGCCGAACACGCGGAAATTGTGCATATTCAGGCTCATGATGTCGCGCAGGAACTTGCCCAGCGGACGTGTGTTTTCAGCGCTGGTGGTGCCCGGTTTGGTCACGACGGCGGCATATTCGCGGCAATCCGGCATGTGCAAGGCTTTGCGCAACAGGCCGCCGTTGGCGTGAGGGTTGGCGCTCATCCGGCGCGCGCCCTTGGGAGCAAGGGCTTTGAGTTCGGGCAGCAAGCGTCCGTCCCGGTCGAACAACTCTTCCGGCTTGTAGCTGCGCAGCCAGTCTTCCAGCTGCTTGAAATGCTCAGGGGTGTCGCGGACATTGCCAAGCGGCACTTGGTGAGCGCGCCAGAAGCCTTCCACTTTCTTGCCGTCAACCTCTTTCGGGCCGGTCCAACCTTTGGGCGAGCGCAATACGATCATCGGCCAGCGCGGGCGAATAGGTTGACCGCTACAGCGCGCTTCCTGCTGGATGCGGCGGATTTCCAGTACGCACTGCTCCATCGTCGCGGCCATGGCCTGGTGCATGGTATCCGGGTCGCTGCCCTCGACGAAATAAGGCGTCCAGCCGTAGCCCTTGAACAGGTTTTCCAGTTCTTCGTGCGGGATACGCGACAGGATGGTGGGATTGTTGATCTTGTAGCCGTTCAGATGCAGGATCGGCAACACTGCGCCGTCGCGGATCGGGTTCAGGAATTTGTTGGAATGCCAGGAAGTCGCCAGCGGCGCGGTTTCGGATTCGCCGTCGCCGACCACCACCGCAACGATCAAATCAGGGTTGTCGTAAGCCGCGCCGAACGCATGCGAGACGCTGTAGCCGAGTTCGCCGCCTTCATGAATCGAGCCCGGCGTTTCCGGTGTGCAATGGCTGCCGATGCCGCCCGGAAAGGAAAATTCCTTGAAAAACTGGCGCATTCCGTGTTCGTCTTCGCTCTTGTTCGGGTAAATCTCGCTGTAAGCGCCTTCCAGATAGACCGGGCCGAGCACGCCCGGCGCGCCATGTCCTGGACCTGCCAGAAAAATGGCATTCAGATCGTACTTGTTGATCAGCCGGTTCAGGTGGATATAAGTGAAAGATAATCCCGGACTGGATCCCCAGTGCCCCAGCAAGCGACTCTTCACATGCTCTATCTTGAGCGGTTCGCGCAACAGCGGATTGTCGCGCAGATAAATCATGCCCGCAGCCAGATAGTTGCAGGCTCGCCAATAGGCATCAATATTGCTGATTTCTTCTGAGGTTAGCTTGGTCGGTTGGGTGGTCATGTTTATATATCCGGGTTTGGTTTCATAGGGGGACAATTGACTTTCGATATTAGACATTCTCATTATGACGCCTGTATGACAGGCTGGCTAACAATACAAGGTAATCGCTCTTGAATGGCCTAACGATAATGAAAAAGAACCCCGAAATGAAAGTATTTGGGGACGTAGGGTCGATAAACTCAGCACCTCCATTCCAACACTGAATTGACATCAATACCCGCTTGAACATGCTCTGTGCCAATAGATAATTGCACCCTGATTTTTGAGTAATTTAGCAAAAGAGAACAACAAGTGTTGACTCGCCAAATGATAATCATTATTATTTAAACCCATGAACAAACAACTACCCGACTCTATCGAACCTCCGGACTTAACGCTGTCTACAAAGCAGGACACAACGCCGGCTTTACGACAACGGTTAAACAGCGCCGAGCTATTTAGTGAGAGCCGCGAAGTTATCATCGAACATGCCGGTGAGGAATACCGCTTACGTTTAACGCGTCAGGACAAATTAATCCTGACCAAATAATTTGTAAAAAAACAGCCAGCCATCATCCAACACTTTCAGCTGTTGGCAGCCAGCCAATGTCAAAGACACGCTACATACCGTAGCTTCGGCAGACTCCATTCTGCCTAACATTTGGATGGTGAAATCAATGAACTCAAATAAACAACACAAGAAAGTCAGCCTTGCCGATAACGCCGATTGTCGCGTGGTATTTTGTCCTGCTTGCGGCACATTAGAGATAACTTTGGGCGCAACAAAGATACACACTAATTGTGAATCGTTACACATACTCAGCTCAGTCTTAAACCACGCCAAGGTGCGGATCGCCCAGATGCAAGATGCGTCACCGGCAAATCGCAATATCCTGCCAACAATAAGCCGTATTCACTAAAAGTCATCCGGAAAAACCCTGTCACCTAGCCAAAATAAAAGTTACGCGCGCCAATAATCGCCACGCTATGCGCTATCGGTCAGGGATATAGATGAAACATCGGTTTCATCTCCGAGCCGGCTAAATCTATTACACAAAAAAACAGCCACCCAGCTTTCTCGCCAGGCAGCCATCACTCTAATTATTAAAGGGGAAATGCATGTCGAAAAGAAAGATGACATCAAAAAGAACAAACAACGCAAACTGGCGGCTGGCGGCATTATTGCCGCTGGGAGCCGCGTTGAACGGCATGGCGATGGCCGCCGACCAACCGACCAAAGCGCAGACTGCTGAAAAAAAAGAAATCACCCTGCCGGCCGTAAAGGTTAAAGCGACGCGCGATAATAAATCCGGCAATTACAAAGCCAGCACCTCGACGGTCGGCACCAAAACCGATACCCCGCTGATAGAAACGCCCCAATCGATCTCGGTGATTACCAACGATCAAATGGAAGCGCAAAATGTCAGCACCATGGCCGAAGCCTTGCGCTACACGCCCGGCGTACAAAGCGAGACGTTCGGTTTTGAGCCGCGCACCACCTTCATCAAAATTCGCGGCTTCGATGCGACGGAAACCGGACTTTACCGAGACGGCCTCAAACTCAGTAATCCGGGATTCGCGGCAGGCTACAGCCTGGAGCCCTATGGCGCGGAGCGCGTCGAAGTACCGCGCGGGCCCGCTTCGGTTCTTTACGGACAAGCCCAGCCCTGGCGGCTTGGTTAACTACGTGTCCAAGCGGCCGACATTCGACCCGTTCCGGGAAGTCAAATTTGAAGCGGGGACTTACGACCGTTTCCAAGGCGAACTCGATGTCGGCGGCGCGCTTGATGAACGAAAAACACTGGCCTATCGCGTCACCGGACTGGTGCGCGACAGTGAAACCCAGGTCGATTTCATCAAAGACAACCGTATTTATATCGCAGGCGCTGACCTGGAAACCCAGCGACGATACGACGCTGACCTTTTTAAGTCATTACCAAAAGGATGACACCAAGCCATCGCAGCGTTTACCGGCTGAAGGCACGTTACGCTCCAATGCCAACGGCAAAACACCCGTTACTACAACAACGAAGTCGATGACCGCTCCATTTATACGACCGCATTGCTGGCCGACCAACGCACGATCAGCCGCGCGTTGTATGAAAGTTTCGGTAAAGTCCACGGCTTCAATCTCGATAACCAGGCCCAGTTTAAATTCTCGACAGCAATGCTGGATCACACCTTGCTATCGGGCCTCGATTTTCAACATGTCGGCTCCAATTCGCTGCAAACCTACGGTGCCGCGCCGAACCTCGACATTTTCAACCCCGTCTACGACTCAGCCGTTGCATCCGCGCCGGTCTTTAAAAACGAGGATGTGACCCAAAACCAGATCGGGCTTTATCTTCAAGACCAGGTCAAATTCGGCGAGCACTGGCGAGCGACATTGGGCGGACGCTATGACCGCGCGGATAGCGTGACTAAAAATAAGCTCACCGGTACGAGTACAACACAGGACGACAATGCACTTACCGGCCGCGCAGGCCTGGTGTACGTGGCCGACAACGGCCTGGCGCCTTACTTCAGTTATGCGCAATCCTTTCTTCCCGCGCTGGGCACCGATGCGGACGGCAAAGCGCTTAAACCTGAAACGGGCGAACAATATGAGTTCGGCGTCAAATTCCAGCCGAAAAATCAAAACAGCTTCATCACACTGGCTTATTTCGACCTTACCCGCACAGACTTCCTGACCCCCGACCCGATCACTTATGCGAATGTACAAAGGGGCGAAGCGAATTCCCGCGGCGTCGAGCTGGAAGGCGTCGCCAGCTTGGATAACGGCTTAAGCCTGACCGGCAACTATACCTACCTGAATGCGGAAGTGACCAAGAGCTCCTTTGCCGCCGAAGTCGGAGAGCCGCTTGAATACACTCCCGAACACAAAGCCTCGATATGAGCCGATTACACCGTACCGGCCGGTTTCGCCAAAGGTTGGGGAGTCGGCGGCGGCGCGCGCTATATCGGCACATCGTTCGGCAACAGCTATGCCGCCAAAAACACGATCGAAGTGCCCAGCACAGTCTTGTTCGACGCCTCGACGCACTACAACTGGAAGCAATTCCAGTTCTCCCTCAATTTGCAAAATGCGCTTGATAAAGAATACATACCGACGCCCTGGGTACGGCCTTGTTGCCCGAATTAATCAAATCGTCCGGCATCGATACCACAAGCTGGCTGCGGCATTATTTGAACTGCTATTTGAGCCCCCTGCTGCATTGTTTCTACGCCTACGATCTGGTGTTTATGCCGCACGGCGAAAACCTGGTCCTGGTCTTGGAAAACAATGTCCCGGTAAGAGCCATCATGAAAGACATTGCCGAAGAGGCCGCGATCATGAACAAGGAAGTCGTGCTGTCCGAGAAAGTGCAGCGCCTGTCGGTATTCGTGCCGGAAGAGTTGAAGATATTGTCGATCTTTACGGACTTTTTTGATCTGATTTTCCGTTATATGTCCCACATTCTGGTTGAGCACGGCGGTTATTCCGAATACCAATTTTGGCAACTGGTCGCCGAGTGCGTACTGGACTATCAACGCACGCATCCGCTCCTGCCTGAATCGGCTGCAATTGGGCAATAATCAGCAAATGATCGATCTCGCCGACCCGGCCAAAAACCTGAAATTTGTCGGGACGTTGAAAAACCCCATCGCGGCCTTTAAAACCAGGGTTAGCACACCTGATATGGCGGAGGCATGCGTATGAGCGACGGGGTTTTATATCGCGCGTCGGCGTTTTCGCTGTAACGCTTATGTTGATGCGCAGCTCTATCAAGCAATGGTACCTGGTCCACAAATGGACGAGCCTGATTTGCACCGCATTCATGCTGATGCTGTGCCTGACCGGGCTGCCGCTGATTTTCTCCGATGAAATCGATCGCGCGCTCGGCTATAGCATGGCGCCGCCGGACCTGCCTGCAACGGCGGAGCGGGCCGATCTGGATGCGATCATCTCGGCGGCCAAAGCGCGGAGGCCCGGACGAGCCTGATCTATGGTTTGTGCGCATGGCCGAGAGCGTGGCGGCGGCGAAACCTTCGGCGTTTTATGCATTCGACGCCCGCACCGGCGATTATCTGTATCAGTATCCGCTGGACCAGGGCATCATGAATGTTGTGCTGCGGCTGCATGTCGATATGTTCGCAGGCCTGTGGGGGACGCTGTTTCTGGGTTTTATGGGGCTGCTGTTGGGCGCGTCGCTGGTATCGGGCGTCGTATTGTACGGCCCGTTCATGCGCAAGCTTGCATTCGGCACCGTGCGGCGCAAGCAATCGGCACGTTTAAAATGGCTGGACCTGCACAACCTGCTCGGCATCGTGACATTGGTCTGGTTTTTTGTCGTGGGCGCTACCGGCGTAATCAATACGCTGGCGACGCCGATATTCGGGCAATGGCAATCCGGCGAATTGGCCGAGATGATCGCTCCCTACCGCGATAGGTCGACGGCTCAGGAACTCGGTTCGGTGCAGAAAGCGCTGGATGCCGCCCGCATGGTTGCGCCCGAGATGTCGCTCAGTTTTATGGCGTTTCCCGGCAACGGCTTTGCCGGGCCGGGCCATTTTGTCGCCTTCATGCAAGGCAATTCGCCGCTGACATCCAAACTGCTCAAACCGGTCTTGATCGATGCGCAAACAGGACTGGTCGTTGAAACGCGCGAATTGCCCTGGTACGTCACCGCGCTTTTGCTCTCCAAACCGCTGCATTTCGGCGAGCACGGCGGCCTGCCGCTGAAGATTATCTTGGCCCTGCTCGATATACTCAGCATTGCGGTACTCGGCAGCGGCTTGTATCTGTGGTTGAAAAAACGCAATGTCTCATTGGAAGCGCGGCCGGGCGCGCTGCTGAACGGTTCTGAAAAGCAGGGTAATTCCGCATGAAAACATCACTGACCTGGATACAAATATAGGGGATGCCGTAGTCAGTGTCAGCGGTCTTATCGCCGCCCTGCTGTTCGATGGTATCGGCGATGCGGTGTCATGGCTTGCCCTTGCCGCGCCGGTCGTGACCGCTCTTTGGTATGGCGTCCAGCGTACCTGATCGCCAGTTGGTGAGCGGGTTAAACCCCGTACACGCCGCTGTAAATGTGCATTTCGGCTTCGGCCAGCGGCTTTGCTTTTTTCAGATAACAGCCAAACCATGAGCTAGCCTGGTTGACATAATTGGTTTTATTGCTGCTTTCAGCGCTGGATTCGGCCAACAGGCGATAATGCCGTGAAATGACCAGTGCAAGGCAAGGTGATTGTCCCATTGCATACTGGACTTTTAAATAGTCTATAGCGCTGATCAGCAGCTCATGTTTTTTATCGTCTTGCATCATAGTTATTCCTTACCCAGCTGGACGGGAAGCCGGTTCATTTTTGATTTTGCCAAAGAGAGAAATATCTTCCAGACAATCTGCTTTGAGCCAAAATCCAGGCATCTGAAATCTGTTGCATGGATCTGCCCTTTTTCAACGAGAGCAGTTAATACCTCAGGCGCTATAGCCAGTTTCACAAACGGAGATGGACGAAAAATAGAAAAAAATGTTTTCATGACTGGGCCGGGTATTTATTGCTTTGATCTAAATGATAATCATTCTTATTTAAAAGTAAAGTGTTTTTCTTCCGCTCGTTTGCTTATTCCTATACATCTTACTTTGAATATGCCGCGCATAACTTTTTCATTAAAAGCTCGCCATAACCAAAACTTACCTCCTTTCAGGCTGAATAGATGATTCGGCTTTCCTGCGTAAAATACTGGCAACGACTCAACCCTATCTCTTTTTGGCTCTGAGTAACTAACCTTCTTCACCGCACATACTCATTAGTTGCCGTTGATAAAAGCTGCATAACATCAGTTAAGTATTTGTCAGAAAAAAACCAACAAGTGTTGACTCGCCAAATGATAATCATTATTATTTATATCCATGGACAAACAACTTCTCACCTCACCTGAATCTTTAGACCTAACGCTGTCTACAAAGCAGGACATAACGCCCGCTTTACGGCAGCGGTTAAACAGCGCAGAGCTATTTGGTACGGGAAACGAAGTTGTCATCGAACATGCGGGTGAAGAATACCGATTACGTTTGACTCGTCAGGGCAAATTAATCCTGACTAAATGATTTATCTCTTGACCTAGTTATTACGCTTTATTGTCGGCAGGTTATTTTCCTCCTACCTACCGGCCTCTCTCCTAATAATGATATGGGGAATGAACATGCCGACAATAAAGTGCAATGCATATAAGTCAAGAGCAGCCAGCCATCCGACACTCAGGTGCCCGGTAGCCGGCCAATATCAAAGAAACGCGGCCTATTGCAGCTTCGGCAGACGTTATCCTGCCTAACATTTGGATGGCAAAAATCAATGAACTCAAATAAACGACACAAGAAAGCAGGGCTATCCGGTAACGACAATTGTCTAGTGGTATTTCGCCCGGATTGCGGCACATTAAAGATACATTTTGGGGCATCAACAATGCGCACCCATTGTGAATCATTACACATACTCAACAAATAAGGAGCGGCCATGTTCACTAAAATGATCTTCCCAATAGCCACCTTCTATTTCCTGGAAAATCGTCCCGCCCTCATGTTAGGAAATATTAATCATAACAGCGTTACGCGAAGCAAGGACCGCCCGTGGATCGCGTTGGTTTTGGTGCTATGCGCGCACCTGGCGATGTTTGCGGCATTACGTCCGCAATCGCAGCCTTTGCCACTTGAGACGCCCCCCGAGCCCATCATGATTAGCTTGCTGAGCGCGCCAGAGGCAACGCCGCAAAAACCGATGCCGCCCGTCCAGCCAATAGCAAAAGAGCAAAAACCAGTCAAGAAAAAAGTCAAACCGATCACTAAACCTGTTGTGCCACTGATAAAGCAAACAAATCAGCCGGTAACCCCGCCTGTGGAACAAACATCCACGCCAGTGGCGACAACAGATTCGCCGATTGCCGAACAGCAGACAAAGACAACAACCAACAAGCCCGCAGACGACAAACAGCCATACCAGTCACCCAACTTCAATGCGGCTTATTTAAATAACCCGGCACCGAATTACCCATCAATCTCGCGGCGACTGGGCGAACAAGGCTTGGTGTTGCTACGCGTACAGGTAACAGTAGACGGCACAGCCGGCTCCGTAGAAGTGCAAACCGGTAGCGGCTCAAGCCGACTCGATGAGGCTGCGTTGGAAGCGGTCAAGAAATGGCAATTTGTTCCAGCCAAACGCGGCGAGCAATCGGTCAGTGCATCGGTCGTTGTACCGGTCAGATTTTCAATAGAAGAAGGATAAAATCATCATGCAAGCAGAATATCTCTTAGACAACCTGAAATTCATCAGCCAAGGCGGTGCGGTATCTATCGCCGTAGCAGCGATGCTGCTGGCCATGTCCATCGGAAGCTGGACTTTAATGGTCATCAAAGCGATACAGGCGCGGCGTTTAAGAAGCAGCAGCGCCCGTTTTTTAGAACGCTTTTGGCAAGCCTCATCGACAACCCTATCATCAATGGTAACGGTCATGAGCGAGGATTTGAATAAAGCGGAAAACCCGTTCGCGCGTCTTGCGATACAAGGCATCAATGCTGCCAACCATCACAAGCGTTACACTGCGCAACTTCTTGCGGAGCACGCAGTTAACGCCAATGAAGGTGGAAGTGGCGCCCTTCAAGAACATTCGCGGCATGATGAGTTTATTGCCCAGGCGCTACGTCGCGTTATCGGCCAGGAAGCCATGCACCTGGAAACGGGGCTTACCTTATTGGCTTCGGTGGGTAGTATCGCCCCTTTCATTGGGTTATTCGGCACAGTCTGGGGCATCTATCATGCGCTCGGCGCCATCGCCGTCGGCGGCCAAGCCTCTGTAGACAAAGTAGCGGGACCGGTCGGCGAAGCACTGATCATGACCGCGTTCGGTCTGGCCGTTGCCATACCCGCGGTGCTGGCCTATAACGCCCTGGTACGCGACAACCGCCTGTTAATGGGTCAATTGGAAACGTTTGCCCACGATCTGCATACCTACCTGACCACCGGCGTACCGTTAGCAGCTGGGGAAGTTACCGAAATGACACCCATGGCGGTGTCATTATGATGGGCTCAGGCGGATTCGGCGGCGACAATCACCATACCCAGCCGATGGCGGAAATCAACACAACGCCGATGGTGGACGTCATGCTGGTGCTGCTGGTCATTTTCATCATTACCGCACCGCTGCTCACCCACTCAATCAAAATCGACCTGCCGCAAGCCGGCAGCCAGTCCAATCCGGAAAAACCCGACATCGTGACCCTGTCGATTAATGGAGAAGGCAAACTGTTTTGGAACGATGCGCCATTTGAAGAGGCGGAACTCGCTTCAAGACTGGGGACAGAAGCGCAGAAAAGGCCCCAGCCCGAAGTGCATTTACGTGCCGATAAACAAACCAACTACCAGCAGTTAGCAATGGTTATGTCTGCTGCACAAAGTGCAGGAATAGAAAAACTTGGATTTGTTACCGAGCCGAATTCAAAAAAATAACACAACCGGTTTACGCCGCAGTGCGTCGATCCCGAATATTCAGCCAGCCATCGCCTTGAGTGACTAGCCAGCTAACAACGAGCTAACCATTACAAATAAGGTAATTTATGAAAAACCACAAAAAAAGACCGCTAATGCTGGCTATCGCCCCATTATTGAATGCACCGCATACTTTAATGAAATGGCAACTGGGAGCGCTATTACCGCTAGGATTGGCATTAAGCACAGTGACCATGGCTGCCGATCCTGTTTCGAAAACACCCGCAACTGAAGGTAAAGAACTAACCTTGCCTACCGTTAAAGTAAAGGCGTCGCGCGAGAAAACGCCCAATGTTACGAAGGGCTATCAAGCCAAAAGCAACTCAACGGCAGTCAAGACCGATACGGCCCTGATCGACCTTCCGCAATCAATCACCGTTATCACGCAAGAATTGATCAAGGACCAAAATATGCAGAGCATAGCCGATACGACTCGCTATGTACCCGGTGTCGGCACCGCCCAAGGGGAAGGCAATCGGGATAACCCGATTTTTCGCGGCAACAGTTCGAACTCGGATATGTATGTCGACGGCATACGCGACGACGTGCAGTATTTTCGCGATCTTTACAACATCGAAAGGGTCGACGTGCTGAAAGGCCCTAACGCGATGGTTTTCGGTCGCGGCGGTTCAGGCGGCTTGATTAACCGCGCCACCAAGCAGGCCAACTGGAGCAATTTACGCGAAATGAATTTCCAGATCGGTTCCTTTGATAAATATCGGGGCACAGGGGACGTCAACCAAGCCATTAACGACAACGTTGCCGTGCGCCTCACGGGCATGTGGGAGAATTCCCGCAGCTACCGCGACGGCTTCGATGCCGGACGCTGGGGCGTTAATCCCACTTTAACCTGGCAGCCCAGCGAGCAGACCAAAGTATCGCTGGGCTATGAGCATTATGACGATAAAAGAACTGCGGATCGAGGCATTTCCTCGTTTGCGGGCCGCCCGGTCAACACCGATGTCTCTACTTTTTTCGGCGATCCGGAGCGCAGCCCGACCTCGGCAACAGTCGATTCTTTCAAGGCAGTGCTAGACCACGACTTCGGCGGAGGCGTCTCGGTTCGCAACAGCAGCCGTTACGCCAGCTATGATAAGTTCTACCAAAACATCTTTCCGGGCGCGGTCAATGCCGCCGGCAACCAAGTCGCGATTTCGGCCTACAATGACGCTAACCAGCGCGAAAATTTATTTAACCAAACCGACCTGACTTTTTCGTTGAACACCGGGCCTCTTAAGCACAAGTTTCTGACGGGTATGGAATTCGGCCGGCAGGAAAACGATAACTTCCGGAATACCGGTTATTTTACCAATGTGGGCGCTAACGCTACGTCAGTCAATGTTTCGTTGGCAGATCCCAGGTATCGCGGCGCCGTCGCTTTCCGGCAATCCGCCACGGACGCGAACAATCACGGCGTGACAACCATTAAGGCCGGTTATGTGCAGGATCAGATCGACTTAACGGAACATTGGAAGGCCATCATGGGGGTTCGCTTCGATCGCTTCGAAGTCGATTTCACCAATAACCGCAATGGTCAAAACTTTGCTACTAATGACAATCTGGTGTCCCCACGCGGCGGTTTGATCTACAAACCGTTTGACAACTTCTCCTTGTATAGCAACTACAGCATCGCCTATGTACCGAGGGCGGGCGACCAGCTGGCGTCGCTTACATTGACTAATGCAGCGTTGAAACCGGAAGAATTCAGGAATTACGAAGTGGGAGCAAAATGGGATATTCGACCCGACCTGTCGGCAACGCTGGCCTTGTATCAACTTGACCGGCTCAATGCCCTTGCCACCGATCCCAATAATCCGGCGCTGTCGTTTTTAGTCGACGGCCAGCGCACGCGCGGCATAGAACTGGGTTTGAGCGGCAACATTACCGATGCATGGAAGGTCATGGGTGGCTATGCCTTTCAAAACGGCGAAATCACCAAAAGCATTTCAAGCACCGCATTGGCCGGCGCCACCCTGGCACAGGTGCCGGAACATACCTTCTCGCTGTGGAACCGTTATGACATTACCCAGCAATGGGGCGTAGGCCTGGGCTCGATATACCGCAGCAAAATATTTGCGGCCACCGATAACCTGGTCACCCTGCCCGGCTTCCTGCGCTTCGATGCGGCCGTCTACTTCAAGGCTACTAAAAATATCCAATTGCAAGTCAATGTCGAAAACCTGTTCGATAAGAAGTATTACGCTAATGCGCACAACAACACCAATATCACACCGGGTTCGCCGATCGCCGTTAATGCGGGAATTACTGTAAAGTTTTAAACTATTGTCGTCCCTAACGCATGAAAAACAAGCGGGATGAATTATAAAATAAATTCTGCTATTTTCTTGAGGTAGGCCGGGTTGCTCGATAAAGCGACCAACCCGACGACGCCTATCTTTGGTCGCACTACGAGGCCAATGAACTGATTTAACGCTCATAGTCAGCCCAACATCGACTAAGGTAGCGTCATCAATGCAATGCACAAAGCGACTTTGGGGCTCTATGAGATGCATCCCGCTTTCGCCGCTTTCCGTGATGAAGCATTTAAAAAATACTACCGCACCGACGAACAAAACAGACAAGGATAAATAATGCTACAAACACAAAACCCGGAGGCACCATTGAACCGGAAATCGAAACGTATTCAATGGCTCAAATGGTTACGCCGTATCCATGCCTGGGTCGGGCTTTGGGGTGCCGCATTGGGTTTGTTGTTCGGCGTGAGCGGAATTTTGCTCAACCACCGTACGGTGATGAAAATTCCGGCGGTGAAAATGGAACAGTCGCACATTGAAATGGCCTTACCCCAGCCGCTTCCAGTCGACGCAAAAGCCTTGGCCTTATGGCTGCAAGTACAGCTAAGCATCGACCGGGAGGCCAGTAAAATTTCCATTGATCCGGAAAAAACCGTGACCTGGGCCGATCGGAATCTCCAGCAACCCAGCCAGTGGCGGGTAGATTTTCACAGTCCGCAGCAGTCTGTTACCGCCGAATACTGGGTAGGCAATACTTATGTTTCGATAAAGCGTCAGGACGCAAACGCCTTCGCCTTCATCACCCGATTGCACAAGGGCGTCGGCATGGGAACGGCCTGGGTACTGCTGGCGGATACACTGGCCGGCGGCCTGGTATTTCTTTCTTTGACCGGCCTTTTGTTGTGGACCAAGCTGCACGGTTCACGTCTGGCTATGGCCGGATTAGGCCTGACCTCGCTTGGGTCGATGGTGTTTATTACACTGAACTCGCTGTAGACTCAGCATTGAATTCCTGTTCAACGGGCGCATACACTGCGCCCGTCCCCTCATTTGTGTTCTTCGTAGCGTTTTAATCCTGCTTTAATCAATCAGCATCCGCGCCAAGGGACTGTTGCTGTCTATTGACGATTGTCGACCGGCATCGGCTACGCCGCAAAGCTCAATAATTCCGTCTAGCTGCTTGATCTGTTCGGCATGTTGATGGCCGATGTTTGCTATCGCCAGCAACACTTCGCCGTCGATCATGTTGATGGCGCTGTTTAAGCCTTTATTAAGGCCTCTTAAGGCACTTTTTTCCAATGACGGCTTTAATTTTTTTAGTATGAAAAACGGCGTCAGCCAGGTAATGGCGATTAACAGACTGCTATGTACCGCAAAATCCACGCCCAAATAAGCTACTTCGGTCATGTTGCTGGTGTAATAGCCGATAAAAACCTGGTAGCCGACCCAGCAAATGGCCGCAAGCGGCAGGATGATTTCGCATAAACGCATAATCTTTAAAAAGGCGCGATGCAATACATTGCCGGGGTTCACCAATGCTTGCCTGGCGGCCAGTTCGGTTTGCGCCTGGATGATTTTAGGCGCTTTTTCGCGTAGCGCGGACAACTGCTGTTTAAGCGGATTGACCGGAATGCCAAGCTGGTCGGCATTAATGACGAATTCATCCAGCGCATCGTCGAAACGGGCTTCGGCCCAATCATCCCACAAGTTGAATCTAGCGCCGCTTGCTGCATATCTGGCTGTCGCCGGATTGCTTAATAAATCGGCCGCGTGATCGGCATAGTGCCGCGCCAACTGCTGGATTGGCCATGCAAAACCCTGTTGCAGCACTTGGGCAGACCGTTGCCATTGGTCTTGCCACAGCTCCGGCAATTGTTGAAAAGCCGACTCTGAACCCAGTACCCGACCGGTGTTTTGCAGGGTTTGCTTTAACTCGTCTTTTTTAATCTGCGTGCTTCGTTGCTCCAGTTGCGCAACGATATGCTCGGTCGCCAGCGAGCTAATGGTCGATTCCAATATTGCAAACTCATCGGCTTGCAGGCCTTCGGCGCAGGCGGTCTTGAATACGATCGGCTCGGCAAAGCCCGCTTTATGCAGTTGCCGTTTGAAATCTTCATACTGCTCTGTCAGGCCCCTGTCCCATTGGTTCAGCACAAACAGCCAGGCATGCCTGCCGCCTTCCGCGAGCAATAAACGCCAGGCTTTTTCATCGCGATAGCGTTCGGGGCTGACCACATAGATCAGCACATCGATATGCGGCAACCATTCCAACACCTGATGCTTGTTGCTTTGTTCGGTGCTGTCGAAATCAGGCATATCAATCCAGACCACATGTTTCCTGGACTCGTTGTCATGCTCGGCGGTTTTGATTTGCGCCAGCGGCAGTTGTTCGGGTAAATGCTTTATCGCAACGCTATGGTGATGATAGAGCGTGACTTCCCGCGAAGTGGGTCGCTCGACTCCGGCTCGGGCGATGGCTTTGCCGGCCAGACGGTTCAGCAAGGAACTCTTGCCCACGCCGGTACCGCCCATGAAGGCGACAATCAACGGCCTGGAGCCGTTATGGTTAAACAGGGTTTCGGGCGATCTGGCATCGACATCGCTCAACTGCTGCGCGGCATCGGCATTGATCCAGCCGGCTGCCAGCGCCTGCTCAGCCCAACGTTTTGTTGTTTGTACCAAACTAGAGTAATCGTAAGCCATGGCGCTTTTCTGTCAGTTGAAGCTCTGCCGCACGCAGCTGGTCAGGGGAGATATTAAAATGAGGAGTCATCGATAATTGCTCAGGCAGCTGCAAGAGTTTAAGGCGCAGGCTCTCGACAAATAATGCCTGTTTGACGGTATTGAATTGGTTTTGTTTTAGATCGGCTTCCACTTTGTGCATATAGCCGCCGACCGCGCTTTCCGCCAGCAACGAAGTCAGAGTCAGCATCGCTGGGGCAATGACCAAGTCATGCAGGCCGATGCCGCCCATTTGCAAGGTCAGCGCAATAACGGCGGCATCGGCAGTCGCTCGGGTTGCGCGCAAGCTGTTTAAAACCACCGGCTGTTCTTGCAGTTTGTAATACAAACGATGCGCGGCGCTATCTACATCCTGCTGAAACGACAGATGATAATTTTTTGCCGCCAGAGCAAAATCCTGTAACGCATCCTGTCGCTGGTTGCGCAACATGCTGTTTAGTTGCCGCCACCACTGGCCCTGATCACCTTGCTCGGCCTTATCCAACAACTTGTCGGCCAGCTGGATCAGCGTATGTTCGGCTATTTGATTTAACAAGGCTATTTCGTAACTGCTGTCTGAAACATGCAGTCTTTTGCGTCCCAGTTTCATGACCTGCCTGACCGGCCAAGTCAAGACCTGGCGGGTTCCCGCTAGAATGCGGGCTAATCCGGGGATTTCCATTAAATTCAGCAATTCGGTCATCGCAAGCTGAAAGGTTTCGTAATGATGCGGATGATTCAGGTAATCGCGCTGGTAACTTTCCATCGCCTGATTGATCATCAGATCGACTAATTCATGCCAATCGTTTAACGCCTGATGTTCGGCAACAACCGGTTCCAGCCAGGTTTGCCAGTGCCTTTTCAATAACTCCTGTTCAAAACGCGGGTGTTTGTTCAAACGTACTTTATTCGCCAGTTGCTTAAGCAACGGTTGCCTGAACTCGGGCCAATCCGGCAGCCCGCCCGGCTTTTGGTAATACAGCGAAACGACCTCGGGAAATTCGTCGGTTCTCGCTTGCCGCCACTTTTCTTTTAATGACTGGATGATGATCGACTCGGAACCTTCAACCAGTTTATTCAGGCAAATAAGGGTCGGCTGATGCAATTCTTCAACAGCGGCCATGATGTCCCAGACCGATTGATCGGCATATTTTTCCTTGCTGACCACCAGAATCACCAGATCCGCCAAGGCAATCGCCCTGATGACACCTTCACGGTAAGTCGCTGAATCTATCGAATCGAAATCGGGCGTGTCCCACAAAACGCCATGCGGCAAAAGTCCTGAATCCTTGGCGTTTTCGGTTAGCGAATAGCAATCGTGCCGGTCTTTGCTTAGCTGCGTTTGTTGCAACTGTTGAAATCGGCCGAAATAACGTTGCAGGCCGCTACAGTCGGCAAGACTTACGCCATTGCAAAAACCCTGTGGATGTATGGTGTAACCCGCTAATGGGCTGATCCCGGCAGCATTACTGTTCAATAACACGTTGACCAGCGAGCTTTTTCCGGCCTGCGTCGGCCCTACCACAGCCATGTGCAACAACGGCTGCTGCGACGCATCGATCAGCTGCCCCTTGCGTATGAAGGCTTCCGCCAAAATCAGCTGATCGATCCGCTGCTGATAGCTTGTTTTAACCGACTCATTGCCCTGCTGAGCCAAAACCGCCTGGTAACGTTGTTTTAATAATTGGATAAATTCCAGCATGAAAAACCAGCTCAGGATTATAATGACTGACTATTTTACTTCGTTTGACGATCCTGCGTTATATAATCACAAACCCTGTAAATAGCATGACATGCGTCCCTACTTAAACCTGAGGTTATCTTTATGAAGAAATTACCTGTTCTTCTGCTCATTCTCTGCTGCACATCGTTAATTGGCTGCAGTAAGGGCCAACAAATTAACGGTCATAATACCCGTACTGTCTTTAGATCAGTTAAAGCGCTAAAAAACCGCTTATCTCCCGATGCTCGCATTGAATTTGAAGTCTCTTTCTGGATGCTTCGCGATTCAATTAAAAGCGAACAAGACTTTCTTAACGCTGTTGACGGTAAAAAACCTGAAGAAATCATTGCATTGGGCAAAGAACTTTATCAGCAACGGAAAAATAACGGCTTTGCAGGCTATGAGAAGTACACAAGCTGGGATGATATGATCGCCAAATTCGGCAAAGAAAGAATCGATCAGGATAACCGTAAAGGTAAAAAAGAAGATCCTAAAGACAAAGCCAACGACGTTTTGTACAAGCTCTAATGTTACCGACTGGGCAAGGCTTTTTGATCGGTTAATACTGCAACAAATTGACTTGCCTCAGCGATGGTCTGCTCCATGGCATTGATCAACTGAGAAATATCAATGCCTATCTCAATAAATTCATGCCTTAATGCCGCGATAGCCTGGGCATTAAGGTTATGTTTCAAATACAACACCTGATCTTTGAAGGCCGCCAGTACCGGCTGAATTTTCGCTTCGGCTTTTTGCATGGACCGGATCAGCCGGGCGTAATTTTGCCTGGCTACCTTTAGCTGCTGCTTACTGTGGGCGCGCAAGTTACGGTTAGTGTATTCATTGAGTTCGCTTTCCCATTCTTTGAACAGCGCCTCGCTGACCTGTTCAATCGCCCTGATTCTGTTGCTGACCGCATCGGATTTAGCACAGCAAAACTGATACTGTCTGTTGAGCAGGTTGTATTTGTGATCCAGCGTGGTTTCATTGACGCAGACCAAGTTCTTAAACCGCTGCAGCGCATCTTCAAACTCATCCCTGGTTTCCCGCAAACCCACACAAGCCTGTTCAACATGGGTGACGACTATATCGCGCTTATGTTCGCCAATGGATTCCCTGGCGCTGTAAATAGCGGTGCGGATTTTTTTTGAGAGAAAATTGCTGATTAAATTTAACACTTTTTGTGCCATATCGTTTGTTGGCGGTTTGTGATGATCGGCCATTGGAACCTTGGTGTATTTATCATTTAAAATCTTTTTATTCACCACGAAGACATGAAGTTTATTTCTTCGCGTCCTTCGTGTCTTCGTGATGATATTTTTTACAACTTAACATTGCACCTTTCCCATGACTCCCGTGGAAATTCCGTTATTCAACCGATCATTCACGCCGCCAGCTGGTTGTGCCGTCGGGCGAATCCTCCAGAATCACGCCCTGCTCTTTCAGGTCGTTGCGGATTTCATCGGCCAACGCCCAGTCTTTGGCTTTTTTTGCATCCAGACGCGCCTGGATTTGTTGCTCGACTGTTTCCTCCCCAAGTACAGCAGCATCCCCGCTACCTTTAAGAAAAGCATCCGGATCATCCTGTAAAATTCCCAGCAAGCCGCTTAAATATTGCAGCGTAGCCGCTAACGCGCAAGCTTTCTGCTGATCTAATTCTTTGGCTTTATTCAGGTCTCTGGCCAAATCAAATAACACTGCTAGTGCAACCGGCGTATTAAAGTCATCATCCATCGCCTGTTCAAAACGGGTTTTATAAGCTTCCTCAATCGCCGCCTCGGCTGTAGTTTCCACGCCTCGCAGGGCGGTATAAAGGCGCGTTAAAGCCGCTTTTGCGTCATTGAGCTGTTCATCGGAATAATTCAGCGGACTGCGGTAATGGCTTGAAAGAATAAAAAAGCGAATGATCTCCGGTTTATACTGATTCAACACTTCACGCACGGTAAAGAAATTACCCAACGACTTGGACATTTTTTCATCGTCAACGCGGACAAAACCGTTGTGCATCCATACGTTAACAAATTTCTCGCCGGTCGCGCCTTCTGACTGGGCAATCTCGTTTTCATGGTGCGGAAACTGCAAATCCATGCCGCCGCCATGGATGTCGAAATGATTGCCCAAGCAACAGGTAGACATCGCCGAACACTCGATATGCCAGCCGGGACGACCCAAGCCCCACGGCGAATCCCAGGCAGGCTCGTTAGCCTTAGCCATCTTCCACAGCACAAAATCCATCGGGTTGCGCTTTGCCAGATCGACATCAACGCGCTCACCGGCCTGTAAATCGTCCAGGTTTTTGCCCGATAACCGGCCATAATCTTTAAACTTGGTCACCGCGTAAAACACATCGCCATTACTGCCGACATAAGCGAGGTCTTTGTCCACCAAGGTTTTAATCATCGCAATAATATCGGCGATGGACTGCGTCGCCCTCGGCTCAAGGTCGGGCGGCAAAACAGCCAGCGCCCGCTCATCCTCGTGCATCGCATCGATAAACCGCTCAGTCAATTTGCCGTAGTCTTCGCCGTTTTCGATGGCGCGCTGAATGATTTTGTCGTCAATATCGGTAATGTTGCGCACGTAGGTCAATTCATAACCCTGATGGCGAAAATAACGCGCAACCGTATCGAACACCACCATGACCCGCGCATGACCGATATGACAGTAATCGTAAACCGTCATGCCGCAGACATACATGCCGACTTTACCCGCGACACGCGGCTGAAACGGTTCTTTTTTTCGGGTCAGGGTGTTATATATTTTCAACATGTCATTAAATAATTCAGTTAGACAACATTTCCCATTGCCGATAAGTCGAGGCAGCAGGTTAAACAAAACTGTACAATCTACCAAGCACATGCTTCTCTTTCAAGACAAAAACACTTAAAATTTGTTCTTTGCATCACTCTATAAGGAAAAACAATGCGTGCTTTCATTTTCTCCATGATGCTGCTTTTAACCACAACACTCTCATTTGCAACGGAAAACAAAATGTCTGATACACCATCAAAAGTTAAATTAACAACCTCGCTGGGTGAAATTATTATTCAGTTGAATCCTGAAAAAGCGCCTATTTCATCGGCAAATTTTTTAACTTACGTTAATGAAGGCTTTTACAACAACACCATTTTCCATCGCGTAATCCCCGGATTTATGGCGCAAGGCGGCGGCTTTGATACTGACTTTAATCAAAAAGCGGTTCATGACCCTATCAAAAACGAAGCTAATAACGGCTTGCTAAACAAACGCGGTTCAATAGCCATGGCGCGCACCAATGTGCCTGATTCGGCAACGGCCCAGTTTTTTATCAACTATAAAGATAACGCCTCGCTGAATCATACCAGCCCAACGCCAAGCGGCTGGGGCTATGCGGTATTCGGCGAAGTCATTGAAGGCATGGATGTGGTCGATGCCATGGCTAAACAACCCACCGGCAACCGCGGCGGACATCAGGACGTGCCTAAAACCGACATCATCGTAGAAAAAGCTGAAGTTATACAATAGACGAAAGGCGCAAGGCTAAGGGCGAAAGAATCGATCGCGCCCTTAGCCCTTAGCCCTTAGCCCTTAGCCCTTAGTCTTTCACTCGCCCTTGAATCAAGAAATCCTGTTCATCTCAGACCTGCATATTTCCCTGGAAAAACCTGAAATCACCCGTCGGTTTCTTTCATTCCTGAGCGATAGAGCCCCCAAAGCCTCCGCCGTTTATATACTGGGCGATCTTTTCGATGCGTGGATAGGCGACGATGATCCTACTCCCCCCAACAATACAATCCGAAAGCAGCTTAAGCAACTGACCGGTTCGGGTACACCGGTTTATTTACAGCAAGGCAACCGCGATTTTCTGCTGGGCAAACAATTTTCCGAAGATACCGGCGTTACGCTTATCGATGAGTATGCTGTCATCGATTTGCATGGCACGCCGACGCTGCTCACACACGGCGATTTACTGTGTACCGATGACCTGCCCTATCAGGCATTTCGCGCCAAATCGCATACGCCTGAATGGCAACAAGCCGTATTATCCAAACCCTTACTTTTGCGCTTGCTGGCGGCGCGCTGGTATCGCGTCCGTAGTTATTTCCACAAACGCAAAAAATCCCAGGACATTATGGATGTTAACCAGGACACGGTCGTTAACATCATGCGTGAACGGCACTGCCTGCGCTTGATCCACGGGCATACCCACCGCCCTGCCATCCATAACTTTAAAATAGACGACCAAACTGCCCAGCGTTTTGTACTTGCCGCATGGAGCAAGACTGCAGCCGAAGTACTATGCTGGGATAGCAACGGTTACCGAATTGAAGCCCTGTGATTTATCCATTCGTTTTTCAGTAGCAAAAAGTTAAATTTATACTCAACCCCCTTCATTTCAATCAGCCGCATCTGAAACGAAATATCTTAAAAATCTTAAATCGCTCTTAAACACCCTGAGTTTTATCAAAACGTTACAGGAAATCGTTTTACACCAAAGCCTATAAAAGTTGACTTTTGGGGCAAAATCATTAAATTTAGGCTCCTAGAGTGAAAATTTCCTGTATCCATGGAACATGAAAACCACCCTAAAAACTAATATTAGTCATAAAAACATAATCACTATTCTGTCAAATTAACAGAATACCAGGAGAAATATAATATGAAGAAGCCTTTGAAAAGTTGGCTGCTTGCTTCCAGTGTGGCTGCTTTATTAGCTGCACCAGCAGTTTCAACTGCTAACAGCGATGTTGAGAAACTCACCCAAAACCCAGCCAACTGGGCGACTTGGGGTGGTGATTACGCAGGTACTCGTTACAGTAAACTAAGTGAAATCAACGCCACTAACGTAAAAACTCTGCAACCAGCCTGGTCTTTTTCTACAGGCGTCTTGCGTGGACACGAAGGCGGTCCGTTGGTTGTTAATGATGTTCTTTACATTCACACACCATTTCCTAACACTGTTTACGCAATCGACCAAAAAACTCAATCTGTAATCTGGGAATTCACGCCAACACAAGATGCTGACGTGACTATTCCGGTTATGTGTTGCGATACTGTCAACCGTGGTTTGGCTTACGGCGACGGCAAAATCTTCTTGCAACAATCCGATACCGTTTTAACTGCGTTAGACGCTAAAACCGGTAAACGCGTATGGAGCGTACAAAACGGCGACCCTAAATTGGGCATGACCAACACAGCCGCTCCATTAGTTGTTAAAGATAAAGTTTTGACTGGTATTTCCGGTGGTGAATTTGGTGTTCGCGGTTTCTTAGCGGCTTATGACATCAACACTGGCGAGTTGGCTTGGAAAGGCTACAGCATGGGTCCTGATAAAGACACCCTGATTGACGCCAAGAAAACAACTACCTGGAAAGACGGCAAAGTTACTCCAGTTGGCGAAAACTCAAGCTTAAGCACTTGGGAAGGCGACCAATGGAAAATCGGCGGCGGTACTACTTGGGGCTGGACCAGTTACGACCCTAAATTGAACCTGATCTATTACGGATCCGGCAACCCATCTACTTGGAACCCTGTACAACGTCCAGGCGACAACAAGTGGTCTATGTCATTGTGGGCACGTGACGCTGACACCGGTGCTGTTAAATGGGTTTACCAAATGACTCCGCACGACGAGTGGGATTTTGACGGTATCAACGAAACTGTCCTGGTTGACCAAGACGTTAAAGGCAAAATGCACAAAACTATCGTGCATTTCGACCGTAACGGTTTTGGCTACACTTTAGATCGTGAAACCGGTGAACTGCTTGTTGCTGAAAAATTCGACAAATCAGTTAACTGGGCAACTCATGTCGACATGAACACCGGTCGTCCACAAGTTGTAGCTAAGTACAGTACTCAACAAAACGGTGAAGACGTTAACACAAAAGGCGTTTGCCCTGCTGCGTTAGGAAGTAAAAACCAACAACCGGTTTCTTACTCTCCACAAACCGGCTTGTTCTACATCTCCGGTAACCACTTGTGCATGGACTACGAACCATTCGAAGTTTCATACACAGCAGGCCAACCTTACGTTGGTGCTACATTAACCATGATGCCTGCCGGCGCTGATGTATTGACTGGTAAACCGGACAATTCAACTAACCTGGGTCAGTTCACTGCTTACGATGCCAAAACAGGCAAAATCGCCTGGTCTAACAAAGAACAATTCTCTGTTTGGTCCGGTTCTGTTGCAACTGCGGGCGGCGTAGTATTCTACGGTACTCTGGAAGGCTATCTGAAAGCGGTTGATGCTAAAACAGGTAAAGAACTGTACAAATTCAAAACACCTTCCGGCATCATCGGCAACGTTAATACTTGGGAATATAACGGCAAGCAATATGTTGGCGTTCTTTCCGGTATCGGCGGTTGGGCGGGTATCGGTATCGCTGCAGGTCTTGACAGCGGTGAAGAAGGTTCAAACTCAGAAGGTTTGGGAGCAGTTGGCGCGTACAGAAGCCTAAGCTCTTACACTAAACTGGGCGGTACATTAACTGTATTCGCATTACCCAGTAACTAAATCGATCTGATTCTTTAGATTGTATTAAAAGCCCTGGTTGATTTATCAACCAGGGCTTTTTTTTTGCCCTTTATGCAGTAAACTATTGTCCGGCAATCGCTCTACCTCCTGCATCCCTGCAGTAGTCCTTATCGTTTGATATACCCAAGGAGATTTTAATGAGGCCCTTACCTCAATACACGACATGCTGCGCCATCCTGTTTCTGGCTGCATGCAGCTTTGCTGCCTCGGCAGAAGAAAAATTCAAGGTCTGTGCAGACCCGCTGAACCCACCTTATTCCACAAAAAACAAAGACGGCTTTGAAAACAAAATCGCCGAACTGTTTGCCAAAGAACTGGGACAGACCATTGAGTACTACTGGCTTCCCCAACGAATCGGCTTTATCCGCAACAGCTTAAATGCACCGTTAAAAGACAGCGATGTGGAAAGCAACGAATATAAATGCGACGTGATTATGGGCGTTCCGGCAGGTTACGACCTCACCTTAACAACCGCCCCCTACTATCAATCGACTTATGTGCTTTTGATCGCCAAAGGACGCGGCTGGGACGATATTACCGATGCGACCCAATTAGTCGACCTACCTTTGCAAAGACAAGAATCATTAAAAATTGCGATGTTTGACCGCGGCCCAGGCACAACCTGGATGCAAAAAAACGGACTACTCGACGTGGGCATCCCCTATCAATCAATGTCAGGCGACGGTGAAAATAATGTGGCGATGCAGATAGAAAAAGATCTTAAAGCGAAGAAAATTGATATGGTTATTCTGTGGGGACCTATGGCCGGCTATGTCGCCGCGCAAAGCCCAAAAAACAGTTACTCAATGATTCCGATGAAATCGACTCCTGACATGAAATTTGAGTTTGCTATGGCGATGGGCGTTCGTAATGGCGACAAAGCAAGGAAAGAAACCCTTAACAAGCTGATAGCGGCCAAAGCAGACGCGATTCGCTCCATCATGGCCGGTTACCATATCCCTTTGCTGCCACTGCCTAAACAGGCTGTTCGCGAAGACAACGATTAATCTTAACGGCTCTCATCCAGGGCGACCGCCCGGTCGCCCTACAAGGCATTATTTACGATTAAACAGTCCAACCAGATACGCAAATCTGACCGACCGCTCATGTGACAATTGATTCCACTGAAAGCGCCACTTCCAGTTACCCACCGTCGTACCTGGAGTATTCATTCGATGCTCAGAACCCAACTCCAAAATATCCTGCATGGGAATTACCGCAAGATTTGCAACCGATGCCAAGGCGGCATGAATTAGCGCGCAATGCAATGGCATTGCCGGATTGCCGAGATAATTGTAAATGTAGTTTTTCTCGTCGTTGCTAATCCCCTGCAACCAACCTAACGTCGTGTCATTGTCATGAGTGCCGGTATAAACAACGCAGTTCTTTTCATAATTGTCAGGTAAATAAGGATTATCAGGGCCGCCGCCAAATGCAAACTGCAAAATCTTCATGCCGGGCAAATCGAACTCATCCCTTAACGCTTCGACTTCAGGCGTAATAATGCCCAGATCTTCAGCAACCAGCGGAATCGACCCATGTTCTGCGTTTATTGCATTCAATAATGCCTTGCCTGGCGCCTTAACCCATAATCCATTAATTGCAGTATCTTCATTTGCCGGTATTTCCCAAGCCGCTTCAAGTCCCCGGAAATGATCGATCCGGATAATGTCGAACATCTCAAGCTGGGTTTTCATCCTTTCAACCCACCAATGAAATCCGGTTTTCTTCAGGTAATTCCAGTTATAGTGCGGATTGCCCCAGCGCTGCCCTGTTTCAGAAAAATAATCGGGCGGCACCCCCGTCACGACAGACATTTCACCTGATTCATCGAGCTTAAAAACATCGCGATGAGCCCAGACATCAGAGCTGTCGTAAGATACGAAAATAGGAATATCGCCAAACAAAAACACGCCATACCGGTTGGCATAAGCTTTCAATTCCAGCCATTGCTGAAAAAACACATATTGCTCAAATTTAATACATGCAATTTGTGCTTTTAACCGGCGACGCGCCTCTTTTATTGCTTTTGCATCCCTTTCCTTAAAATGCTCGGGCCATTGATTCCAACATTGTTGATTAAACTCAACTCTAAGAGCCATAAATAAAGCAAAATCATCAAGCCAAAATGCTTTTTCCTGGCAAAAGTGCGCAAAACTATCCTCATCCTGTCGTTCGGCGCGCGCCAAAAAACCATCATAGGCCTTTGCCACCAGACACCTAACGGCGCAGTCACCGGCACATTCTTCACATTTTTCAGAGCGCTGCAGCCAACCCTTCTTCACCAACCCATCAATGTTAATTAATTCAGGATTACCGGCATGAGCAGACAGGCACTGATAAGGGGAACCATCCGCATGGGTCATGCCTAACGGCAAAACCTGCCATACGCTAACCCCGGAATCGTGCAGGAATTTTACGAAATGATAAGCCTCCTGCCCTAAATTGCCTTGTCTACCCGCACCCGGTAGCGATGTAATATGCAACAGAATCCCGGCGCGACGTTTATTTAAGATGTCATTCACACTTAGTGATCTCTCGTTTATGTTTTCAGTTGTTAGTTTTTATTAAATGCGGAGGACTAAATACTAATAATCATCAATTATGTAAGTTCGACGCCTGGGCGCATTGCGCCACCCATAGCCGGAGCACCGGATCCCTGCGTAAATGACATCGCCAGATAAGCGGGCGGCTCTTCGCCCAGCAGTCTATACAAATTAGCCAAATTAAGCCGAAATTGTTTTTCAAAGTTACTGACCGCTTCACCGGGATTATAATCACCAAACCACCAAAACCAGTCGGAACCTTCACAGACAGCCAGCTGAAGCTCAGCCTGTTGCATTTGTTTGTCCGTTAATCTGCCGACCGAAATCACCTTGTCAAATGTCCATTTGGCATCGCCGAGCATGTCCCAGCCGCGATTCTTGTCCGCATCGCCTATCCAGGTCGAAAAAGTACCGTAGACCCAGCTGCCCGCAACCATTTTTACCAGTGGTTTAACATCTACCTTATTTTGCAAACATTCCGAAAAAGTCGTTAGTTCAATATGCGGATGGCTGGCCAGTCGTTGATACAAGGCGCTGAGAAAGTAATAACCGTTAGCGGGGTAATATTCCCAGGCATTCTCACCATCCATGATGATTGAAACCACCTTGTCGCCGGACTCATGTACAGCGATATTTTCGAGATGATGGATCAAATCGCCGACGGCATCATCGGCATGCCATTTTGAATACTCAAAACCGATAAGGTCGGATAGGCCGTCATCACGAAAAAAACAGGCTACATCGGTTTCCTGAAGTTTAAAAGGATGATGAATTCCTGGCTTTTTGCCGTTCTCAGGAAGATTCAAACTATTATGCAGCACAGAACCGCCGCTTGCGGTCCAGTCAAAGCCGAAATCACCCAATATTTTTAGTGTCTGACCGCTAACACCGCCTTCCGAAGGCCAGCATCCCTTCGGTTTAAAGCCGAATAATCGCTTAAAAGTCTGCACCCCCTTGTCAAGATGCCACTTTACGCGCTCTTCTCCGCCCGGATAGGTATCCAACTCCGGCAAAGGAGCATCAGGCATAGCCTCATGGGTAGAATTCAAATCCAGCAAAAGCGGCATGATTGGATGGGCGTAAGGCGTCACTGAAAGCTCAACCTGCCCTTTTCTGGCTAATGCCTTATATCGACAAATAACACTGGTCAATTGCTCGGCAATGACCTCTATAATTTCGATCCTGTCGTGTAACGTATAACCGGAGCCTTTCTCTATCAGGCGTTTTATTCGGCTATCCGTTAACTTTATGGTTTCTCCCATCCAAATCAGATGATACCAAGCCAGAACATCACTGATAAATTGAGAGTTGACATAAGTTAAGGAATCGTAATGATGTTCAAGCCAATCGGCCATCTCAATCAATCTCTTGAACGTCGGATAACGGTCTATTTGCCTTTCCCTGTTCGCTCGCATACAGTCTTTAACCAGTCTCATGCGTTCTTCAGGATCTGCCGGGATACTGGGATCAACCAGTGCCGCTAACAAAGGATCGGTAATCGAAATGCGATCATGCAAATAGCCGTTGACTTGCCTGGCATATTCCTCAATTTGCTCCAGCAGTATAGGCGCAAAATTCACGACCGCCTTAGCCTTAGGTACCGCTTCCAGATGCGCCACCATGTCTACATAGTCTTTAATAACATGTAGATACGTCCATGGCAGCTTAAATTCTCCTGTTTGCAAATCCCTGTATTCCGGCTGATGCATATGCCAGCACAAGACTAATTTCAATTTCCTTTTATCTGACATAGTGTCTTTTTTGCCCCAGCATATCAGGCGTAACCAAAACGACTCCGCCAGGACTCACATGAAATCTCTTCTCGTCTTCCGCTCTATTTTCACCAATCACCGTGCCTTCCGGAATTTCACAGCCTTTTTCTATAATCGCCTTGGTAATACGGCAATGACGGCCGATATTAACTTCCGGCAAAACGATGGTATCTTGCAACGTCGTATACGAATTAACGCGGACATTCGAAAATAACAGGGAATGCCTGACTTTCGCTCCAGAAATCACACAGCCTCCTGAAACCATGGAGTCTACTGCCAGACCGCGTCTTTTGTCGCTATCAAAAACAAATTTGGCCGGAGGCGTTTGCGCCTGATAAGTCCATATAGGCCAGGTCTTATCATATAAATTCAAATCCGGTTTTACGCCAATCAATTCCATATTGGCAGACCAGTACGCATCAATGGTACCTACATCGCGCCAGTAACTTTGTTCCCCGCTTTGTAAATCCAGAAAAGGATAAGCATTGACGATATATTTATCGATAACGGCGGGAATAATATCTTTACCGAAATCACGGGTTGAACCTTTGGTGTCGGCATCTTTCAGCAATTGTTCAAACAGAAAAGCGGCATTAAAAATATAAATCCCCATGGACGCCAATGCAGTGTCGGTTCTGCCCGGCATAAGCGGGGGATGCTCAGGCTTTTCCACAAAAGCCCTGACGCGCCGGTTTTCATCGACATCCATCACACCAAAAGCCGTTGCATCCTGTAGCGAGACTTCGATACAGCCTATCGTCAAGTCGGCATTTTTTTCAACATGATCGGCAAGCATGGCGCCGTAATCCATTTTATAAATATGGTCGCCGGCCAGTACTAAAATATGTTCAGGATGGCGACTGCGCAAAATGTCGATATTCTGGAAAATGGCGTCAGCGGTCCCTTCATACCAGGAGTTCTCATCGTGCCGTTGCTGAGCCGGCATCAAGTCGACATATTCGCCGAATTCGCCGCGTAAAAACCCCCAGCCCTGCTGAATGTGCCTGATCAGTGAATCCGACTTGTATTGGGTCAAAACGCCTATCTTGCGTATACCGGAATTCATACAATTCGACAGCGGAAAATCGATGATCCGAAACTTGCCTCCAAAGGGTACAGCCGGCTTGGCGCGCCAATCGGTCATATTCATTAACCGTGAACCGCGGCCACCGGCCAATATTAACGCAATGGTATTACGGGTTAAATGACTAATATTATGATCATGCTTTTGATTACTTGACGCTGACATTTTTCATCTCCATGTGGAATAGACTGACAACTCTTGATGTGTTTGGTAACATTCACCTAACTATTATTCCACTACGCCGAGGCTATTCATAGTGAAAAAGCAATCTAACGCCGAGCCTGTTCCCGACAGACTTGCGGCATACACACCATCCCTGGCGATAAACGCACTTGATTCCGATGCTCTAAAAATCATGGAAGCCAGACATCATGATCCTTTTTCAATTTTAGGTCGCCATCTCAAGAACAATCACATTCAAGTTAAGGTGTATCTGCCTTATGCAGAAACAGTGTGCTTTAGCCATAACGGCGCGGCTTTAAACCGGGTACCCGATACGGACTTTTTCGAATATAACGCCGAACATGAACAATTGCCAGAACATTATCAATTGTCCTGGGTAGACAAGAGCGGCTACAGCCACGAAAACCATGACCCGTATGATTTCGGCACTCAACTGCCGGAGTTCGACCAGCACTTATTCGGCGAAGGCAAACACTGGCATATTTATCAAAAACTGGGCGGACATCTGCATAAGGCCGATGGTATTAACGGGGTTTTGTTTACGATCTGGGCGCCCAATGCCGGACGAGTCAGCGTGGTGGGCGATTTTAATCATTGGGACGGACGTTGCAACCCAATGCGCAGCTTGGGCGGCAGCGGCATCTGGGAACTGTTCATGCCGGATTTGCAAGCCGGCTGTTACTATAAATTCGAGATATTAAACCGCAACACCAACGAGGTTCTGTTAAAAACCGACCCTTACGGCCAGCAGTTTGAGTTCCGCCCCAATACCTCGTCCATTGTCGTCCATGAAAACAACTATGCTTGGCGGGATCAGCAATGGATGGGGGAGCGTGTACGTCACAATTGGCTGCATGAACCCATGTCTATCTATGAGGTTCACCTGGGTTCCTGGCGACGCGATCATCTGGGCAATTTCCTCAATTACCGTGAACTGGCCGTGCAGCTGGTCGACTATGTCAAAGAGATGGGCTTCACCCATGTTGAATTATTGCCGGTGACCGAGCATCCGCTGGATGCCTCGTGGGGTTATCAAACCACCGGTTATTTTGCCCCGACCAGCCGTCACGGCACACCGGACGATTTTCGCTATTTTATCGACACCTGCCATCAAAACGGCATCGGCGTGATTCTGGACTGGGTGCCCGCGCATTTCCCCAAAGACAGCTTTGCGCTGGCCCGCTTCGACGGCAGCGCGCTTTATGAGCACGAAGATCCGCGCAAAGGCGAACACCGCGACTGGGGCACATTAATCTATAACTTTGGCCGCAATGAAGTTAAAAACTTTTTGCTGTCCAGCGCCATCTTTTGGCTGGAGGAATTCCATCTTGACGGCTTGCGTGTCGATGCCGTCGCCTCAATGTTGTATCTGGATTATTCCCGCAATGATAATGACTGGATTCCCAATATGTACGGCGGCAATGAGAATCTGGAAGCGATCGACTTTCTGAGAGAACTCAATTCCGTCACCCATCAACAGCATCCCGGCACCGTGATGATGGCTGAAGAATCCACGTCCTGGCCGCAAGTAACCCGTCCGACCTGGACCGGCGGACTGGGCTTTTCGATGAAATGGAATATGGGCTGGATGCACGACACGCTGGCTTACATGAGCCAGGAGCCGATCCACCGCAAATATCATCATGACCAGCTTACTTTCGGTATGCTCTATGCCTTTACCGAAAACTTCTGCCTGCCCTTTTCCCACGACGAAGTGGTCCATGGCAAAGGCTCGCTGGTCAGCAAAATGCCGGGGGATGAATGGCAACGCTTCGCCAACCTTCGACTGCTGTACACCTTGATGTACACCTATCCCGGCAAAAAACTGCTGTTTATGGGCTGCGAATTCGGTCAAGGCACCGAATGGAATTTCAACAAAGCCTTGGATTGGTATGTACTCGACTATCCGCATCACCAAGGCGTGCAAGCGCTGGTCAAAGACCTTAATCATCTTTATAAAAAACACCCGGCGTTATACCAGCATGATTTCGATCATCAGGGTTTTGACTGGATCGATTGTCATGATGTGCAACAATCCATCATCAGTTATCGACGCAAAACCGAGCATGAAGACTTGATTGTCGTACTCAACTTTACCCCGGTAACCCGTGAACAATACCGGATCGGCGTACCCTTGGCAGGCACCTATACGGAAATATTCAATTCCGACTCCGGTTACTACGACGGCAGCAATGTCGGCAACGGCGCCGCCTTGTCTGAACCTACCGCATGGATGAATCAACCTCACTCAATCAGCCTTAATTTGCCGCCCTTGGGTGCCGTGATTTTGAAATTATAGGTTTTAGGCGAAAGACAAAGGGCAAAGGGCAAAAATAGCTTGCATTTGGATTTAAGAATTCGTTCAATTTTTAGCCTTTAGCCTTTAGCCTTTAGCCTTTAGCCTTTAGCCTTTAGCCTTGAAAATATCGTCCGTGTCTCATGACAAGTCCAACATCTGCTAAGCAGTTACCATTAATAAAAACTAACAACCAAGGTAAATGAAAAAAATACTTTTTGTCACCAGTGAAGCCCATCCGCTGATTAAAACCGGAGGCTTGGCTGATGTTTCCGGCAGCTTGCCCAAGGCGTTGTCGGAACTGGGTGAAGATGTGCGCATTATCATGCCCAATTATCAGGCCATCAAAACAACCGAAGAAGTTCGCTACCTAAGCACGGTCTATGTCAATAATTATGCTGTGAACATTCTGGAAACCCGGCTGCCGGGTACCGGCGTCATCGTATGGCTGGTCGATTGCCCCGAATTCTTTAATTTCCCGGGCAATCCCTATGTTGACGAACACGGCAAGCCTTGGGCGAACAGCGCTGAACGTTTCGCCCTGTTTTGCCGGGTCACGGTAGAAGTTGCGATGAACCGGAGCTGGCTGGATTGGAAACCCGACATCGTCCACTGCAACGACTGGCAAAGCGGGCTGGTACCGGCACTGCTGTCGCTGGAATACAGCCGCCCCGCTGTCGTTTTCACCATACACAACATGGCTTATCAGGGCATATTCCCAAGCTCAACTTATCTTTCTTTAAACTTGCCCGGCCAACTTTGGAATCCAGGCGGTATAGAATTCCATGACATGCTGTCATTTCTTAAAGGCGGCCTGATCTATTCCGACCGCATCACTACCGTAAGCCCGACCTATGCCAAGGAAATCCAAACCGCCGAGTTCGGCTATGGTCTGGAAGGCCTGTTAAGTCACCGAAAAGACTTCCTGAGCGGCATCATCAACGGCATCGATACCGACCACTGGAATCCGGAAACCGACACCAACATCAGCCAAACCTTTAATCGCTTTACGATACACAAAAAACTGCTTAATAAAGCAGCGCTACAGGAACAATTATCCCTGCCCGTTGACAAAAACATTCCCGTATTCGGGCTGATCAGTCGTTTGGTGGAACAAAAAGGCATCGACCTGATCTTGGAATGTCTCCCCGAGATATTGACCCACCCGCTGCAATTTGTACTGCTCGGCAGCGGTAACAAAGGTTTTGAACAACGCTTGCATAATTTTGCCGAAAGCCACCCCGATAAAATATCGATCACCATCGGTTATGACGAAACACTGGCGCATTTGATTGAAGCGGGCGCGGATATTTTCCTGATGCCATCGCGCTTTGAACCCTGCGGCTTAAACCAGATATACAGCCAACGCTACGGCACCATTCCCGTCGTCAGAAAAACCGGAGGCCTAGCCGATACCGTTGTCGACACCCTTCCAGACTCGCTGAAAAACAACACCGCAACGGGCCTTGTTTTCAATGAAGCGACTCCCGGCGCGTTAATGGAAGCCATTAAACGCGCGCTTATCTTGTACAGCCATCCAAAAACCTGGAAACAGCTACAAACCAATGGCATGCAAAAAGACTACTCATGGAGCAAAAGCGCCAAACAATACATGACCTTATACAGTCATCTGTAGCGGCAACCATACCATGCCCCATCAACTTAGGAACTGTTGAAATAACGTGAACAAGTTGCCAATAGCCGGAGTGCAGGCTTCGCCTGCAAACGCAAGCAAAGCTTGCACTCCGGCCACAAACTTACAGTGCGAGTCGTCCACATTATTTCATGCTCAATCCTTAAACATAAACCCACAAAAAACCAAGGCGGTAACCCACGGCCTTGGTTTGTCCCGTTAAGCCACGCTAACCTGATCCACTCCCTTACAAGATCAGCAATCATATCAAATGACATTTAAATCAACCCGCAACAGCTTCATCATCGCCATCAGCGTTGTTGGCTTGTTACACCTATTTTTTGGAATCAGCCTAGGATGGCTGGTATTGCCATGCACAGTTTATCTGGCATTAATCATTTACGGTTCGGCGATCATTCAATCCAATTTCTTCGCCTACGCTTATTGTCATGCTAATGTCTCAGAAAAAGAAATTGCCCTGTCGTTTGACGATGGACCCAACCGGGAATACACCCCGCAAGTACTCTCAACATTAGCGCAGCACAATGCACCGGCAACTTTTTTTGTCATCGGAAAAAACATCCAGGGTAATGAAAGCATTTTGAAACAAATCGATGCAGAAGGGCACAGCATCGGCAACCACAGCTACACGCATTCTTTTTATGTGGATTTTAAGAACCTGCAAGGCTTCAAGAATGAACTAAACCAGACCGCAGAGAGCGTCTTTAAAGTCATCGGCAAACGCATGAAATTATTCCGGCCGCCCTATGGAGTGACCACGCCCAATCTTGTAAAAGCCTCAAATAGTTTGAATTACAGCATCATCGGCTGGACCATCCGCTCGTTCGATACAACGTCCGACAGCGCACAAGTCATAACCCGGCGCGTACAGACACAAATAAAACCGGGCGCGATTATTCTGTTTCATGACACGTCGGATAAAACCATCCAGGTCTTAAAACAAACGCTTAATTTTGCGAAAGAAAACGGCTATAAAATTGTCAGCGTAGAGCGGCTTTTGAAGATTGAAGCTTATGAATAATTTCAATAATACACCCTGAACGATCGCTGTATCTGCTCAAACTCATACAGATAAGGCTGTGCCACTTCGTAATTGGCCGCCACGACCAACAGGTCGTGCGAAAAAACCGAGGTGTTGTACCAGTTGAAACTGCCTTCTATGACGATGTAGTCGTCGATAATGCAATATTTGGAATGAATCGGCGAATACGGCACCGGGTGGTCGTCTTGCCCGTAAACCAGGCCTACCGCAATACCGGCATACCTTAGCCGGTCTACTGTCGGCAGCAATGGGCGGGCCAGTTCTTCCGTCATCGGCCGTTCCACACCGATACGCCCCTGCCTGGCCAAATGCCCGTTAAGCAAAATATGCACGTTGACGCCCCGGTTCTTGGCATTGATCAGCGCATTGACCACGCTGTCATGATGATCGCCCAGCAAATCACCGATCAGGAATAACGACACTTTTATCGAATATCGGGCGCGGTTGATTTCGGCCAATATCGCGTGATGGGGGCGATAGGGCTTGCCGTTCAGCATGACGTGCCGACCGAAGGTATAGAGCAGGTTGAAATGGCTCAACGGATCGATGCCGTATTTTTGATTAACGCCGCCGCGCTGGCTTTGGAAGATGTTATCCAGCAGTCGGCAAATACCTTTGGAATGAAAAGTCATCCCCGATTCCCAATTGGCCCACCAGCGGTCGAAGGTGATATTGAATGAACCCAGTATGCTGTCCTCATCATTAAAAATAATGAACTTGGTATGCATATCCGGTTCCACTTCGATCAGGTGATGCTTGGGACTGCAAAACACGCCGATCAGCTCAATCCGCGAACGCTTTAATCGGGCGTAGTTTTGGCTGTTGGTCAGGGTCATTTTCCGCCAATCGACGATGCACTGCACCAAAACCCCCTGATCGCTGGCGCTTAGCAAATGGGTCGTAAAATCATGGTCGTCAATGCAATCCACGCTGACTTTTATCGTGCATAAGCGCTCGGGATTCTCGTGCTTGCAGCGGATCACCTTGTCGATAAGGTCGTGAATATAACGTTTGGGATGATAAGGATGGTGCTGCTGCCCTTTGGTGAATTTGGGCACCAGTTGCAAGGCTTCAAAATGATGGTTATACCAATCGACATCGCTCTGCAATTCACCGGCATTCAGCTCGTAGGTCCGATAGCTGCCGGCCGTCGCCCAATCCTCGGTAATCCTTCGGTACTGCGGATGGTCGCCCTGAAGTTGATGCCAGTCCATAAAGATATATTCGTTCAGGGAGGCAATGGAGTGTTCATCCAGATGCACAATAAAGGCGAACTTGACGCAGTTGATCGGGCCGAAGTTGCTGGAAAACGGGTGTATGTAAAAATCCCGCGTACAGCGTTTGTGGCGGTCCCAGTGAATGTCGTAAGCATCGGTATCGACAATATAGGTTTCACAGACCGCATCGCGGTAGACTTTTAAGATAACCTTTACGTTAGCCTGAACGCCGTAAAACACATCAAAATCTATTTTTCCCCAGCGGATATAGAATTTGTCATTGAAGTCATTCACTCTTTGAAAAGAACCGCCCAGGTTTCCATGAGTCGGCGAGGCATAGTGTTCAGCTATCTGCATAGGTTTATCTCCATGATAAAGACCGTGGATATGTTAAGTATGGGTTGGTATCGTTCCCACGCTGCGTGAAAACGAGGCAATCGGTACTCGCGTACAGGCTTCGCCTAAAGCGTCTACTTTAGCAGGCGAAGCCTGCACTCCTGCCTTTCGCCTTGTATCTTTTACCTTATTCCTTAGGCTCAAAAGTCATAAAATAACCGCAATGATCGGAAACCCTTCCATAATCCTGCTCGGTAAACAAAACCTTCGCTGAAACAACCTGCAGCTCGCTGGTTTTATTCAAGAAAATATAATCGATACGATAATCGTCGCTCAAATAATTTTGCCAGTACGGATCGTTAACCCTGAATATTTTTTCAAACACGCCCTGCGAATTGGCCGCTAAGTACTGGTCGTCATATTGGTGTCCATCGACCACCAAATGATAGCCGGTTGATCCTGCCGCAATATTAAAATCGCCGCACAATAAAGTGGCGTTGACATGCGCTGACTGTTTAGCCTCGGCCCACTCGCACAATCGTTGGAATTGCCCGGCGAATCCGTCTTCCCACCAACTTAAATGCGCCGAAAAAACATTAACCCGCCCCATGTAAGGCACCTTGACTTGAGCCATGACCACTTTTCGGGAGTGAATACTGTGGACATCATGGCTGTCCGACACATACTTGGCGTCCTGTTTGAGCAGCGGATATTTGCTTAAAATGGCAACGCCTTCGCGGTACTTGTCGAAACCCAGATGCGACCAGTCGGTGTGGATATGATAGGGCGTAGCGAGGCGGTCGTTAATGATTTTGGCGGAATTCGACTCCCAGTCCCCTGCCCCGTCATTCCAAAGCTCTGCCACTTCCTGAAGACAAACAACATCAACATTCAGATCGTTAATCGCCTGGGCTATTTGGGAAAATTTATAATCCTGGTTATCTTCCTGATAACAATGCAGATTAAGAATCAAGACCTTTAGCGGCTCGCGGCTAAGCGAGTAATTTTTGCCGTAGTTATTGTCCCAAAAAATCTGTCCGTTGCGCTCGACGGAGATACTGTATTGCAAGCGGAACGCCTGGCCGATCCTAAGCCAGCCTTTCCATATTGCAACGCCGTACTGATTGGGATTTCTGGCATTGCTGAGCGCCACTTTGTCCCAGTAATTTCTTTTGAAATGACAGGAGGTTTTATGAGCGTGCCGCCAGTTATCCGTCGTCCAGTGTACCGTCACTTTGTCGGCATCGTTAAACTGGTCCACCGCTACCGTGATCGGAACGTTTTTTTGTCCGTCGTCCAGCCTGCCTGCAAAGTCGATGTTCAAAACCGGGACTGCGCCAGCCACCTTGATGCCGGAATCAGCCTGACTGGAATAATTTAAGCCTTGATTGTTATCCCAGTATTCGGCGGCAGAAGTCTGATAGCACAATCCGAAGCGGATATTGCCGGGCAGCGATTTATCCGGGGTGAGCTGAAATTGTATCCGGGCCTGCCAGTACTCCTTATCGTGTTCCAACTTGCTGTGATAGCTTGCAGACAAAGTTTGCCAGACGCCGTCTTCACCCGACCAAACCACATCAATCCGTTTGTCGTAACTGATGCTTTCCACCTGCATAAAAAAACTCAGCGTCTGCTGAGCGCCAGCTTTTTTACGGGTAATCACATTTTCAACATACAGCAGTTGGATTTTGTTCATCCGTTGTCTCCGGTGATTGCTGCCCTGAAATACAGGTCAGAAGGAACGATAAATCATCTAACGCACATTGAACCGACCGGGTTTGGAACTCGCCCCTGCACTTGGAGGATTGTAATCCCGGAAATCGATGTCCGGAAAAATGTTATCCATGATCTCCAGAGCAGTCAGGTATCGCTCATTGATCCTGTTCTTGCGAATACTGTCGTGCAAATAGTTAAACCGGGCCAGATGATCGGTGACGCGCTTGTTCGCATAATCGATAGTGGTCCCCGATTTCAGGATAAACGGCCAATCGGAAGCTTGCGCAAGCAAAACCGATCTGGCTGCTTGATTCAAAGCCCGCGTCTGCAAAGGCGTAAGCGCTAATCCCCGCACATCGCGAGCCAGTTTTTCCATTTCCTGTTCGGCCTTGTGGAGCAAGGGGTAAATCCAGTCATTTGCTTCATTTATCCAGTAACTGGAATAACCTTGATCGCCCCAGGTTGATGCGGCGGGTGTAGCGACCTGAGCCGACGGCTGCTGTTTTAAATAATCGCCGCAACTGGCCAACTGAACGCCATGGGTATTTTCGCTCGCCAGCCTCAATACGCGTTCCAGCCAGTGATTTCCTTCAAACCACCAATGACCGAACAGTTCGGCATCGTAAGGCGCAACAATAATTGGAGGCCTGTCCATGGTCGCGCCAAGCCGGTCAATCTGATGCTGCCGTTTATCGATGAAATCCTGGGCATGCTCATAGGCCTTTGCCAATGCCTTCCTCGGATTATAAATTTCCTTGGCCAGGTTGTCGCCGGTCACGCGATGATACTTTATCCCGGTATTGATACGGGTTTTCCCGTCGAGAATATAGGGCGCTATATAATCCGCGTCCAGCTCGAAACCGATGTCGCTATAGTATTCGCGGTAATCGAAATCCCCCGGATAGCCTTCCTTTGCGCTCCAGACCTGCTGCGACGATTCGGGATCGCGCGCAAACGCTGCGACACCGTTGCCGCAATCGATCGGCGCATAAACGCCATTCCAAGGTTGCTGAGTTGCATCCGTAACGCCGTGGGTATCGACAAAGAAATACTCAATACCGGCATCGGCCAACACGGTTTCCAGGCCGGGATAATAGCCGCATTCAGGCAGCCAAAATCCGCTCGGGGCATGGCCGAAGTTGGCTTTAAACGTAGCGATACCGGTATTAACCTGATTGCGGACTGCGGTTTCGCTGACATTGAGCAGCGGCAGAAAACCGTGGGTCGCGGCGGTCGTTATCAATTCAAGTTTGCCGGTGGCCTGGTGCTTTTTAAAAGCCGCCAATAAATCGCCTTGATATTGCTCTTGGTAAGTGTTTAACGCGTTCAGAAAAAAGCGGCGATAGAGCCGCGCTAATTTTTGATATTCCGGCTGCTTGCGGGTTCTGATGATTTCCTTTTCGGCCAATTCCAGCCGACTATGCAGATATTTCAGGTAACGCGTTTGCAGCAACTCGTCGCGCAGCATGGTCATCAGCGTCGGCGACAAGGACAGCGTCAGCCGGTAGTCCACGTTGTCTGAGTGCAAGCGGTCAAGCATGCCGATCAGCGGCAGATAGCATTCGGTCATGGCTTCGAACAGCCAGTTCTCCTCAAAAAAACTGTCATGCTCAGGGTGTCGCACATAAGGAAGATGTGCGTGGAGAATAATACTCAGGAATCCTTGCTTGTCATTAGAACGAGGTAGGCTTTTTGTCATCACGCTTATTTGCTGATTCCTTGACCTGAGGCGTTTTTGCTCAGGCAATCGGTGGAGTTTTGATGGTCTTGCCCCCACGCCGTCGCTCCATGAGGGGCATGAATAATGTTCGAGTGCGCAAAAGCGATAAAACTGTCATCCGCGCAACATTTGCCTATGGCGGCTGAATAAGCCGTATCATCAACCGGGCTGGGCAGGGACACTTGTTGCTGGGTCTTGGGGCTATCAATGGCAACATCGAACCAGGATACCGTTTCGATTGCCGCACTCTGTTCATCGGGTTGCGAATAAATCCTTAAAGTGAGCCGGTCTTTGCGCTCGTTATCGGGCGTAGAGATTTCCCGGCTGCTGCCAAGATTCCAATAGGCGTAGAGATGTCCGGGGTCGACGGGTAAAAGAGTGACTTCGGGAGTATTGTAGGACGCTTTGGGTGCAAAATCCCGGCCGATTTCCTCGCCTATATCCAACAGTTCCTTTGGCGAAAGCCTGATTTTTTCAACAAGCTCCGGCATCCAACTTGAAAAACATGGCGTAAAATTTCGACTGATTTCCTGACTTATTTCAAGCATATCTTTCGCCGATAGATTAATTTTGGAATTGTACCCTGAATGCAAAAACGTCATCACCAGCCTTAAACGTTACGATTACCTTATCTAAAATTCTTCCCTGCACCCGGCCTCGCTTTTTCTTGGCTTATAACCTTGAAAAGCAAGCCTATCCAAGTATACGTAGTAAATTCCGCAGGGTCTAGCTGCGGATTTAATCCCCCTGAACATACCGGCATTTTCCACAGTCGCAACCTCCATCGTCCGGTTGCCTCCAAAACAACAATTGCCGATGAATGACAACATCAAATCGGCAATTCGCATTGTCAAAAACCGCAACAGTCCGGTATTTACCGGATAACAGTTTGCGCGTACAGTGTTTGGGTTTTGTCGAGATACTATAAATTCAGCAAAGTGTCGCCGTGCTCGACCGGCACTTGTCGGTCCGACATGTTCATTACACTATGCAAATCGGGCAGGCATAGTGGATTGGCTGATTTTACTGATAATCTAAAATACCTACTGAATGGCCTTAACGATGTGTAGGGCGTGCCGCGCGCGCCTTAGAAACCGAGGTACGCGCGGCACAGCGAATATGCCTATACCGGAACAAGACAATGATCTGGGATCTATCTTTTTCGCGGCTGTAATGGACAGCGCACAACATCAATTAAATATTATAAACGCTAAGATATTGCCCTACGCCCAAAACCGCCGATTCAATACTCAACTCAAATGGTGCAACCCCGTGAACCAGACCAACTATGCCTTAGACAACGATAACTGCTTCGTCATTGACCAGTACAACGACCTTGCCCCTTTCGCCAGTTTTTTGCCCGGCATCGCCGGTACAATAGGCCGTCCGGCCTGGGCTTTTTATGTCAACCGAGGACAGGCCATCGCCAGTTTTGGCGTGCGCAACAAAGACGGGGCCTTTTTGGAGTTTTTCCCTGCCGATAAGGCTTATCAACTCACGCCGTCACGGGGTTTTAGGACTTTCCTGAAAATTACCGATGGCGAGCAAATCATGGCCCACGAGCCTTTCCAACGCGGGGCGGGGCCGGAGATCAAGCAACGCCTTTACGTCACACCCCATGAGGTCGGCGTGGAAGAGATCAATCCGCAGTTGGGGTTTAGCATTCGGGCCGATATGTTCACCTTGCCCGAAGCGCCCGTGGCCGGTTTGCTGCGGCGGGTCGAGATCGTCAATACATCCGGTCAGGCCAGAAAGATAGAGATCGTCGACGGCTTGCCGCAAGTGCTTCCTTTCGGCATGAACCAATGGATACTCAAGTTCATGAGCCGAACCTCGGAAGCCTTCATGCGGGTCGAGGGCGTGCAGGAAAATTTGCCGTTTTACCGGCTGAAAGTATGGCCTACCGACTCCCCGCAAGTGGAACCGGTGATAGCGTGCAATTTCTTCGCCGGTTTTTTGAACGGCGGGCGCACCCAAGTGCTGGTGGACGCGGAGAGGATTTTCGGCTTGGCCGGGGATTTCTCCAAACCGGAGCGATTTTTCTCCAATGACGGCCTGGATTTCAACAATCAGGTGGCGGGCAATCAAACGCCGTCGGCTTTCCAGGCGTTGACCTTCGAACTCCAGCCGGGACAAAGCCAAGTCTTTTACGGCTTTTACGGACATGCAGAATCGCAGCAAGTGTTTGAACAGTTCATAGCGGAGGCGGATAAGGAGGGCTATTTCGAGGCCAAACGGAAGGTGAACCGCCAATTGATTGAGAGAATCACACAACGGATTTTTACCGCGACGGCCAAGCCGCTGTTCGATGCCCATGCCCGGCAATGTTATCTGGACAACGGTTTGCGTGGCGGGTTTCCCAGGGAGGTGCCGGGAGGTGCGCAATTGTATTTGTTCGGCCGCAAGCACGGCGATTTGGAACGGGATTACAACGACTTTCTGTTGCAGGATACGCCGTTTTCCGAAGGCAACGGCGATTTCCGCGATGTGCTGCAAAACCGCCGGATGGACGTGTTCTTCGATCCTGCGCTGGATGACAAAAACATCCGCTATTTCTTCAACCTGATTCAGCCGGACGGCTACAATCCCTGTTCGTTGCGGAACTCGCGTTTTGTCGTGGACGCTCCACTAACCCTTTCGCATCATTTCGCCCGGTTTGCAGGTCTGGAACAACTGCTGTCCCGTGAGTTTAAATATGCGGAATTATGGCAGATACTTGAAGGCGCTACGGAAAACCCGGAACCGATCATCAAGGAAATTTTGGCGCAAGCGCAGGAAGTGGAAGATGCCGAATTCGACCGGGGCTATTGGTCGGATCACTGGACTTATTTGCTGGATTTGCTGATTAGCTACGCGGCCATTTTCCCGGATCGGCTGTCCGGCTTGTTTAAGGACAAGACCTACACCTTCTTCGATTCCACCCATTTTGTCGTTCCGCGCCGCCAAAAATACGTGGTGACGCCCAACGGCGTTCGCCAATACGGCGCGGTACAGGGCAGTCCTGAGAAAGAATCCCTGATCAACTCCCGCATCCGTCGCCGCCACCAAGTCCGCTCGCAACACGGTCACGGCGACATCGTTTATACCACGCTGCTCGGCAAAATCCTCACCCTGGTAGCCAACAAACTGTCCACTCTGGATCCGTTCGGTGTAGGCATAGAAATGGAGGCCGACCGCCCAGGTTGGTGCGATGCCTTGAACGGCCTGCCCGGCATTTTCGGCTCTTCGGTGAACGAAACCATTGAACTCAAGCGCCTGACGGACTTTACCTTAAAAACCCTGGCCGATGTCGATGGAAACTTTCCCCTGCCGACTGAACTGGCGGATTTTATAGCCGGATTGGAAGCGCTGTTAAATCGCCCCAACCTGACGCCCGAACTATTCTGGCAAGAAAGCGGAGTTCAAAAGGAAGCCTATCGGGAAAAGGTGTTTATGGGCTTTGACGGTGCCGAACAGATTCTCTCTGTTGCAGCGGTGCAAACCTTCCTGGCGACGGTTTCGAGCTATTTGGATACGGCAATCGACAAAGCCCGAACGCCGGAAGGCATCGTCACCTATTTCTCCTATGAGGCCGAGCAGTATCAGGAAATCGCGGACGGCAAGGCGGCTGTAACCCGCTTCAAGCAAAAACCGTTGCCGCTGTTTCTGGAAGGTTTCGTCCACGCCCTGCGCATCGCCGAACCGGCGGAAGTCCGGCGCTTATACGACGCCGCGCGCAATTCCGAACTGTTCGACAAGAAGCTGGGCATGTACCGCGTCAATGAACCGCTCGGGGAAAACGCCCTGGACTTGGGACGGATCGGGGTATTCAACTATGGCTGGTTGGAGAACGGTTCCATCTTCCTGCACATGCACTACAAGTTCGTGCTGGAAATGGTTCGGGCCGGGTTAATCGAGGAGTTTTACGGCCAAATTGAACAGCTGCTGGTGGCTTTTCGTGACCCGAAGGAATACGGACGCAACCCGGTCGAAAACTCCAGCTTCCTGGTCAGCAGTGGTTTCGCTATCGATCCACGGCAACATGGAAGAGGCTGCGTAGCCCGTCTTTCCGGTTCCACGGTAGAATTTTTGCACCTTTGGACGCATCTTTTCCTGGGGGCTACTCCCTTTGTGTTCGAGGAAGGAAGGTTGCTATTCAGGCCAACGCCCGTCCTGTCGAAAACATTTTTCTCAACGAACGGGCAATACGCCAACCCCTTCGGTTTTGAAGAAACATTGCCGGCGGACAGCGCGGCCTGCGCTTTATTGGGAACAACATTGCTGGTCTATATCAACCCCGCGCGCCAAGATACTTTCGGCGATACCGCTGTAAAACCCTGCCGCTACCAGTTGCATGGGCGGGACGGCAACATGCAGACCGTGGAAGGCCCGTACCTGGAAAGCCAAACCGCTGAAGCGCTACGCCTCGGCCAATTCCGACGGGTGGATGTGGTGCTTGCGCGGTGAATCTTCCACATAGAAACATTAACTGATAACGATATAGAAGAAATGCAATGAATAAAAAAATTACCTCACTTGCTGAATTTATGACTTGGGTACAAGAATCAACTGTTCAATCGCAAGAAAAGCATATTTTGTTTTATCGTGGACACGCCGAGAAAAAATATCAGCTCATACCCAGTGCTTATCGCATTCAAGACAGTAAAAGCTATCGTGAGGTTGAATATCAGTTATATCAAGATATGCTACACCGCAATCCAGCCGCATTTGCCGAAGATAAAACTATTTTTGAGCAATTAGTCCGAATGCAGCATCATGGTTTGCCTACGCGCTTATTAGATATTACCCAAAGTCCTTTAGTTGCTTTGTTTTTCGCTTGTCAGGAACCAAGTAATAAGAAAGACGGCGAAGTAATATCTTTTTATAGAAAGCAATCAGAAATAATTTATCCTTCGGCTATCCCAGAAATTACCCTGGCATGGCTAAAAATTTCGGCAAACTATTTGTTAGAAATGACCCGTAAAATTACCCAGGAATTTCATTATTTTTTTGAAGAAGCCGAGATAAACACTAATACTCATGACCCAGCTAATAGAGAGTCTCTTGATTTTTTATCTCAACGTAATATTCAGATAAAGACTATTAAACGTCTTGTTGATTTATCGCAAATATTCGTTCTTATACAAAATATAGAAAAAGAAACAAACTCTTCATTCCCCGATAGTGGTAATCCTTACCCTAAAAGTAAAGATAAAAGTAAATTTGAAAAAAAATTTGATAAGGTTATAAAAAATATTATTACTAATCAGTGTGAACAAATGTACATAAGCTATAACCGTGATTGGTATTCTCTTCAAAAATTTTTACAAGAATTTACTAAATTTTATTTTGTTTATCCTCCACTAAATAATGAACGTATTCGCCGACAGCAGGGGGCTTTTATAATTTTTCCGTCAGTGCAGTCTGAGGATTCGATTGTTGACCATTTTGATAAGGCTATTATTAAAGGAAACGTAAAGAAAAACATACTCAACGAACTCGAAAATTTAGGGATTACTCGAAGTTATCTATTTCCTGAATTAGAAGAACAAGCTAAAGATATTCTCTTACGTTATCCTCCAACGGTAACAAGTAGCCTGGATGAAGCGTAGCGGAATCCGGGAACTTCGTGGCACTGATCGCCCCGTATTCCGCTACGCTACATACGGGCTACCAATTTTCAAACTTATGATGGTGTGGCATAGTGTTATATCGGCGGAACCGGGTTGCTGGAGGGACGTATTTCTTTACGGTGACGTTTGCGGGATCGTTCTTCTGATGCTCTGGTGCGACACGTCGGGCTGCTGCGAAATGCATTTCGCACGGTACGGGCGGAACGGCCTTTCACCATCGACGCCATTGTTATTCTGCCGGATCACTTACATGCTGTTTGGACGTTACCTGACGGCGATGCCGATTACTCGGGGCGTTGGCGGTTGATCAAATCCAACTTTACCCACGAACTGCGGCTATCGGGAATGCCGTTAACTCCCGACAAACGTAGTGAATATCGGCTTAGGCAGCGTTTCTCCCTTGAAACCGAAAAGACAGGAGCGGTTTTTTGTAGACGGTACCCTTGGTCGGAAATCGTAGTACAATCATATGGACTTTCTTCGCAACCTCTACTTAGGAAATCATCATGACAACCATTCAAATAGAAAAGTTGTCGGTCACAGAAAAAATACAAGTTATGGAATCTCTTTGGGACAGCTTATGTACTCATGCTGAGAACATCAACTCTCCGGCTTGGCATTCCGAGGTATTACAACAAAGGGAAGAAATGCTTAATGATGGAACCGATACCTTTATCGATTGGAATGATGCAAAAAAGGACATTCGCAACCAGCTTCCATGAAGATCCAAATACAGCGCTCTGCGCAACGGGATTTAATCGATGGTTACCGGTTCTATGAGCAGCAGGCAGAAGGCTTGGGAAGTTATTTTGTAGACACGCTTTTTTCAGACATTGACTCATTGATGATTAACGCCGGAGTTCATCAGGTCTATTTCGGAAAATATCATCGCTTATTATCAAAACGATTTCCGTTTGCCGTTTATTATCGGCTTGAAAATCAAACCGCACGAGTCTATGCCGTTCTTGATTGCCGAAAACACCCGGCATGGACAAGAAAAAAACTGAGCCAAAAATAGAGTTTTTATCGTTCCCACGCTGGAGCGTAGGAACGATATATAAACAGATGTAGGGCGTGCCGTGCGCGCCTTCTTCCTTTTACGCCGCCCGCCAGACATAAGTAGCCACCGAGCTTGCAGGCAGAGTAGCTATTGCATTTTTCCCTCGAAATTGGATAGTAAATGATCGGGATTCAGCTCCGTCATTGAGCACAATCAGAACGATGTCACCCGTGGGCGTAAGAAAAGCCATATTCGGCAAGGACGCCTGTTCATTGGAATAAATCCTCACCGAACCGGGGCGGACGAATTTCGCGGCATGGGCGATCACGTAGTAAGCAACGTTGCGGGTAACATCTTTGCCTATGGTCAAAGCGCCGACGCAACGGGCCTCGCCTCCTGGCGTATGGGGGCAGCAATACGGGTCGGAGGCCAGGTTCCATTCAAGCACCACCCGGCTCCAGTTGCGTATCGAACCAATCAGGACGTTTCTTACATGCCACATTAAATCGCCTCCGAACTGCCCGTCTATCCCCACCCATTGCTCGGTGAAATACAGTTTCATTTCCGGGTAAAGCTGATGCACTTCGGAAAGAGCCGAAATATCGCCCCCGTATAGATGCCAAGCCGATCCGGCCAGATAACGGCGCGCTTCGGCATCGGCGAAGACTTCCAAAGGATATTCCGGTATATCGCAATTGTGATCCCAACAAAACAGTTCCACAGCGCCCAACCCGGCTGCCTGCAAAGCCGGTCCCAGATGATTTTTGATGAACTCGGCCTGCTCGCTCGCTGCCATGATCATGCTGGGTTCGTTTTTTTGATTCAAGGGTTCGTTCTGCGGGGTGATCGCATGGACGGTAATGCCTCTGTCCCGCATGGCTTTCAGGTATTTGACCAGGTAAGCGGCGTAAACCGCGTAGCAATCCGGTTTCAGTTTGCCGCCGCGAAAACTCCGGCTGGTCTTCATCCAGGTTGGCGCCGACCAAGCCGTGGCCATGATCTTGATCTCGGGGTTGATCGCCAAAATCTCCCGCAACAGCGGAATGACTTCAAGGTCCCCGGCTTCGATGTCGAAATGGACCAGCTCGGGGTCCGATTGTCCGTCCGGCCTGTCGTTATAGGTAAAGCAGCGCTCGCTCAAATCCGACGCGCCGATGCTCAGACGCAGAAAACTAACGCCGATGCCGTCGCCATAGGGCAAGAACAATTCCCTCAATAATGCGCTTCTGTCTGGAGCAGGCAAGCGACTGATCAGCATGGCGCTGCCGCCGGTCAAGGAAAATCCGAATCCTTCCATGACTTGATACGTCTGCCCCGCATCCACGGTTATCACAGGGAAATCATTGGCGTTGTCGACAAAGCGAAGGTCATCCGCCTGTCGTTGCAACAACAAGCTTTGGTCGGCGGTGGTCAGCCAAACAGCCAAAGAAGAAGGAAGTGAATCAAAAGGATTGGTTTGTTCAGGCATGACCGTCCTCTTGGCGGAATATCTTTACGTTATACATACGAGCCAATCTGAAAGCCTGACAGGTCGGATAATCGCCTGCAAAATCACTTTACTGCGGAGCAAAGCAAGCTTAAGTACAGTCCGCTTTGATTTGCCCCCCGACAACTGCAAGGACGAATTTCTCGATCCAGATGTAGTCGACAAGCTATTGATCAACCACACCCATTCTCAAAAACCACTACAGCCCTGTTATTTACCGAATAGAAATCTTCGTGTACCGGTTTTTGGTCTTGCGGAAGCACAATATCCTGCGGTGAATTCAGCGAAGTGTCTAAAGCCAGACACCATGCTCGACCGGCAATAACCGGCAATTCAATGCGAACGTGTTGGTCCGACATGTTCATTGCAACATGCAAATCAGGTTCGCCGTCTTCAACGCCCGCCAGGGTAAAAGCCAAAACCTTCGCGTCATAATCGCCCCATAACGGCTTGTTGATTTCAGTGCCGTGCCATTGAATTTCGGCTATACCCCGACCATTGACGGATTTTCCTGTCAAAAAACGCCGCCGCATGATGGATGGGTGTCGTTTGCGCAACGCTATCATTAGTTGGACAAAATGCAGCATATCGGCATTTTGCTCGGTCATATTCCAATCTATCCAGGACAATTCGTTATCCTGGCAATAGCAGTTATTATTGCCGTGCTGGCTGTTTAATAACTCGTCGCCCGCCAGTAACATGGGGACGCCATGACTGAGCAGCAACATGGCGAAAACATTTTTCACCTGTTTTCTGCGCAACGCCAGAATGCTTAAATCTTCGGTTTGTCCCTCAATGCCGCAATTGAAACTTAAATTATTATTGCAACCGTCCTGATTATATTCACCGTTAGCATAGTTATGTTTTTCGTTGTAGCTAAACAAATCGTACAGGGTAAAACCGTCGTGACAGGTGACGAAGTTGATGCTGTTAATAGGCAGTCGGCCTTTGTGCTCGTACAGATCGTTACTGCCGCAAAGCCGGGTTGCCAGCTCATTGACCAGTCCCTTATCGCCGCGCACAAAACGCCGGATCACATCCCGGTATCTGCCGTTCCATTCGGCCCAGCGATAACCGGGAAAACTGCCGACCTGATACAGTCCTGCCGCGTCCCAAGCCTCGGCAATCAACTTGGTTTTAGCCAGCTGCTCCGAAAGCTCGATACCCCAAAGCAAAGGCGGATCTTGCAGCACTTCGCCGCCCTCCCCTCGCGCCAACGCGCTGGCCAAGTCGAAGCGAAAACCGTCGACATGCATTTCCCTGACCCAATACTCCAGACAGCTGATAATAAAATTGGCCACCAGCGGATGATTGGCGTTTACGGTGTTGCCGCAGCCGGTGTAATCGTGAAGGATGCTCTTGTCGAACTGGTCGTGATGATAAAAAATATCATCGCCTATGCCCCTGAAATTAATGATCGGACCGTCTGCCCCGGCCTCTGCGGTATGGTTAAACACAACGTCCATAATGACGCCCATGCCGGCCTGATGCAGCGCTTTAACCAGGTCGCGAAATTCATGGACATGGGTTCCCTGCTCCGGAGTGACGCAATAACCCGGATGCGGACTGAAAAAACTGTGAGTGCTATAGCCCCAGTAATTTTTCAGCCCCAAATCGTCAGTATGCCTGGGAACATCCTGCTCATCGAAAGCCATGACCGGCAATAGTTCAACGTGCGTAATACCGAGCGCTTGCAGGTAAGGAATTTTTTCAATCAGTCCGGCAAAGGTGCCCGGATTGGCCACTTTTGAAGAAGAATGCCGCGTAAAGCCGCCGACATGCAATTCGTAAACAATGGCTCTTTCGCTACGAATGCGCAGCGGCACATCGCCTTCCCAGTCATAATGATCGTCAACGACAACGCAACGCATGGCGGTCAGTTTATTGTCGCCCGGCATACACGCGGCCTTGCGACTCCAACGCTTATGACTGACCGCACGCACCCAAGGGTCAATCAGCTGCTTGTCCTTATCAAAATGCAATCCCGCTTCACGGACATGATTAGGCCCGTCCATGCGCCACGCATACCAGGTACCGGCCGGTAATCCGGTCACATAAACGTGCCATGAAAAAAAAGTGCGATTAACGTCTTCCTTTAACGCTATGGTTTGAAAGGGTTCATCGCAGTCTGACGTATCAAACAGCAACAGTTCAACATGCGTCGCATAACGACTGAAAATGGAAAAATTAACACCCTTGCTTTTAGCTCTGGAACCGGAAGGATAAGGATTTCCCGGCCTTAACTGGTATTCTTTTTTGTGCATATCCTCATCTCACGCTTTGTAATCACAAAGCTTAATTAACTCATTTGGGTTGTCTTCAATTGAAAACAGGAACTTATAATAGCTATTATCCAAAGCCACCGGCCGCAAGGCAAAGGAATTTAAAATTCACTCCTAAATAGATTGAGGGCATTACCGATTCTTAACCGTTTGAATTCATATAAATACAACAGTTCTTAGAAAAACGGGGGATAGGGTTTCCGTCTACCAAAACCAAAAACCGGGGAAGCGACCGATGATAACCTCACATCTCTGAAAGAATATCCAACGCCTCGGACAGCGTAGAGACGCCGTGAATCTCCAAACCCTCAATCGATTTTTTAGGTACATTGGCCTTGGGAATAACGGCCTTCTTGAAACCGTGTTTTGCCGCATCATTAAGCCGCGCATGCCCATTGGCGACCGGCCTGATTTCGCCGCTCAGGCCGATTTCGCCGAAAAAGAACACATCATGCGGAATGACTTTATCCCTCAGGCTGGACACAACGCCCACCACGATGGCTAAATCGGAACTGGTTTCGGTCACTTTAATGCCGCCGACCACATTGGCGTAAATCTCATCGTTCGCGGTAAAAATGCCGCCGTGCCGGGACAGCACGGCAAGCAGCATCGCCAGACGGTTTTGATCGAAACCCACCGCCAATCGCCGGGGATTGCCGTACTGACATTCGGTCACCAGCGCCTGGATTTCCACCAGCAGCGGCCGCGTCCCCTCCCACAACACGGTAACCACGCTACCTGAAGAAGGTTTGTCCGGCCGGTTTAAAAACATCGCCGAGGGATTTTTAACTTCTTTTAGCCCGGTGCTGTCCATCGCGAAAAACCCCAACTCGCCGACGCTGCCGAAACGGTTTTTGTCTGCCCTTAACACCCTGAACCGGGCGTCATCGGTGGACCCCAGCATCACTTGGGTATCGACAATGTGGCTCAATGTCATCGGTCCCGCCAGCGATTGATCCTTGGTGACATGCCCCACCATAAAAATCGACACGTCATGCTTTTTGGCATATTGGGTCAAATAACTGGCCGACTCCCTGACCTGGGAAACCGATCCCGGCGCCGATTCCGTATCCTGGGTATGCATCACCTGAATCGAGTCGATCACCAGAATTTGCGGTTTAACCTCATCCAACACATCGCAGATGCGTTGCACCGAGGTTTCGGCCAGCATCATGATCTTGTCCGCAGGCAGCTTGAGCCGGTGCGCCCGTTCGGCAATCTGTTGCAGCGACTCCTCGCCGGACACATACAGTACGCTGACGCCGCGCGCGGCAATATTGGCAATCGCCTGCAACAACAGCGTACTCTTGCCCGCGCCCGGCGCTCCGCCGATCAATACCACGCTGCCGCAGACTATCCCGCCGCCCAGAACCCGGTCGAATTCGGAAATTCCGCTGAAAATCCGCTCCGCCTGAGACAGGTTAACATCCGATAGCAATTTGACCTCGGACCGGCTTCCGGCATAACCTGCCGAGCGGTTGTTACGCTCCGCCCCGCCCAGCCTGACTTCCTTGATGGTATTCCATTCGCCGCAACTGGTGCATTGCCCGCCCCAGCGGGGATAATCGGCGCCGCACTGATCGCAGACAAACGCGGTTTTTATTTTCTTACTCATGTTAATCAAAATGCCTTTCGACCATTAAATTGCCTGAAACTATACTCCTTTCCGGCGTCAGCAATCGCTGGTATTCATCCGCATCCGGCCGACCCTGCAAATACGATGCGCCGGGATCGATGATAAACCGCGCATCCATCGCAGTACGCCCCAGCAACATACGAAAACGCATCGTGTCCCGATTGGTCAGCGTCATTTCGGCCCTTATCGCCGACTGTCCCAGAACCAACTGCGTTTCTATCACATACCGACGCTGTTTGTGTCCCCCGGAATCCGTAACCATCCGCCTGTCTTTAACCGGCGCATGACATTCAATCGACACATCGCAACGTTGTTGCAAGGGATGAATAGCAAACATCACCCAGCGTTGCCCGTCTTTTCGATAAGGCTCGATAGCAAACGCATGCAACGCCGATGACCGGGCGCCGGTATCGATTTTTGCCTTAATCCCCGCCAGCTTAAGTTCCGGTAGCCCCACCCACTCGCGCCAGCCCAACATCGGTTTGTGTATCATCTGTGTAAAGCCTTAATCTAAAGTTATACTTTGATCCCAACAACTGCCGGAGCACCTGTAAAATGTGCGCCATTATGCTTGAATACAGCAACCAGATAAAAATATTTATCAAAAGGGATAAACCATGTCCGAATCACTGAGTTACGCTTCCGAAAAATCAGGTTTGCCGCCCGGCTCGCTGGTGCATGTCGGCGAAGTGCATAAACACGAACATAAAATCACCGTCATTGATTACGACAAATCAACGCTAACCAATCGCACCATCAAGAATATTGAAGAACTGCTGCCCTACCAAAGCACCGATACCATCACCTGGGTGATTATCGACGGCCTGCAAGACGTGTCGATTATTGACGCGATCGGACAGCATTTTGATATTCATGCGCTGGTACTTGAAGATATTCTCAACACCCATCAGCGTCCGAAATTCGAGGAATTTGATGATTACTTGTATATTGTTATCAAAGCACTTTCCCTGGCTGATGAATTTAACGTGGAATATGAGCAGGTCAGTTTATTGCTGCTGGATAAATTCGTTTTCACCTTCAAGGAAAAGCCGGATGCGATATTCGACCCGATCTTCAGCCGGCTTAACAACGATAAAAGCCATCTCAGGAATCTTGGCACCGACTACCTGACCTATATCATCATGGATACCATCGTCGATGAGTATTTTACGCTGCAAGATACCTTCGATGAACTGATTGAAAGCGTTGAAGATGAATTGCTGTCGGACCCGTCGGCGCAAACCCTGAATACCATCCAGAAAATCAAGCGTGAATTGATTTTCTTGCGCCGAAGCGTATCGCCCATGCGGGAATTGCTGGCCTCCATTCAGCGTAGCGAATCGCATCTGCTTAATGACAAAACCAAGCGCTACTTCGGCGATGTTTACGATCACGTCATTCGCGTGAGTGAGGCCATGGAATCCTACCGGGATTTAATCGCCGGTATGCTGGATATTTACTTATCCAGCGTCAGCAACAAAATGAACGAAACCATGAAAATACTGACCGTGTTTGCATCCATTTTCATACCGTTAACTTTTATCGCCGGAGTCTACGGCATGAATTTCGAGTACATGCCGGAGTTGAAATGGCGTTGGGGCTACCCGGCATTGTGGGCGGTATTTATCGGCGTGTCGGTATTTTTGCTCAGGTTTTTCAAGAAAAAGAACTGGCTTTAGCTACGTAAAATTTACCGACAGGTACCGATTCTAAATCTGTAGACTTAAAGTGGACCCTGTATCAATGTTTTGTTTTCATCAGCTCAGAGCCCATTTTTTGCTTTGTAACACGGGCAATCCTCGGCTTGATACGAACATCGCCGGAGCTCTTGCCAACTTTCGTTTTAACTTTGTCGGCACAGAAACATGAATGAAATTTCAATACAGCGCTTACGCACACATGTCTATGAACTTGCGGGTAAAATCGGCGAGCATAATGTTTTTCATCCGGAAGCGCTCCATGCGGCGGAGGCTTATATTACGCAAGAATGGCGGCAGCAAGGCTATGACGTCCGCAAGCAGACCTATACCGCGCAAGGCATTGAATGCGCCAATCTTGAAATTACCCGCGCCGGTAACGGCCGTAACAACGATGTCATCCTGATCGGCGCTCATTACGATTCAGTCCTTGGCAGTCCGGGCGCTAACGATAACGGCAGCGGCGTTGCCGCGTTGCTGGAACTTTCGCGCCTGTTCAAGGATGTTGCGCCTGAAACCAGCCTGCGTTTCGTCGCTTTTGTGAACGAAGAGCCGCCTTTTTTCTTCTGGCCCAGCATGGGCAGCATGGTGTATGCCAAAGCCGCCAGACAACGCGGTGACCCGATACGTTTTATGATCTCGCTGGAGACTGTCGGCTATTATCGGAATCAGCGAGACAGCCAAACTTATCCGCCCTTGCTGAAGCATTTTTATCCCGATACCGGTAATTTTATTGCGTTCGTTTCTAACTTGCGCTCCCGGCACATATTGCGTGACTGTGTTCGAGCGTTTTCCTCGGCGACGGATTTTCCGGTGCAATCCATCGCTGCCCCAGCCATTGTTCCGGGAGTATCCTTGAGCGATCAGCTGTCGTTTTGGCGGCACGGTTACAAGGCTTTAATGATTACCGATACCGCTTTTTATCGTTATCCCTATTACCATACGGCTCAGGATACGCCGGATAAGCTCGATTATGAGCCGTTTGCAGAAATGACTAACGGGCTGTTTTTGATGTTATGCCGGTTGGCGAATGCAAGGCAATAAAGCCCGGAATCGTCCCATTGACCATTGCCGATAACCCCGAGGTTTCGATATGGATGAAGAATTACCCTGTACTTTGATCACGTGGGAAGATGTCTACAGTTTATGCCGACAACTGGCTCAACAATTACGCAAGGCAAATTTCCGGATCGATGTCATCGTCGCCATAGCGCGTGGCGGGTATATACCGGGACGGCTTTTGTCGGATATGCTCGGCATCCATGATCTGACCGGCTTTAAAATCGAGCATTATCAAGGCGTTTACAAACAGCATCAGGCCTATGTTAAGTATTCGTTAAATGCCGACATCAATGGGCGAAACGTCCTGCTGTTGGACGATGTCTGCGATAGCGGCGATACCTTTACCGTGGGCGTCGAGCATATCCGGCACTGCGGCAAGGCGAACGAAATGCGCACAGCCGCCATGCACCTCAAAACCGTTTCCAGCTATATTCCCGACTTTTATGCCGAAACGGTCACTGAATGGCGATGGCTGATCTATCCCTGGGCGGTTAATGAGGATTTGTCGAGCATGCTTGCAAAAATGCGGCTTGATAATGCGGACACGGCCTTGCTGCAACGGGAAATCAAGCAGTGGCATGGCATTGATGTAACCGGCAGGCAAATAGAAGATGCGCTGATGTTGCTAAAGCAATAGAGACTTGTTTTTTAACAAATTAAAAAACTCACCACGAAGGCACGAAGAGCACGAAGTTTTCAATATATTGAATCAATTGTTTTTCTTCGTGCCCTTCGTGTCTCGGCAACTGCTCCTTGCGTTGCTCTACCTCCTGCATCCGTGCAGTCGTCCGTGGTGAATAATGCTTTTGCCCCGTTCAACATGAGGTCTTGTGCATCATGGTAACCAATAAAGAAATTGCATCGAAACTGCGCCAAATCGCCGACTTACTGGATGAGCAGAGAGCCAATCCTTTCCGGGTCAGCGCCTATCTGAATGCCGCTAAGACCATCGAAACCATAACCGAACCGGTCGAGAATTTACTGAGGCGAGAGGGTTTTTCGGCTTTGCTGGAACTGCCCGGAATCGGCGAAGGCATTGCCAGATCCATTAACGAATACGTGATGACCGGGCGCATGAGCCGTTTGGAAAGCTTGCAGTCGGGACATGACCCCATCGCATTATTCGAACAGATTCCCGGCATCGGCCCCAAGTCGGCGCACCGGATCATTGAAACGCTGCATATCGATACCCTGGAAGCCCTGGAACTGGCGGCGCACAACGACCGCTTAAACAAAGTCCCCGGCTTCAGCACCAAAAAAATCGCTTTAGTGCAAACCTGGCTTGCCCATGTTCTGGGTTTTCGCAGGCCGCGCTTCGAAGCGCAGCAAACCATTGCAGAGCCGCCGGTCGAATTATTGTTGAAAATAGACGAACAATACCGCAAAAAAGCCCAAGCCGGAGAGCTGCCGACCATAGCGCCGAAACGATTCAACCCGACTGGCGAAGCCTGGCTGCCCATCTTGCATGCGAGTCGGAAGGGTTGGCATTTTACCGCATTATATTCGAATACCGAGCGCGCTCACCAGCTGGATCGCGTCAAAGACTGGGTGGTGATTTATTTTTACGATGATAGTCACCACGAGGGCCAGCATACCGTTGTCACCGAAACGCGGGGCCCTGCAACCGGCAAGCGGGTGGTTCGGGGCCGCGAGAAGGAATGCAGCGAATATTATGCGGGACATGCGGTAAAAGGCGATGCCGCTGGGAGAGGCTCCAGCGACGGCAGTTAAAAATCGGAACTCTACCAAGCGGGACGGGGTTTGCAACCCCGTCCCTAACGTTTCTGCGATGTTTGGGCTAAGCGGCTGCATTTAACCGTTTCAAAACGTTTCGGACGGGGCAACATGCCCCGTCCGGCTCTAGTAAGAGGCACCAGCGACGGTAGTTAAATATCGGGTAACTATTCAACGTGAACACAACATCCTTTTTTATGCACGATGGATACCGTAGGAGCGGGCCATGCCCGCGACATTTTCGCTAGTTCCCAAGCTCAAGCTTGGGAATTCAGTTACGGAAGCTCCAGCTTCCCGTATCACGAAGCTGGAGCTTCGCATCCTGGGTTCCCAATCTGGAGATTGGGAACCCGCGTAGCGCAAATGGCGATTGATGTGAAAGTGCCTGTATCCTTCACGAATGTAATCGCAGGCAACACCCAATTCCGGATTTTCAGCGATTAAAGCGAATGCGGCATTTAATTCATCAAAATAACAATCCGCCTGTTTTTCTCCCCAATTTTTGAACGAGTAAAGCCAGATATTTTTCAGGTCTTGTTTTACGAGCGCCTGAGTATGGATTTTGCGCATTTTCAGCTTAAACCGGCTTCTTTTTTGGCTTCCAGTCTGATTGTTTCCATATCTAATTCACCGGCATCGCCGCTCTCTTCGCCTTCAATCAGGGCGGTGCGTAAAGATTGCAGCGTTGAGTTAGCTTCCCTTTCTTCAAGCAAGCGTAGGGAGTCACGCATAATTTCGCTCACGCTTGCATAGCGTCCACTCTTGAGCAAAGCCTCAATGAGGTTGTTCCAGTGCTCACCGAGGCTAACGGTTTGGGTTCGGACATTCGCCATGTTGTTCTCCTGATCAGTTTCTTTAATGCAAATGTAAGATAAAGTCTTACACTTAAATAAAGTAAAACCATTTTTTGCGGACCCAATACAGCTCATTTATTTATCTAGCGGCAGCCGTCTAGTAACCGAACGGTGCGGTTTATGTAATCCGTTAGGAGGCTTGAGGTCGTTGACCTATGGATTATGCGGTAAAAGACGATACCACAGTAGTTAAATATCGGGTGGAGGATTGTCTGCCACGAAGGCCAGCTTCCAGCCAGAAACGGTCATTGAGTTTTGACCCTTTACGAAAATTACGGTACGATTGCCATGCAGTGCGGAATTATGGTTGGTATTTAACTAGCGGTATTCTTCAGGAGGATATTTGCACTGGATGTCCATCGGCCCTTCTGCTGACTTGGTAACGCAGTATTGAACTAGACCCCTTTACTGGCAATATGTCTATGTATAACAATTAATCGGACTTTACAGTTTTTTAAAACTAAAGCCGATTTACGAATACGCAAAGGCTCACCACATTTGGTGGGCCTTTCTCATTTAGGGCAATGAAAATGACACAGAGCGAGCTGAATTCTGAAATCGAGAAGATAGTCACCACCCTCCAAGATCGAAGCAAGAATACAATTACCGGCGCACTTATTGGTGAGCTCATTCCCAAAATCACGCCAGAGTTGGATGTGCGCAAGGTAATGAATACCCCTACCGGAAGTGTGCTGAGTCAATTTATTGAACGCCATTTAAGCCATGTATTGACCCGTCTTGAAAGACAAGGCTCGGACTGGGTTTATTCCATTACTCCGCCTAAACAAGTTGAAAGTGACCCGAATCTTTGGCGGACTTTTGTGAGTCCTCATTCATCTAGAATACTTGTTATACGTGATTCCACTCTAGCATTAGATGCGCCGACAGAGCTCGACGGAAAGCTGAAAACGGTTGGAAGCGCGACAGATTCTGAGTTAGATCAAATTCGAACCAACTTCACGAATACATTAAAAGAAGATTCGGAGAGCATGCCCGAAATTCAGGCGCCTTATGCTGAATGGTCTGCCGCTCTAAAAAAAATGGGACGTAATAAATACAGGGATTGGACAGAGTACCGCTTGCGCAGCCTTGAAGAGCTTTTTAAAGAGAGACTAAATGCGCTTGAAATAGCGTCAGAACTCAACACGGAACTATGTAGCGTTATGCGACGCTCTCGATTAGCAACGAAGACGGTTTTTACCGCCAAAAAGACCAAAACTAATCAAAACCAAATTCCGAATACCTCGATAAATAGCCAATCCATGGAATCAGAGGTGAATTTGCGATTAGCCATTATCGAGGTTATACAAAACCTTTCTATCTCTAACCTTCGCGAAATTAAACTTCCTAGCGGGGCAATTTTCGACGCGATAATTAGTCAAATCAACAAGAAGTGATGGGCAATCTTGACCTATTCAACTAACACTTCGGAACGCCTAAAAACGCTCATCTTAGTGAAGAAATGCGAATTTCAGCGCGTTCTAACACAAATCAATAAGGATGCCGTTGTTGGCTGGCAAAACACAATTGACATCCAACCGTTCAATGAACAAAAACTCAATCGTTCTGAGTTCAACAAACAAAGAGAAATAAATACAGCAGACATTATTTCCAAACATGATGATGAATTATTTGGGAATTTTATCGTTCAAGACTGTTTTCCTCTTGATATTGCTCGCCTCAAATCCGAGGATATTCCTTTTAAATGCGTGGGCAGCGTAAAGACACTCCTCCATGAGATAGAGGAACTACTCAAAAATCACAATTTGCATTGGCGTAATTATGCAATACGAGAGTGGGATAAATCCAGTATTGGGCATGTTTCTCCAGACGTTTGGGTACAGCAATTTGCGGAACTCGGATATGTGCAGGTGGCAAAGAATCTTTTAAAGAACCTGCGCGTTGTAACTGAGTCGGAGCTTCGAGAAGCGTTTAAAACATCAGAAACGGAGAGGATAGGACTAACTGTCGCCCATGCTTTTTTCCATGATGATGAACCAGGAAGTAGCTCCATTGCTATTCAGAATGTCTTGCAGCATATGTACCCACCAGAAGAAGTGATCAAACTTAATTTAGAATCTTCTGACTGTTTAGCCAATGTGAAAGCTGATGTACTATTTGTTTATGAGGATGGTCTTTGGAGCGGGGTGGAACTTGTGAAGCGGCTAAATACCATTTGCAAAATCGACCACTTCCATAACTCAAATCTACAATTACATTTTAAATACGGCGCAACAAGTGATGTGGGTCTCTCTGCCGCAAGGCTGTTCGCGAAGCGTGAGAGACTTGCTCGACTACAATTCCGAGCAGCTAAACCGAGTCATCATTTCAGATTTTTGAAGGATGGTATTGATACCCGCTTCGAACACATCAATAATCACAACGATGATGTCATTCGAAAAGCACTTGATAAGGAAATAGAGCCATACGCATTTCAGTCGGTTGCGATCTGGGGCGATGAACGTGAAATGGCAATTTCAGTGTGCGCGGAAATTGGCAAGCAACTCGTTCACCCATTTTTAGAGCGGCAAAAACAAGCAGAAATCATCACTACTGAAAAAGATACGCACACCAAACCCATTGATATTAAAGACGAAAATATTGCGCAATGGGAACTTGGTGCATATAGTTTCGCTTCTACGATCGTATTCGCTTCCAGCATTCCGAAGCCCGTTCTTCCTTTAATGTGGTTAAATGGGCCTGTTAATCTTGATGGCAAAACCACAAATTGGCGCCCTCTGTTTTGGGACGCTAGGAGGACTGGACAGGCCGATACCTAGCTGCATGTCACAAGATCGCCGTGCTTTTACCAGCATATCCCAACAATTTCTGGATGACCGATTTGGGTCGGGTTGAGCATGAACAATCCCGATTGTCATAATTGCCACTGACCTGGGTTTTCTGCGATAGTAGCAAACGATCCAGCACAGGTAGCCGCTATGCCTCATCCCGCGCCACTCCCGTTATCGCCCTATTGCCCTTCAAGCCTCGCCGAGCAACTGCTGAGCGGCGGGCAAAGGATTTTACTGTTTGGCGAGACCGGTATCGGCAAATCCACGCTGACCGCCGGACTCGCACGGGTATTATCCGAAAGAGGCCTAAGCTGCTTCTGCATCGCCGCCGATCCCGGATCGCCCGGCTTTGGCTTGCCCGGAACCGTATCGCTGGGACAGTGGCGGGAGTCCGGCTGGCAAGTGTCGGCATTTGAAGCGCTTTGCACGCTGGATGCAGGCCGTTTTCGCCTGCCGCTGCTGTCGGCTGTCAGCCGGTTAATGCAAAAGGCTCCCCTGGGCTTGATACTGATCGACGTCCCCGGCGTGATCCGAGGCATTGCGGGTTCGGAATTGCTGACCGGCATGGTCGAGCTGTTGAAAATCGATACCGTGTTGGTGCTGAACCGCCAATCGAAACCGCTGCCGTTAATGAACGAACTGTTGTCGTTGGGCGTCCGCATCCTGCCGGTGCATGCCCATCCGGATGCCTGCCGTCCCGGCCAAAAGACCAGGGCGCACAAACGAACCGAGCAATGGCGGACTTACCTCGCCGTCAGCGACGAGATAACGCTTAAACTTGCCGATCTTCGCTTGATCGGCTCGCCGCCGCCAATCGATGTGCCGGATGCCTGGACCGGCCGCCAATGCGCCTTTGTCGATACCGACCGAACCGTCAGCATCGGCGAAATCATCGTGCTGCAAGATGGGAAGCTTCAAATCCGGCTGCCTGCGGCTGCGGCAACGACCCGGACATTGCTGGTGCGCGATGCCCGTTGCGAAAAAAACGGCCTGCTGGTCAGCGCCGCGCCGTTTGCATCCGGCAACCTGCAATTTTTGCCGCCTCCCGACGCGATGCCCTACCCGACGTCGGATTACAGCGGCGGGCCCAGACCTGCGGTCAAATTACGCGGCATGTACGCCACTCTGCTCAACGGCGTGTTCGGCGACCCGCTGGTGCATCTGCGCCTGCACCAGCAGCAACGCAGCCTGCTGTTCGACCTGGGCGATTCGGGCAGATTGTCCACCCGCATCGCCCATCAAGTCAGCGATGTGTTCATCAGCCATGCCCATATCGATCATATCGGCGGCTTCTTGTGGCTGCTGCGCTCCCGCGTCGGCGATTTTCCAAGCTGCCGGATTTTCGGCCCGCCGGGTTTGATCAGCCATATTAAAGGCATGATCGACGGCGTCCTTTGGGATCGCATCGGGGATACCGGGCCGCGTTTCGAAATCGCCGAAATTCACGGCAACCGGCTGCAGCGGGCTCGTATTCAGACGGGCTGCGGGGATTGCGTCGCTCTCCCCGAAATTCAGTTTGCCGAAGGATTGATCGTGGACGATCCGCTGTTCACTGTACGCACGATCACGCTGGATCACCACACGCCGGTGCAGGCCTATGCCTTCGAGAGCAAGGCCAAATTCAACGTCGATAATACCGTTCTGAAAACCTTGGGCTTAGATGCCGGGCCCTGGCTGAACGAACTGAAACGGGTCATCGGCGCAGGCGATACCGCAGAGATGATCCGGCTGCCCGATAACAGCAGCCGGGAGGCCGGAGAACTGGGCGGCCTTCTCCTTACTGTCACGCCCGGCGAAAAACTGGTCTATGCGACCGATCTGGCCGAGACAAAAGCCAACCGCGCCGCCCTGACCGCGTTGGCGCACAAGGCCGACTTCTTTTTCTGCGAAGCTTCTTTCCTGGAAGACGACATCGATCAGGCACGTAGAACCGGCCATCTGACGGCGCGTGCCTGCGGCGAGATCGCAAGCGCCGCCGATGTCAAACAACTGGTGCCGTTTCATTTCTCCAGGCGTTACGAAAAAAGGCCTGAAGATGTTTACCTGGAATTAAGCGCCGCCTGTTCCCGCGTCATCATGCCTACGAAAAGTCGGTAATAACTTCTCGAAGATTCGCTAGTTCCCAAGCTCAAGCTCTTGTCGTTATACATAAGTATTGAAAAGCACGTCATCCCGGCAGGAATTGCCGGGATCCAGGTTACATGGACGTATACAGCTCGCCATCCATGGCACTGGATACCCGCTTCCCGGCGGGTATGACGCGTCACTTAGATACTTGCGTATAACGACGAGTGCACTGCGTGGGAACGAGGGTACTCGCCGGAAACGCCACCTCGCGCTACGCGCTTGGATGGCCTTATTCCGGCCTTGTATATTAAATACATCTCTAAAGCACAGGATTATGTGACACAAAAAAGTTTATAGTGATAAGTGATTTTCTGGGGAAGCCGATCCGGCCTTAAGCTCTGAGCTTGTTCGTAGATAGGCTCCCC